>Ga0315535_1000064_pt1 | contig 61259 bp, 54 predicted proteins | sample SalMarSW160220MG_2_FD_203092 | JGI IMG/M metagenome (GOLD analysis project Ga0315535, IMG submission 203092) | Salt marsh sediment microbial communities from the Plum Island Ecosystem LTER, Massachusetts, United States - Salt Marsh Sediment SW1602-20 ... | reverse complement strand
ACGGGCAGGGGCGGGTACTTCGCGTATCGCGGATCGGTAGCCCACCGCTCGCACAGATGGAAGGTGGAGCCGCGGCGATTCGCCACCTCGCGATGGTGGAGGCATCCCGCGCACAGCCCCACCTGCCGGCGCGGCTCGTCTCCGACTCCGTCCGTCACGACGCGCGGATGCCCAGGAAGCCCGCCTGTCTGGCGCGGTCTCCCCCCCGATGCGAGAAGAGGCCCACGCCGCACCGCGTGCAGTGCGCCGACAGCGTGATCCGTCGCTCCGCGACGCCGGCCGAGACCGCCCGGAGCGCCAGCACCGCCCGGAGGTCCAGCGGCGCCGGCGACCACGGAGCCTCCAGGCCCAGCGCCGAGAAGACCTCGGGGCCCACCTCGTAGCAGCTCCCGCAGATCGCGGGTCCCAGGTGCACGTGGACGTCCGCCGGCCGGGAGCCGGCCCGCTCCGCCAGCACGGCCACGCCTCGCTCCAGGATCCCCGCCGCGGTCCCCCTCCACCCCGCGTGCACCAGGGCTGCGGCCCGTCGGCGAGGATCCACCACGAACACGGGGACGCAGTCCGCCACCGTGACGGCCAGCAGGATACCGGCGTCGGTGGTGGCGTGTCCGTCACAGGGATCCAGAAGGTGCAGGCCCGGCGCTCCCGCACGGTGCCAGCGCACCGACGCACCGTGGACCTGGTGGGCGTGGACGATCTCGGACATGCCGGTGGCGAGGCGCAGCACGTCCCAGCGTGCCAGCACGTCGCGGGGTGCCGAGGCGTCGCTGAAGAGGCCCAGATCGAACGGCTCCGCGGGGCCCTCTCCCGGCTCCGACGTCGCGGACGTCGCGGACGTCGCGGACGTCGCGGCGTTCTCCGTCGCCCGGGTGGTCCCCTGGACGAGCCACGCGAACCGCTCCTCCCACTCCGGGTGGACCAGGGCGGGAAGCCCCGTGCGGGGCACCTCCTCGACGGTCCTGGCGAGCGGGGGCGGGGGCGGGGCGGGATGGGTCACGGTGCCGATGCTACCGCGCGGCCCACCGGCACGCAAACTCCCATCCGGGGTGATACCTTAGCATTCCCGCACGCCCCGACAGGGGCTCGATTGGACCGAGCCGTACCGATGGACGAGCCACTCTTCGACAGTCAGAACGCCGCCTACGCCCAGGCGATGTTCGAGCAATACGCCCGAGACCCCGAGTCCGTACCCCAGGCCTGGCGCAGGCTCTTCGACGACGGCGGCGCGCGGGCTCTGGCGGAAGGACTCCTTCTGCCCGAGCAGCTCGACGGCCGCAGAAGTGCCGTCGCCGCGCCACCCCCGCAAATCTCCGCGCAGCAGACGGTTGCGCCGCCACCGCGGAGGGACGCGTCCCCCGCACGGACGGTCGCGCCAGCTACCGAGACGGTCGCTCCGGCGCCCGCGGTGGAGGCCGAGGCTGCCGACGCCTCGGTGCTTCCGGGCCTCGAGTCCGCGGCCCGGAGCCACTCCGCGGCCGCCGAGGCGCTGCGGCGGGCTCTTCCGGTGGTGTCCCGGGCCGCTGCGCTGGTCCAGGCCTTCCGCGATCACGGTCACCGCCTCGCCCGTATCGACCCGCTGGGGAGCGAGCCCCCGGGCCACCCCCACCTCTCACCGGCGTTCCTGGGCTCCTCCCTGGACGAGCTGGCCGGAATCCACTCCTCCGCCATCCTCGAGGACGGCAAGGACCGCTCGGTAGCCGAAGCGCTCGAGGAGCTCAGGGACCTCTACGCGGGCTCCATCGCCTACGAGTTCGAGCACGTCGACGACCACGAGAAGGTCGGCTGGCTCTGGGACCAGGTGGAGACCGGCGCGCACTTCGCGGCCCTGACCCCGGAGCGACGCCGCGAGCTCCTGCGACGCATCACCCGGGTGGAGGGACTGGAGCAGTTTCTCCAACGGGCCTACCTGGGCCAGAAGCGCTTCTCCATCGAGGGCATCGACATGCTGGTGCCCATGCTGGATCTCGCCCTCCAGGAGATCATCCGCGCCGGAGGCCGCGAGGCCGTCCTGGGGATGGCGCACCGGGGACGTCTGAACGTCCTCGCCCACAACGTCGGCGTCTCGTACGGCGAGCTCCTCTCCGAGTTCGAGGGTCCGGGCTTCAAGGGGGGCAAGCTCGAGGTTCACGGCACCGGAGACGTGAAGTACCACCACGGAGCCAAGGGCGTGCAGACCTTCGACGGGCTCGGTGACATCGCCGTGACGCTCATGCCCAACCCCAGCCACCTTGAGTTCGTGAACCCTGTGGTGGTGGGCTTCGGGCGCGCCCGCCAGTTCGAGAGTGCGGGCAAGGACGCGTCGCCGAACCCCCACGCGGTTGTGCCGATCCTCATGCACGGCGATGCGGCCTTCGCCGCCGAGGGGGTGGTGGCCGAGACCCTGAACATGGCGCGCCTCCTCGGCTACGACGTCGGCGGGACCCTGCACATCATCGAGAACAACCAGATCGGCTTCACCACCGACCCCGGGGACGGCCGCTCGACCCTCTATGCCAGCGACCTCGCCAAGGGGTACGGAATCCCCGTCGTCCACGTGAACGCCGACGACCCCGAGGCGTGCCTGGCGGCCGTGCGTCTGGGAATGGCGTACCGGACGCGCTTCTGCGACGACTTCGTCATCGACCTGGTGGGATACCGCCGCCACGGCCACAACGAGGGCGACGAGCCGAGCTACACGCAGCCCCTCCTGTACCGGGCCATCGCCGCACATCCCACCGTCCGCGCCATCTATGCGGACAGGCTGCAGGCCGAGGGCGTGCTCGGCCCCGAAGACGCGCAGGCCATGGTGGACGAGATGTCCACCGCCCTGCACGAGGCCCAGGATCGCGCGCGCGACTACCACCCCGTGGGCGACGACGAGCTGGATCCCGAATACGAGCGCCCCGTGGTGCCGGAGACCACCGGCGTTCCCCTGGACGTCCTGACGGCCATCAACGAGGCGCTGGTCCGGCTCCCGGACGGGTTCTCTCCCCACCCGAAGCTGTGGCGCCAGCTTCAGCGCCGCTCCCAGGACTTCGGCCCCGAGCACGCCATCGACTGGGCCCACGCCGAGTCGCTGGCTCTCGGCTCGCTGCTCATGGAGGGGATCCCCGTGCGGCTGAGCGGCCAGGACACCCGGCGGGGCACCTTCAGCCAGCGCCATCTGGTGCTGCACGACGTGGAGACCGGGGCCACCACGGTGCCTCTCCAGGGCGTCTCCGACACCCGCCTCGAGGTCTACGACTCGCCCCTGACGGAGACGGGAGTTGTGGGCTTCGAGTACGGCTACTCGGTGGGGTCCGACGCCGACGTGGTGCTGTGGGAGGCCCAGTTCGGCGACTTCGTCAACGTCGCCCAGGTCATGCTCGATCAGTTCCTGGCCGCGGGCCTCACCAAGTGGGGGCAGTACTCACGCCTCACGCTCCTCCTCCCCCACGGCTTCGAGGGTCAGGGCCCGGAGCACTCCAGCGCGCGCCTGGAGCGCTTCCTCCAGCTCTGCGCCGAGGGGAACATCAGGGTCACGTACCCCACCACCCCGGCGCAGTACTTCCATCTGTTGCGGCGCCAGGCGCTGCGCCGCCCCGAGAGACCCATGGTGGTCATGACACCCAAGAGCCTGCTCCGCCATCCCATGGCGACGTCCACCGTGGAGGAGCTGACCCGGGGCGGCTTCGAGCACGTTCTCGACGACCCCGGCGTGGCGGACCCGGCCGCGGTCCGGAGGCTCGTGGTGTGCTCCGGCAAGGTCTACTACGACGTGCAGGGCCACGCGCGCAGGGGAGAAGCCGCGGGCACCGCGATAGCGCGTATGGAGCTTCTCTATCCCTTCCCGACGGAGGCCCTGGGCGCCCTCCTCGCGCGGTATCCGTCGGTCTCGCAGGTCATTTGGTTGCAGGAGGAGCCCCGGAACATGGGCGGCCTCACCTTCGTGGGCCCCCGCCTTCGCGGGGTGGTCCCCCGCAAGGTCGTCCTCACCTACGTGGCCCGGCCCGAGCGGGCGAGCCCCGCCGAGGGGAAGGCCAAGGACCACCTCGCCCAGCAGGAGAAGCTGGTCCTGGAGGCGCTGGGGCTGGAGGAAGCGGAGAAGTAGACCGGCCGTCGGTCTGCTCCACCGGGTCATGCGACTCCCTTGCGGGGAGCCGTCCGTCGTACCAGGGTCCCTCCGTGACGCCCCATCACCCCCATTTCCGAGGAGACCCATGCCTGATCTCGACGCCCTGAAGACCCTCGTGGCCACCAACGTGGCAACCTGGGCTCCCAAGATCGCCGGCGCGCTGGCCGTGCTCGTCGTCGGCTGGATCTTCGCCAACTGGTCGAAGGGCTTCACGCGGAAGGCGCTCAGCCGCTCCCGCGTGGACCCCATCCTGGCGCCCTTCGTGGCCAGCACGGTCCACGTCGGCCTCATCGCCATGGTGGGTGTCGCCGCCATCGCCACGCTGGGGGTGAGCACCACGTCCTTCGTGGCCGTCCTCGGGGCCGCCGGCCTGGCCATCGCCCTGGCCTTCCAGGGGACCTTCTCCAACTTCGCCTCGGGCGTCATGCTCCTCACCTTCCGGCCCTTCAAGGTCGGCGACTTCGTGGAGGTGGGCGGCAACGGCGGCAGCGTGAAGGAGGTGGGCGTCTTCACGTGCACGCTCTCCACGCCGGACAACGTCCAGATCCGCGTGCCCAACTCGCAGATCTTCGGCTCCACCATCAAGAACTACTCGGCCAACGACACCCGGCGCGTCGACCTGGTCATGGGTGTGGGCTACGACGACGACCTGGGTGTGGCCGTGCGGACGTGCATGGACGTGGTCACGGCCGATGCCCGCGTTCTCCCCGATCCCGCGCCCGTGGTGGCGGTGAGCGAGCTGGGGGACTCCTCGGTGAACCTGGTGGTGCGGCCCTGGGTGAACGCCGCGGACTACTGGCAGACCCGGTGGGACCTGACCCGCGCCCTCAAGGAGAACCTGGAGAGGGCGGGCTGCTCGATCCCGTTCCCTCAGAGGGACGTGCACATGCACCAGTCGTAGGGCGGGTGCGTGAAATCGGCGCATGGCTGCGTTGGGCTCCGGGCGCGGACCTGCGACGTACCATACAGGTACGCCTCGGTCCTCGTCCTCGCCCGCCTACCCCTGACATCCGATTTGACGCACCCCATCGCACGGTGCCCGGGGGCGTGAAATCGGCGCGGGGCTGCGTTGGGCCGCGACGCCCGGGTTCCCGCGCCGCACGGGCGCGGGTGGCGCCGATTTCACGCGTCCGTCAGATGTGCGGACCCAGCGCCATGCACACCAGCGCGATGGCCAGCGTGGCCGCCATGAGCCGTGTCGCGAGCTTGAGGCGGCCGCGCAGGCGTTCCATCTCCGCCAGGTCCTCCGGGGTGGGCGGCGCACCGGACCCGGCCACCTTGGCGCCGAGCGCCCCCATCTTGTCCACGGCGGGCTTCGACATGTGCACGCCGATGAGCAGCGCGAGGATCCCGAAGAGCGCGCCGACGCTCAGGAGGATCCCCGCCGGAGAGCCCATGAACGAGCTCGCGAAGTGGTGGGAGAGCGCCCACAGCAGGTAGAGCCCGGTGAGGATCGTGAGCACGCCCGTCCAGATCAGGATCCTGGGCATGCGGCGGCGGGCGAGGGCCTCCATGACGGTGCCGCCGGCGGGGCCCGCCTCCTCCACCGCGGGGACCAGGAAGATCGCCATGAGGAACACCGACCCCGCCCAGAACGCGGCGAGGAGCACGTGGGCGACGCGGAGCACGAGGTGGAGGAGGATCATGGCGTGATCCCGAGTGGAGGGAAACGGGCGCTGCGGGCGGCTACAGTATGGGCGCGCGGGGGACGGGCGCCAGCGCCGCGACGGATTCCGCAGCCTCGCGCCGGGGCCACGTCGCCCCAGGTCGACCTCGCCACCTTTCCGCTCGCTTCGTGACAACGACGCCTGTCGGAGACATCTTACCGCGCTTCCCCCTCGCGTCCCCGAGCCCAGGGAGTACCGCAATGTCCCCGAAAGCCACCTCGGACCCGCCACGTCTGCGGAGCGCCACGCTCGCCCTCGTCGCCACGCTGGCACTCGCCCTGCCCCTCACGGCGCAGGAGCCCGTAGACACCGCAACCATCGCCCGGATCAAGGCCGAGGAGACCGACCATTCCCAGGTCATGGAGATCATGAGCTGGCTGTCGGACGTCTACGCGCCTCGCCTCACCTGGTCCCCGAACATGAGACGCGCGGCTCAGTGGGCGATGGACCAGATGAACTCGTGGGGTCTGTCCAACGTGCACATCGAGCCGTGGACGGACCCACCAGGGATCGGCTGGGAGAACGTGGACTTCTCGTTCATGGCCACGTCCCCGATACCGTTCATCATCCAGGCGGTGCCCAGGGCATGGTCGGCCAGCACCAAGGGAACCGTCCGCGGTCCCGCCATGCGCGTGGAGGCGGGCTGCTCGTCCGAGCTGGTCCAGAAGTACGCCGGGAAGCTCAAGGGAGCGTTCCTTCTGCCCACGCCCCCGGTGGACCGCCCCGTCACCGACTTCGAGCCCGAGGCCAGGCGCTACACGGCCGAGGAGCTGGCCCAGATGGCGGCGGCCTCGCCCAACCAGGGGGGCGGACGTGGCCGCTTCGGCAGGGGACGGGCGCCCGTGGAGCGCTCCCCCATATGCCAGGCCCAGTTCACGCGGGATTCCGCCGCGGCCGTGGCGGCCGCGGGCGGAGGTCGTCGCTTCTTCTTCCGGGGCGGCCTCAGCATGAGCGACCCGACCCTGCTGCGCTGGATGGAGAGCCAGGGGGTAGCCGCGGTCCTCATGGGTGACACGCGTCACGCCGGCGGCGACATCGGCACCGACAACGGGTCGCCGCGCGTGGCCAACCCCCCCCAGGTGCCCATCGTGCACGTCTCCCGGGAATCGTACGGACGCATCGCACGCATGCTCGAGAAGAACGTGCCGGTCCAGCTCGCGCTGAACATGCAGAACAAGTTCTTTTTCAGCGACACGGGCTCGTTCAACATCATCGGCGAGATCCCCGGCACCGATCCCGCGCTGAAGGACCAGGTGGTGATGATCGGGGGGCACTTCGACACCTGGCACGCGGCTACCGGCGCGACCGACAACGGCGCGGGCTCGGGCACGATGCTCGAGGCCGTGCGCGTGCTGAAGGCCCTGGACCTGAAGCCCAGGCGCACGATCCGGATCGCCTTGTGGACCGGCGAGGAGCAGGGCCTGCTCGGCTCGCGGGCCTACGTGCGCCAGCACTTCGGCAGCACCGACGCCGACGGCTTCCATCCCACGGCGGAGCAGGGCGAGCTCGCGGCGTACTTCAACGTGGACAACGGAAGCGGGAAGATCCGGGGGGTCTACCTCCAGGGCATCGCGGCGGAGCGCCCGATCTTCGACGCGTGGATGGAGCCCTTCAGGAACATGGGCATGAGCACGCTCACCATCCGCAACACGGGCGGCACCGACCACCTCTCCTTCATCGCGGCGGGGCTGCCGGGCTTCCAGTTCATCCAGGACCCCCTCGACTACGGCGCCGAGACGCACCACACGAACGAGGACGTCTACGAGCGTCTCCAGCCGGACGACATGAGGTTCAACGCGATGGTGGTGGCGAGCTTCGCCTGGCTGGCGGCCCAGCGGGATCAGATGCTGCCGCGGCCGCCGCTGCCGGAGGGGACGGGCAACCGCTAGGAGCGTCGGCTCCCTCGGAGCGGCAGGGGTGAGGTACGCCCCTGCCGCCCCGCGCCCCGGCCATGGGGCGGAGCGGGCGTCGCTGCCGCAGGCCGGCGGTGGTCGCCCTCCACCGAATCCGCCCCCTTCACCACTCCAGGAGCACCTTCCCGAACGTCCGGTTGGACGCCACCAGGCGGTGGGCCTCCGGAGCCTCCGCGGCCGGGAACACCCGGTCCACCACGGGCGTGAGCGCCCCCGCCGCGAATCGCGGGACCACCTCCCGGGTGAAGCGGGCGGCCAGCGCCGCCTTCTCGGACGCCGGTCTGGCCCTGAGCACCGTGCCGCGGATGGTGCCGCGCCCCCCCATGAGGGCGCGCAAATCGATCTCCGCGCGTGCGCCGCCCGGGACGCCCACCACCACCTGCCGCCCCAGCGGCGCCAAGACACGCTGATTACCCGCCAGGTACGGCCCACCCACCAGGTCGAGGATCACGTCGGCACCCCGTCCCTCGGTGATCTCCATGACCCGCGCCGGCCACGACGCGTCGCCCGGAACCGCATGATCGAGCCCGAGCGCCACGGCGCGCTCCAGCTTCTCCGGCGTCCTGGACGTGCCCAGCACGCGCGCACCCAGGTCGCGAGCCAGCTGCACGGCGGCGGTGCCCACACCGCTGCCCACCGCGTGGACGAGCAGCGTCTCCCCGGCGGACAGGCCGCACTGGAGCACCAGGGCGTCCAACGCGGTGAAGAACACCTCCGGGATGGCGCCCGCCGCGTCCACCGCCACCCCTTCGGGCACCGGCACCGCGGTGTCGGCGGCCACGCGCACGTACTCGGCGTAGGCGCCGCCCCCGGTGATGCCCATGGCCGCATCTCCCGGCCCCCAGTCCAGCACCCCGGCCCCCACCGCTTCCACCGTCCCCGCGTACTCCAGACCCGGAATCTCCTGCGGGAACCCCGCCGGCGCCGGATAGGAGCCGCGGGTCTGCAGGAGGTCCGCGCGGTTGACCCCGGAGGTGGAGACCCGCACCAGCACGTCCCCGGGACCGGGACCGGGTCGCGCCACGCTCCGCACCTCGAGGACCTCGGGCCCGCCGGGCTCGGTGATGATCACTGCGCGCATCGTCTCGGACATGGACCCAGGCTATGTTGGCGGTTCCGGGCTGTCCACTCGCGGGCGTCGCGGCGTTCGCCCCGGTCCCGGGCGTCGCGTTCGTACGCGGACGTCCACGTACCCCATCCATCCGACCCGTCCACCCGGATCCAGAGGTTACACAGGTGTTCTACCAGATCGTCTCCCTCGCCGGCGCCTTTCTCATCCTCCTGGCGTACGGGCTCAACCAGCGCGGCCGCCTCACCCCCGACCACGCAGCCTACAGCGTGATCAACCTCATGGGCGCCCTCCTCCTCCTCTGGGTGGCGGTGGTCGACCGTCGGGCCGGATTCATCCTGGTGGAGGCGGCGTGGGCGGTGATGTCCGTGGTCCCCCTCGTGAGGCGGGGTCCGGGTGCGCGTCCGCGCGCGACAGTCTAGCTTCCGCCCGTCACTCCCACGCGAACCGCCATGGATCTTCCCTTCACCCTCGATCGGCCCCTCGTCTTCTTCGACCTGGAGACGACGGGCCTGAACATGAGGACCGATCGGATCGTCGAGCTCGCCTTCATCAAGATCACCCCGCAGGGCGACGTGATGGAGCGTGTCCGCCGGTTCAACCCGGGCATCCCGATTCCGCCGGAGGCCACGGCGGTCCACGGGATCACCGACGCCGACGTCGCCGACGAGGCCCCCTTCTGTCAACGCGCCCGCGCCCTCGCGGATCACCTGGCCGACTGCGACCTCGCGGGGTTCAACATCCGGCGCTTCGACCTGCAGATGCTCATCGCGGAGTTCCAGCGCTGCGACATCGAGTTCGGCCTCGAGGGCCGACGCGTCATCGACGTCCAGAACATCTTCCACCGCGAGGAGCCACGGGACCTCTCCGCGGCGGCTCGCTTCTACCTGGGCCGCGAGCACGAGGAGGCCCACACCGCCCTGGGGGACATCCGCACGTCCGCGGCGGTGCTCGGTGCGCAGCTGCAACGCTACACCCACCTGCCCCGGGACCTCGACGGCCTGCACGCATACTGCGAGAGCTACGCGCCGTTCGTCACCGAGGTGGACCGCTGGTTCGGCCCCGCCGAGCAGGGCCGCGTCTTCCGTCGCGGGAAGCACAAGGGGAGGCCCCTCGCCGAGGTCGCCCTCCAGGAGCCCGACTACCTCCACTGGATGCTCGGTGCCGACGACATCCCCGACGAAGTGCTGCGCATCGTGCGCGAAGTCTTGGCGAACGCGGCGCAGACGTCCCTCGACATGCCCCCGGACGGCTCCGATCCGACGCCGGAGAGCGGGCAGCCATGAACCCCCTGGCACGGGGGAGCCCCGCCCCGCGGCGCCCCGTGGAGGATCGAATGCTCCCATCGGCTCGCATGGTCCGCCTGCGCCTCTGCGCAGCCACGCTCCTCTGCGTCTCGACGCTTCCGTTCGCCACCCGCGTCGCGGCCCAGGGCGTGCCGCGGCCCCACGAGGGGCTTGCGGAGGCTCCCGGCTACGGCCACTGGGCCGCCGCCGTGGACAGCTCGCGGGAGATCATCCACGCGTACATGGACCAGCTGGGCGTCCCGGGCACCTCCGCGGCCGTCGCTGTGGACGGACGCGTGGTGTGGGCCGAGGGCTTCGGACTCGCCGACGTGGAGAACCAGGTCCCGGCGCTGCCGCGGACCAGGTTCCGCATCGCCTCCATCTCCAAGGCTGTGACGGCCGCCGCCGTGGGGCTCTTGTACCAGGAGGGCCGGCTGGACCTGGACGCGCCTGTGCAGCGCTACGTGCCCTCCTTCCCGGTGAAGGCCAAGGGCACCGTGACCACCCGGCTCCTCGCCGGGCACCTCGCCGGCGTGCGTCACTACCGGGGCCTCGAGTTCGAGAGCAGCGAGCACTACGACGACGTCGTGGACGCGCTCACCATCTTCGAGAACGACACCCTGCTCTCGGTGCCGGGCACGAGGTACTCGTACTCGACGTACGGCTGGAACCTCGTCAGCGCGGTGATCCAGGGCGCCTCGGGGGAGAAGTTCCTCACCTACATGCGCACGCACGTCCTCGGTCCGCTGGGCATGCGCCAGACCGTGGCGGAGTACGAGGACAGCATCATCGTAGGGCGCGGGCGGCAGTACGAGCGTGGTCGCGACGGGAGGCTCCTCAACGCGCCATATGTGGACAACAGCAACAAGTGGGCGGGTGGAGGCTACCTTTCCACGGCGTCCGATCTCGTGCGCTACGGCTCTTCGTACCTCCAGGGCACCTTGCTGAGGCCGGAGACCGTGGCGCTCATGTGGACGTCCCAGCGCACCACGTCCGGGGAGGAGACGGGGTACGGCATCGGCTGGTTCACCGGCACCGTGGACGGGCACCGCGAGGTGTGGCACACCGGCGGCGCCGTGGGGGGCAGCACGATCCTCCTGATCCGCCCCGACGATCGAGTCGTCGTGGCCGTCCTGACGAACCTGGAGAACGCCCGCCCCACCCGGCCGGCACGCGACATCGCCGGCCTCTTCGTAGCAGCGCGTCGACAGACAGGAAATCGGTGATGTTCTTCTTGCACACCCGCCTCCCGATCCTCGCCGTCCTGGCCGGCCTCGCGGTCATCGGATACGCCCTCTGGGGGACCGCCAGAAAGCGGCCGCACGACAAGGTCATGAAGAGGCTGGCGCTGACCTTCCGCAGCCTCATGGACCTGACCGCGTTTCTGGGCTTCGTCCTGCTCTTCACCAACTACCGCGCCAACCCGGACATCGGCGTGCACATCATCCTCATGCTCCTGGCCACCGCCGTGAGCCACGTGGTGCCGGCCGTGATGCGTCGGCGCCGCCAATCGGAGCGCACGCTCCTGCCCTACGCCGTGGCGACGACCATCGCGCTGGGGCTCGTGGTGGCGGGGGTCCTGTCGGCCCCAGGGTGGAGGGGCTAGCCGACCGTGTCGGCACCCGGACCCGGGGACCTGGGCCTGGTCATGGGGGGCGGCGGAGCCCGCGCCGCGTATCAGGTGGGCTTCCTGCGCAGCCTCGCGCGGCGCTTCCCGGAGCTGCGCATCCCCTACATCACCGGCGTGTCCGCGGGCGCCATCAACGCCGCGTTGCTCGCCTCGCACCACGGCACCTTCCTCCAGGCCACCGACGAGCTCACCCAGCTCTGGAGCCGGCTGACCATGGGCGACGTCTTCCGGGTGGACGGCGGCACCCTCCTCGCCAACGCCGTTCGCTGGGGCCGGCAGCTCGTCTCCGGCGGCTTCGGCGGTGCGCCGCGGCCGCGGGCGCGGGGCCTGGTGGACACCCAACCGCTGCGGGCCTTCTTGGGCGAGGTGCTCCACGCCGTGGACGGCGAGCTCACCGGAATCGGCGCGAACATCGAAGCGGGACGCCTGAAGGCGGTGGCCATGAGCACGTCGAGCTACTCGACAGGCCAGTCCGTGACATGGGTGCAGGGACAGGACATCAAGGAGTGGGAGCGCCCCCACCGGCGAGCCCGGCAGACGACGCTGACCGTGGAGCACGTGATGGCCTCGGCGGCCCTGCCGCTCCTCTTCCCGGCGGTGCGACTCGACAACGCCTGGTATGGAGACGGCGGCATCCGCCTCACCGCCCCCCTGTCGCCGGCCCTGCACCTCGGTGCCTCCCGCCTCATCGCCATCTCCACCCGCTACGAGCGCAGCGCCACCGAGGCCGACGAGCCCGTCATCTACGGGTATCCGCCTCCGGCACAGGTGGCGGGGGTGCTCATGAACTCCATCTTCCTGGACCTGCTGGACTACGACGCCCTGCGCCTGGAGCGGCTCAACCGGCTCATCGAGCGCCTTCCGCAGGAGGAGAGGCTGAACCTCAGGCCCGTCAAGCTCCTGGTGCTGCGCCCATCCATGGACCTGGGCAAGCTGGCTACGGACTACGAGGCGCGCCTTCCCCGGGCATTCCGGTTCCTCACCCGCGGCCTGGGAACGCACCAGACCCGCAGCCCCGACTTCCTGAGCCTGGTGCTCTTCGAGCCCACGTACCTGCGCTCCCTCGTGGAGATGGGAGAAGCCGACGGCACGGCCCGCATCGAGGAGGTGGCGGCGTTCCTCGAGGCCCCGGGGTCGACGGCTACAGCCACCCCTTCCGCCTGAAGTAGAGCACCATGCCGCCGCCGATGACGAGCATCAGTGCCAGCAGCGCGGGATAGGCCCACGGCCAGTGCAGCTCCGGCATGTGCTCGAAGTTCATGCCGTACACGCCCGCCAGAAACGTCAGCGGGATGAAGATGCTGGCCATGACCGTGAGCACCTTCATGATCTCGTTGGTGCGGAAGCTCACGGTGGACAGGTACAGGTCCATCATCCCGGAGACCACGTCGCGCAGGGCCTCCACGGTGTCCAGGACGTGCACGGCGTGATCGCGGACGTCGCGCAGGAAGACCTGCGTCTCGTCGGTGAACCGCTCGAGCTCGTCCCTCACCAGCGAGGACACCAGGTCGCGCAGCGGCCACACCGCGCGGCGAATGGAGAGGAGCTCCCGCTTGAGCGCATGCAGCCTCTGGATGGTGTGCTCCCGGGGATCGACGATGACCTCCTCCTCCAGGCCCTCGGTGAGCTCCCCGATCCCCTCCAGCACCACGAAGTAGTTGTCCACCACCGCGTCGATGAGCGCGTACGTCAGGTAGTCCGGGCCCCGCGCGCGGATCCGGCCGCGCGAGGTGCGTAGCCGCTCGCGCACGCCGTCGAAGACGTCGCCTACGCGCTCCTGGAACGTGAACACGTAGCGGTCGCCGAGGATCAGGCTGAGCTGCTCCTCGTCGGCCTGCAGCGTATCGGCGTTCCAGCGGAGCATCGGCACCACGATGTACAGAGCCCCGTCGTACTCCTCGAGCTTCGCCCGCTGCCCCACCGAGACGATGTCCTCGAGCATCAGCGGATGCCATCCGAAGTGCTCACCCAGCCGCTGCACCAGCTCGACGTCGTGGAGCCCGTCGACGTCGACCCAGCTCACGGTGGGTGAGTCCTTCAGCGAGAGGCACGCGGAGACGTCGGGGACCTCGGCTTCGTGTAGCTCATCCGCGTCGTAGTCGATGTACCGGATGAGAGTCCGCTCGACCTTCTTCTCACCCGAATGGACGAGCGTCCCGGGTGCCGCCCCGGGCTTCTTGACCGCCCGGCGCACCAGCCGTCCCATGACGCGGATCTGATGCAGCGGATTGACCGCCTTCGGAACGAGGCGCCTGGACTTCGCTCTCGCCATGTCCTCCCTCCAGGATTGGGCAGCCCACGGAGTTTCGAGTAAGATAGGACCACCGCTCACCCCACGCCCGGACTCTCTCCCCTTGACGCGACAGGCCCCCAGCGCGACGCGCAGGCTTCATCCGAGAGCATTCACGGTATCCGTGGTCTGGACGCTGCTGCTCCTCTGGCTGGGCAGCGTGGTCCACGCCACCCACTCGAGCCTCGCCTGTCCCGACTGGCCCACGTGCCACGGCACGATGTTCCCCGTGATGACCGGCGGCGTCTTCTGGGAGCACCTGCACCGACTGGTTGCGGGCGGCCTGGTGCTCATGTGGATCCTCGCGACCTGGATCGCCGGGAGGGAGACCCGCGACCGACCCTGGATCTTCAAGACGTGCCTCGCCGGGATCGCGCTTCTCGTCGTCCAGGCGGTCTTCGGGGGGCTGACGGTCCTCTTCAAGCTGCCGCCGCTGGTCTCCACCACGCACCTCACGCTGGCCATGACGTTCGTCGCCCTGGCCACCGTGCTGGCGTCCAGCACCGCCTGGGCCGCCGCCCCCGGAGAGCTCTCCGCCCGGCTCGCCCCGCGGGTGCGCCGGTGGGGGCTCGTCACCGGAGTCCTCGTCTTCCTCCAGTGCATCCTCGGCGCCCTGGTTCGGCACTACCACGCCGGCATGGCCTGCCCGGACGTGCCGCTCTGTCTGGGCCACGTGGTCCCGCCGCTGGGGAACCACCTGGTGGCTCTCCAGTTCTTCCACCGGCTGACCGCGCTGGTGGTGGCGGCGGCGGTCATCGCCTTCGCGACGTGGAGCTTCAGGGTCGGAGCCCCGGCGTTCGTCCGCGTGTGGACGGTCTGGGCGGTGGTGCTGGTGCTGGTGCAGATCGCCCTGGGCGTCATCTCCGTCCTCACCGCCATCGCCGTGGTGCCGATATCCCTGCACACGCTGGTCGCGGCGAGCCTCCTGGCCGTGCTCGTCCATCTCACCACGCAGGGGTGGGCAGCGCAGCGCACCGTGACGGCGGAGCCTGCCGCGGCCCACGCCGCGGCCTGACGCGGAGGCCACCCTGGGACGGGCTCAGGCAGGGGACGTGCTGGCGTTCTGCGACGCCTTCCTCAACGCCACGAGCGCGGTGGCGCTCGTGACCGGATGGGTGCTCATCCGACGGCGCAAGCCCCGACTCCACCGCCGCGCGATGCTCACCGCGGTGACGGCGTCGGCGCTCTTCCTGATGTCCTACCTCACCCGCGTGGCCCTCACGGGTACCCACCGCTTCGCCGGAGTGGGCACCGCCAAGGTCGTGTACCTGAGCATCCTGTTCTCGCACATGACCCTCGCCATGGCGGTGGTGCCCCTGGTGCTCCGGCTGCTCTGGCTCGTGTACCACCGTCGCTTCCGCGACCACGCCCGCCTGGCACGCTGGACCTTCCCGATCTGGACCTACGTCTCGGTGACGGGCCTGGTGGTTTATCTGCTCCTCTATCAGGTGTACGGATACCTGTGAGCGACGGACACCCGGGCCCCGGGTCCGGGACGCTGCGGGGCTACGCGGAGGCGGTGTCCGCGGCGGCTCTCTGGGGCTCCTCCGGGATCTTCAGCGTCTACCTCTTCAGGATGGGCGTGACGCCCCAGGACGTGGCGCTCCTTCGCCCCGCGCTGGGCTTGGTCCTGCTGCTGGTGGCGGTGGCGGCCAGCCGTCCCGGGTCCCTCCGCATCTCTCGGCGCGGGCTTCTGGTGCTGTTCGTGGGGGGAGGCGTCGCGGTGGGGATCTTCCAGGTCGGATACCAGCTCTCCGTCGACGCGGTGGGCGTGCCCAGCACGGTGGCCCTCCTCTATGTCGCACCCGCCATCGTGGTGGCGCTGTCGGGGCCTCTCCTGGGCGAGTGGCCCACCCCCGTTCGCATCGGCCTCGCGGTGGTGGCCGTGGTGGGCGTCTGGCTCAGCGTGCTCGGGGCCCACGCCGTGAAGACCACCTTCGGTACGGTGGGCATCGGCTGGGGCCTCGGCGCGGCGGCATCCTATGCCGCGTACGTGCTCCTCGGCCGATACGCCGCACCCCGGTGGGGGAGCATGGCCACCGTGGTCTACAGCACAGCCGGCGCGTGTGTCCTGCTCGCCGTGTCGTTGCCCTTCACGCCGGCGCCGGTGACGCTCCCCGGGAGCGGGGCCGCCTGGGGGCTCCTGGGCCTTTTCGCCCTCCTGACCATCACGGTGGCGCAGTTCATCTTCTTCGATGCGCTCCGCTTCGTGGACGCGGGCCGGGCCGCGGTGTCGGCGACGGCCGAGCCGCTGGTGGCGGCCCTCCTCGCCACCGTGCTCCTCCATCAGGGTCTGGACCCCCTGGGTTGGCTGGGTCTCGCCCTCGTGGTGGTGGGCGTGGCGGGCGTCGGCCTCACCATTCCGGGATCGACCCGGCCCAGCGGCAGGATCTGACCTTCCGGGTCACGGGGTCCGCCCGGCGAGAGTGGGCCGCGCCCATCCGGCGGCCGAGGGACGGCCCGCGCCGGGCCTACTTCGTGGGGAAGGAGATCTCCACCTCGCCGCCGTTCCCGGGGACGTTGCGCACGTCGATGCGCCCGCCCATGCCCTCCACGGCCTTGCGCGCGTGGGGCAGCCCCAGCCCCAGCCCGTCGTCCGCGGTGGAGTAGAACGGGTCGAAGGCCCGCTTCAACGCGTCCTCGGAGAAGCCCTGTCCCCGGTCCCGCACGCGCACCGTGGCGCGGCCGTCCTCCCCCGCCACCGTGACGTCCACGGTGTTTCCTCCGCCGAAGCGGCCGGCATTGTGGAGGACCAGGTACAGCGCGTCCATGAACGCCCGCGCGTTGACGTCCGCCCGCACCCGACGCTCGTCCAGGCTGACCCGAACGCTCACCGACTGGTCGTGGGCGAACTCACGGGTGACCTGCTGGACCAGGGCGGAGAGATCGCTGGTCTCGCCCGACGTGCCCGGCTCGACCAGGAAGAAGTCGAGGTCCTCCAGAGAGCCCAGGGCGCGACCGATGCGCTCGCGCAGCTCGGCGGCGTCGGCGTCCGGGTCCGCCCCGGCCAGATGGGCCCGCACCCCTTCTTCCAGGAAGGCACCGACCCGGCCCAGCGCCTCGCGGAGGGCGCGCTGGCGCTCCTCGTCCCTCGGGGTCCAGCCCTGGCGCAGCGCTTCGTGCAGCTCCGCCTCCGCGCTCCCGGGCTCGGCCCCTTCCGGAAGCCCACCCCTGGCGACGGAGCGCGCCGCCGAGCGCAACCGGTCTTCGGTCTCCGCCCGGCCCTGAGTGCGCCCGCTCGAGAGCCCGCCGGCGCGGCCCACGATGAAGCCCACCGCCGCCCCTACCAGAGCGACCACGATCATCCATATGGCTGTCGGCATTGTCCTTCCTCGATGCTTGTCGCCGCCTCGGACGCGGTCCGGAGCGGTGCATGTTCGCATTGCGGGGCATTCCCGGCAACACGGTCGTTGCCCGTGCCCGCTCCTGCGCCTATCCTCGCCTCCATGCTCCCTTTGGCCGCCCTGGACGCCCTCCTCGGGGAGAGCTCCGATCCGCACAATCCGTCCGCGGCGGAGATCCGTCGCCTCTTCGAGCGGATGCGTCGGCTGGCGGTGGTGGGGATGTCCCGCGATCCCACCAAGGCCGCCCGCAGGGTACCCTCGTACCTGGCGGCCAAGGGATACGAGGTGGTTCCGGTGAACCCCCATGCGGAGCGGATCCTGGGCAGCATCGCCCATGCGACGCTCACCGACGTCGTCGATCCCGTGGATCTGGTGGTGGTCTTCCGGCCTTCCGGACAGGCAGGCGCCATCGTCGACGAAGCGACGACCCGCAAGGAGAGGCCGGCCATCTGGCTCCAGGAGGGCATCCGCGCGGACCCCGAAGCGGCCCGGGCGCGGAGCCTGGGGTTCCTCGTGGTCCAGGACCTGTGCACCTACAAGGTGCACCGCGCCCTGTACACGTGAGCCCGACCCGCCGGTCCCGCCCGTCGGCCGGCGCGGCCAGGCATCCGCTACAGGTCACCCCCGTCGGCCGGCTCCAGCCTCCGTCAACTCTCTAGCAGCGCCGCAATCTTCTCCGCGTGTCCCTCGGCCTTGACCCTACGCCAGGACTCCACGACACGGCCCCCCTCATCGATGAGGAAGGTGCTGCGCTCCACGCCCATGGACTTGCGGCCGTACAGAGACCGCTCCTTCCACACCCCGTACGCTTCGCACACCGCACGGTCCTCGTCCGCCAGCAGCCGGAACGTGAGCCCGAACTTGTCCCGGAACTTCCGGTGCGACTCCACGGAGTCCGGCGACACGCCCAGGACCACGGCGTCGGCGCCGTCGAAGCGCGGGAGCGTGTCGCGGAACGCACATGCCTCCACGGTGCATCCCGGCGTGTCGTCCTTCGGGTAAAAGTAGAGCACGACCTTGCTCCCTCGCAGCGCCGAGAGGGTTACGGTCCCGCCATCGTCCGAGGGGAGGCTGAAGTCCGGAGCCATGCTGCCCTTTTCGACCATGATGTGTCGCTCGAGGCGTCTGGAGTGGAAGCGTGCCGAAGGCACCGCGGGTCGCGACCTACACCGGTGACCCCGGGGTGGTTTCAGGACACGCCCTCTTCGACGGCGCCTTCGTGGGGGGCTGCTCCCGGCACGTCCACCAGCGACCCCTCCCATCGGCACAACGCGTCGCCGCGGGACTGACAGAGCGTGTGGCTCACCTTTGCCCCGCGGCCGGTGGTCCCTTCGAGGATGGCCTCGCAGAGTCCGGAGAGGAAGAAGCACGCATCCCCGCCCGGGTCGGCTTCGATGAACAGGAGCGAGCGCCCCTCCACCGCGAAGCGGCCACGCACGAACCCGCCCATGCGACGTCCGAAGAGCGCCTTCAGCCGGCGGCGAACACGACTGCGGGCCACCGCCACGGCCAAGCGCCGGGGTGTCGCCCGCGCCCATCCCGCCGAGGCCTCCCGACCGGCGAGGAGCTTGCCCACGCGGTAGAAGATCTCTTCGGCGTCCGGGCGCCGGATCACCAGCCTGAAAAGGTCCCGCACCTCGTCGTCGGTGAGGCGGGTGCGACGGCGCACGTCCGTCCGATACGCACGGATCTGGCGTTCCACCACGTCACTCAGCCCCAACCGACGTGGCATGGTCACCGTGGGATCCTCGTCCTGGAGGATCTCCCCAGGCAGGTCCTGGTCGCGCACGACCTCCAGGAGACGGAGAGCCACGACGGCCTGTACACGCCGTGGCGCAGGCCCAGTGCCGGAGGACTTCAGGCTGTCGTCCAAGAAAACCCGGGGGGGAGGAGTCGGGGGTACGGAGATGGCTCGTAATCTCGAACGCCCTTCCGCTCAGGGCAACGAGCGACACGGCCCGGCGGCCGCCCCGTGAGGGCCTGCGAGCCGACTTGCGGGAGCGGGCGCCGGTGGATTCACCGAGCGTACCGAATTGAGAGTGACAGGTCTCGGGCCGGCGCTTATATAGAATGGGTGAGACGGAGCGGGGCGAGTGCGAAGGGGATATCTCGTGGCCCACCCTGGGGGGGCTGGTTCTCTGTGCCATCGAGACCCTTCGCCTCCCCCGCTCTTTCTCCGGGTCCCTCCTCGACGACCCGCTTCGGTACCGCCGGGCATCCTCGTGCCCTACTTTATGCGGTCATGCGTCGCTACCCTGCCTACGATCCTCCCGAGTACGTCGACTGGAAGCCCGACCCCGAGATTGTGTCGGCGTATCGGGCCGGCGTGCATTCGGACGACGAGCGCGGACGCCTCGTGGGCGGCCTCGGGGAGCCGTTTCTCCTCGAGCTCTATCGGGACCTGCTGCGCACGCGGCTCCACGACATCGCGCTGAAGCGCTGGGTGCGCACCGGCGTTCTCTCCAAGGCATGGCTGGGAACCGGCGAAGAGGCCGTGACCGTGGGAAGCGTGGCGGCGTTGGAGCGCGGCCGAGACGTCGTCTGCCCCATGATCCGCAACGCCGGGGCGCTGCACATGATGGGCATGTCCCTGGCTGATATGTTGCGCGGCTATCTGGCCACCTCCGACTCTCCCAACGGCGGCCGGGACCTGCACCTCGGTGACCTGGGCATGGGCATCATCCAACCCATCAGCCACATGGGCACCAGCGTGACCATCGTGGCGGGAGCGGCTCTGGCGTTCCGTTATCGGGGCGAGGAGCGGGTGGCACTCACCTGGGTGGGCGACGGCGCCACCAGAACCGCGGCGTGCCACGAGGGACTCGGCGTCGCCGCAGCGCAGAAGGTGCCCGCCGTCTTCATCATCCAGAACAACCAGGTGGCGCTCGGAACGCGTGTCGACCAGCACTCCGTCGCCGACCCCGAGCGCTGGCTGGACGCCTACGGCATCCCGTCGTGGAGCTGCGACGGCAACAACGTGCTGGACGTCTGGGCGTGCACACGGCTTGCCGTGGATCGCTGCCGGCGGGGGGAGGGCCCGGCGGCCGTCGTGGCCGAGACGTTCCGCATGGGCGGACACGCCACCCACGACGAGCACGAAGCCCGGGAGACGTTTCCGCAGGAGCTCTTCCGGGAATGGGGACGCCGGGACCCCATCGGCCTGTTCGAGGCGTATCTGCAGGGGCGCGGCGTCGAGGAGAGCACCCTCGAGGAGATCGAGCAGGGGGTCACGACGGAAGTCGAGGCCGCTGCGAAGGAGGCCTTGGTCTCCCGGGAGTCGGCCCCCCCCCCGGAGCGGGCGCTCTACCGGGGCTTCTCGGAGGGAGGAGTCCTGGTCGGCCTTCGAGGCCGGCTGCCATGAGGTGGAGTGGCGGCCCCGTGCTCCGGGACATACGTTATGGTGGGCGAGGCAAGGAGCACGGGTCCTCCGGGTCGGCCTGACCTTGAATTGGCTTGTCGATAGCCGCATCTTTCATCCTCTAATTAGAATGATTCTTGATTTCGAGGGTGGCACCTCAGGTGAAGCGAGGCGGGAGGAAGAACCTCGACTCCCCCGAAGGAAGCGACTGGACGGACCGCACATGGTGAACCCAAACCCGGAAAAGCTGCGCCGACTCCTGGCATCACGCCCGCTGGACGACCTCTCCGACGAAGAGCTCGTCACGGCCCATCTGGAGGGCCGGCCCGGCGCGTTCCAGGCACTCTACGATCGGTACCGGGATCGACTCATCCACTTCATCACGCGCAAGACCGGGGACCCCGATCGCGCCCAGGACCTGGTTCAGGAGGCGTTCATTCGCGTGACGCGCCACCTGCACCGATTCGACACGACCAAGAAGTTCTCCACCTGGGTCTACACCATCGCCAGCAACCTGTCCAAGAACGAGCTGCGCAACCGTTCGAGGAGCCCCCTGGTGCTCTTCCAGAAGCTCACGGGCAACTGGGAGGACGACCACAGGCCGCTCCAGTTCGAGGACTACTCCATGCGCCCGGACGATCTGTACAGGAAGCGCTACCTGCGCCGCCTGGTGGAGGATCTGGTCAAGGAGCTTCCCGAGCACCATCGCCTGGTGTTCCGTCTCCGGGAGCTGGAGGGGAAGAGCTACGAGGAGATCGCCGAGATCACCGGCGTCAACCTGGGAACGGTCAAGAGCCGGCTCCACAGGGCCCGCAACTCCTTCGCCCAACGCATCGAGCCCTACCTGAACTGAGCAGGCCGACAGAGGAAGAAGCCGGGTGGCGGGCGCAAGCCCGCCACCCGGCTTATCTTTGGGCTGCACAACGGCGGACCGCTGCGCTCCTGGGTCAAGGGCACCGTGAGCGGGGCCTCGCACGGAATCGCGCTGCGCGGTTGTGGGGGAGGCTGCACGGCGGAGGTTGGACGCGCGGGGCGTCGTTTGCGGCGAGGCTCTGCGCAGGGGCCCTGGCAGGCCCCGGCCGCGCAGGAGCGGAGCAACAGAGACGATCGAGTAGCCAACGGGTAATGAGCGGAGCGCCCGAGTCGCAGGCGACGCCAGGCGTGTCCGACCCCCACCAAGAGCGATAGAGCCAGGCACCCATGTTCGAGAATCTGCGCAACGCCTTCAAAGAGGCCGTCGAGAACTTCAACAAGGAGCTCGAGCGCGATCAGATCCCCGAGACCGTCGATCGCCTCCTGGTCGGCATGCGCAACGAGATGGCCGACGCGCAGGCGAGCGTGCGGGAGCTGGAGGACCAGATCGGCAAGACGCAGAGGGAGATCGAACGGGAGAGGAACGAGGTGTCCACCGCCCGGCGCAGAGGCAAGATGGCCGCGGACATCGACGACACCGAGACGGCGGGGATCGCGGAGCAGTACGCGGCGAAGCACGAGGAGCGCCTCCACCTGCTGGAGCAGAAGGCCGTCGCGTTGCAGAACGAGCTCGACTTCCAGCGCAAAGAGGTCGGCTCCATGATGGAGAAGTTCAAGGAGGCCAAAGCGAAGCGTGATGCCCTGGGTGCCACCGCCGGCCGTACCGAGGCGCGGAGCTCCATCAAGGGCGCCGACGATCTCTTCAGCGAGCTGGACCGCATGGCGGAGAAGATCAACGAGGACGCGGGCCGGTCCGACGCCGAAGCGGAGCTCGACCCCACGGACCTCCACGTGGACGTGGATGCGCCGACCCGCCGGGAGATCGATGCGGACGCCGCCCTGGAGGAGCTCAAACGGCGCATGAAGAAGGAGTGAGACCCGGCGGGGCTCGCTACTCCTCCCGGACTCCCGCGTCGGCGGCGAAATCGCGCAGGAACAGGAGCCCCGCACACTCACCGGCGAGGAACAGGATGTCCTCGCGATCGCGGGCCGGAAGGGGCCCCTCCTTGGTCCCGCCCCCGTCCACCACGAGGAACCACCGCCGCCCCTCCCGCTCCCCCAGGAAGATGGCCATGTGAGGGTCCGCCCCCTGCTCCACGAGCTCGGGGGCCTCTTCTCCCCGCAGGGAGTCCAACATCCAGGGGTGGAAGTCCGTCCGCGCCGGATCCCTGGCCAGGTCGAGCACCACGAGCGGATGGAGCACCATGCCGTCCGCGTCGGTCCACAGGATGCCTCCGCGCTCGGCGCCCGTCAGGAAGATGGAGCGCCACAGCGGCAGAGCGAAGCGCGAGCGCTCACCGTCGGCACCCCACAGCGCGAAGGTCGCGGCGGGCTGCTCCTCGCCGTCCGAGGCGCGGCGGCGCAGGTATTCGTTGAGATCGATGACGATGTCGCTCACACAGCGGAAGCTCCGGCCCGGAGACCCGCCCGTCAACGCCGCCGCTACCCTGCGTGCCCCGGTGTCCGGCCCGTGGCTGGCCCGTTTCGCGGACTTGGGGTACATTTTCGCGTTCGTATTCCAGGAAACTCAGTGCCCGCGACACGGACAGGACCGAAGATGCAGAACTGGATCGGGGCCGGGATCTGGATCCTCATGGGAGCCGCCGTCGGCCTCGTCATGAAGGTCTTCATCAAGCGGCCCGAGGAGACCCCGGGCCACGTCCTCGTGCTCATGACCCTGGGCGCGCTCGCCGCCTGCATTGGCGGCATGCTCGGCGTCGGCTACTTCGACATGTACCACCCGCTGGCTCTGAGTCTCGGTGGAATGGGCTCCGCCGCCGTGTTCTCCATCCTGCTTACGTTCATCTACAGGTGGGGTGTCCGCGGCCTCACCTGACCGGATCCTCCCTTCTTCCCGGCGTCGGTGCCCGGTAGACCCGGCACCCGCACTCCGCCCGGTCATGGACAACGTGGGGACGGCGATCCTGAAGTCCCCCCACTCGAGAGGGGAAGCGCCATGTCGGACGTCCTGGCCTTCGTAGACGCGAATCTCGGCCGCTTTCGCGCCGAGCTGTACGACTTTCTCCGCATCCAGTCCATCAGCACCCAGAAGGAGCACGAGGGCGACATGCGCCGTGCGGCCGAATGGCTCGCGGAGCGCATGCGCGAGGCCGGGCTCGAGGCGTCCATCCACGACACGCCCGGACACCCGGTGGTGCTCGGGGAGTGGCGGGGCGCCGGCGAGAGCGCGCCCACGGTGCTGATCTACGGCCACTACGACGTGCAGCCCCCGGAGCCGCTGGACGAGTGGGCCTCGCCGCCCTTCGAGCCCACCGAGCGCGACGGCAAGGTCTTCGCCCGGGGCTCCGCCGACGACAAGGGCCAGCTGTACATGCACGTGAAGGCCGTGGAGGCGCACACCAAGGCCAACGGCAAGCTCCCGGTGAACGTCATCGTCCTGGCCGAGGGCGAGGAGGAGGTGGGCTCGGACAACCTGGTGCCCTTCGTGGAGAAGCACGTGGAGCGTCTGGCGTGCGACCACGTGGTGATCTCCGACTCGAACATGTTCGACGAGGGCCTCCCTTCGGTGCTCTTCTCCCTGCGCGGCCTCGCCTACTTCGAGATCCACGTGAAGGGCGCCCGCAGCGACCTCCACTCCGGACAGTTCGGCGGCACGGTGGTGAACCCGGGCAACGCGCTGGCCGCCATCGTCGCCTCCCTGCACGACGCCGACGGCAGGGTGGCCATCGAGGGCTTCTACGACGATGTGGCCACGTGGGAGGACGACATCCTGGACGGGATCCGCGCGCTTCCCTTCGACGAGGAGGAGTACCGCCGGAGCCTCGACGTCCCGAAGCTCGGGGGAGAGAAGGGCTTCACCGCTCTGGAGCGCCTCTGGGTGCGTCCCACGTGCGACGTGAACGGCATCCTGTGCGGCTATACCGGCGAGGGGGCCAAGACGGTCCTTCCGAACAAGGCCATGGCGAAGGTGTCCTTCCGCCTGGTGCCGGACCAGACTCCCGAGAGAGTCAAGGAGCTGTTCGAGGCCCACGTCAGGAAGGTGGCCCCCGAAGGGGTCACGGTGGAGATCAAGGCGCTCCACGGCGGTCGTCCGTGGCGGACGCGCCCACAGGGCAAGCTCGTGGATGCCGCGGGTAAGGCGCTCGAGCAGGCCTTCGGCGTCCGTCCGGTTCTCCAGGGCGAGGGCGGCTCGATTCCCATCGTGGTGGACTTCGAGGAGAAGCTGAACGCCTCGGCGCTCCTGGTGGGGTTCGCGCTCCCGGGGTGCAACCTGCACGCGCCCAACGAGTGGTTCGAGCTGGCGGCGTTCGACAACGGGATCAAGGCGCTCTGCCTGCTCTACGAGAACCTGGCGTAGCGCCTCCCCTCAGCCCTCCACCATCGCCGCCGCCCTCAGCAGCGCCCGCGCCTTGTTGAGGGTCTCCTCGTACTCCCCGGCGGGGTCGGAGTCCGCGACGATTCCGGCCCCGACCTGCACGTAGGCCCTGCCCCCCGTCACCAGGACCGTCCGGATCGTGATGGCCGTGTCCATGGACGCGCCCCCGTAGCTGAAGTGGCCCACGGCGCCCGCGTAGGTGCCGCGGCGCACCGGCTCCAGCTCGTCGACGATCTCCATGGCACGGACCTTCGGCGCGCCGCTCACCGTGCCCGCCGGAAAGCACGCCCGGAAGACGTCCACGGCGTCGAGCCCGTCCCGCAGCCTGCCCTCCACCTGGCTGACGATGTGCATGACGTGGGAGTATCGCTCCACCACCATGAGGTCGGGCACGTGGACGGTGCCGTACTCGGCGACCCGGCCTACGTCGTTGCGTCCCAGGTCCACGAGCATCCGGTGCTCCGCCAGCTCCTTCTCGTCCGCGAGGAGGTCCTCGGCGAGGGCACGATCCTCCTCGGGCGTGCGACCCCTCGGTCGGGTGCCGGCGATGGGGCGTACGGTGACCGTGCCGTCCTCCACCCGCACCAGCACCTCGGGTGAGCTCCCCACGAGAACGACGTCGTCCAGCTCCAGGAAGTAGAGGTACGGCGACGGATTCAGCGTGCGCAGCGCCCGGTACAGGTTGAAGGGGGTTCCGTTCAGCTCGATGCCGAGGCGCTGGCTCAGCACCACCTGGAAGGCATCTCCGGCCCGGATGTACTGGCGTATGCGCTCCACCCCGGCCTCGAAGGCGGCGCGGGTGGTGGACGACTCGAAGCGCGGATCGGCGTCGGGCTCGGGGCTCAGGGTGAGGGGCCGCGGCGGCGTGGCCTCGTGGAGGCGCCGGATCGTCGTCTCGATGCCCTCTCCGGCCGCGTCGTACCGCCGGCGCAGCTCCGCCTCGGCGAGCCCCTCCTCCACGTCCACCGTGGCGATGACCATGGCCCGGCCCTTGAGGTTGTCGATGGCCAGCACCAGGTCGGTGAAGACGAAGAGCCCGTCGGGGAGGCCGAGATCGTTCGGCGGCCCCGCGGGCAGCCGTTCGATCTGGCGCACCACGTCGTACCCGAAGTACCCTACGGCGCCGCCCCGGAAGCGGGGCAGCCGGGGCACGTCCGCCGGCGTGCGCGCACGCAGACGCGCGTCGAGGTCCCCCAGGGGATCGTCGGTGTCCACGTGGGTCCACCCCTCGTCGGGTGTCCACCACGAGACCTCACCGTCCTTCAGCCGCCAGGCGCCCGACGGCTTCGTGCCCACGAAGGAGTAGCGCGCCCACTGCTCGCCGCCGACCACGGACTCCAGCAGGAATCCGAAGGGAGGTTCCGCTAGCTTGGCGTACGCGGTGACCGCGGTGTCCACGTCGAACAGGATCTCGGTCCAGACGGGGACGACGCGGGCGCCTCGGGCGTGCTCGGTGAAGCGTTCGAAGGACGGTTGGAGTTGCATGACGGACTGAGCGGGGGCCTTCCCCCGGAGAGCTCGAGATGAACGAGAGACCGCTGTGCGGCGCGTCGAAGGCGGGTCCGCGCCGATGAGCGACGCAATGTCCCGCGCCGCGGCAGGCGCGTCAACGGCGGTTCTCGCCGTGGACACCGGCGGCACGTTCACCGATCTGGTGCTCCTGAAGGACGGCGCCATGCGCACGCTCAAGGTGCCGTCCACGCCCGCGGATCCCGCCCAGGCGGTCCTCGACGGGGTGCGCCGCGTCATGGCGGACGGAGAGCGCTTCGTGCTCCTGCACGGCTCCACGGTGGCCACAAACGCCCTTCTGGAGCGGCGCGGCGCCAGGGTGGTGCTCGTCACCAACGCCGGCTTCGAGGACATCATCGAGATCGGGCGGCAGAATCGCCCGCAGCTCTACGCGCTCGTGGGCCATCGGCCGCCGCCGCTGGTGGCCCGCGAGGACCGCCTGGGGGTGCCGGGACGCCTGGGCCCGCGGGGCGAGGAGGTGGAGCCCCTCGATCCCACGGCGCTGGAGGCGCTGGCCACGTTGGTGGAGGAGCGCCACGCCGAGGCCGTGGCGGTCTGTCTGCTGCACGCCTACGCCAACCCCGGGCACGAGCGCGCCGTGGCCGATGCGCTGGCCCCTACGGGGCTCCCCCTCTCGGTGTCCTCCGAGCTCCTTCCGGAGTTCCGCGAGTACGAGCGCACGTCCACGACCGTGGTGAACGCGTACGTGGCGCCGATCATGTCCCGCTACCTGGGCCGCCTGTCCGACGAGTCCGGCGCGGCCCGCGTCACCATCATGGGCTCCAATGGAGGTGCCATCCCCGTGCGGCGCGCCCGCCGCGAGCCCGTGCACACCGTGCTCTCCGGCCCTGCCGGCGGCGTCGTGGGCGCCCTCACCTGGGCGCGCCGCGCCGGCTACGAGCGGGTGCTCTCATTCGACATGGGTGGCACCTCCACCGACGTCTCGCTCTGCCCGGGGCAGCCCCTCCGCACCCGGGAGTTCGACATCGACGGGCAACCGGTGGCGGTCCCCGTCATCGACATCCACACGGTGGGCGCCGGTGGCGGCTCCCTGGCGCGTCTCGACGCCGGCGGCGCGCTGCGCGTGGGTCCCCAGAGCGCCGGCGCGTCCCCGGGCCCCATCAGCTATGGCCTCGGGGGCACCGGCGTCACCGTCACCGACGCCCACGTCTGGCTGGGACGGCTTCCGGCGGACGCGTTCCTGGGTGGCGAGGGGCGGCTGGACAGGGAGGCCGTGCAGGGGCCGCTGGCCGCCCTCTCCCGGGGCCTGGGAAGATCGCCGGAGGAGGCTGCCGAAGGGGTCCTCGCCGTGGCCGACGCAGCCATGGAACGGGCCCTCAGGGTGATCTCCGTGGAGCGCGGCTACGACCCGGCGGACTTCGCCGTGCTGGCCTTCGGCGGCGCCGGTGCCCTCCACGTGGCGGAGCTCACCCGGCGGCTGGGAGCCGCGCGGGCGCTGGTCCCGCCGGACCCCGGCCTCCTGTCGGCGTACGGCATGCTGGCGTCGCCCGTGACGCGGGAGGTGTCCCGCACCGTGCTCCTGTCCAGCGAGGAGGAGGAGAGCGACGGGCTCATGGCCGACGTCTTCTCCGAGCTGGGGGAACAGGCCCGCCACGAGATGCTCGACGAGGGCGCCGACGAGGCGTCGCTGGCGGTGGAGCTCTCGGTGGACGCACGCTACCGCGGGCAGAGCTTCGAGCTCCGTGTGGGCTCCGAGGGGTGGGTGGAGAGGTTCCACGCGCTGCACGAAGAGCGCTACGGATACCGGCGATCCACGACACCCGTGGAGGCGGTGACGCTCCGTGCGGTGGTGACGGCGCCACCGGCGACCCTGGAGGTGCCGGAGCTTCCGGCGGCGAAGGCGCCGCCAACCCTCCAGGCCGCCAAGGTCGTCTACGGAGGCCGGAGCCTGGAGTCGAGCCGGGTATGGCGCAGGGACCTCGCCGCCGGACACGTGGTGGAAGGGCCGTCCGTCATCCAGGAGTACAGCGCGACCACATGGGTACCCCCCGACTGGCGGGCCGAGGTGGACCGTTGGGGGTGTCTGCACCTGCTCCGGGCTCGATGACGACCCGCCGGGCGCTGTATCCGCGAGAGCGCGTTATCTTACGAGCTTCGCCGGATGCGTTCCGGCTTCCTCTATCCTGATTCCGTAGAAATGGCAAGAGCGCGCAGGCGCACCACCTCGACGACCCGGACCGCCCCCGAGAGCGTCCGTCCCCCGTACGGGGCGGCCATCATCGCAGGCGTGCTCGTCTTCGCCCTCTACGCCATCACGCTCGCTCGATCCACGGCCTTCTGGGACACCAGCGAGTACATCGCCACCGGCCACATCCTCGGCATTCCCCACCCCCCGGGGAATCCCACGTTCATCGTCCTGGCCCGCGCGTGGTCGGTGTTGTTGGCACCCCTGGGCCTGTCGGTCGCGGTGCGCATCAACCTGTTCAGCGCATTCATGAGCGCCGGCGCGGAAGCGCTCTGGTTCCTCGTGGTGCACCACATCCTGCGCTACTTCTCGGAGGATCGGCGCTTCCGCCTCGTGGGCGCCAGCCTGGCGGTCCTCGTGAGCGCCACGGCGTTCACCGTGTGGAACCAATCCGACGTCAACGAGAAGGTCTACACGGTCTCGTTGCTCACCATCGCGCTGCTCTCGTGGATGGCGGTGCGCTGGCAGGAGAACCTCGGGAAGAGAAGGAACGACAACACCCTCGTCTTGATGGCGTTCATCCTGGCGCTGAGCGTCGGGAACCATCTCATGGCCTTCCTGGTCGCACCGGCCATCGCGGTGTTCATCCTGCTGGTGCGCCCGCAGACGTTCCTCAACTGGAAGCTGTACGTGGGGGCCATCGTCGCCGCGGTGCTGGGGATCTCCATCCACATGGTGCTGCCCCTGCGCGCGGGGCTCCAACCGGTGATCAACGAGGCCTCGCCCACATGTCCCAGCGTCGCGTCGGCGCTGGGCGCGATCCTCACCTACGGGTGGAAGGGGTGCGCCAACCTGGCCGCCGCCCTCAACCGAACGCAGTACGACAAGCCGTCCGTGCTCGTCCGCCAGGCGCCGTTCTGGTCGCAGCTCGAGAACTACCTCCAGTACTTCGACTGGCAGTGGGCCCGAGCGCTGGGGGGCACCAACCCCGTGTTCGCGGCGCTGCGTCTCCCCTTCACCATGCTCTTCACCGGGCTGGGCGTGTGGGGTCTCCTCGAGCATATGCGCAGGGACCGGAAGAGCTTCTGGTTCATGGCGACGCTCTTCGTCACCGTGTCCCTGGCCCTCGTCTACTACCTCAACTTCAAGTACGGATACTCGTTGAAGGCTCCGGTGCAGAACATGGACCTTCACGAGGTCAGGGAGCGGGACTACTTCTTCATCGTCTCGTTCTCCGTCTGGGGGCTGTGGGCCGGAATAGGCATCGCGACGCTCTGGCGCGAGGCGGCGTTCGGGCTCAGGACATCGCTGCTCAAGGTGTCCCCTGTCCTGGTTGTTGCGTTTATACCGCTCGTTATAAACTGGAGCTGGGCTTCCCGTGCCCACGACCTGACGGCCCGGGATTGGGCGTACAACCTGCTCATGAGCGTGGAGCCCTACTCCGTCCTCTTCACCAACGGGGACAACGACACGTTCCCGCTCTGGTACCTCCAGGAGGTGGAGGGCATCCGCAAGGACGTCACGGTCATCGTCACGTCGTACCTCAACACCCCGTGGTACACCGAGCAGCTGAAGCGGCTCACGGAGCCGTGCAGGCCCGGGCAGTCGGCGTCGGAGGACCCGACGCGCATCATCTGTCAGCGCCCGTACACGGCGGCCAACACGGCTGCGGCGTACGTCGCGGACTCGGCCGACGCGAAGGGCAAGATCCCCATCGTGCTCGGTCACCCCATCCATGTACCCACGCGGTCCATCATACCGCTGGACGATTCCACCATCGAGAAGGTCGCCCAGAGCTACGTGCCCCTGGACAAGGAGACCGACCTGCACCTGGACAAGGTCGTGGCGCACCTGCACAAGGGGATCTACCTGTATCCGTGGCAGCAGTACGCTCTGGCGCTCATCAACAGCTCCATCACGGACCGACCCATCTACTTCTCGTCCAGCGGCAACGCCGCCACCGAGCTGGGCCTGGACTCGGCGCTGGTGAGGGAAGGCCTGGCCTTCAAGCTGTACGACGGCTCGCTGGACAGGGACTCGGTTCCCGGCGTCATGCGCATGCAGCGCTCGCCGTACACCGCCGTGGTGGGAACCTGGGTCAACGTCCCCCGGACCGCGACGCTGGTGAACAAGGTCTTCATGCACCGTGACGGTGTCCCGGACACGTGGGGGCACTGGCCCGACCGCGCTACCATCGGCATCCCGAACTACTACGCGTGGGCCTATCTCGCCCTCACCCAGGCGGCCATTCAGGAGGGCGACAAGGCCGCCGCCGCCAGATACCAGGCGCGCACCGAGGCCTGGACGCGCCTGGGCACGTGAGCCGCGAGACCGACCCGGAGACCGAGGCCGGGACCGGCGACATCCGCTGGGCCAAGGCCGCTTCCTTCAAGGCGAGCTACGAAGCCGACCTCGCGCGCCAGGCGCTGGAGGCCGAGGGCATTCCGGTGGCGGTGGTGGGTGACGCTACGGGAATCTTCGGGCCCGGCTACATGGGTCCGACGACGCGGGGCAATACCGTGCTGGTCCCCTCGGACCGGCTGAACGAGTCGCGCGAGCTCATCGCGGACCTCGTGGAGGCGTTCGGGGGCGGAAGCGGAGAAGACGCGGAGGGCTGAGGCACGCGGGCCCGTCAGATCTCCACCGTCGTCCCCAGCCCCCGCTCCTCGGCACGGGCCAGCACCCGCGCCGCCACCGCGATGTCCTGGGCCGCGTTGCCCACCGACTTGAAGAGCGTGATCTCGTCGTCGGAGGTACGTCCCGGGCGGATGCCGGCCACGATCTCCCCGAGCTCCGCCGCGACGAAGTCCGGCGGCACCGCGCCGTCCTTCAGCGGACCGACGAGGTCTCCCGCCTCCGAGAGCGCCGCGTCGCGCTGATCCACCACCACCCGGGCGCGCCGCACCAGCTCGGTGTCCACCTCGCGCATGCCCGGGGTGAAGGCGCCCACCGCCGTGACGTGGACGCCGGGCTCCACCAGCGCGCCGTCGAAGACCGGCGTGGAGCTGTCGGTGGCGGCGATCACCACGTGCGCCCCCCTCAGTGCCGCCGCCCGGTCCCGGGTGGGCGTCACCTCGAGGTCGCCGGCGCTCTCGAGCTCCCGGGCGAGCCGCCGTGCCGAGGCGCCGGTACGTGAGACGATCCGGACCTCGTGGACGGGCCGCACGCACCGCAGCGCCTCGAGCTGCGTGCGTGCCTGCACGCCGGCGCCGAACAGCGCCGCCACCGACGCCTCGCGGCGGGCCAGCAGGTCCGCCGCCAGCCCTCCGGCGGCCCCGGTGCGCAGGGCGGTGAGCCAGGTGCCGTCCATGAGGGCCACGGGCCGGCCCGTCTCCGGATCCAGCGCGAGAACCACCGCGTGCACCTGGGGCAGGCCGCGACCGGCGTTGCCCGGGTTCACGGAGACGATCTTGGCCCCGGCCGCACCCGCACCCCGGAGCAGCGCCGGCATGAACAGATGGACGCCGTGCCCGGACTCCAGGGCGAGACGCACCGGCACGACGGCGTCCCCGGACGACACCGACGCGAACGCGCCGCGCATGACATCGATGGCCTCGGGCATGTCCACCGAAGCGCGGACGTCGGCGGCCGAGAGGATGCGCATCCGCATGAAGGACCTCGAACGAGGGCGGTGGGAGTGCGAACGCCAAGGTACCCTTTCCCGGGGACGGACGCCTCCTCGCGCGCGACGGTCCCGACCCCGCCTTGCACCGCACAGCGGTCCTGCTCAAAGTTCGACTCCCCCGTGACGGGCCACCGACGCGGGCACCCCACTTTCACCAGCCCATCACAGGAGACCCGTCGATGCGCCCAGTGGAGACGTCGAACGCACCGCGACCGGCGGGTCACTACAGCCAGGCCGTCGTCCACGACGACATCGTCTACGTGGCGGGACAGCTCCCCATCGATCCCGAGAACCCCGGCGCTCCCGCCGGCGACGCGGCGCAGCAGGCGAGACAGGCCCTGACGAACGTGGCGCGCATCCTCGAGGCCGCGGGAAGCGGCCTCGACCAGCTCCTCCAGGTGACGATCTACATCTCCGACGTATCGCACTGGGGCGAGGTGAACCGGGTGTACACCGAGGTCCTGGGAGCGCACCGTCCGGCGCGCGCCGTGGTTCCCGTGGGGGAACTTCACTACGGCTACCTGGTGGAGATCCAGGCCACTGCGGCCGTGAACCGCTCATAGGACGGCCCAAAGGAGACCGGACCGTTGAACAACCTGCCCACGAAGCCGTGAAGCGCATCCGCATCGGAGTGGACCTCGGCGGCACCAAGATCGAAGCCATCGCCCTCACCGACGACGGCCGGGAGGAGGCGCGACACCGCGTGTACACACCCCACAGCTACGAGGGCACACTGGACGCCATCGTCGGTCTCGTGGAGCGCGCGGAGAAGGACGCGAAGGGGACGGGATCGGTGGGGGTGGGCATCCCGGGGATGGTGTCCCCCCTCACGGGCCTGGTGAAGAACGCGAACTCCACGTGGCTCATCGGCAAGCCCCTGGACCGGGACCTCGCGGAGCGTCTGGACCGGCCCGTCCGCCTCATGAACGACGCCAACTGCTTCGCGCTCTCCGAGGCCACCGACGGGGCTGCGAGGGGCGCCGAGGTCGTGTTCGGCGTGATCCTGGGCACGGGCGTAGGGGGCGGCATCGTCGTCCGCGGCCGCCCCGTCCAGGGCGCACAGCTCATCGCCGGGGAGTGGGGCCACAACCCGCTTCCGTGGCCGCGCGACGACGAGCGGCCGGGCCCCGCGTGCTACTGCGGGAAGCGAGGGTGCGTGGAGACGTTCCTCTCCGGTGGGGGCATGGAGAGGGATCACGAGGCGGCCACCGGGCGGAAGCTGACCACACGGGAGATCTTCGCAGGGGAGGAGGCCGGTGACCCCCAGGCCCACGCCACGGTGCAGCGCTACGTGGAGCGCCTGGGCCGGGCACTCGCCGTCCTCGTCAACATCCTGGATCCCGACGTGGTGGTGTTGGGAGGAGGCATGTCGAACATGCCCGGGCTCGCCCACGCGACGGCCACGGCCCTGGCCCCATGGGTGTTCACCGACAAAGTCACCACGCGCGTCGTGAAGAACGAGCACGGGGACTCCAGCGGGGTGCGTGGAGCGGCATGGCTGTGGGGGAAGGGGGAGGAGGGGGGCTGAGCCCTCGAGCGATGGCTATCCCATCCTGGGGATCGTCATGTTGTCCAGAAAGAGGCGGTCCTTGGCCGTGATGGCCTTGATGCCTTCCCGGTCGACCAGGTCCAGGAGACGCTGCACCTCGTCCCGGTTGAGGGGGTGCAGGCCACGCAGATTGATGCGTCCCCAGCGTTCTCGGTCCTCCTGGTTGCGCACGCCCTGGGAGGAGTAGTGGGAGTTCGGTGCCTCGATGCGCCTGCGCTCGGCGACGCGGCGGCGACGCCACGCACGATACCAGACGCGCGTCACCGCGCCGATGACCATCCCCAAGACGAGGGCTGGAATCCAGGTAGCCATAATCGGATCAGGCAGCGGCCGATTGCATGAATCCCGGGGCACCGTTCCGGGCAACGTGCCCGCACACTATTACGACGAACGGCAACCCCGAAAGGTTGCAGATCCGCCCGCGGCCCGTGGCGATGCCCGCGGGCTCGTGCGCGGTCACTTCCGCGGCACCGTCCGCCGCTCCCGGCGGACGGGCTCGCGAAGCAGTATGCGTCCGGTGCCGGCCGCGGCGAACCGGAGGGCGGCAGCGCCGCTTCCCGCGTCGTCGCGCACCTCGAGAATGGCATCGAAGAGCTCGGGCCGGGCGTCCGCCGCGTCGCCCCGGCTCACCAGGACGATGCGGGGGATGTCCCGCAACAACGAGCGCAACAAGACCAGGGTACGTAGACGGGCTTCCTCGTCCAGGCGGTCGAAGGGCTCCTCGACCACCAGGGAGGCCAGCACCTGCCCACCTCCCGCCACCAGCGACGCCGCCGCCAGGCGCAGCCCCAGCCGGCCCGCGGCCAGATCCTCCTCGGAAAGCGGCGTGAGCGGCCCCGCATCGCCTTGAAGCTGGGCCGTGTCGTCTCGCCACGTCACGGCCAGGATGCGCCCTCCGGAGATCCGGCTCACGTAGCGGGAAGCCCTGGCGAGCAACACCTCCCGCGCGCGGGCGAGCCGTGCGTCGCGCACCCGCCTGAGAGCGGCCACCGCCTCGCCCAGGGGCCCTCCCGGCGTTGCCGCCGGCCCCCGACCCGTCTGCTCCAGAGCCGCCCTGCGGGCACGGAGCAGCTCCACCCTCTCCGACGTCGCCTCCAGGGCCGCGTGCAGACGCAGCGCGCGGCCCTCGAGGTCCTGGAGGTGCTCGGGCTTGAGCTCGAGCTGATTCCACCGACGCTTCCACCAGCTCCCGTCCTGGACGATGCCCTCCCACTCTTCGTGGAGCTCGGCCAGCACCTCGGCGTAGTGGCTCTCCAGCACGCGACCGCAGGTGGGACATGGTGCCGAAGGGCCCGCGGACTCCAGCTCCCCGATGCGGCGCTTCAGCTCCCGGGCGCGGTCGCGGTAGGTGTGCAGGGTGGTTTCGGCGTCCTGACGCTCACGGTGCCAATCCATGGCGGCCGCCGCCTCATCGCCGTCCACTTCGGCGACGTCCGCCCTCAGGGCCTTCAGCTCCCGTTCCGCCGCGCGCAGCTCGGCGTCCACGAGCTCGGGATCGACCCGGACGGCGCCTCCGTCGTCCCCCTGCGGACTCCGGCGACGTTCCCGGGTCCTGCGGCCGGGTACCCGGGGAGCGCCCATGGCCTCCGCCGCTTCCAGAGCGGCGAGGACCACACCGAGACCCCGCGCCTCGGCCACCACCTCCACGGCCTGGTGCAGCGCTCCGTCCAGCGTCTCGGCCCCGTGACCGGTCCACAGCCTCGCCAGCGGGCCGTCTCCGGGGCGTGCCGCCGTCGTCAGCAGAGCCGCCACGGCCCTGCGCGACCGCCCCGCCCCCCCGATCACCGCCGTGAGGCCCCGGCCTATGGACATGCTTACCCGGCCGACGCCGGGCACGTCCCCGTCCACGGCCTCCAGACCGCCCAACGGGGCCTGGACCGCTTCCTCCTCGCCGTCCGGCACCAGCGAGCGGATCAGCTCGTCGGTGGCCTCTCCCTCCACTCCGTCGCGACGGAGATCCTCCGCCAGGGCCTCCCGGAGGTGCACCGCGGCCTCGGCGGGCAGCCACGTCTCGGCGTGGGTCAGCAGCTCGCTGCCCGCCTCCACCGCCAGGTGGAGCGCCTGCTGCCGCAGGTGGTGCAGGTCCGTGCCCTGAAGCGCCAGCAGATCCTCGGGATCCACCCCCTGGAGGCGAAGTCGCACGATCTTCCCCGCGAGGCCTCCCGGCACCTCCCGGGTCACCTCCAGCACCCGCCTCCGGAGCCGATCCGGATCACCCGAAGACACCCGGATGGGCGCCAGCGCCGCCACGGCACGCCCCGGGATCGCGTGAAAGCGGGTCTCGCCGCTCTCCAGGTCGACGGTGACGAAGCCCTTCTCGTCGGCGGCCTCGCCCCAGGGGTCCAGCTCCACCCGCTCCAGCGAACCGCAGTACTGCACCTTCGGGCTCAGCCGCTGGCGTCGGTGAGCGCCGCCCAGGGCGACGTAGTCCCACTCCGCGGGGTCCACGGGGACGCTCCTGTCGCCGGGCCGTCCCGGGAGGGCATGGAGCACCAGGAGGTTCCAGCGCGCGCGGGGATCGGGCTCAGGTATCGCGACGGGGTCGCGAACCGCAGCGCTGTACGGCACCAGGCATGCGTTCAGATCGAGACGCTCCAGGAGGACGGAGCGGGGGAGCCCCACCGCCGCCTCGACATTCGGGAACGTGTCGAGGACGCCCAGGGCCCCGGGATCGCCGGGTCGTCGCGGGGTGTCCCTGGGCCCCGCCACCATGAGGATCCGCGTGTCGGGAAGGGACGAGCGGAGCAGCTCCAGGCCCCGTGCCAGCGCCACCAGCGCCCCCGCCGGAGGCTCCGGGCGGTCGAAGACGTCCCCCGCAACCACCACGATCTGCGGAGCAAGCCCCACCACCGCGAGGACCGCGCGGTCGAAGGCGGCGGCCACGTCTCGCTCGCGCACGTCCACGCCCCGCTCGACGCGACCGTACGCCCGGAAGCCCAGATGCAGGTCCGAGAGGTGGGCGACGATCACCCCGCCTCCTCCGCGTCCTTCGTGACCTCCGCACGGGCGGTGTCACCATCGTCCCTCACGAACCCGTCCATCTCGACGGGAAGCGACCCCGCCGCCGCCCGGGCCACCAGCACCACCTCCTCGGCCGGGATGGGCATCTGGAGGACGCTCAGGTCGGCCCCCACCCCCCGTCGGTAGCGTGCCCACGCCCACCGCTCCGGCACGGTGAACGCGCTTTCGTCGGGAGCCAGGGGCCCCACCGCCAGCGCACCCGACGGCTCGACCCGGGACCACAGGAGATCCCGGCACCGGCGGGACATGGCGCCCAGGCCTCCGACCGCGTCCCAGGCCGCGCTGTCCACCAGGACGAGGTGGTAGGGCCCGTGCAGGCCCTCGATGACGTCGCCGAGGTTGCCCACGTGGAAGGACGTTCCGGCGGGACCGTCGCCCGGGATCTCCGTGTCCATGTGCTCCCGAGCCAGGTCGAGCACCTCCGGAACCCGTTCCGCCACGTCCACCAGGACGGACGACGTGTGCTCCTCCGCCACGGCCCGGGGTAGCCCCGACGTGCCACCGCCCACCAGAAGCACCCGGTACGGGCCGTCGTCACCGGAAGGGCAAGCCCGGAACGCCGCCACGTCCCAGGGGACGAGCCCGTGCCCGCCCAGCGGCATCCAGCGGCGCACATGCTGGCCTTCCACCAGAAAGCGCCCGGCGCCGTCCATGGACGGGAGGTGCCGATCCTCCACGCGCACCTCCGCCGTGGCCGCGACCCGCCGCGCCACGACACGGACGCGGAGGCAGGCGTCCAGAACCGAGCCGTACGCCAGCCCGCCCGCAGAGAGCAGCACGATGCAGAGCAGGAGGAGGGAGGCGGGCGCGAGGACGTGCGGAAGGAAGACTCCGGTGGCGCCGAATCCCAGGGCAGCTCCCAGGAAGCCCGGTGCGCCCGTTGGGGTCCCTCCCCCGGAAGGGGTCGCGGCGTTCACGGAAGCCATGGCGCCCAGCGCGCCGCCGCAGGCGTAGAGAGGCAGGCCGCCCATGAGCGCGAGGCCGAGCCCCTGCCCGAGGGCGCTGCCGCCCACCACCTGCAGCACGCTCCAGAACGCGCTGAACACCGTGGCTGCAAGGAACGCCACGAGGCAGAGGAGCCAGCGACGCCGCACCGAGTCCAGCAGGTCCGGCTGCGGCCGCGGCGCCGTCCACAGACCCACCCCGAACGCGGCGGCCTCGACTCCCAGGACCGTGGAGAAGGAGCGCACCAGGCCAGGACCGGAATACAGGAGGAGGGCCACGGTCACCTCCGCCGCCGTCGCCGCGCATATGCCCACCAGGAGAGCGGGCATCCAGCGCAGGGGATGAGGACGCACGCTCACGGCGACACCGTGCCGTAGCGGCTGCGGTGGAAGACCAACGCCTCGGCGTCACCGTCACCGAGGGACTCCACGCGCCCCACCAGGATGGTATGATCTCCCGCTCCATGCGATTGCCACACGGAGCACGCCACCCACGCCGCGGCGCCCTTCAGGATGGGATCGCCGTTGGGACCGGACTCCCAGGGAAGGTCCCGGAAGCGCTCGCCGGAAGGTGCGTCGGCGAAGCGCGCCGCGATGTCGGCCTGGTGCGCCGCCAGGATGGACACCGCGAAGGTGTCCGAGGCCAGCAGCGGATCGTGGGAGTGGGCCTTGCGATCGATGCACACCAGGACCAGCGGCGGATCCAGGGAGACCGACGTGAACGAGTTCACGGTGAGCCCGTACGGCTCACCCTGAGCATTCCGGGCGGCGACCACCGTGACGCCGGTGGGGAAACGTGCCATTACCCGTCTGAACGTTCGCGATTCGATATCGGCCTTCCCCATGACGACAGCGCGGCGACCCGCCGGGTGGGGGCGGGCCTCCGCGTCCCTGTTCGCTATCGACCCCTCCGGCCGGTGGCGCTGTTGCCCCGAGGAAGGCTGTCGCTAGCTTACGAACCTTCGCAGTCCGTGCTCGTTCCCGGACCGATGGCACTACACCAGAAGGCCTCATGCTACGGCGCTGGCTCACGATCGCGGTCATCTTAACCGCGCCCTCCGCCTGCGACAATGTGAAATGGGGGGGGATCGACGTTCACATGCAGACGCCGCCCACCCGGGCGGAGGCGAGCCCCGGCGCGACGGCCGAGCGCACGGACTCGACGTCGGCTCCCGTGCACGAGGCGGGCCCCCTCCTCCTGGCCGGCACCCGCAGCGGGGACAGCGCCACCCTCGTGGTGGTGGGCGACGTGGAGGGGGACTCGCTGGGGGCGTTCCCCGGGGACAGCGCCGCACACGGGACCCGCGACGACGCCACGGCCCGGGTCCTTTCCCCGGGCTCCGACCTCGTGCTCTTCTCCGGCGGCGTCCGTGTAGGGCACATGAAGGTGTCGTCCACGGGGGTGGACTCCTCTTACTGCGTGCCGCGTCCCACGGTCTCCGGCGTGGTGGAAGTCGTTCCGGAAGCCGCCGCCGCACAGCGTCTCATGGCCCTTCCTCCCACCGCCGCCGCAACCCGGCCATACGAGCCCTATCACGCCTATCACCATACGTACGACCAGAGGGTCGCATCTCTGAATCTGGCGGCGGCGGCCATCCGGAAGCTCGGCGCCGCGTGGCCGACCTCGCTGCTGGACTCCCGCGCCGACATCCAGGCGTTCCAGCTCGCCGATACCGACGCCTTCGCGGCCACGTTCGTCTTCAGGGACCGCCTCGCGGTGGGCCCGCCCCCGGCAGGGGCGTATTCGCTCTTCGTCATGGGCATGGAGCAGGCCGGCTCGTACCAGCAGAGCTACATGGCCTACCGTGCCGTGGCGGACCAGGGTAAAGGCGATCCCCGCTACTTCGATCACCTGGACTGGAACGGCGACGGCACGCAGGAGATCCTCCTGGACGTGTTCGGCGCCAGCCGCCGATGGTTCGCCGGGCTCGGACGCCGCGGCGGGAGTTGGGTGCAGACGTTCCAGGATTTCTGCGGCGCGTCGGGTACGGGGCGTTGAGGTGCGCTCCGCCTCCTCCGCGACTGTTTGATGTCCCTCTTCCGGCCAGCGACGCACGCGGCCGCACTCCTCTCGGCGGCGATCCTCGCGGCCACCGGGCCGCTGGTGGCCCGTCCCCCACTCGCTGACGGCGCTTCCTCCTCGTCCACAGACTCCGTGGTCGTCACCGACGCGGACGGCCACAGGGTGGCCCTGCCGGGGCCCGCGCACCGCATCGTATCCCTCGTCCCCTCGGCGACGTTGACCCTGGGGGCCCTGGGCGAGCGCGGGAGCGTGGTGGCACGCACGGACTTCGACACGGTCTCCTGGGCCGCGCACCTGCCCTCCGTGGGCGGAGGTCTCCACCCCAGCATCGAGGCCATCGTCGCCGCCCGCCCCGATCTGGTCGTCCGCTTCGGAGGTTCGCAGGATACCCGGACGCCCGCGCGCCTGCACGAGCTCGGCATCCCCCAGCTCGCCATCCGCCCGAACCGCATCGAGGACATCTTCCACATCATCACGCTTCTGGGCAGGGTGACGGGCAGCGGAGCAGCCGCCGACTCCCTCATGCGCTCCCTCCGTTCCCGGCTCGACGCCGTGCACCGATCGGTGGCGGGGCTCCCCAAAGTGCGCACGGTCTACGTCCTCGGTGGCTCGCCACCGTGGGTGGCGGGCCCCGGCACGTATATCGACCAGCTCATCACCCTGGGAGGAGGAGTGAACGTCTTCTCCGACCTGGACACGAAGTACGCGCCGGTGAGCCCCGAGGAGTTGGTGGCCAGGCACATCGACGTCGTGCTCACGCCACACGGGAGCGACTTCGACCGACGCCTGGTGGCCGGGGTCCCGGTGCGGAAGGTAAGCGGCTCCCTCGAGCTTCCGGGACCCGCCGTGGCGGCGGCGGCGCGCGACGTGGCGCGCCTGCTTCATCCCAACGCCGACCTCGGAGGAGGCGGATGACCCGGCGGTTCACCCTCACCCTGGCGCTGGTGCTGGCGCTGGCGGCGGCGGTGCTCCTCGGCATCCGCTTCGGCGCGGTGCCCCTCACCACCGCCGATGCGATCCGCACCCTGGCGGGAAAGGGCACCGCCGTGGATCGGACCATCGTCCTGGAGCTCCGCCTGCCGCGCGCGCTCCTGGGCGCCCTGGTGGGGGGGGGCCTCGCCCTGGCGGGTGCCACCCTGCAGGCGCTCCTGCGCAATCCCCTCGCGGAGCCCTACATCCTCGGGATCTCGGGAGGCGCCTCGGTGGGCGCCGTGCTGGTTCTCGCCCTGGGGCTGGCGGCCGCCGGCTCCTGGGTGCTTCCCCTGGCCGCCTTCGTCGGTGCCGTGGTGGCCATCGCTCTGGTCTTCGGGGTGGCCACCGCCGCCGGACGAGCCATGGACGTGCGCGTGCTCCTGCTGGCAGGCGTCGTCGTCGCGGCATTCTTCAGCGCCTGCATCGCGTTCATCCTGTCCATGTCGCAGGCGCGCACGGTGCAGAGCGCCGTGCTCTGGATGATGGGGAGCATGGCCGGCGCGGATTGGGGGAGCGTGGTGCTCACGGCCGCGTATACCCTGCCGGCCGCCGCCTTGCTCCTGGGACTCGCCCGCCCCCTCAACCTCATGGCCATCGGCGAAGAGACGGCCCACTATCTGGGCGCCGACGTGGAGCGCGTGAAGCGGCTCGCGCTCCTCCTGGCGGCGCTCATCACGGCGGCGGGCGTGGCGGTGGTGGGGGTCATCGGCTTCGTGGGCCTGGTGGTTCCCCACGCCGTCCGGCTCCTGGTGGGCTCCGATCACCGGGTGCTGCTCCCCCTGTCCTTCCTGGGGGGAGCGGCGTTCCTCACCCTCGCCGACCTGGTCGCCCGCCTCGCCCTGGCACCCACGGAGATCCCCGTCGGCGTGATCACGGCCTTCGTGGGCGTGCCCCTCTTCCTCGTGCTGCTCAGGCGGAGCCTGTCCACGTGAGGTTCGGCACGGAGGATCTGGTCGTGCGCTATGCCGGCAGCGCGCGCGCCGCCCTGGACGGCGTGTCCATGTCCGTGCCCGACGGCTGTCTGTACGCCGTGCTCGGACCCAACGGGTCGGGCAAGTCCACCCTCATGAAGGCGCTCCTCGGCGTGGTGAGGATCCGCGCGGGCCGCGCCCTGGTGGACGGACGCGACGTCCGCACCTGGACCCGGGGGGAGGTGGCGCGGGCGGTGGGTGTCGTCCCCCAGGGTGAGGCCATCGCGTTCCCCCTCACCGCGCGGGAGCTCGTGGGCATGGGCCGCTACCCGCACCTGGGGGCCCTGCGCGGGGAGGGCGAAGGCGATCGGGCCGCGGTGGCCCACGCGCTCTCCGCCTGCGACGTGACGGACCTGGCCGGCCGCGACGTGACGACGCTCTCGGGAGGCGAGCTCCAGCGTGTGCGTATAGCCCGCGCTCTCGCTCAGGAGCCGAGGGCGCTGGTGCTGGACGAGCCCACGGCCAGCCTCGACATCCGCCACCAGATGGCGATCCTGGAGCTCCTGCGCGCCTCCGCCGACTCGGGTATGACCGTGTTGGTCGTCACCCACGGTCTCGACATGGCCGCGCGCTTCGCCGACCGGATGCTGCTGCTCTCCCGGGGCAGCGTGGCCGCCGAGGGCGCCCCCGCGGAGGTGCTACGCGCAGAGGTGCTGCGGGAGGTGTACAGGTGGCCCATCGCGGTGCGCGAGGACCCGGCGACGGGCGTGCCCCGGGTCACCCCCCTGCGGTCCGGGGAGGCGACGGGGGCGTAGATCCCGTCAGGACATGGATCTCTCGACCTCCCCGCGCAGCGCCACGTAGCTCCGGTACCTGCTTTCCGCCACGTCACCCCGCTCCACGGCGGCGCGCACCGCGCACCCCTCCTCCTTCAGGTGGGCACACCTCCTGTGCCGGCACCCGCCTCGGTGGGCCGCCAGGTCGGGAAAGCAGTGCTCGACGTCCTCCGGCGCCACCTCCCAGAGGCCCACGTCACCGAAGCCCGGCGTGTCCACCACGAGGCCGCCGCACGCCAGCGGCACCAGACGCACCCCGACGGTGGTATGGCGCCCGCGGCGGATCCCGCGCGACAGATCGCCGATGCGCAGCTCGAGGCCGGGGTCGATGGCGTTCAACAGGCTGCTCTTGCCGACGCCCGACGGCCCCACCAGGGCCGTCGCCCCCTGGCACAGCACCCCGGTGAGGCGGGCCACTCCCTCGCCGGTGAGCGCGCTGGTGGGGAGCACCTGGTATCCGACGCCGCCGTACAGGGCGCTCACCTCCCGCGCCACCTCCCGTCCCCCGTCGAGATCCACCTTGTTCACCACGAGGACGGGGTGCATGCCCGAGTCCTCGGCCACGGCCAGCAGCCGGTCCACGAGCCCGTGCGAGAGGTCGGGCTCCCGGGCTGCCACCACGACCATGGCCCGGTCCAGGTTCGCGGCCACCACCTTCGGGTGCCGCCCCCGGAGCCCCCGCCGCACGATGGCGGTGCGCCTCGGGCCCACACGTTCCACCACCCACGCGCCGCCCACCCGCTCGAGGCCCACCCGATCCCCCACCACCACCTTGTCGCCGGTGCGGACCTCCAGCTTGAGGCGACCCCGGAGGGCGGCCTCCACCACGTTGCCGTCATCCAGGAGCACCTCGTAGACCCCACCACCGAGGCAGCAGACGATACCCTCGGCCGACGGGAGCCCGGCGTCCGTCACGCCCCCGGCCTCCCCCAACGCGAAACCCCCCGCCGGAATCCACGAGATTCCAGCGAGGGGCTCACCCCATTCCATACCGGCAGGGCCGGCCGGGGGCTCACGCCGCGAACGACTCCAGCGCGCTGCCCCGCTCGCCCTCCCGCAGACGCCGGAGGGCACGGTCACGGAGCTGGCGGATCCGCTCGCGCGTCACGCCCAGCATGTTCCCGATCTCCTCCAGCGTGTGCTCGCGCTCGCCCTCCAGACCGAAGTACAGCCGGAGCACCTTCGCATCCCGAGCCTCCAGGGTGGAAAGGGCCTCGGTGATGGCCTCGGTGAGCAGGCGGCTCTCCACCTCCACCTCGGGCTCCGCAGCCTCCTCGGTGATAAAGCGCTCCACGAGCTGCGAGTCCTCGGAGTCCCCGATGGGCGCGTCCAGGCGGATCTCCGCGGCGTTCAGGGTCTGCAGAGACTCCACCAGCTCGGGGGTCAGGTCGGTGGCCGCCGCCAGCTCGTCGGTGGTGGGCTCCCGGCCCTTCTCCTGCTTGAGGCGCTCCTTCTCGCGGAAGATCCGCGCGAGATCGCTGGCGCGGTTCAGGGGCACGCGCACCGCCCGGCCGTGATTGGCCAGCGAGGCCAGGATGGCCTGCCGGATCCACCACACGGCATAGGAGATGAACTTCACCCCCTGCTCCGGATCGAACTTCCGGGCAGCCGTGACCAGGCCGACGTTTCCTTCCTGGATCAGGTCCGTGAGGGAGACGCCGCGGTTCTGGTACTTCTTCGCCACGCTGATGACGAAGCGCAGGTTCGCTCGCGCGAGCTCCTGGATCGCCTCTTCGTCACCCTTCTGCGCACGGGCGCCGAGCTCCTTCTCCCGGTCGGGAGTGATGAGCTCGTGGCGGCTCACGTCACGGAGGTACTGGTCGAGGGCGCTCTGCTCTTCGACGCTCGCGTCGAAGCCGGAAAGGAGGTTCTTCCCCTTCCGCTTCCGGCGCCGGCTCGTTGGGGCAGCGGCCATCGTCTCTATGCTCCTTATCGCGCGATTCGCTTGAGAACCGGTCGTTTTTCGCCTCCGGACTGCCTTTGCTCCGGCGGAAGGTATGAAGCCTTGCAAAATGCCGAAGCACCTATCAACTGTCAACCAGACCGGTTGCCTTGGTACTCCGGCCGCTGGACCGGGTTCCCTCGCCGCGGCGCCCGCCGGAGCATGACGCTCCCCTGCCGACGGCGCCGACGATGGTACCTCCCGAGCCCTCCCTCTGGTAACCCTCCTGCAAAGGGGAGTTCCGGCTTTTTCAGGGCCGTTTCGGGCTCCCCGGAGAACGACTGCCGACGAAGATCCAACGCCTCTTCAATGACCCCTCGCGGTGCATTCGTGTTGCCGTCCCCGAGGGGGTACGCCTACCTTGGCTCCTCATCCTCACCGGGCCCTCTCCTCAAGGTCTCGACACACCGTGGACTACCGGGTCACCATCTCGGGCGTGAGCGACATCGGCCAGGTCAGGAAACGCAACGAGGACAGCATGTCCCTCACGCCCGCCCTGGGCATCGCGGTGATCGCAGACGGCATGGGCGGTCACCCTGGTGGGGACGTGGCCAGCCGAATCGCCGCCACCACCGTTGCGGCATCCCTGGAGCGCCACTTCACCTCCGTGGAGGACGCGGTCTCTTCCGACCCCCATCGTAGCGCCGCCCATCTGGACCGGGCCATGGTTGAATCGGTCCATTCCGCTCACGCCGCCGTCCGGGCGGAGGCGGAGGAACGGTCGGAGCTCTCGGGGATGGGCACGACGCTCACCGCCCTGGCCATCGACGCACACACGGGGATCTTCGCCGTGGGGCACGTGGGCGATTCCCGGGCGTACCGGCTGCGCGGGGGAAAGCTCACCGCGTTGACCCGGGACGACACCTGGGTCCAGACCCAGGTCGACGCAGCGCGGATGACCCCCGAACAGGCGCGACACCATCCTTTCGGGCACATCCTCACCCAGTGTCTGGGCCTCGAGGATGAGCCGTACCCTCACGTGCTCACCGGAAACGTGGCGGCGAACGACGCCTACCTGCTCTGCACGGACGGGCTTGTGGGCATGGTGGAGGACGACGACATCGCCGCGACGCTGCTTCAGCGGCTCACGGAGGCCGGCGGGGCCGCCCGCGGCGAGACGGCCGCACGGGCCCTGGTGGAGAGGGCCAACGAGCTCGGGGGGTACGACAACGTCACCGTGGTGATCGCCCTCGTGGAGTGAGGCTCACGACTCTTCCACCGGACGTGAGATCCGCTCCAGCAGGCGCTCCGGGTCGAGCTTCCTGCGCTCCAGCGTGAAGACCCGCAGCACCCGGGCGGTGGTGTAGAGCTCCCGGGCCACCCGGGGCAGATCCACGAGCCCCGGGAGCCCCTCGGACCCAAGGCGCTGCACCGACCCGTCCTTGCGCTCCACCAGCACGTCCAGCTGGAACATCGCCCTCTTCGACGGGAAATCGATGATCACCTCGCCGGGCTCCAGGGCGAGATCCCGCGCCAGCTCGTCCTCGATGGCCCGCTTCCACGGGGACTCCCCCCCCGCCCAGTCCTCGATCCGGCGCCCCCGCAGATCGGCGGCCGTGAGCTCCACGGCACGCTTGGGAAGCCGCCGGTGGCGAAGCGCCGGCATCCAGCGTCCCGACAGCCGTTCCGCAACCTCCGAGTCGTCCTCCAGCGCCCGGCGCGAGATCTCGTACAGAAGCTCCTCGTCGGTGGGGCCCACCAGCTCCTCCGGATCGAGCAGACCCCCGCGCACGGCCTCCTCCACGATCCGCTTGTACAGCGCCGTCGCCGCCCGCACCCCGTGGTGCCAGTAGACGTTTCTGAACATCTGGTACTTCGCGAACAGCAGCGACTCCAGCGCCGACACCGCCTTCTCGTGGACTCCCACCTCCCACGCCCCGGTCTCCGGGTCCGGAAGCAGAACGAGACCCTGGAGCAGGCGGTCCACGTCCACCTCACCGTAGGGCACCCCGCAGAAGCGCGCGTCCCGCCTCAGGTACTCCATCTTGTCCAGGTCCAGGCTCCCGCTCACCAGGCCGCGCAGGGCGATGCGGCTTTCGCCCCGGATGATCTCGTAGATCCGCTCCGACGCCCCCAGCCCCAGCGGCGCCAGCGCATCCCGCAGCGCCGGAGAGGCGAAGAAGCGCCGGCTCAGCTCCTCGTGGTCCGCCGGCACGTCCCCCTCCAGCTCCTCGAGGGCATGGCTGAAAGCGTAGTGCCCGATGTCGTGGAGCAGGGCGGCGTACGGTACCAGCTCCTCCCCCTCCCACGCCTCGGGAGGCGAGGCCCCCCGCTCCCGCAGGGTGCGCAGCGCCGTCACCGTCAGGTGATAGACGCCCAGCGCGTGGTCGAAGCGCGTGTGCGTGGCACCCGGATACACCAGGTGCGCCAGCCCCAGCTGGCGGATATACCGCAGGCGCTGGAACTCCGCCGTGTCCACGATGCGCGCCGCGGTGGAATCCAGGTGGATGGTGTTCCAGAGCGGATCCCGGATCAGCTTCCCGTGTGTCGGCCCGTCCATGCCCGACAGTAGATCCCACCCCAGGGTTGAGCAATGACGGAACGGGACGCATTCACGTGCCTGCGAGGAGGGGACGACCGTTCCGCGAGCGCGTGCCCCACCCCGGCCCCCTCTGGGCCCCTCGCCGTCGCCCCCGCGCGCCGCCGTGGCTGGCGCCGGGAGCATGCGGCCCTATCTTCCCGAAGGAAAAGCGAAGACGCCTGCGGGATGGGTTCTCCGCAGTCGCGTCGCCCGTACCTCGGCCCACGCTTCCCGCAGCCCCGAGTCGTCGATGCACCCCAACCCGGCCCTCCGTGAGCAGGTCCGTTCCCAGGTGGAGGACCGCCCGGGGGTGTACCGCTTCTTCGGACCCGGGGACGAGCTCCTGTACGTGGGGAAGTCGGTGCGCGTACGCACCCGCCTGCTCTCGTACTTCCGGGCGCCGCGGGGCGACAAGGCCTGGGAGCTGGCCCACGAGGCGTCGAGTGTGGCGTGGGACTACATCCCCAACGAGTTCGCGGCGCTGGTGCGCGAGATGAAGCTCATCCAGCGCTGGCAGCCGCGCTTCAACGTCCAGCACAAGCGCAGGCGCATCTACGCCTTCGTGAAGGTCACCCGGGAGCGGGCGCCCCGGCTTCTTCCCGTGACCCGCGTCGCGGAGGACGGAGCGACGTACTACGGCCCGTTCCCGCGCGTCGGGGCGCTGGTGCGCACCGTCCGCGAGCTCAGCCACGTTCTGGGGCTGCGCGACTGCCCGGGCTCCACTCCCATCTTCTTCGGCGACCAGCTCGAGATCTTCCAGGGGCACAGGGCTCCCCGGTGCATGCGTGCGGACCTGCGCACGTGTCTGGCGCCGTGCTGTGGACGCCCGTCCTCGCAGGACTACCTCCACGCCGTGGACGTCGCGCGCCGCTTCCTGGAGGGGCGCGCCCACGGACCGCTGCGGGAGGTGGAGGAGCGCATGGGTGACGCCGCGGGCCGCATGGACTTCGAGTATGCTGCGCTCCTGCGCGATCGTCTCGAGCGCCTGCGCGCGTTCCGCGACGACCTGGTCGCCTTCCGGGGACGCGTGGAGGACTTGACGTTCATGTACCGGGTGCCCGGCTTCGGCGGCGACGACCGCCTGTACCTGCTGCGCAGGGGCCGCATCCGGGCGGTTCTGCCGTACCCCAAGGGACGCAGGGCGCGGGAGCGGGCGGCACGGGCGGTGGAGGACGTGTACGGCGAGCGGGATCCCGGACCCGGGGGGCTCGAGCCCGAGGAGGCGGCCGAGATCCTCCTGGTGGCCCGGTGGTTCCGGTTGCACCCGAAGGAGCGGCGCCGGACCATGTCACCGGAGCGGTGGCTGGAGGAGAGGCGCCCCGCATGAAGCTCACGCCCGGAGGATCGTGCCATGGAGCCTGACGCCGCGACGGTGGGAACGACAGGAGGGGGTGGCCGACCGGTCGTCCGGGTCTTCACCGAGGCCGAGATCCGTGCCGCCGTGGACGAAGGGGCAGCGCTGGCCAGCGCCGAGCGCGCCTTCCGGGCTCTGGCGCGCGGCACGGCACGGGTCCCCCCGCCCCTGGGTCTCGAGCTCTCCGACCCCCCGGGCGAGGTGCACCTGAAGGGAGCCGCTCTCGGGGGCTCCCCCATCTTCGCCTTCAAGGTGGCCACGGGATTCTATGGCAACGCCGACCGCGGCCTCCCCACCGGAGCCGGTCTCGTCCTGGTCTTCGAAGCGGCCACGGGCTTTCCTCTGGGTCTCCTCGCCGACAATGGGTACCTCACCGACCTCCGCACGGCGGCGGCGGGGGCGCTGGCGGTTCGACATCTGGCGCCCGACGGACCGCTGACCGCCGCCGTCCTGGGGGCCGGGGTACAGGCCCGCCTTCAGCTTCGCCTCATGCGGCTGGTGCGCTCCTTCGCGGAGGTGCGGGTCTGGTCGCGGACGGAAGCATCACGCGGCGGATACGCTGCCGACATGGAGCGGGGGCTGGGTGCTCCGGTGAGCGCCTTCGCCTCCGTGGAGGAGGCCGTCGCAGGCGCCGACCTGGTGGTCACCGCCACGCCGTCCCGCGCGCCGCTGGTGCTGCCGGGGATGCTCTCGCAGGGCGCCACGGTCATTGCGCTGGGCTCGGACGGGCCGGACAAGCGCGAGCTGGCCGCCGAAGTGGTGGCCGCGGCCGACAAGGTGGTCACCGACGCCACCGGACAGTGCCTGCGTCTGGGCGAGCTCCACCACGCGGTGGACGCGGGCCTCATGTCGGCCGAGGACGTCCACGCCGAGCTGGGGCAGGTGGTGGTGGGCGAGCGTCCGGGTCGCGAGGGCGACGAGACTATCGTCTGCGACCTCACGGGCGTGGGGGCGCAGGACGCCGCCATCGCCGAGGCGGCGTGGCAAGAGCTCGCCGGGGCCGCCGCTCGGGACACGCGGCCCGGGCTCGGACGGGATGCGCCTTGACGGCTTCCGTGCCGGACAACAATATCGTGCAACGTAGTAACGATGCGCGATATTTCCTGGAGCCGACATGTCCGACGACCTGGTGCCGCCCGCGGAGTTCCGCATCCTCCTGACCCTCGTGGACGGGCCCAAGCACGGACACGCCATACGCGCCGAGGTGCTGGAGCGCACCGGGGGCCGGGTGGACCTGGGGCCGGGGACGCTCTACGGGGCCATCAAGCGCCTGGCGCGGCGCGGCTGGATCCGGGAGATCGGGGCGCCGGCGGGCGAGGAGGGCGACGGGCGGCGGCGCTTCTACCGGCTCACGGAGCCCGGCCGCCAGGCCGCGCGCTCGGAGGTGGCCCGGCTCACGGAGCTCCTCGCCACCGCGCGGGCGAAGTCCTTGAAGCCGTCCGGCGAGGCGTGATGGCCATGGCCCGGGACGCGGGTGTGAACGGAGCGGGCTCCCCGCCGAACCCGCCGGCCGGGGCGGCGTGATGGCGCCCACCCTCTATCGTCTGGCGCTCCTGCTGCTCCCGCCGGGCTTCCGGCGCCAGTACGGCGCGGCCCTGGCCGAGGAGGCCGCGGCCCGTCTGCGGGAGGCGGGCGGTGGTCGGCGACGCATCGCGGTGCTGGCGCGGTTGGGGACGGACCTCGGGGTCTCCGTCCCGCGGGAGTGGGGCGACGTGCTCGTCCAGGGTGCGAAGAACGGGCTGGGAGGAGGAACGATGGCGGATCTCAAGTGGGCGCTCCGGGGACTTCGCCGCTCGCCGGGCTTCGCCCTTGCGGTGGTGCTGATGCTGGGGTTGGGGATCGGGGTGAGCACCGTGGCGGTGGGACTGGCCGACGCCTACCTGCTGAAGTCGCTGCCGTACCCCGACGCGGATCGCCTGGCCGTGCTCTGGCCGACCGAGAACTGGAGCAACGAGATGATGGACCTCGCCCGCTCCGGCCTGCACGACGTCCGGGGGATCGCCGGGCGGGGAGGCACCCGCATGATCCTGGACGAAGGCGGCGAGCCCGAGGAGGTGTTCGTCGCCGCGGCCACGACGAACCTCTTCGACGTGATGGGCGTGCACCCGGCGCTGGGGCGAGGCTTCGTCGCCTCCGACGGTGCGCCGGGCGCCCCGCCCGTCGCGATCCTCTCACACCGCGTTTGGGCGGAGCGCTTCGGCTCCGACCCCGGTGTCGTGGGCCGCTCCATCGCCCTCGGTGGAGATGGAGCGCCGCGGCACACGGTGATCGGCGTCATGCCGGCGGATTACCTGCCGGTCGAAGGGACCGGAGTGGCGGCCTGGGTCCCGGTGAACGTCGATCCCACGGCGAACAGCTACAAGAGTAGCTACTTCATGACGGCAGTGGCCCGGCTGAAGTCCGACGCGAGCCCCGGACAGCTCGACCGGGAGATCAAGGCGTGGGCGCCGCGCATGTCCGAGGCCGACCCCGGATGGTTCACCAAGGAACGCGTTCGGGACGCGTCCGCGGTGCCAATCGGCCGCTGGAGCACGCAGGGAGAGCGCGCCCCGGTCCTCGTGGCCCTCGTGGCGGCACTCGTCGTTCTCCTCGTCGCGTGTGCGAACGTCACGAACCTGGTGGTGGCGCGCACCGTGGGGCGGGAGCGCGAGCTCTCGGTGCGCGCCGCCCTGGGCGCGGGCAGGGTGCGCACGGCCCGCGCCGTGGGCGTCGAGGTCGCGGTGCTGGCGCTGCTGGGCGCCGTGGTCGGCTTCGGTCTCGCCGGCGGCGCGGTGCGCGTCCTCGAGACGCGCTTCGCCGGGGCGCTTCCCGACTGGGGCCTGAGCATGGACACCCGGTGGGTGGCCATGGCCGTCGCGCTCTCCGTCGTCGCCGCTCTGGCCGCCGGGTTGATCCCGGCCCTGCAGGCCGCCCGCCGGGATCCGGCCGCGGCCATGGCCGCCGGACGTGGTGCGCTCACCCGCCGGAGGGTCACCCGCCTCCAGGAGGGCCTGTCCGCCGCGCAGCTCGCCCTGGCGGCGGCGGGCGTGGCGGCGATGGGGCTGCTGGGGCGCTCCCTGGAGCACCTCGGCGACGTGGATCCGGGCGTGCACGCCGGAAGCGCGATCACGTTCAGGACGACCGCGCCCCCGGACGCGTATCCCGGGAGTGCCGACGTGGAGCGCTTCTACCGGGATGCGCGTGCGGCGCTGCTGGCCGTGCCCGGCGTGGATGTCGCGGGCTTCAGCTCGCGGCTCCCCCTCTCGGGCGGGGAGAGCGAGATCACCGTGGATCCGGAGGGCACGGTCCTGCCTCCGGGCACGCCGTGGCCGGTGGCGTGGGACCGATGGGTGACACCGGGCTATCTCGACGCTCTCGGCACCCACCTGGTGGAGGGACACGTCCCTACGGCCGACGAGGACCGCGACGGCGAGCCGGCGCTGGTGGTGGTGAACCGGGCTGCGGCCTATCGGTTCTGGCCCGGACAGTCCGCCATCGGCAAGCGTGTCTATCGCGACTCGGACCACAAGGGGGTCACGCTCACGGTGGCCGGGGTGGTCGACGACGTCATCGAGGAAGGACAGACCGGGCCCATGCTTCCAGGGCTCTACATCCCTGAGAGGGTCGATCCACATCGCACCATGTGCGCGGTCGTACGCGCCAAGGGAGACCCCGCATCCCTCGTCCCTCGTCTCGAGTCCGCCATCCACTCGGTGTCCGCGGGGGCGCCGGTCTCACGGGTGGAGACGCTGGCAAGCATCCTGGCTGGCGGCCTCCGGCCGGCGCGCACGCTGGCGATCCTGGCGGCGCTGGCCGGTGTCGTCACGTTGCTCCTCGGCACCCTGGGCACTTACGCGGTGGTGAGCCAGGGCGTCGCACGGCGCATCCGCGAGATCGGCGTGCGTGCGGCGCTGGGGGCCGACCGGGGACGCCTGGTGCACGGGGAGATGTCCCGGGCCACACGCATCGTCGTGGCGGGGCTCGCCGGCGGCCTCGTCCTCGCGGGCGTCACCGGCCGACTGCTCGAGGGCGTGCTCTACGGGGTCGGACCCTTCGACCCGGCGTCCGTCGCGGCGGCCCTCGGCCTACTCGCCGGCGTAGGATACCTCGCCGCCTATCTCCCGGCCCGGAGGGCGGCCCGCGTCGATCCGGTGGAGGTCATGCGGGCGGAGTAGCCGCGTCAGGCGTCCTCCACCCGCGCGCACGCCCGCCCGAGCTTCTCGAGACCTTCCGCGATGTCGTCGGCGGTCACCAGGAGCGAGGGGCCGATGCGCACGCAGTGGTTCCACATGCCCCCTTCACCCAGGAGAAGTCCCTCCTCCCGACACGCCTCCAGGAGCGCGTCGGCGCGCTCGCCGTCCGGCCTCTTGCCCACCGGGTCCTCGACGATCTCCATGGCCTGCATGAGGCCCATGCCCCGGACGTCGCCGATCCACGGGTGCTTCTCCTGGAGCGCCTTCAGGCCGGCGCGGAGCTCGCGGCCGCGCGCCTCGGCATTGGTGGGCACGTCCTCGTCCACCATGGTCTCCACCGCGGCGCACAGGGCCGCCATGCAGACGGGGTTGCCGCCGAAGGTGGATATCGTCTTTCCCTTCCAGCCCTCGGCGATCTCGTCGGTGGTGATGGTGGCCCCCACCGGGAAGCCCCCTGCGATGCCCTTGGCCATCACCATGATGTCGGGCTCGACCCCGAAGTGCTCGATGCCGAACCAGTGCCCGCCGGTGCGCCCGAATCCCGCCTGCACCTCGTCGACGATCAGCAGCCCGCCGTGGCGGTGGATGATCTCCGCCACCCGGGCGAAGTAGCTCGGCGGCGGCACCACGTAGCCGCCCACGCCCTGGATGGTCTCGGCGATGAACGCGGCGGGCTGACCGTTGGTGGCCGTGACGATGACCTCCTCCACGTCATCGGCGAAGGCCTCGGCACAGGAGTCGTCGCAGGGCTGCTTGAAGGGGCAGCGGTACGCATAGGGCGAGATGGCGTGGTGCACCCCCGCCACCCGGGTGGCCAGCGGCCGCCACGAGGCGTGGGCCGTGACGTTGGATGCCATGAACGAGCGCCCGTGATACGCCATCCTCAGCGCGATGATCTCGCTCCGGCCGGTGTACACGCTCGCCATCATGAGGGCGGTCTCGATGGCCTCGGTGCCCGAGTTGGTGAAGAACGTGCGCTTGAGCTTTCCCGGGGCGATCTCCGCCAGGCGGCGCGCCGCCTCCACCTGCACGTCGGTGGCATACAGCGTCGACACGTGGCCCAGCCGGTTCATCTGCTCGCTCACCCGCTCGATGATGCGCGGGTGGCAGTGCCCCAACGACGTGGTGAGGATGCCGGCGAACAGATCCAGGTACTCCTTGCCGTCGGCGTCGCGCACGCGGACGCCTTTGCCCTCCACCAGCGCCAAGGGCTCCTGGTACATGTGCAGCATGGCGGGGAGCAGGTATTCCCGCTGCCCCATGACGATGTCCGCATTCGTGGGATGGCCCGTGTGGGTGCTCATGAGCGTGGTCCTTCCTGTTCGTTCGTGTCGGCTCCGCCGCCGCCATCCGGCGACGACTCCGCCCGGCACAACCTCCGGCGTGGCGGCGCCGCCGGCAAGCGCCCGACGGCGCCCCGGGGTCGCGCCGCCTACGGCATCGACCTGCCGGCGGCCAAGCCGGTGGTCATGTCGTCCAGGGCTCGCAGAAAGCGCCCGGGGAAGTCCGTGCCACGGCGTGCGAGCGCCGCGCTGTCCGGGGCCCGCCTGCGCCAGAACTCCACGGCCTCCCGAACGTGGATGGGGCCCGGATGGCGACCGGTGACGGCGGCGGCGGCCGCGCGATAGAGCACCTCATCGGCCCCGGGAGGTGCCCAGGCCACCTCCTCCCAGTCGAGGATGACCAGCCCTCCGTCGGCCGTCTGCCGGAGGGTCCACGGCGCCAGCTCGCCGTGCATGGGGTTCCAGTGCCGGGGCGCGTCGTCGGGGCGGGGCAGTCCGGAGAGGCCCGTGTGGATCTCGGCTACCACGCCGGTGAGAGGCGGGTTGTCGGCCACGCGGTGGATCCCGGGTGGGAGGGGACGGAGCAGCAGATATCGCCACTCGCCCTCGCGTCCCGACGCCACGATTCTCGGCACGCCGAAGGTCCGCGGCCGCGACTCGGCCATGAGCGTCAACGCCAGCTCCTCGCGGCCGCACCGATGCGACTTCGCGGAATGGACCTTCGCCACGGCCCGGGCCTCGCCACCCAGGAGCAGCAGGACCCGGACGCCGCCGTCGGCACCCCCCCGGAACGACACCGCGAAGGAGTCGAAGTCGCTCACCGAACGGCGCCATCTGGCGAGCAGGGCGTGCCACTCGTCCACCTGCATGGGGGGCGCCCAGGGGGAGGCGGGGCCGGAGAGGACCCGCGGGCCGAGGATCTTCGTGGCCAGCCATGCCCTCTTCTGGGCGCGGACGCTCTCCGGACGGCACGCCGTGTAGAATGCGATCCCGGCGAGCGCCGCCTCCCGGGACGAGATGGGAACGTGGACGTGGTCCGTGCCGGGTGCGAAGCGCTTGAACCGGAGGTCCAGAACGCCAGCACGTCCGCTGTCGTGATTGGCCGTCACAGGGCCGCTTGCCTACCCTTGGGGGGAGCATTCCTGGAGTCACCCGCCACCGCGAAGCAAGCAAGAACCATTCCGCCCCTTGGCGTCCGCCGGCGTGGATCAGGGTCGCGGGGAGCTCAAGCTCCTCCCATGCGCTTCACCCGGGCGAACTCCTCCCGCGTCACGGCCTGCACCGAGAGCCGTCCGTAGCGCACCAGCTCCATGTCGGCCAGGGCCGGGTCGCTCTTCACGTCTTCGAGGCTCACGAGCCTGGGTAGCCTGGCCACGAACTCGATGTCCACCAGCCACCACCGGGGGTCGGCGCGCGTCGACTTCCCGTCGAAGTACTTGCTGCGGCTGTCGAACTGGGTCGGATCGGGATACGCCTCCCGGCACACGCGGGCGATGCCCACGACCCCCGGCGGGTTGGCGTTGCTGTGGTAGTACAGCACCTCGTCGCCCACCTTCATGCTGCGCATGTTGTTGCGGGCCTTGTAGTTGCGGACGCCGTCCCAGAGGGTCGAGGAGTCGCGCTCCAGGTCGTCGATGGAGTACACGCCGGGCTCGGATTTCATGAGCCAATACCGCTTCGCCACGGGGCCTCTCCTTCCCATGCCGCGGGCGCACGGCGCCGTCGGCCGTTGCGTCCGCGCCGCCGGCTTCCGCCGGCTCGTCTACGATTGGGCGGGTGCGATGTTCACCTGGATGTCCCGCCACTTGTTCTGCTTGAAGCGCCCCACGCTGAGCACGCACCGCGTCGTGTGCCCCAGGAGGATGGCCAGCCAGATCTGCCCGGCGTGGAGCTGGCCCACCGACTGGATGACGAAGCACATCCCCAGGGGAATGACGATCTGGGAAACCAGCGAGATGTAGAGCGGGCTCTTGGTGTCCCCGGTGCCCTGGAGGGCGCCGGTGTAGGTCAGCGCCACGCTGATGAACAGGCCGGACAGGCTCAGGTAGCCCAGGAGCTGCGCCCCCAGCCGCACCACGTCGGGATCGGTCATGCCGAAGATCCCCAGGAGGGCCCGCGGGATGGTGAGGAAGAGCACGCCGACGACCACCGCCACGGCCAGGCCTATGCGCGCCGCCACTCGCGCCCCGTACACCGCCCGGTCGGGCTTGCCGGCGCCCAGGTTCTGTCCGGCTACCGCGGCGGTAGCCCCCGTGAGGCCCTGGGAAGTCCAGGTGATGAAGGAGAAGAGCTCGGTATAGCCCACGGCGTACGCCGCCTGGGCCTGGGCGCTCTCCGGCAAGGATCCGATGAAGCGCAGCAGGAAGACGCCGGCGACGTTCATGGCCACCCCCTGCAGCCCCGTGGGCAGCCCGAAGCGGAAGAGCTCGCGGATGATGCCGAAGTCCGGCTTCCAGCTCCCGCCCCGGGGGAAGGCCACCACCGCACGGTCGGAGAGGAGGAGCCAGAGGACGATGACCGTGATCACGCCGGCGGAGATCACCGTGCCGATGGCCGCGCCTTTCGTGCCCAGCGCGGGGATGGGTCCCAGCCCCCGGATGAGGATCACGTTCAGGACGATGTTCATCCCGCTCATGAGGATCCCCAGCCGAAGCGGCGTGCGCGCATCGCCCGCCGAGCGGAACGCGCCCCCGGTCATGAAGAACGTGAGCATGCCCAGGGAGAAGACGAACATGATGCGCAGGTACGGAAGCGCCTGCGCCTGCACGTCCGGAGCCGCGTTGACCAGCTCGAGGAGCTTCGGGGCGAGGATGTATCCCGCCGGCGCCAGGACACCGATGGAGAGCACCGCCGACGTGAGGAACGCCTGATACACGGTGCGGTTCACCCTCATGTGGTCGCCCTGCCCGGTGAAGCGCGCCACCAGCACGCCCATCCCCGTGAAGACCGAGCTGGCGAACACCACCACCACCAGGAAGATCTGCCACGACACGCCGATGGCAGCGTTGCCCACGTAGCCGACGTAGTGGCCCACCATGATGTGGTCGATGACGCCCTGGAGCCCACCCAGCATGTTCTGGAGCATCGTCGGCCATGCCAGCCGCCAGACGGCGCCGGCGATGGGGCCTTCGACGATGCGCCGGTCGAAGGACTGGCGTCTCGGGGGGGGGGTGGGGGCCACGGCACGGGAGGGTGAGGGTTACCGAGAGCCCCGAAGATGCCAGCCCGGAGCGCCGGGCGCCATGCCGAGCGTGTCACCGGGCCGGAGAGTCCATTGGACGTTCGCGGGCGCCGGTCCTATGCTGGCGCCATGAACACTCCACGACGTGCCCGATGTGCCCGCGTCCGCGCGCGGCACGTGCCCCTTCCGGCGCTCCTCCTCTTCTCCTTCTTCTCCGGATGCCTCGCCGTGGCGGCCCCGCCCGCCGCCGCGCAGCGGCCGACCCTCTCCCGGAACGTCCTCCGGTACGTGGCGGTGGACACCCCCGTTGTGGCCCTCACCCACGTGCGGGTCATCGACGGTACCGGCGCTCCGGCGCGGGAGGATCAGACGCTGGTCATCCGGGACGGGAAGATCGCCGCCCTGGGGCCCGCCCGCTCCGTGCGCGTCCCCGCCGGCGCCGAGGTGATGGACCTCAGCGGCAAGTCCGTGATCCCGGGGCTCGTCATGATGCACGAGCACCTCTTCTACCCCACCGGTCCGGGGGTCTACGGCAACGTCGCCGAGAGCTTCACCCGCCTGTACCTGGCGGGTGGCGTCACCACGCTGCGCACCACCGGCGACGTGAACGGCTACGGGGACCTGAACATCGCCAAGGACATCAAGGACGGTGCCAAGCCGGGTCCGTGGATCGACGCCACCGCGCCCTACCTGCAGGGACCCGGGCTCCCCCTCGACCAGATGCACGTCCTCGAGAACGCGGCCGACGCGAAGCGCATGGTGGACTTCTGGGGGGATGCCGGGGCGACGTCGTACAAGGCGTACATGCACATCACCCGGGCGGAGCTCGGCGCCGCCATCCAGGAGGCCCACCGCCGCGGCGCGAAGGTCACCGGCCACCTCTGCTCGGTGACGTACCGCGAGGCCGCGGACCTGGGCATCGACGACCTCGAGCACGGGTTCTTCGTGTCCACGGACTTCGTGAAGGACAAGAAGCCGGACGTCTGCCCCGGCCAGAACGTGGGCATGGAGGCCCTGGACCAGGTGGATCCGGACGGGCCGGCGTTCGCGGCCCTCGTCGACACGCTCGTCGCGCACCACGTGGCGGTGACGTCCACCCTCACCGTGTTCGAGACCTTCACTCCCGGGCGCCCCGAGCCGCCGGGCCTCGACGTCCTCGACCCCATCCTGAAGGAGCAGTTCGAGCGCACCTACCAGGCGATCCAGAAGCGCACCGGCTCCGTCTACGCGTCGCTCTTCAAGAAGGACATGGCCATGGAGCTCCGCTTCGCCCGCGCCGGTGGGCTCCTCCTGGCCGGCACCGATCCCACGGGGTATGGGGGCGTCATCCCCGGCTACTCCGACCAGCGGGAGGTCGAGCTGCTGGTGGAGGCGGGCTTCTCGCCCCTGGAGGCCATCAGGATCTGCACCCTCAATGGGGCGACCTACCTGGGAAGAGCCGACCGCATCGGCTCCCTGGCGGTGGGAAAGCAGGCGGACCTGGTGGTCATCGACGGGAACCCCGCCGCGAGGGTCTCGGACATCCGCAACGTGGAGATGGTCTTCCGGCGGGGTGTGGGCTACGACCCGGCGAAGCTCATCGACAGCGTGAAGGGGAAGGTGGGCCTCTTCTAGCAGGAGCGCAGCGCGTCTGCCGGGTCCACCCTGGACGCCCGCCTGGCCGGCAGGTAACCCGCCATGAACGACACGGCCAACAGTCCCGCCGAGACGGCGCTGAACGTCACCGCGTCCGTGGCCGCCACGCCGAAGAGGAGTGACGCCACTAGGCGTGACAGGGTGTAGGCCAGCACCAGGCCGATGGCGACGCCCGTGCCGCCCAGCGCGAGGGTCCGCCCCACCACACGCCGTCTGACGCTGCCGACGGATTCACCGAGGGCCATGCGGATCCCGATCTCCGGGGTGCGCTGGCCCACCGTGTACGAGAGCACAGCGTAGATGCCCAGGCTCGCCAGCAGCAGGGCCGTAGCCGCGAACGCTCCGAGGAGGAGCAGAATGAACCGCCGCGGTGACACGGCGCGATCGACCACGTCGTCCAGGGTCCGGTGGTCCCCGGTGGGGATCGTGGCGTCCACCTCGCGGATGGCCGCACGCACCGCCGGCACCAGCGACATCGAAGGAAGGCCGGAGCGCACCACCATCTCCACGGCGCTCATGCCCCACATCTGGGTGTAGGGGAAGTACATCTCCGGCGGGGAGGCTCCCTCCACCGAGAGGTGGCGCACGTCCCCCACGACACCCACCACCTCCCAGAAGTCGCCCGAGCCCGTCCGGATGCGCCGCCCCAACGCACGTCCGTCGCCGAAGAAGCGCTTGGCCGCGGCCTGGTTGACGATCACCACCGGCGTCGTGCCCTCCCTGTCGTCGGCGGTGAAGTACCGGCCCGACATCAGCGGAATCCGCATGACCCGCAGGTAGCGATAGTCCACGATGCGCGGGAAGCCGCCGGGCGTCTGGCCTTCCTCGTAGACCTCTCCCTCCACCCGGACGCTCCAGCTCCGGTTTCGCCCCAGCGGGGTCGTGTCGGTGAGGCCCACCGCCTCCACGCCGGCCACCGCCCGCACGCGCGCCACCAACTGGTCGTAGAAGGCCGCCAGGGCGGTCCGGCTCGCGAACCGGCGGTTCGTGTCCACCCGCCAGGCCACGGCACCGTGGGGCTGAAATCCCAGGTTGACGTCCAGGACGTTCACGAAGCTCCGCAGGAGGAGCCCGCCGCCCACGAGCAGGACCAGGGCCAGGGCCACCTCCGCCACCACCAGGACCTCCCGGGCCGCCACCCCCCTCCTCCCCGTGCTGGCGCCCCGGCTGGAGTCTCCCAGGACTGCGGCCTCGCCGGCGCGGGCTAGCTGCAGCGCAGGCACCACCCCCATGACCAGTCCCGCCGCCAGCGCCACGGCCAGCGTGAACAGAAAAGCCGGTTCGTCGACGGTGACCGCGCTGAGCATGGGGATGCGCACCGCCGTGGTGTGGGCCACCGCGTGGGTGAGCCCGAAGGCGAGGCCGACGCCGACCACCCCTCCGGCCAGGGCCAGCGCCAGGCTCTCGATGGTCAGCTGACGGACCAGCCGATGGCGGTCCGCGCCCAGAGCGCTGCGCACCGCCATCTCACGGTCCCGGGCTCTACCACGTGCCAACAGGAGGTTCGACAGGTTGAGGCACGCCACGAGCATCACGACCCCGGCCGCCGCCGCCAGGAGCAGCAGCGCCCTCCGGAAGGGGCCTGCGATCTGCTCCTGCAGAGGCGTCACCACCGCCCCCAGCCCCCACCGGTCCGGATCGGCCTCGTGGAGCTGTGCGCTCATGCGGTCGATATCCGCCTGGGCGCTCTCCACCGTCGCGCCGGGCTTCAGCCGGCCGATCATCGACAGTGTGTTGCCCCACCGATCCGTCTCGTCGCCGATGGGGAACGGATAGAGGAAGTCCACCCGTGACGCAGGCACGAAGGTCGAGGAGAAGTCGAAGGACGCCGGCAGGACGCCCACGATCTCCACGGATCCGTCGTCGAAGGGGACCGTCCGCCCCACCACCGAGGCATCCCCGGCGAAGCGCCGCATCCAGAAGCCGTGGGTGAGGATGGCCGCCCGAGGCCCACCCCACTGTCCCTCCTCCACCGAGAAGTTGCGGCCGAGGGGGAGCTTCACTCCGAGGACGCCCAGGAAGTCCTGGGCCACCCCGACGCCCACCAGCCGCTCCGGCTCCCCGTCCAGGGTCACGTTGAAGCTCTCGTACTCGAAGAACGCGAAGTAGCCGGTGAGGCCGTCGAAGGTCCGGTTCAAAGCGCGGTAGTCCCGCAGGTTGGAGGTCCGGGACGTCACCGCCGACATCCCTCCGTCCGCCCGGTGGGCCACCCAGACCAGCCGGCCGGGATCGCGGAACGCAAGAGGGCGCAGCAGGAGGGGGCTCATCACGCTGAACACCGCGGTGTTCGCACCCACGCCCAGCCCGATGATGAGCGCCGCGAAGATGAGGAAGGAGATGTCGCGCTTCAGGGTGCGCAGAGCGTAGCGCGTGTCCTGGAGGAAGGCATACATGTTCGTCCGCCCTGGAGACGGGGCAGACATCCCCACCGTTGAAGCCAACAGGCCGATTCGGCTCTCGCGTGTGCGTTCCGTACCCACATGGACGGGTGGCGACGGGCTGAGGTTGCACCGGGGCGTTATTTCGTGCACGGGGCCGGTGCTCGGGCATCATCTGCGCCGCACGACCCTCTTGACATCCGTATAACCTCCGTACTACTGTGTCGTATGACCGATACACTCCTTCCCCTGCAGGAGTCAGCCGTGGCCGGCGCGTCGTTCCGGCTGGCATACACGC
>Ga0315535_1000063_pt1 | contig 61395 bp, 52 predicted proteins | sample SalMarSW160220MG_2_FD_203092 | JGI IMG/M metagenome (GOLD analysis project Ga0315535, IMG submission 203092) | Salt marsh sediment microbial communities from the Plum Island Ecosystem LTER, Massachusetts, United States - Salt Marsh Sediment SW1602-20 ... | reverse complement strand
GGGATCAATTTCTTCTGATCCCCTACGTAAAGGATTTTCATAAAATGTGAGGCTTAAACTGGTTCAGTTCTCGGCACTTGCGTATACAGGGTAATATGCTGTGGAATTATCATCGAAGGTAAATTCCATGCCCACAAGCCCGAAGCGGTGATTTGCCCAGTATCTGATCTTCTTAATTCCGAAATTGTTGACATTTTCCTCCACCTCGATGACCTTGATCATAAAAAACCCATAAAAATAATCATCATCGGTAGACCTGCTTACGACGGTCCGGACTCCATCCGAGGTTTTATACTCGTCGCCAACCTTGGCGTCATAATCAACAATCGTGCCTGTGGCAAGACCGCTAACACTTTCAATGCCCTTCACTGTACTTTTTATTTTTATATCCGAAACGGTTATTGAATTGCCCTCCACGTCAACTTCCGGGAAATTGGAAAGGATGTTCTTGATATTGGAATTGCTTACTACTGCAGTGCCGGAATAGACCGATACCCCGTCTTCAAGGCCGATTACTTCTGCGCTGATGTTGCTTACCCCTGCCACCGAAGCAGAACTGGAAGAAAGGGTTATGCCTACTTCACCAATGGGGGATTGGGCTCCACCGATGGTATCAACTTTATTACAGGAGACGAACAACGGTGCGAGCAGAAGCACAGGGAAAAGAAGATTTGCTTTCATGTTTTGTATGAATTACTGTTGAGGTTAAAATGTTGAAAAGCTAAATGTAGAAATATTTTCCAATTCTGCTATGGCTCCAACCGATGAATGTCCTGAGCTTGTTCCTGAAACCGATCAGGGACATCAGGTGGATGAACATCCATACAAACCAGGCAAACCTTTTGGATGGCTTTCAGTGGCAACGGCAGCTACATCTCCAATGGCATAAATGTGCTTGCTTCCAATCAGCCGGTTGCCACCTGGTAGAGCAAGGGCTGAAATGTATGATAGTTATGCCTATCTACCAGGAGTATCTCAACCTGTAGCTTGCTCAGCTCTTTCGCCAGTGCAAGCCCCCTAAATCCGCATCCCACGATCACAATTCTGGGATTCTTATGCTGCGTTTTCATCTTCAATATGAAATTTATGCAGGACACGATGTGCAATGGGGACAAAAATGTGTGTTCCTGGCATCGTTTGCATCAAAGTAAATTAATTCTGCCGATGAACATAAATGGTTAATTATCTGTTATATAAATAATCAGTATTTGTGAAACTCATAACTATTTGAAATAATTTGAATACAAAGTTTTGCATGTTTGATTTTGAACTTAAATTATGCTTAATATTGCAGAAAATTAAAGCACTTTTCTAGCGATATACTTTATATCCATTATCGAAAAAAATGAACTCGCCCAGATCGTTTTCATTTTCTCACTCGCTCAGCGAGGAAAATGAAACAGAGTCTCAGGTTTTTGAACCCCCATCCGGCAAGGAACCTCCCAGAAAATCAAAAAGAAACGGAACTGTTTTGTTATCTCATAGCAGCGAGAAAACCATTCGTTTCAGGAGATTGTATTTTCCGGACATACCCGACCAGGATTGGAACAGTTGGACCTGGCAACTCCAAAATGGTATAAACTCCTGGGATCAGCTTGCAAAATTCATTCAGCTTTCACCGGATGAACTGCATTCGGCTGAACTGAAAAAGAAGCTTCCCATCAGGATTACACCCTATTATGCAAGTCTGATGGACCCGGAAGATGCAAATCATCCGATCCGCAGGACCATGATCCCTGTTTATAACGAGATGATTCTTTCGCCAGAAGAGATGGCAGATCCACTGGGGGAGGAAAACCAGAGTCCTGTACCACAACTCGTGCACCGTTACCCCGACAGGGTGCTTTTTCTTACAACCGGTGTTTGTGCTGCGTATTGCCGGTACTGCACCCGTTCACACATGGTCTCTAAAAAAGACAAGGTTCACTCCCGAATTGCTGAATGGGATACAGCCCTTGATTACATCCGGGCACATCCCGAAATCAGGGATGTCCTTCTTTCAGGTGGGGACCCGCTGACCATGTCGGATGCCAGGCTGGAATACCTGCTCTCGCGACTCCGGGCCATTCCGCATGTGGAGATGATCCGGATCGGATCCAAGGTACCGGTAGTGCTCCCCCAGCGTATTACCCCCGCGTTGTTGCGGATGCTCAAGAAATATCATCCGCTCTTCATGAGCATACATTTCACCCATCCCGAAGAGATAAGCCCCGAAGTGAAATTTGCATGCAACAAGCTTGCAGATGCAGGGATTCCCCTTGGAAGTCAAACCGTCCTGATGAAAGGGATCAATGACCAGGTTGAAATCCTGAAAAGCCTGTACCATCATCTGCTTCAGGTGCGGGTCAGGCCCTATTATCTCTACCAGTGTGATCCCATACCGGGATCTGCACATTTCAGAACACCGGTGGAAAAGGGGCTTGAAATGATCAGGGGACTGCGCGGATTTACTTCAGGATATGCCATACCACACCTGGTGATTGATGCACCCGGAGGAGGCGGTAAAATACCGATCCTTCCAAATTATATTGAAGCAAAGAATGAGGAAGGATATGTCCTGAAAAATTACCAGGGAAAAAGCTACCTCTACAAGGAATCCCTGGAATGATAATAACATCACCATGTTAATAATCAGACGGATCTCCGATGGTGTGATGCCCGTTGATAAAACCGCCATCATACAGGTACAGGAGATTCTGAAAACCAGGTTCCCTGACCTTCGTGAAGAGGAAATAGATTTAATTCCCGAGCATTTAAAGAATCCTTTGAAGTTTCGGTTTCGCTCAACCCTGCTTGTTGCCGAAAACCGGAAAGGAATGGTTCAGGGCTTTGCCATGGTGTTGTATGCTTCCGATTTGAATTTTTGCTATCTCGATTTTGTTGCTTCAAAAAAAGACATCGTGATAAGCGGAATAGGAAGTTCGCTGTACGAAAGCGTCCGGGAATACGCCCGTGAACTGGGGGCGACCGGATTATTTTTTGAATGTCTTCCCGACGAGCCCGGGGTTTGTAAGAACGAGTCACTTATCGAACAAAACAAGCAAAGGCTTAGGTTTTACGAGCGTTTTGGAGCCTTCCCCATTATTCATACGCTTTATGAAACCGCTGTGGTTCCGGAAGAAGATGAATGTCCGCCCTATCTGGTGTGTGACCTGCTCGCTCCGGGTTCCACCCTCAGCAAAAATGAGGCAAAAAAGATTATCCGGGCCATTCTTGAAAGAAAATACGCCTATTTATGCCCCGAGAATTATATCCAGGGGGTGGTGGATTCGGTAACAGACGACCCTGTTCAGTTCAGGCCTCCCAGGTATGTGAAAAAATATGTCGCTGCGCCGCTCACGCCAAATGGCAAGCCTTCGAAGCTCATCACTCTGATAGTCAATGATAAACATGCCATTCATCATGTGCGTGACCGGGGATATGTGGAATCGCCTGTCAGAATCTCTAGTATATTGGCCGAACTCCAGAAAAGTGGATTGTTTCGTGAAATTCACGTTACCAGTTTCTCTGAAGATCAAATCCGCCTGGTTCATGAAAAAAAATACATTGACTATTTTAAAAGAGTCTGTGAAAAACTGCCTGAAGGAAAATCCATCTATCCCTATGTATTTCCGGTCCGGAACAACACACGCGCCCCGGCAGATGATACCGTCCTGGCCGGTTATTATTGTATTGACACCTTCACACCACTCAATAAAAATGCCTTCCTTGCGGCCAAGCGGGCAGTGGACTGCTGTCTGACGGGTTCTGCCAAACTTCTGGAAGGTACCCATGTGGTTTATGCCCTGGTACGTCCCCCCGGACATCATGCGGAAAGGAAGGTGTTCGGCGGATTCTGCTATTTCAATTCAGGGGCCATTGCCGCCAATTTCCTGAGCCGGTATGGAAAAGTGGCCATGCTGGATGTGGACTACCACCATGGGAATGGCCAGCAGGATATTTTCTATGAAAGAAAGGATGTGCTTACGGTAAGTTTACACGGACACCCTTCATTTGCCTACCCCTATTTCTGCGGCTTTGCAGAGGAAAAAGGAGAAGGTGAGGGCCTGGGATTCAACGTAAATTATCCCATGAAGGAACAGCTGACAGGGGATGAATACCGCAGGGTGCTTGAACAGGCGCTGGGTAGAATAAGCCGGTTTAAGCCGTCCTATCTCGTTGTCCTCCTTGGGCTCGATACTGCGAAGGGTGATCCTACGGGGACCTGGAGCCTCTCATCCAAAGATTTTTACAGGAACGGGAATTTGATAGGGAAATTTAAAATTCCGACCCTGGTGGTGCAGGAGGGGGGCTACCGGAACCGGGTACTTGGCATCAATGCCCGGAATTTTTTCCGGGGCTTTCATGACGCAATCAATAACAAACCAGCCTCCTTGAAATGATTATCGGACTCACCTATGACCTTCGGGATGAATATCTGAGTATGGGTTTCAGCGAAGATGAAACTGCAGAATTTGACCGTGAGGATACCATTTCTTCAATCGAAGCAACACTCGCTGAACTGGGATACCAGACTGACCGGATCGGGCATATTAAAAATCTTGTCAGCCGGTTGAACCGGGGAGACCGCTGGGACCTTGTTTTCAATATCGCCGAAGGTTTATACGGAGAAGGAAGGGAGGCCCAGGTACCCGCACTGCTGGATGCCTACAGAATCCCTTACGTGTTTTCCGGTCCGCTCGTGCTGGCGCTGACCCTCAACAAGGCCCTGACTAAAATAATTGTAAAGGACTCCGGTATAGCAACACCGGAACATGCGGTTATTTATGACCGGTCCGACATAAGAAAAGTAAAGCTGCCTTACCCGCTATTCGTAAAACCCCTTGCAGAAGGCACCGGCAAGGGTATTGACCCTGAATCGGTGGTTGACGGCCCGAAGCAACTGGAAAAGAAATGTACTGAACTCCTGAACCGCTACCATCAGCCCGTTCTTGTGGAGACCTACCTGAGCGGGCGGGAATTTACAGCCGGAATTGTGGGGACAGGCCAGGAGGCAAAATGCATCGGGGTCATTGAGATCATCCTGAAAGACAATGCCGAAAAGGGTGTTTACTCCTATGTGAACAAGGAGGAGTGTGAAGAGCGGATCATTTACAGCCTGACCGATCAGGACGCCGTGGATGCCTGTTCCGAACTTGCCCTGCAGGCATGGAAATGCCTGCGGGCCGAAGATGGGGGCAGGATTGATATCCGTTTCGACCACCAGGGAACACCACACTTCCTGGAAATCAATCCCCTGGCCGGTATGCACCCCGAACACTCCGATCTGCCGATCCTGGCCGGACTAAACGGGATTCATTACCGTGAACTGATGAAGATGATCATGGCTTCTGCCGTCAGAAAAATTAAAATCGTCCATCATGCATGACCTGCTCCTGCTGATCAACTCCATATCTGATCCATCCACACAGGATGAACTGGATGTTCTGGTGCAGGCTGAAGCGGTTGAACGGGCGCTGACAGAACTTGGGTATAAATCGCGGCGGGCATCCTTCGGTCTTGATCTTGAACCGGTGGTACGAATCCTTGAGAACCACCCCCCCGATCTTGTTTTTAACCTGGTTGAATCTGTCGGCGGGAAAGGGGCCTTGATCCATCTTTGTCCCTCGCTGCTGGATGCTTTCGGCATTTCCTCTACCGGTTCCGGTGCCTATGCCCTGATGGTTACCACAGACAAAATACGGACAAAACAGATCCTGAACGATCATGGAATTCCTACACCGGATTGGGTCCTGCCGGGCGAGGGCCGGGAACCTGCCACAGATAAAAAGTACATCATTAAACCCATCTGGGAAGATGGCTCTGCCGGAATCTCAGATGATTCTGTGTTGGAGGGGAAAGCGCTTGACATGACCAGCTTGTCACGGGAAGGTGTATTAAAGGATGTCTTCCTGGAAGAGTATATTGATGGACGGGAATTTAACCTGTCCCTGCTCGAAGGCGGTCAGGGCCCCGTGGTGATGCCTGCTGCTGAAATGTTATACATGGATTACCCGGAAGGAAAACCAAAGATTTTGAATTATGCCTCCAAGTGGGACGAGTCCTCCTTTGAGTACCACAAAACAATCCGCACTTTCGATATCTCCCCGGAGGATCGCACGCTGGTGGAAAGGATGTCGGACTTCAGCCTGCAGTGCTGGAAACTCTTTGATATGAAAGGATACATCAGGGTCGATTTCCGGGTTGATGATCAGAAACGGCCCTGGGTCCTGGAGGTGAATGCCAATCCGTGCCTCTCGCCCGATGCCGGTTTTGTGGCAGCCTGCCAGCAGGGAGGTGTCGGTTATAAAGAAATGGTTCAAAGGATCATATCCGCTGCATTATGAAGACAACAGAACAAATCATCCTCCGACGGGAAATCTGCCCGGGGGATCCCGATACAATAAAAACCATTGTCACTTCAACCGGGTTTTTCAGGGAAGATGAAATCCTGGTAGCTGCAGAACTGGCGGAAGAGAGACTTCTGAAAGGGGCTGCCAGCGGTTATGAATTCCTGTTCGCGGAAATCGCCGGGGAGACTGTTGCCTACAGCTGTTATGGCCTGATCCCCTGCACCCTCCACAGCTACGATCTTTACTGGATTGCCACCCACCGGGAATACATGAACCGCGGTATCGGAAAATACCTGTTGCAGGAAACCGAAAAGGCCATCTTCGGGTTAGGCGGAGAAGGAATTTATGTGGAGACCTCTTCGAAAGAGCAATACAATCCCACCAGGGCCTTCTACGAAAAGAACCAGTATATGCTCAAAGCCATGTTCAAGAATTTTTATGCGCCGGACGATGACAAGCTCGTCTACGTGAAAACTTTACAGGACTATTTGAAAAAGAAACCGAACTGAGCACAGTGAAAATCCTGTTGATAATTCTATCTAAGAAAATTACCGATTTTTAAACCACAATAAACTGTTCTTGGATTCATAGGTCCGTAAGTATATCCCGGATCACGATCGATTCCACTGTCAAAATCGCTCTGATAGGAATTGAACATGTTTTTTACTCCAGCAAATAGCTGCAAAGTGGCGCCGTTCAATTTAATATTGTACCGCGCTTTGAAGCCTAAATCAAAAAATCTATCTGTTTCGATCAACACACCATCCTCCGGGTTGGGTGCTTGTAATCCAAAATAGGGGACAAGCATTTTTCCCGTATAGTTGGCGTTTGACGAGATGCCCCAATTTCTTGATACCTGCCAGTCAAGGTTCAGGTAACCGTAATCTTCAGGAGTGCGGAGGAATCTTTTTTCGTCAAATTCCTGTACCTGTTCATATTCGCTCCTTTGCATTGTGAAGCCCGCTTTCAAAGATACAAGATCGGCAGGTATCAGGTTAAATTCAATATTTACTCCTTGTACTTTTGCCCCTTCGTCAGCATTAACACGTGTATATACGATGGTTCCGTTTTCGTCAGGTTTACTAAATTCAATTGCAAAAGAGTTCAGAAGTCGGGTGTAAAATCCTTCAACCAGCATACCAACATTTGCATTTCCTAATTGCCTGTTGAAATCAAGTGATGCCATGTAACTGTGACTTGTTTCCTGTTTTAAATCGGGGCTGTTTTCATGGAGGACTTTTCTTGAACCGGATGTTTCGATGTGCAGGTCTTCATCAAATATTTGTGGGGCACGATATCCTTGTGAATAACTCACCCTGGCTTGCAAATACGCTTTTATGTCATACTTAAAAGTCAGTCTTGGACTAAGTACATTTCCTGATTTAACAGAGCCGGAATTCTCTTTGTCTTCTATTTTGTAATGATCAAAGCGTGCCCCCGCTGAAACCTGAAATCTGTTCAAATCCATTTCATATTGCGCAAAGATCCCGGTGGTATTGGTAGTCTGGTCAGCAATTACAACATTGTCGGTATGGGGTATATTCAAAATGCTGTCATTAACAATGGTTGCTTGTTTAATATCGGGATATCCCAGTTTATTATCTTTCAGCCAAGCACCATTTGTTTCAATGCCTGCTACCAGATTTGAAATTCCAAATGTTGCATTGTACTGAGTACCAACTGTATAAGATAGGTCCCGGGTGCTTCCAAAATCGCTAAGCGATTTTTCCGCCCCATAGTAAGATTGCCTGTTTACCTGTTGCCCCGAAATATAGATAGAGAACAGATCAGTTTCCCTGAAAAACTGTTCATAGGTCAATGCTCCTGTGGTGATGTTATGACTTACTGCTTCAGCAATATTTGCTTCATGTACAGGATAATCAAACCGGTCTCCACCCCGCCGGTCTTCGTTAATATTGAAAAAATCAGCAAACAGTTTATTTCTTGTTCCAAACCTATGGTATAACCGTGTTCCAATGGTGGTGTTTTTTAAGGTGACCATTTCCGAAAAACCATCATTGTTTGCATCAAAAGGTGCTTTGCGGCGGTAGAATCCATATAACGCCATACCTGTTTTATTATCGTCAGAAACCAATGATGTATTCATATGCACTGAATAGTCCTGCGCAGGTTTTCCGGAGTTGTCCAGGCCAACTCCAGCGAGTCCACTGTTCACACCGAATTCATAGCTGTTGTTTATGGGATCTTTTAGGATGAGATTTATGGTGCCTGCAATGGCATTACTTCCGTATAACGAGGATCCACCTCCCCGAATCACTTCAATGCGTTCGATCATGCTGGATGGAATAAGCTCCAAACCATAAACCCCCGCCAATCCGCTAAAAATAGGGCGGCTGTTTATCAATATTTGGGAATAGGGCCCTTCCATTCCATTCATCCTGACCTGCGAAAATCCACAATTCTGGCAGTTGTTTTCCATTCTGAGACCGGGAGAAAAGTTCAGGCTTTCGCTTAAGGTGACGGATTGGGTTGAAGCAAAAAGCTTAGGCGTAATGGTATTGACAATGATTGAAGATTTGATCCTGTTTGTTGCATTCCTGTCACCGGTAATTACAATTTCCTTCAGTCCCAGTACATCCTGTTCCAATTCAAAATTCAATTCCTTGGTTTCTCCCGCACTCATTGTGACATCTCTTTCCTGGGGCTTATATCCCAATGTCTGGGCAACTATTGTTAAAGTGCCTTCCGGGAGATTGATCAACTGGTAATGTCCTGATTCATCAGTCGTAATTCCAATTGTTGTCCCTTTAACCGATACAGTTGTAAAGGGAAGGTGCTCTCCGTTACAAATAACGTGTCCCACAAGATTTGCATCGGTCTTTATTTTTTGAGCATGACCGATTTGTGTAAAAGACAGGCAAATAGCCATTAGTAAAACATCTATTTTTTTCATAATATCTGGGGTATTGGTATTTTGAGTATACAATATATTCTTATCGGCAACAGATCATACCAACAGTACAAAGTGCCGAATAACAGCATTCTTAAATGCTATTACTTCAATGTGATGACGTAACTGATATTATGAAAAAGGAGGTGCTCTGCCCTGATGAAGAATAATGCAGGCAACTGTATCATCTGAAATGCATTCGAAGAAGAATTTCTCTGCCTTCATGAAAGCAATCAGAGCAGGAGTTGCAAAAATGCTCAGAAAAAGGATCTTTAATTGTTCAAAGATTAAGAACTGGGCATCTGAATGATGGTGAGACTTGAATGGTTCTCTATCCTTTGATTTATTGTATGGGTGCGCATGCTCAATGATTGTGCCGTTATCCAATATATGAATATGAAGGAAAATGACTTTGTTGACAATCAACAATCCCATAATCCCTATCATTAACAGGGTAGTGGCCTTTATTGTTATTCTTCTAACAGTTGTTTTCACGATTGATCAAAACTAGTTAAAATTAAATGGCCCATGCTAACCATTATTAGGTATTTTAGAAACAAGAAGAGTGTTCAGTTTTCCTGATCCATCCGTTGATAGTATCTACGGACCTTACCAAGGGAAAAGGGCAGGGTCATAAGTTCCTTTCTATTTAATTCCAAATGGAAATTTAAGATTGATACTTATATTTCTTCCAATATTTTGGTAGCCTATCTCCTTTAATGTGGACAAATGGTCCGTATAAGTCTCATTTAAGAGGTTGTTTGCCTGTACAGATAAAGAGACTACCTGGTTGGCCAAACTTATTTCTGTACCTATTCCGGCATTCAACAGAAAATAATGGCCGGTTTCGGTTTCGAATATCGCAGGATTATTTTGCTTTGCCGCATAGAGTCCTCCGATTTTTAGACTGGGATTTCTTAAAAATGACATTTTTTCTTTTTGAAATTTAATTTCAAAACGCATTTTGTTTTGTGGAATGAAAGGCAAAAAACCACCATGATCCTGCTTACCGATCAGATATGAATAAATTGCATTGATATTTAGCCAGTGAACCGGCAAATAATCAATAGCCAGTTCGCCACCATATATTTTAGAATTGGTTTGTGCGTACCTGTAGATTTTTTCGCCACTGGCAATGGTATCATCCGTAGGGGTCAGGAAAATATAATGATTGATCCTGTTGTAGAAACCTGAAATATCAACCATCAGTATTTTAGAGTGAAAATGAGCACTTAAATCGGCTTCATAGCTACGTTGTGAATTCAGATCAGGATTCCCTTGCTCGTATCTTACTCCATGCAAGCCATTTTCAGTTAATTCGGCGATATTCGGTGTTCTGTAGGCTGATGCAATATTTGAGCGCAACAGGAAGTTTTGGTTAATTTCATAAGTAGCTCCAAGGGAAGCACTTACATTTCCATAATCCTCCTGAACCGCTTCTCTGTTTATTTCTGCTACAGTTGATATAGAACGAAAATCATACCTTATTCCGGTCTGTGTTTTTATCTTCTTAAAAAAAGTGTATTGAGCCAATCCAAACAGAGAGAGATCATACACATCAGCATCTGGCAATACATGATTGGGAGCTTCATTGTTTCTATTTGTTTTATTGGCTCCCTGGATTCCGAAAATATAATCAGAATGTGTTGTTGACGGCAAATGTGTTTTTATTTCATAAGAAAGCGTGTTTAAGTCCATATCTACCATTTTAAATGAAGGTTTGGTTTGATCGGTTTGTAAACGCCTGTTATTCATTTGGTAAGCTGCATTTAATTCAATTTTATATTTTTTAAGAAACAGGGTATTCCTGGTAGCTAAAAGATGATTTGTCAGATCCTGATACCATACTTTGTTTTTCCGTCCGTTTTCCTTTGTAAAAGCAACAGCGTCCCCTACACACATTCCAAGCTTAGGTTGGTTATAATCATAATAAAACCGGAAGAGCCCATATGATTTGTTTATTCCAAAACTGGTCTTAAGAACATGTTCATTAAAACGGGTATTAGGCACATAATCATTGTCTCCGTCCCTATAATCGGCATGGCTTTTTATTCCGGCACGAAAGCCCCAAAATAGATGTTCGGTACTCCCCTTTATCCCAAGGTTGTTAACAATTCCTTTTGTATTCGAGTGGTATTGCATCGTATAGTCTCCTACAATTTTCCCTGTTGGGGCAGGTCTTTCCTTAATCACATTGATAACCCCCCCGACTGCATCTGAGCCATACAGCAAAGAGGCGGGCCCCTTGATGATTTCAATGCGGTCTATTCCGAATTCATCAATAATGAAGGGATGATTTTCCGAAAACTGGAAATTTTCCAATTTGAACCCATTATTAAGCATCAGGATGTTGGTCATCGATAAGCCGCGAATAACCGGTTTGGCAACACCTGTCCCTTTGGCAATCATATCTACTCCAGGGACATTTGTGAGGGCTTCAATAAAGGAGGGTGAGCCGGCAGAAGCAATTTTTCCACCTTTAATCAAATCAATTTTAATTGCATTCTCATGTTGCATTGAATAAGTTCCGCCCGAGATCACAACTTCCTCGGCCTGTAATATTGCAGGTTCCATTTCGATATTTAATGTCGTATCCGAACCATTGGACAGAATGGTTTTAATAATGGTTTTGTAACCCATGTATGAGAATTGAATAATGAGTTTTCCTTTGGGTACATTGCTCAATATAAATTGACCGCTACTGTCGGTTAATGTACCTTTGTTCTGTTCAGGAAGATAAACGCTGGCCAAGGACAAAGCCTCATTATTCATTTTATCGATTACTTTTCCTTTGATGCTGTTTTGTGCAAAGCCGGCTTGGTTCATCATTGCAAACAGCAAAATAATGAACCATGAATTTCTAATTTTTATCATGGATAATATAGATTTATATGCTGGCTATATCATTGATAGCCAACAACCTGTTAATAAGTCTAAATAATAATAACGATGAATATTGCTGTTATCACTATAAAGAAACAGGAGGTGCCCGAAGGTTAAATGAATAGGAAGCTAATAATACCCATGCGCTTTGACTGTGCAGAGTAAAAACATGAGAAAAGAATTCCGGGGTGCCGGTGTCCCGGGAATGTTTATTATCGATGAATTCGACAAAATCAAAAGCACAAATCGGGCAATTTGTATGCCCGATTTCAATTTCTGGTCTGTCTGAAAAAGAGATATGATGGTGCTCATGATGTACAAAAAGGAAATGTGCTCCTTTCAGGAATGAAGGACTGACCAATACAAGGACCAGGACTATTGAAATGAGTTTTTTGTATGGAATTATTTTAGTCATTATTATTCAAACAAATATCTGAATAATCCAAAACAACTATTGGCCAGTTGATTGTTTTTAGTCCAGTTCGCCCATCCGGGCAAATGCATCTGCCTCTTTCCGGGAATATTCCGATAGCCAGACCGCACAATCTTCAATACTATCAAACAGATACTTCTCCGGTAGAATATCTGGTATAAATTTGGTTTTTCTTAATAAAGTTAATGGTTGTGGCTGTGTCATTGTAAGAACAACAACAATGCCCATTTTTTGCATCTCTTTAATTACCTCTTCAAGTGCATACAGGCCTGATTGGTCAATGAATGGCACCTTCTTCATCCTAAAAATAATCACCTCTGCGTCGGCCGGTATCTTGTTGACCCGCTCCAGCACTTTTGCAGCCACTCCGAAAAAGATGGGCCCATCAAATCTTTTAATGTAGACACGATCTTTGTTCAGGGGTAGATTTGCTTCATCCTCCCAAGCCACTTCCCTGTCATACCTGTCCACTTTTGTAAGAGAAGTATTTGCCTCAACCATATCGCTTGCTTTACGCATAAAGATGACAGAAGCGATCACCATGCCAATTCCAACTGCCTGCAGCAGATCTACGAAAACGGTTAGCAATAAAACAGTGATCAATATAAGCGCATCAGACCTGGATATTTTGAAAATATTTCTCAGCCCTCTGGAGTCCACGATCCCGATCCCAACGGTTATTAATATGCCTGCAAGTGCTGCAAGTGGAATGTAGGCCACATATCTCCCCAGTCCCAAAACAATCAGCAGTAAAAGAAGCGCATGAATCACTCCTGACATTTTGGTGGTTCCTCCTGATTTAACATTGACGACGGTTCTCATGGTTGCCCCGGCTCCCGGAATACCGCCAAACAGTGATGATGCCATATTGCCTATACCCTGGCCGATCAGCTCTTTGTTACTTTTATGTTTTGTCCGGGTAATGTTATCGGCAACCACAGAGGTTAACAGCGTGTCGATTGATCCCAAACCTGCCAGCGTAATGGCTGGCAGAAATACCAGCCCCATATCGGAAAAACTCAATTGAGCCAATGATGATATTTTCAAAGAGGGAAATCCGGAGGGCATCTCTCCAATCAAAGGGGTGTCGAGCGCAAACAGAAAGCTTAGCAAAGTGATGATCAACAGAGCAACCAATGTGCCTGGAACAAGTTTTGTGAATTTGGGGAAAACATAGATGATAAGGACCGTTCCTGCAGCCAGCCATATGGATGTATCATTTCGATTGCTTATAGCGTCCGGAAGTTCTGCAAATACTGCTGCTATTTTACCTGGCGAGGCCAATCCCAGGACAGGGAAGAGTTGAAAAACAATAATGATAATTCCAATCCCGCTCATAAAACCAGACAAAACAGGATATGGAATGTACTTGATATATTTACCGATCTTCAGCAGGCCAAATACAATTTGAAATGCTCCTGCCATAAAAAAGGTAAGAAGAATCATACCCCAGGCCCCATCAATATTTCCATACCTGGCAACAGCGATGGAGACAACCGTAGCTGATACAACAGTCATAGGACCGGTTGGGCCGCTGATCTGGGTATTGGTCCCGCCAAAAATGGCAGCAAACAGCCCCAGGATCATGGCTCCATACAGGCCGGCACTTGCGCCCAGTCCCGATTGTACGCCAAAAGCCAATGCCAGTGGCAAGGCAACGATCCCGGCAGTTAATCCACCAAAAATATCGCCTCGTAAATTTCTGGTTTTCATTCAGTGCCTGCTTCTGCGTTCCCCGAAACGACTCCTGTAATATTTTGCTATTTCTTTACCCAGGTGGTGGTGAACGAATAGGTGTTCATCTGCCCGTCCGAGTAGGTTTCGATGTATTGGAGCTTGTCTTTTGTCAGCTCATTAATATTGGCAGTGGAAGGTACTCCGTCATCGGGTGAAAGAATCAGCTGATCATCTCCGATCAGAGACCAGGTACCGGTTTCCGGTTCACTCATCAACGGTGAATCCATCATGTAAGTTTTATCGGACTGAAATTCCAGGGTGGCATCTGTCAGCAATGCTTTTCCCAGGGCGATCCATCCTTTAATGGTTTCATCCTCACTGTCGGTGGTCATGTTTTTGAATTTCCAGATTCCGTCTGTGAGCTGTGTGGTGGCATCCGGATCACTGCAGGCGGTCATGGACAACATCAAAAACAGCGCTATTCCTGTTACTGAAAATAAATTTTTCATGTCTGAAAGATTAAATCATTTCCCTCGAAGATAGTGGAAAACCCAATGTGCCGACCGGGACCAATAGATTATTTATTCAACAGCAGGGAAAAAAGCATTCTCGATGTGTTCGATCTCCACGCCGGTCTTGCCGTATACCACGGCAATCACATCAAAGCGGGTGGGCCGGCTGCAGTCGTACAGCCTGATAAAGGCATCGGTGGCCAGGATGATGTTGCGTTGCTTGGAGCGATTGACCACTTCGGAGGGAACATTCACCCCGTTTCCGTTGCGGGACTTTACCTCGACAATGACCAGCTCATCGCGGTAGAGGGCCACCAGGTCAAGCTCCCTTTTCCCCCACCGCCAGTTGGCCTTCCAGATGCGGTATCCCCTGGCGCGCAGGTAACTGGCTGCCAGTTGTTCAGCCCTTTTTCCTTTTTCATATTGATTCATGGCTCCGGATTTTTTCATTTTGATGTGATCAGCGGTACCTCAATCAGCCAGTTCCGGTTGCGAGCCGCACCATTTTATCACTATCTTTGTGCGATCCCAAACCATCTGAACATGACAAGCAAGACCTTCAAAAGATACCTGATTACCTCTGCCCTGCCCTATGCCAACGGGCCGCTTCACCTGGGACACCTGGCCGGGGTATATGTGCCTTCAGATATCTATGTGAGGTACCTGCGCAGGCAGAACCGGGATGTGATTGCCATTTGCGGATCGGACGAGCACGGTGTGCCCATCACGCTGAAAGCCCGAAATGAGGGAATTACCCCGCAGGCAGTGGTGGACCGGTACCATGCCATGAACAAAAAAGCCTTTGAAGATTTCGGTATTTCTTTTGATATCTACTCCCGCACTTCCAACCAGGTGCACCACGACACAGCTTCGGAATTTTTCAGGACATTGAATGAAAAGGGTGTGTTTATTGAAAAGACATCCGAACAATATTACGACCGGGAGGCCAACAGCTTCCTGGCTGACCGCTATATTTGTGGTACATGTCCCCACTGCGGAAATACCTCAGCCTACGGTGATCAGTGTGAACAGTGTGGCACCTCGCTGAGCCCGTCCGATCTGATCAACCCGGTATCCACCATCAGCGGAGGTAAACCCGAAATGAAAGAGACCAAACACTGGTATCTTCCCCTGGATCAATTTGAGCCCTGGCTTCGTCAGTGGATACTGAATGAACATAAGGAGTGGAAGCCCAATGTTTACGGACAGTGCAAGTCGTGGCTGGACCAGGGTCTGCAACCAAGGGCGGTAAGCCGGGATCTGGACTGGGGTGTCCCCGTTCCGGTGGAGGGTGCCGGCGGAAAGGTGTTGTATGTCTGGTTTGATGCACCCATTGGTTATATCTCAGCCACCAAAGAGCTCACACCCGACTGGGAGAAGTACTGGAAAGACGAAGATACCCGGATGGTTCACTTTATCGGCAAGGACAACATTGTGTTTCATTGCATTGTATTTCCCGCCATGCTCAAGGCCGAAGGCAGTTTTATTCTACCGGACAACGTGCCTGCCAATGAATTTCTGAACCTGGAGGGTGATAAAATCTCCACCTCCCGGAACTGGGCAGTATGGCTCCATGAATACCTGGAAGACTTCCCCGGCAAACAGGATGTTCTCAGGTATGTTCTCTGTGCCAACGCCCCTGAAAACAAGGACAACGATTTCACCTGGAAGGATTTCCAGAATCGCAACAACAATGAACTGGTGGCCATCCTGGGGAATTTTGTGAACCGCGCTCTTGTTCTTACCCAAAAGTATTTCGATGGGAAGGTACCCGAGGTGACCATCCTTACGGAAACGGATCAGGAGGTGCTCGCTGAGATCGGGAAGATCGCCGCCAGCACCGAACAGAGCCTGGAACAGTTCCGCTTCAGGGAGGCCATCAAAACCGCCATGGACCTGGCCCGCCTGGGTAACAAATACCTGGCTGACACAGAGCCCTGGAAGGTGATTAAAACCGATCCTGAAAGGGTAAAGACCATCCTGAATATATCCCTGCAGATTACGGCCAACCTGACCCTGCTTCTGGATCCCTTCCTGCCCTTTTCCATGGATACGCTGAGGGGTTTCATCGGGTTTGACGGAACCGACTGGGGGCTGCTGGGTACCGCCGATCTTCTGAAACCGGGTCATACCATTGAGAAAGCCTCGCTGCTTTTCGAAAAAATCGAAGATGACCAGATCCAGGCACAGATCGACAAGCTCATGAAAACAAAAGAAGACAACCAGGATCACACAGCATTGGCGCCTCCCAGGGAGGAGATCACCTTTGATGATTTTGCCCGGATGGACCTTCGGTGCGGAACCATCCTGGAGGCAGAAAAAGTGCCCAAAACCAAGAAGCTGATCAAGCTGATTGTAGACCTTGGTTTCGAAAAGCGAACCATCGTTTCGGGGATTGCCGGTTACTACGAAGCCGGGTCTCTTCCCGGGAAGCGGGTAACCGTGATGGCCAACCTGGAACCACGAAATCTCAAAGGCATTGAATCAAAAGGAATGATCCTGTTGTCGGAAAATCCCGACGGGTCACTTCACTTTGTGGAGCCTTCTGAAGAGGCTGTCAACGGATCGCAGATCAGCTGACTTCCGATGGGAACCTATTCATTGGAGAGAAGCCAGCAGTTCCCAAGTCCCGGAACGGATTTGATTCTTTCCAGACCCCTTTCGGCTTCTGCTTTGCTGGCATAGGAAGTGACGCTTACCCTGTACATCCTGTTTTCAGTAACCATTACTTCTGCATGGTATCCCCTTGCTTTAAGCTGGTCCTGCAGCTCACTGGCATTGGCCAGGTTTTTAAAACTTCCGGCAATCAGGAAATATTTGTGTTCGGCCGGAACATCCCCGGGAGGTGTAGATTGTTCAGGCTCAGCAACAAGCGGCTTCTCTGTTTCTGCAGCCCGGGGTTCGGCCGCTTCCTGTGTATCTTTTAATACGGGTTGCTCTTCGTTCACGGATGGTTTCTCCTCCGGAACGGTCTTTTCAGTATCATCCCGGCCTTGGAATATCTGAAGCTTTTCTGCGGGAACAGCGATCAGGACAACAAGAATAGCAATCAGTGTACCGGCTATAATCCAGATCACCCTCCAGGGGCTGAACCTGCTTTTCGGTTTCTCATTCTTCCAGGGTTCATGTACAGTGGCGGCAGGTTTGGGAGATTTCTTCACCACAGGGGCGACAGGTTTTACCTTTGTGACCTCTTCCGGTTTAACTTCGTTATCGTCAGGAGATTTTGTAGGAGCCTTCTCTTTCTGCCCCGGTATTTCAGCTGCTTCCTCCTCCGGGCGTTCATCCTCAAGTTCAAGCAGGTCCATCGATTCAAGACCATACTGATCCGGCTCAAGGATCCAACCCTTTTCCGCCTGGAAATGAACCTTTCCGTCAGCATCCCTGCTGAAAGTGCCGGCACCTTCCACTGCCCAGGATTCACCCTTATCAAGGGCAAATTTAATGGCATCTACAAGTTCAAGTACCTGTTGCCCTGCCTCTTCCGGGTCCATGGACTCATTTCCGGCAAAGGTGGAAGCTACAAGGCCGTCATCTTTGCTGAAGCTGCTGTCAAATATAATGGCCCTCCCTGGTGGATCGATCCTTTTTCCCGACGACGGAATCCCGCTACCGGTTTCTGTGATTTCAAGGTTTCCGAAACCGGGAAGGATCACTTTTTTACCTTCTTCCAGGAGTTGTCTGATGGTTTTACCTATGGTCACTTTGAAGCCTTTTGTTGGGTAAAAATAATCAGACAGCAGAGCTTTTCAAAACGAAGTTATCAACCCGCATTTTTTAGTATATTCGTAAACTATTCCTGCAACTACCAAAGAACGAACAGACTATGAACCAGATCAGGATGGTAGACCTTCAGGGTCAGTATCTTAAAATTAAGAAAGAAATCAATGAAGCCCTGCAGGAGGTCATTGATACATCGGTCTTTATCAAGGGCCCGGACGTGGGTTTGTTCCAGGACGAATTATCCACCTATATGGGTGTTCCGCACACCATTGCCTGCGGGAACGGAACCGATGCACTGCAGGTGGCCATGATGGCCCTTGAACTGAAGCCTGGAGACGAGGTAATTACCACTCCTTTCACCTTTATTTCCACCATTGAAGTAATCAGGCTTCTGGGGCTAAAACCCGTACTTACGGATGTGAGGGAGGATACCTTCAACCTGGATCCGGACTTGCTGGAGCAGGCAGTGACAAAACATACCCGGGCCATTGTCCCTGTGCACCTTTTCGGGCAGTGTGCAGACATGGACCGGATCATGGATTTTGCCAGAAGCACCGGGATCTATGTGATTGAAGATAACGCACAGGCCATTGGGGCCGATCATACAGGCAAAGACGGCACCCGAAGAAAAGCCGGGACCATCGGACATATTGGAACCACCTCCTTTTTCCCATCCAAAAACCTGGGAGCATTCGGCGACGGAGGAGCATTGTTTACCAGGGATGATCGCTTAGGGAACCTGCTCCGCTCACTCGTGAACCACGGCATGAGCCGGGAACGCTACTATTACGACCAGGTGGGGGTGAACTCAAGGCTTGATTCGATCCAGGCAGCCATCCTCAGGGTGAAACTGAGGTATCTGGACCAATACCACTCTGCAAGACAAAAAGCTGCTGCCTACTACGACCAGGCACTTTCGGGGATCGGAGAAGTGCAGATCCCTGTACGTTCAACCTTCTCCACCCATATTTTCCACCAGTATACCATCCAGGTAGCGGCAGACCGCAGGGAAGGGCTAAAAAAGCGGCTGCAGGAGAAGCATATCCCTTCCATGATTTATTACCCGGTTCCCCTGCACCTCCAGCGGGCATACAGCGACCTGGGGTATCAACCCGGTGACCTGCCGGTTTCTGAAGGACTTTCGGGCAGGGTCCTTTCCCTCCCCATGCACACTGAACTTGAAGAGGACCAGCTGGAACATATCTGTGCACAAATCCGGGCTTACTTTAATTCCTGACCCATGCAAAACTTTTTCGCGCACGAAACGGCTGTCATTGACCAGGGAGTACAAATTGGTGACGGCACAAAGATCTGGCACTTCTGCCACATTATGACAGGTTGTGTCATTGGCGAGAACTGCAATCTGGGGCAAAATGTGGTGGTCTCCCCCCAGGTGACCCTGGGAAACAACGTGAAGGTCCAGAACAATGTATCCATCTATACCGGGGTCATCTGTGAAAATGATGTATTCCTCGGGCCTTCCATGGTTTTCACCAATGTAATCAATCCGCGCAGCGCCATCATCAGGAAGGATGAGTATATGAAAACGGTGGTGGGAAAAGGCGCCACCATTGGTGCCAACGCCACCATTGTGTGTGGGAATAATATTGGTAATTTTGCGTTTATAGGTGCAGGAGCAGTGGTAACCCGGGAAGTGAAACCCTATGCCCTGGTTGTGGGAAACCCGGGAAAACAGGTGGGGTGGATGAGCGAATACGGTCACAGACTAAAATTTGACCTGGATGGCAGGGCAACCTGTCCGGAAAGCAACGAAAAATATATACTGGAGAAAGACCAGGTAAGAAAAACTGGAGAATAAGATGGAGGGAACAGGAAAGAATTTTGCACTCATTGGTGTGGCCGGCTACATCGCCGTCAGGCATGTAAGGGCCATACGTGAAACCGGGAACAACCTGCTGGCATCGCTGGACCGGTTCGACAGTGTGGGTTTCATCGATGCCTATTTTCCCGAAGCAGATTTCTTCATTGAGTTTGAGCGATTTGACCGGCACATCGCAAAACTGAACAGACAGGGAAACAAGATCGAGTATGTAAGCATCTGCTCCCCCAACTACCTGCACGATTCACACATCCGTTTTGCGCTCAGGAACGGTGCAGATGCCATCTGTGAAAAACCCCTGGTGCTGAATCCCTGGAACATTGATGCACTTAAGGATTATGAAAACGAGACCGGAAAAAATGTGTGGAACATCCTTCAGCTCCGGCTTCACCCCTCCATCCTGGAACTGCGCGAACTGGTTAAAAATGGCCCACCCGATAAAATTTATGATGTGGACCTCTCTTACATCACCAGCCGGGGAAACTGGTACCACTACTCCTGGAAAGGAGATGTGGAGAAATCGGGAGGCATCGCCACCAACATCGGGGTCCATTTTTTTGATATGCTTTCATGGATTTTCGGAAAGGTGAATAAAAACGTGGTACACCTTCTGCAAAAGAATAAGGCAGCCGGATTCCTGGAACTGGAAAAGGCCCGTGTCCGGTGGTTTTTGAGCATTGACTACAACGATATTCCAAAGGGGATCAAGAAGAACGGACAACGTACATACCGTTCCATCACCATGGACGGGAAGGAGATCGAATTCAGCGGAGGTTTCACCGATCTGCATACCATCTCCTATGAGAAAATCCTGGAAGGAAACGGCTTCGGGCTTGAAGCCGGACGAACAGCCATTCAGACCGTATATAACATAAGAAATACAGCGCCCGTTGGAATCAGGGGCGATTATCATCCTATTATTAAAAACATAGCAAAATGATTTATGATGACCTGCTGAGCAGGAAGAAAAAACTGGCCGTGATCGGCCTGGGCTACGTTGGTTTACCCATTGCCCTGGAATATGCCCGAAAGATATCAGTCATCGGATTTGATATCAAACCGGCACGTGTGGAAATGATGAAAAAGGGGATCGATCCAAGCAATGAACTCTCCAAAGAGGACTTTGAAGGATGTGACATCAAGTTCACTGCAGACCTTGCAGATTTGAAAGCGGCCTCGTTTTACATTGTGGCTGTACCGACCCCCATAGACATCCATAAAAAACCTGACCTGACCCCGCTTTTATCGGCCACCAACACGGTTGGAAAAGTGCTTTCTGAAGGCGATTATGTAGTGTACGAATCAACGGTTTACCCCGGCTGCACCGAAGAAGATTGCATTCCCGTGCTGGAAACGGTCTCCGGGCTTACATATATGGAGCAGTTCAAAGTAGGGTTTTCTCCGGAGCGGATCAATCCTGGCGATCGCCAGCATACCCTGACAAAGATTACCAAGGTAACCTCGGGCTGTGACGAGGAGTCGGCTGAGGAGATCGCCAAAACTTATGAGCTGGTCATCAAAGCCGGAGTGCACAGAGCCTCTTCCATCAAGGTGGCGGAAGCCGCCAAAATCATTGAGAATACCCAGCGGGATATCAACATTGCTTTCATGAATGAGCTCTCCATGATCTTCAATAAAATAGGCATCAATACCTATGAAGTGCTTGAGGCGGCCGGGACAAAGTGGAATTTCCTGAAATTCTTTCCCGGCCTGGTGGGTGGGCATTGTATCGGAGTAGACCCCTATTACCTCACCTATAAATCCATGAAATTCGGGCACCATGCCCAGATTATCAATGCAGGACGTGCGATCAACGACAGCATGGGAGCTTATGTGGCCAGACAAGTCACACTGAAACTCTCATCCACGTTTCCCAATCTGAAGGATTGCCGTGTACTTGTAATGGGTGCTACTTTTAAAGAGAATGTGAGTGATATCAGAAATTCAAAGGTGGCGGATGTGATCGCCGAACTGGAGGAATTCGGGGTCACCGTGGAGGTGGTGGATCCCCATGCATCGCCCGCCGAGATCAAGGAAGAGTATGGCTTTGAACTGGCCGACACCATCCGGGGACCATTCCATGGTATCGTGGTGGCTGTCAACCACAAAGAGTACACAGACCTGGATGAGACCTATTTTAAGTCCATCACCCATCCGGGTGCTGTATTTGCCGACCTGAAAGGGATTTTCAGGGGAAAGATGGATTCATTCAACTACTGGAGCCTTTAAAGGAAAAAAAATGGCTTCAATACTTGTCACGGGAGGAACGGGTTACATCGGCTCACATACCGCGGTTGAACTGTTGGAAGCCGGAATGGATGTGGTGATTGTGGATAACCTGGAAAATTCCAGAAGGGAAGTGATCGATGGCATTGCCGGGATCGCAGGTACCAGACCCTGTTTTGAAGAGGCTGACCTGAGGGACAAAGCATCTGTGCTGGCCCTCTTTGAAAAATACCCCGACATTGGGGCAGTGATCCATTTTGCCGCTTACAAAGCAGTGGGTGAAAGTGTTGAAAAACCTCTTGCCTACTATGAAAACAACCTGCTTTCGCTGATCAACCTGCTTAAGGCCATGCAGAAGCATGATGTACACAACATTGTTTTCTCCTCCTCCTGTACCGTCTATGGTCAACCGGAAATCATTCCCGTCAGCGAAGAGGCTCCCGTCCAGGAAGCCACATCTCCCTATGGGAATACAAAGCAGATCTCAGAGGAGATCCTTCGGGATGTGGCCGCTTCCAAACCGGGACTGCGGGTAGTTTCGCTGCGCTATTTCAATCCCATCGGGGCACACCCCTCCGCAAAGATCGGGGAGTTACCGCTGGGTGTGCCTGCCAACCTGGTCCCGTTTATCACACAGACAGTGATGGGTCTTCATGACACACTGCAGGTCTTTGGTGATAACTACAATACTCCGGATGGTTCGGCCATCCGTGATTATATCAATGTTGTGGATCTGGCCCGGGCCCATGTGGTGGCCATCAGGCGCCTTCTGGAACAAAAGCAGCTTGCCTCATTTGAAGTATTTAACCTGGGAACAGGAAGGGGCTTGTCCGTATTTGAAGTGATCCGGGCTTTTGAAAAGGCCACCGGGGAAACTGTAAACTACAGGGTGGTGGCGCGCCGGGAAGGCGACACAGAACAGGTCTTCGCTGATACACGCCTTGCCAACAAAGAGCTGGGCTGGAAAGCCGAGATAGGCATCGAGGAGACCCTGAAATCGGCCTGGAAATGGGAAAAACAAATCAGGAAAAATAAATCCGGAGCATGACAACCATTCTGGTCACCGGTGGCGCCGGATTTATCGGATCCCACGTAGTAAGGAGAATGGTCCTGAACCACCCTGACGCCAGGATTATCAACCTGGACCAGCTAACCTATGCAGGAAACCTCGAGAACCTGGAGGATATCAGGGACCATCCCAATTACTTGTTCAGAAAGGGAAATATCGTGGATGCCCCGTTCCTGGAAAAGCTGTTCCGTGAATTTGATATTGACGGGGTGATCCACCTGGCTGCCGAATCCCATGTGGACCGCTCGATTATCAGTCCCATGGATTTCATCCATACCAACATCATCGGGACAGTAAACCTGCTGAATACATGCCGGAGTGCATGGGAGGGGAAAGAGGGGAAACGTTTTTACCATATCTCCACAGACGAGGTATACGGAAGCCTGGGCGGTGAAGGGCTCTTCACTGAAGAGACTGCCTATGACCCGCGAAGTCCCTATTCTGCATCCAAGGCAAGCTCAGATCATCTGGTCAGGGCCTACCACCATACCTACGGGCTGCCCGTGGTGCTTTCCAACTGCTCCAACAATTACGGGCCCAATCAGTTCCCGGAGAAACTGATCCCGCTGGCCATTCACAACATCATCCACATGAAACCGATCCCGATATACGGAAAGGGAGAGAATGTACGGGACTGGCTCTATGTCATGGACCATGCTGCTGCCATTGATCTGATCTTCCACAGGGGAATCCCCGGCAGAACCTACAACATTGGCGGATTGAACGAGTGGAAAAATATTGACCTGATCCGGCTGCTTTGCCGGATCATGGACAGAAAACTTAATCGTCCTTTGGGTACCTCTGCCGGGCTGATCACCTATGTGAAGGACAGGGCCGGACATGACCTCCGTTATGCCATCGACAGCTCAAGGATCACAAATGAACTGGGATGGAAGCCCACGGTCACCTTCGAGGAGGGACTGGAAAAAACAGTGGAATGGTACCTGGGCCACCAGGGGTGGATGGAAAGGGTTACATCCGGAGCATATCAATCTTACTACGACACCCAGTACGGCAAGCGCTAAAAAAACTGCTATTCGACTGTTACGGACTTGGCCAGGTTTCTTGGCTGGTCCACATTGCATCCGCGCATCACAGCGATGTGATAGGCAATGAGCTGCAATGGAACCACGGCCGGAATGGCTACCATGGCTTCGTGGGTTTCAGGAATCTCAATGACATGGTCGGCCATCTGGCGGATGGTCGTGTCTCCTTCGGTCACAATGGCAATAACGACGCCATTCCTGGCTTTCACCTCCTGAATGTTGCTCACAATCTTGTCATAGGAGCTGTCACGGGTGGCAATAAAGACCACCGGCATCTTTTCATCAATAAGTGCAATGGGGCCATGCTTCATCTCTGCAGCAGGATATCCTTCTGCATGGATATAAGAGATCTCCTTCAGTTTCAGGGCACCTTCCAGGGCCACCGGGAATGAAGTGCCACGTCCCAGATAGAGGGCATTGGTGGCATCCTTGTAAATCTCTGCAATCCGCTTGAATTCGTCATTATGCTCCAGAATCTTTTCTATCTTCCCGGGGATATCATTCAGTTCCCTGATCAGTTCTGAGAAACGGGCATCGTCAATCAGGCCTTTCTCCCTGCCGATCATCATGGCCATCATGGTCAGTACTGTCACCTGTGCGGTAAAAGCTTTGGTGGAAGCCACTCCGATTTCGGTCCCCGCATGTGTATATACACCAGCATCGGTCTCCCGGGATATGCTGGATCCTGCCACATTGCAGATGCCAATAACCAGCGCTCCTGCCTCCTTGGCCAGGTGAATGGCGGCCAGGGTATCTGCGGTTTCACCACTCTGACTGATGGCCAGGACCACATCGTCCGGACCTATCAGTGGATTCCTGTACCTGAATTCAGATGCATATTCCACCTCAACCGGTATACGGGCCATGTCTTCGATCAGATATTCTCCCACCAGTCCGGCATGCCATGAAGTTCCGCAGGCGATCACCACAATGCGGTTTGCATTCACCAGCCGGTCTTTCACCTGGTGCAGACCCCCAAGACGAATCTCATTGGAATCCGGATTGATCCTTCCTCTGAAGGTGTCCTTGATTGAACGCGGCTGTTCAAAGATTTCCTTCAACATAAAATGGTCAAACCCCTGCTTCTCGATCTCAGAGATACCCAATTCAATGGTCTTGATGTTCACCTTGGTTCCGTCGGTGATCATGTTCTTCAACACCAGTTCATCCCTGCGGATCAGGGCAATGTCATCGTTGTTCAGGTAAATAACACGGTCGGTATACTCCACAATGGGAGTGGCATCGGAAGCGATGAAATACTCATTGTCGCCCAGTCCGATCACCAGGGGACTGCTTCGGCGGGCTGCAATCATCAGATTGGGATCCTCACTGGAAATCACAACGAGCCCGTACGCCCCGATTACCTGCTGCAGCGCCAGGGTAACGGCCGCATCTACGGTTACATCCTGGGAGGTATAGATATACTCAATCAGGTTGGCGAGGACCTCAGTGTCGGTCTCGCTGTAAAAAGACATGCCATGGTCGATCAGTCCCTGTTTCAGGACCGCATAGTTTTCAATGATGCCATTGTGAATGATGGTGAACAATCCCTTCTCCGAATGATGCGGGTGGGCATTCAGGTCGCTGGGTTCTCCGTGCGTGGCCCACCTTGTATGCCCGATACCTATCGTGCTTTTGGTCTCTTTCCCCCTCACAAAATCTTCCAGCTCCTGGACTTTGCCTTTTTTCTTATAGATGGAGGTTTTCCCATTGAGCAATGCTACTCCAGCTGAATCATAACCCCTGTATTCGAGCCTTTTAAGGCCTTTTATTAGTACGGGATAGGCGTCGCGGCTCCCGATATATCCGACTATTCCACACATTTTTTATTACAATTTAAGGTAAACAAGCTCCAATCTTATACGTTTGGGGTCAGTATAAAGGTTACTCCAAAGTTTGGAAACTCCGGGATTTCTTACGCCGTTATATATTTTAAGTCTGAAATTATTGTCAGCTTTCGTTCCGTCGATCATGGACTGAAAGTGCAATGTCATGTTGAACTGGTAATTGTAGGTGGTGTCGAAGAACATTCCTTTGGACTCGGTTTGAAGGGTTCCGCCGAAAATTTTGGGATCCGACTGGTAAACGGCATAATAATCATAGATGTTCTGCAGTTCTCCATTCTCCAGTTCAGTATAGAGCATCAACCTGCTGGGAAGCTCATCCATGGCGATTCCGCTTAATTCTTCAGGAACCACTTCAAAAATTAGCTTGGCTGAATTGATGGCCACTTTTCCTCCCTCCAGCCATTTATCCAGGTTTGTAAAAGAGAACCTGGTATTAACGCCCGCCATGCCCTGAACATAACAGTAAGGGGAAAGGGCGCTGTCATTGTCAATGATCCCCGACAGGTATGTCATGGAATGATCGTGCTTAAATACATTGATCTTCTGACAGTAATATTCATCAATGGGAAATGTGGCCCAGACAAAATCCCTGCCCTCGATGGTGTCTATCTCGGTACTGTCATTGGCGTACCTGATCGTCAGCCTTGTCACCGGATCGGAAAGCCCCACCTGTGCCATGGTTCCCCCTTGGGCCCTGGAGGTGGCTGTGAAGTATAGTCCGTTGAAATAGTCCTTGAACAGACTATCGTTCTGGAACAGTGTGGTATCGGACGTTGCGTCCAGAAATTTCTGAATAAAGGCAGGATTCTCCATCAATGCGATATCAACGGTGTCATCCACATCGGGTTTGAATCTTTTCTCCCCCAGCAACACAGGATCGTATCTGCCTTCAGCTTCATAGTTGGAATGATAAACCGAATCCATGTAGAAACGTTCTGTGGCCTCATATACCTGGATGGTAACCAACCCATCCTTGCTTCCAAAATAGTCACCGATGTATAAATGCAACAGGATGGAATCAATTTCCGTATTGGGACCGTGCTTGAATGATCCGATGTTGAACTGGGTAAACAGGGCGGCCTCCGAACTCCCCACGATGGTGTCTTCCAGGCTTCCCAGGAGATACTTGGAGGTGGGGTCGTAGGAGATCTCGGAAGAGACCACAGGATTCCCTGTCACCGGGTAAGCGTGTATTTCAAAAATGGTATCATGGAACAGAAACACCCTGTCACCCTGGGGCAACAGGTCCTTGCCAAGTTCCTGCTCCCATGCAGAACATGATGATAACCATCCCAATGTGATCAGTATGATCCCAATAACCCACAAATCCTTCTTCATGATTGAAATTGAAAGTAATTAAACGTTGAGGATACTGTCATAGAAAACGGAAAACGCGTCCACATATTTTTCTTCACCCCTATATTCGAGAAATGGCTTCCCCGATTTTTTCAATTCCTTCATGACAGTTTCAGGCAGATTGTGGCTTCCCTGAATCAACCCGTCGGAATATGCTGCAGCCAGCCCGACCAGATTATTGTAGGTGGGATCTTTTATCTGAACTATATGGTTCTCAGATACCCCATCCACCAGGATTTTTTTTGTAAAAGTATGATTCAGAGGCTTGTCAAATCCGTTGTCGTAAAAGGAAAATACCACTTTGGAGTCTGCAAACAGCGGATCTTCCCGGTAAGCCTTCTTCAAATAGAGCGGAACAAGGGAAGTAAACCACCCGTGGCAATGGACCAGGTCGGGAGACCAGCGAAGCTTTCTCACGGTTTCCAGTACACCTCTTGCAAAAAAGATCATTCGCTCATCATTGTCCTTGAAATAGGAGCCCTTGGCATCGGTTAGGGTATATTTCCGGTGGAAATAATCTTCATTGTCAATGAAATAGACCTGCATCCTGGCCGCCTGTATGGAAGCCACCTTGATAATGAGGGGATGGTCCGTATCATCAATGATCAGGTTCATTCCTGAAAGCCGAATCACTTCATGGAGCTGATTTCTGCGTTCATTGATGTTCCCGAATCTGGGCATGAAAGTACGGATCTCCTTACCTGTCTCCTGAATTGCCTGGGGCAGGGTTCTGCTGATTTGGGAAAGTTCGGTTTCAGGCAAGTAGGGTGTAATCTCCTGAGATACAAATAATACCTTTTTGCTTTCCATGGTAGTTGCCTGCTTGTGAAAATCATGCAAATTTACTAAAAAAATTGATTCCATTTTTATCTATCTTTAAGACCTTGCTTCCCGGATGATTGTTTACAACACCAAAACAGATTTGGCCAGGCACCTGGAAAAACTGCGCGGACAGGGCCTTACCATTGGGTTGGTTCCCACCATGGGAGCCCTCCATAAGGGCCATCTCTCCCTGGTAGAAAGATCATCCCGTGAGAATGATGCCACTGTGGTCAGCATCTTTGTAAATCCCACCCAGTTCAATGACTCCTCAGACCTGGAGATGTACCCAAGAACCCCTGCAAAAGACCTTGAACTTCTGGAAAAACACCTTGTGGATCTTCTCTTTATGCCTTCAGTTGAGGAGATGTATCCTGAACCCGATCTGCGGTCTTTTGACCTGCAGGGACTGGACCTGGTCATGGAAGGGGCCTGCAGGAAAGGACATTTCAATGGAGTCGCACAGATCGTGAGCAAACTCTTTGAAACCGTGAAACCCCAAAACGCCTATTTCGGACAGAAGGATTTCCAGCAACTGGTGATCATAAAGCACCTGGTGAAAATCATGGGCCTGGAAATCAAGATTGTGGCCTGTCCCATTATCCGGGAGAGCGACGGACTGGCCATGAGTTCAAGGAATGTCCGTCTCAGCCCGCAGGACAGGGAAATTGCCCCTTTCATATACCAGACCCTCTCAATGGCCAGCCTGCTGAGGACCGAACTTTCTCCTGCCGGAGTGAAGGCCTGGGTGAGGGAGGCGTTCGACAAACAACCCCGGTTCAAACTTGATTACTTTGAAATCGTTGAAGATAAAGCGCTTAGAACAGTAGAAGCATGGAGTGATGCGGTGAACAAAGTGGGTTGCATTGCTGTTGTATTGGGTAGGGTGAGACTTATAGATAATATGATTTTTGATTAACTTTACAGAGCGAAGGATACCATCATGAATATTGAAGTAGTCAAATCAAAATTGCACAGGGTTACGGTCACCGAATCTGATCTCAACTACATAGGAAGTATCACCATTGATGAGGACCTGATGGAAGCAGCAAATCTGATTGAAAATGAGAAGGTTCAGATTGTGAACATCAACAATGGGGAACGTCTGGAAACCTATGTGATCACCGGTGAAAGAGGGAGTGGACAAATATGCATGAACGGACCAGCAGCCAGAAGAGTGGCTGTGGGGGATATCATTATTGTTATCTCTTACGCCTCCATGGAATTCGAAGAGGCCAGGTCATTTAAACCGGCACTTGTATTCCCGGATACCGGCACCAACAAGTTAACCTGACCCCCACTTTGAAGAAACCACTTTTCCAAATCCTGAAAGTTGCCGGATTCCTGGCATTGGGAATGCTGTTGCTTTATTTTGCCTTTCGGGGCATCGCCCTGGATGAACTGAGCCTTACCCTGAGAAATGCCAACTTTGCCTGGATAGGCATGTCCCTGATGTTTGCCTTCCTGAGCTTTTTATCCAGGGCCCGTCGCTGGGTCTTACTAATCGAACCGCTGGGTTTTAAGCCCTCCTTTAAAAACACATACCACTCCCTCATGGTCGGCTACCTTTCAAACTTTGCCCTCCCACGCCTGGGTGAGGTGACACGGTGTGTCACGCTGGGGAACCGGGAAAAAATCCCGGTGGATTCCCTCATTGGTACAGTAATCATAGAAAGGGTCATTGATCTGCTGATGTTGTTGCTGATCATGCTGTTCCTGCTGTTCAGCTGGATGGAGAAATTCGGTACCTTCTTTGGCGAGCAGGTGTTTGAACCCATCCGTCAGAAAATAACGGATACACTTGGCGGGATGTTCGTTTTCTGGCTGATTGTGATGGGATCCTTGGCCCTGGTGGTTTTCCTGCTGTTCCTGTTCAGAAAAAAGCTTAGCAGATTCAGTCTGGTTCTCCGGATAAGCAGATTCCTGAAGGGTATCCTGGACGGATTAAAAACCATTTATAAGATGCAACGAAAAGGGGAATTCATACTTCACTCGTTCCTGATCTGGTTTCTATATATCATGATGACCTGGGTGGTGGTATTTGCCCTGAAAGAGACTTCTTCGCTCACATTTGTGGATGGCATATTTCTCCTGGTGATCGGAGGATTGGGAATGTCAGCCCCCGTAACAGCAGGCTTCGGTGCGTTCCACTGGATCACATCAAGGGGCCTGGTCTATGTATATGGTCTTTCGCTTGAACAGGGAGGCGCCTATGCCATTCTGGCCCACGAATCAAACTCCCTCTTTACCATCATTCTGGGAACGATTTCCTATATACTCCTTATACTTTCTGTAAAAAAAAGAACCTCCAGAGAGATCAATACATAAGATGCTGACCTATGAAACCATTCTCCGCAAACTGATCACCCCCCGGGAGGCCGGGGAGATGTTCTCACCCGGTTTCAGAAAGAAAAACCGGATTGTTTTTACAAATGGCTGCTTCGACCTGCTGCACCGGGGACATGTGTACTACCTCTCCAGGGCGCGGGAGATGGGCGATGTGCTGGTGGTCGGACTGAACAGTGATGGTTCGGTCACCCGTCTGAAGGGTGACGGGCGCCCTGTAAACAGCGAGCAGGCCAGGGCCGAAGTACTTGGTGCACTCGGGATGGTGGATTACATCATCCTGTTCGGGGAGGATACGCCCCTGGAGCTGATCATCACTGTGAAACCTGACATCCTGGTGAAGGGAGGAGACTACAAAGTGGAAGATATTGTGGGATACCGGGAGGTCATATCATGGGGCGGAAAGGTCATCACCATCCCTACCCTTGAAGGGTACAGCACCACCTCCCTTCTACATCGCAAATAAAGGCAAAACCCACTACTGCGGGGATGTTTTAGATGCAAGCTGGCATTTTTCGCATAGCGAATAAGCACCTTGCTAGAAAATATCCCCGCTGATTGTTTACCTTTAAAACCTACTCACAGCAAGATGGCTAAAACAAAATCGGTATACCTGTGTCAGAACTGCGGCGCCGAATCGGCCAAATGGCTTGGCAGGTGCTCCTCCTGCGGTGAATGGAACACTTTCATGGAACAGCGAATCACCCAAGGTCCGGTTCGTTCCTCTTCCCGGGAGAACAAAATCAGGGTGGCTCCTCAATTCATCGAACAGGTTACATCGGAGAAAGTGGCCCGGATCGATATGAAAAACCAGGAGTTCAACCGCGTTCTGGGTGGTGGCATTGTTCCCGGTTCCATGATCCTCATTGGTGGAGAGCCTGGCATCGGGAAATCCACCCTTGCTCTCCAGGTGGCACTGAAGATCGACAGGGACACACTGTATATTTCAGGTGAAGAGAGCCCCCAGCAGCTTAAACTGAGGGCCGACCGGATCGGGGCCGGATCGGGGCAGTGTCAGGTGCTGGCCGAGACCAGCCTTCAGGTAATCCTTGACCACCTGAAGGTGACCCGGCCACAGTTACTCATCATCGACTCCATCCAGACCCTCTTTTCAGAAGAGCTGGAATCGGCTCCCGGAACAGTTTCCCAGGTAAGGGACTGTGCCGCCCGGTTGTTGCGGGAAGCCAAAGAGAACCATATGCCGGTGATACTGATCGGCCACATTACCAAGGACGGAAGCATAGCCGGCCCCAAAGTGCTGGAGCATATTGTGGACACCGTACTTCAGTTTGAAGGAGACTCACACCACCTTTACAGGATTCTCCGTGCCAGCAAGAACCGGTTCGGATCCACATCCGAAATAGGTGTGTTTGAGATGACCGGTGAAGGCCTGATCGAGATCAGTAATCCTTCTGAATTGCTGATCAACCAGCAGCCTCCCGACCTGAGCGGGTCGGCAATCGCAGCCAATGTGGAAGGGGTCCGGCCCATTCTCATTGAAGTTCAGGCCCTGGTCAGTTCGGCCGTATACGGTACACCCCAGCGCACATCAACCGGATTTGATACCAAAAGGCTGAGCATGCTGCTTGCCGTACTTGAAAAACGGGCCAGTTTCAAACTGGCCAGCAAAGATGTATTTATTAACATAGCAGGCGGACTAAGGGTGGATGATCCCGCCATTGACCTGGCTGTGGTTTCGGCCATCCTTTCTTCCACGGTCGATATACCAGTGGATCAATTCACCTGTTTTGCCGGAGAAATTGGACTATCCGGTGAGATCAGGCCCGTGCACCGGATCGAACAGCGATTGGGTGAAGCCGATAAGCTTGGAATGAAACGAATCCTGATGCCGGCCTTCAACCGGAAAAGGGTCGATGCTTCCAGATTCGATCTTGAGATTGTTGAGGTTTCCCGGGTCCAGGAAATTCCCAAACTCCTTTTCGGATGAAAAAGGATCCCGGTCAGCAAAGTATCCCTATTTTCAGGAAAGACTTTACACCAGAGGTGGACCACTACCCTGTGGAGCCCCCCAACATCAGGTCCGGGGAGGCTTACTATTTTGATACCGAAAGCGGATTGCGTTACCAGGTATTGTTTGCCAGAAAAAGAGCAAGCTATCTGGAGCACATTGTGAATTTCAGCGTGCTGAATGAGGAGTTTGAGGATGAATACAGTGAGACCAACAGAGGGGAGGTCTACCGGGTCATTGCTACCGTTGTGGAGATCATCAGGCTTTTCCACGAAAACCACCCCTATTCGGTTAGCTACGAATTCAGCGGGGAATTCAAAAAGGGCAATGAGCAACGGGAAACCAGTATCCGGACTTTGCTCTATTACAGGAAAGCACGTGACATCATGCACCCTTCATGGACGATCCACAAAGAGGGAAATAAGGTAATCGCGCACCGGCAAAGGATCTAAAAATCATCAAATTCGCTGGAGCTGTTTGGCTCCATGATGTTGGGACAATCAAGGTCCACGTAAAAATCAAGTGGTTTGATAAATTCATCTTCCTGCGAAATGCCCAGTGTGGTGTCGGCATAAACCCGTTTCATGAATTCACCGTAGATGGGGAGGGCCATTCTTCCTCCTGCTCCCATACCCAGCATATCGAAATGAGCGGACCTGTCTTCGGCCCCTACCCATGCACCAGCGGAAAGTTTAGGCGCCAGACCCATGAACCATCCGTCGCTCTGGTTCTGGGTGGTTCCTGTTTTTCCGGCCAGTTCACCCGTGAACCCATACCTGCTTCTTAACCCATAGGCGGTTCCCGAGTAAACCTCGCCCTGGTATCTGCCAATCATATCCACCACATTCCGGAGCAGAGTCAGCATCAGGTATGCTGTCTCTTCGCTGATGGCCTCATTCTCCTTGGCGTGAAAAGTAGAGATCACATTGCCGTAGCGGTCCTCGATCCGGGTCACATAGTTGGGCCCCACATAGATTCCGCTGTTGGAGAATGTATTGAATGCACCCACCATCTCTTCAAGGGAGATGTCGGCTGTACCGTAAATCATGCTGGGTACAGGGTCAATGTTGGAAGTAACCCCCATCTTACGCATGAGTTTGATCACATTCTCGGGATTGAAATTCTTGAACAACCAGGCCGACACCCAGTTGTGTGAGTTGGCCAGTCCCCATTTCAGCGAAACCATTTTACCAGCAAACCGCTGGCTGGTCGCCTTGGGGGTGTAGGTAGAATCATTGACCACATCCTCAAAGGTGATGGGAACCAGGGGAATCATCTCACAGGGAGAATAGTTCTCCTGCATGGCCAGCAGGTAGAGGAAGGGCTTGATGGTGGAACCCACCTGGCGGCGTCCCTGGTACACCTGCTCATACTGGAAATAGCCGTAATTATGTCCTCCAACAAAGGCCCTCACCTGCCCGGTGGCAGGATCCATGGCCATAAATCCCGCCCTGAGAAAATGCTTCATGTACCTGATGGAGTCCATGGGCGACATCACCGTATCGATGGGGCCGTTCCAGGAAAATACACTCATGGGAACAGGCTGGTCGAATACATAAAGGATGGAATCCCATGATGCGCCCGAGGTAACCAGGTACCTGTATCTGTCGGTCCAACGAACCGCTTTGTACAGGATGTTCCGGCTCTCCTCTCTGGTGAGATCTTCAAAGGGAGCATTGGATCTGCCCTTTTTCTCTTTAAAAAAGGCGGGTTGCAAAACCTCTTTCAAATGCACCTCAACTGCCTCCTCAGCATATTGCTGCATTTTGGAGTTAATTGTGGTGTATATCTTCAGGCCGTCGCGGTAGAGGTTATACTGGGTGCCGTCGGGCTTAAAATTCTTGTTGATCCATCCAAACAGGTTGTCACTTGCCCACCTGATGGAATCACGCCTGTAGCTTTCCCAGGCCAGTGCTCCGGCATTCTCACTGGGTTCAACCGGTTTGGTTTCATTCATGAACCCGGCCAGGAAAGAGCGAAAATGCCTGGCATTGCCTGTCAAATGGCTGGCCAGGTTGTAATCCACCACCACAGGCAGCATCTTCACCGAATCGGCTACATGAGGTTCCAGGTATCCGTATTTCTCCATCTGACTGATCACGATATTTCTTCTTTGAAAGGATCGTTCCGGATTAATTCGCGGGTTATATGCAGTGGGTGCTTTGAGCATCCCCACCAGGATGGCTGCCTGATCAATGGTCAGGGAATCGGAACTTGTATTGAAAAAGGTTTTGGATGCCGACTGGATCCCAACAATGGACTCCCCACCGAAGGGAACCGTATTGAGATACATGGCGATGATCTCCTGTTTCGTATAGCTGCGCTCGAGCCTGACACCCGTATTCCACTCCTTGAACTTGTTGATGGCCAGGTGTCCGGCCTTGCCGATTTTGGAGCGCATGATGGTTGTATCCCTCGGGAAAAGGTTCTTGGCCAACTGCTGTGAAATGGTACTCCCTCCTCCCTCATGCTTCCCAAGCAGCACCGAGTAGACCATGACCCTGGCAAGGGATCTCACATCGATCCCCGAATGTTTAAAATACCTTACATCTTCCGTACTTACCAGTGCATCAACCAGGTGCGGGGCCAGATCCTCATAACTGACATAGGTGCGATTCTCTATGAAGTATTTGCCCAATTGCTCACCATCCTCCGTAATGACCAGCGTGGCCAGGTTGGTCTGAGGGTTCTCCAGTTGGGCGAATTCAGGCATAAAACCTACCTTTCCATGGCCGATCAAAATCATGATGATTATGAACAATACTATCGGTAAAGTGTATAACGACCAGAGGATGATTAAATATTTTGTAGTTTTGCCGGGTTTTTGAACCATGGACAGCGTAATTTGCGTCAAAAATAGTAATTATCTTATTTTGTGTTCGATTTATTAACGGGGGAGTATCAAAAATATGATAGAAAATCTGGTCATTGTTGAATCACCAGCCAAAGCAAAAACCATAGAAGGTTTCCTGGGCAAGGCTTACACGGTTAAATCAAGCTTCGGCCATATCCGCGATCTGGCCAAAAAAAACCTGGGTATCGATATCGATGAGGGGTTCAGACCCAAATACATCGTACCGGCAGATAAAAAAAATGTGGTGAAAGAGCTGAAAGAGCTGGCAAAAAGTTCACAAATGGTGTGGCTGGCCACTGATGAGGACCGGGAGGGGGAGGCCATTGCCTGGCATCTCTTCGAGGAACTGAGGCTTGAAAAGGAAAAGACACGCCGGATCGTATTCCACGAAATTACAAAAGATGCCATCCTGGGAGCCATTGATCATTCCCGGGACATAGATACAAACCTGGTCAATGCACAGCAGGCCCGAAGGGTCCTGGACAGGCTGGTGGGTTTTGAGCTCTCACCCCTTCTGTGGAAAAAAATAAAACCATCCCTGTCAGCCGGCAGGGTTCAGTCTGTTGCCGTGAAGCTGATCGTCGAAAAGGAACGCGAGATTCAGAACTTTAGTTCCAAGCGGTATTTCAGGATCACAGGTATATTTTCGGGTGACACAGGAAACGGGGAATCGGCCAGGTTAAAGGGCGACCTGTCCAGACGTTTCGACTCGAAGGAGGAGGCTGAAAAATTCCTGGAAAGCTGCAAAAAGAGTGTGTTTACCGTAGATAACATTGAAAAAAAGCCCCTGAAGAAATCACCGGCTCCGCCATTTACTACATCCACCCTCCAGCAGGAGGCCAGCAGAAAACTTGGTTTTTCAGTGAACCAGACGATGTCCGTGGCACAGCGTCTTTACGAATCGGGAAAGATCACATACATGAGGACCGATTCGGTAAACCTTTCAAAACTGGCCATTGGTGCTGCTGCCGGAAAGATCCGGGAAGCTTTCGGTGAAGAGTACCTGAAATCAAGAAACTTCAGCACCAAAACCAAAGGGGCGCAGGAGGCCCACGAGGCCATTCGCCCTTCCTATATGAACCAGTCATCCATCGAAGGAAACCGGGCCGAACAAAGGTTGTACGAACTGATCTGGAAGCGGACCATTGCTTCCCAGATGAGTGAAGCCAGACTCGAAAAAACAACCATCAATATCAATGTATCGGGTGCGGCTGAAAGTTTTGTGGCCACCGGAGAAGTACTGAAATTTGACGGATTCCTGAAAGTTTATATGGAGTCCACCGATGAGGACCCGGAGGAGGAAACCAAAGGGCTTCTGCCCCCAATGAAGATCAATGACAGGCTGAACCGGGAAGAGATAGAGGCTGCAGAAAAATCCACCCAGCAACCCGTCAGGTATACCGAAGCCAGCCTTGTGAAGAAAATGGAGGAACTGGGCATCGGACGCCCGTCCACTTACGCCCCCACCATTTCAACCATCCAGCAAAGGGAGTATGTGGTGAAGGAGGACCGCAAAGGTGACCAGCGCGAGATGTTGCAGATTCTTCTGAAAGGCGATTCCATTTCAAGTAAACGGGTGAAAGAAAACTTCGGTTTTGAAAAGGGGAAACTTTTCCCCACTGATATCGGTGCTGTGGTCAATGACTTTCTGGAGCAAAATTTCGATAACATTATGGATTTCAACTTCACGGCTTCAGTGGAAAAGGAGTTCGATGAGATCGCGGAAGGAAGTGTGGACTGGTCCACCATGATCGGAAAGTTTTATAAGCCTTTCCATACAAAAGTAGATTCGGCCACACAAAATTCGGAGCGGTCCAAGGGAGAGAAATTCCTTGGAGCTGATCCCGATTCCGGAAAGCCAGTAAGCGTAAAGATCGGCAGATTCGGGCCCATTGCCCAGATTGGCGAGGCCAGTGATGAAGAAAAACCGCGTTTTGCAAGCCTTCTGAAAGGTCAGAGCCTGGAGACCATTACCCTTGAAGAAGCCCTTGAACTGTTCAGGCTTCCAAGGAGCATTGGTCTGTTCGAAGATGAAGAAATGGTGATCGGAGTGGGCAGGTATGGTCCCTATGTAAGACATAAATCTAAGTTTTTCAGTCTGACAGGTTCCGATGATCCCTATACCATCAAGGAGGAACGGGCCATTGAGATCATTCTGGAAAAACGCACACTGGAGGAGAACAGAAACATCAAGCAGTTCGATGAAGAACCTGATCTTCTGATACTGAATGGCAGGTATGGTCCCTACATTTCATTTCAGAAGAAAAACTACAGGATTCCCAAAGGGAAGAAACCGGAGGAACTGACCCTTGAAGAGTGCCGGGAGATTATCAAAAAAGCAGGCAGTAAACCAAAGAAATAACAACAACTCAGTGCTCAGTACTCAGTGCATAGTACTCAGTGAGTACTAAGTACCAGTTACTAAGTACTGGGCACTAGGCACTAACTTATGGACCTCAACGGATACTTTGACCCTGTCAGCCTGGAAAGGCCGGAATTTGAGTACCTGGACGACAGGGAGGCTTTCAGCCACCACATTTCTGTACATACTCCAGATCATCCCATCCGGGAACTGGATAAATACCGGGTAGCCATCTTCGGTGTGCCTGAAGATCGCAACGGATTTATCCAGGGCAGCAAAGATGCCCCTGATGCCGTGAGGGATAAACTCTACCAGCTGTCCAGGATCGAAAGGGAACTGCAAATCTATGACCTTGGAAATATAAAAACCGGGGGGGCAGTAAATGACACCTATTTTGCACTCAGGGACATCCTGCTTGAATTAATGGAACGGCAGATCATCGCGTTGATCATTGGTGGATCCCAGGACCTCTGCCGCGGCGTGTTTCTTGCCCTTGAAAAAAAGGAAGGTCTGCATCATATACTCACCATCGATTCCATGCTGGACTTTTCGGAGTCGTCGGAATCCCAGCATTCACGGAATTACCTGAACCAGCTGGTTCAGCCTGGATGGAAGAAAAAATTCAGTTTCACCAACCTGGGACACCAGGTATATTTCACCACAAGCTCCCAGCTGGAGCAGCTGGAGCAATCCCACCTGGAAAGCATCCGCCTGGGCATGGCTCGCAGCAACATGAAGCAGGCAGAACCATTGATCCGCGACTCCGAATTTGTGAGCATTGATCTGGGTGCAGTAAGACATTCCGATGCTCCGGGAGCTTCCATCCCGTCTCCCAATGGTTTTTTTGGTGATGAACTCTGCCAGTTTACCAGGTATGCCGGTCTAAGCGAGCAAGTTGGCACGGTCGGTTTTTTCGAGTTTAATCCCTCCCGGGACCTGAACGGACAAACTGCCCACATCACGGCACAGGCCGCATGGTACTTTCTGGACGGTCTTGCCCACCGAATCCGTGAAAATCCAGTGGATACGCCTGAGCACATCAAGAAATTTATCGTCAACCTGAATGCTGCCGGACACGACATTACATTTCACAAAAGCACGCTCTCTGAAAGATGGTGGATGGAAATCCCGGTGAAGAATCCGGCTACCGGATATAACTTTTTTGTTTCATGCTCGTATGAGGACTACCAGCAGGCCAGTAATCAGGAGATACCGGATCGCTGGTGGCGTTATTTGAACAGGTTGGGTAATGAATCAGAATAAATCACGTTATTATTTGCGAAACGGAGTATAATTCCGCTGATTTTTGCCCCTTTATCATGACCCGGGTTATGAACATTTCACTGTTAATAATATTTGCTTGGTAGAACTATTTTTACTTATTTTACCAGAGCCTTAAAGCTAAGAGAGATAAGCCTGCAAGAGAATTCAAAGCCCTATGAAAAGCGTGGTATTCATATTCATTTTCGGGACCCTGGCTGCAGGGCTTTATGGCCAGCAGGATCCGAAATTTACTCAGAATATGTTCCTGGCACCATTTTACAACCCGGGTGCCGTGGGAAGTACTGATAAAATCTGCCTCGCAGCTGCTTTCCGGAACCAATGGACCGGGCTTCCCGATGCTCCGACAACCACAATTTTTACGGCCCATATGCCCTTCAATCTGCTGGGGCGGACTCATGGAGTTGGGATCAATCTGATGAATGACCGGCTTGGTTTTAACAACGATTTTATATTCAGTGCTGCCTATGCATTCCGGATGGACCTGGGAACGGGCAAACTGGGTATCGGGGTCAACGCAGGGGTGGCCAACCAGTCTCTGGAGCCCAGCTGGAACGGGGCTGATGTCATTACCCCGGATTCTGACCCTTCGATACCCAGCTCCGGTGGAAGTGTGTTCGGATTTGACATGGGCCTGGGTCTTTATTACACTGCCGAAAACCTTTTTGTGGGCCTGTCCACAACCCACCTGAACCAGACCTCATTTATCTACCCCGAACAAAACGAAGAGACCAAACTGATCAGACATTACTATTTGATGGCAGGTTACAACATTCAGCTGACCAATCCCATGTTTGAGATTATGCCTTCCCTGATGATTCAGACCGATGCCAGATCAAACCACATCTATCTGAATACCAGTTTGAGATACAATAAAAAGTTCTGGGGAGGAGTTTCTTATTCAGTTGGGGGTGCTATTTCGGCACTTTTTGGGATAGAATTGAACAATGGACTCAGGATCGGATATTCATATGATTTCGAACTTTCACCCCTGTTAAATTACAACAGCGGGTCCCATGAGGTAACCGTTCGATATTGCTTCGATCTCAGTATTGACAAGAGTCCGCAAAAGTATAAGAGTATAAGATTTTTATAAAATTTACCTATATTTAAATAGTTTTTTATAATTTAAACATTTCGTAAAAGGCTGGTTTTTGCACCTATTAAGCATTGTACTATGAAACGAATCGCGTTTTTTGTTGTCCTGGGAGCATTCATTGGTAGTTGTAGCACTTACAACAGCGGTGAACTCGTAGGCGTTGAAGGAAGGAAGGCTTATGCTGAACCGATACCATTTGGTATGGTGCCTATTCCGAACGGCTCTTTTGCTATGGGTCCCAGTGATATGGATGTAGCCTGGACCCAGAATGCAATGTCGAGAACAGTCGCTGTAGATGCATTCTGGATGGATGAGACTGAAATTACCAATAACGAATACAGGCAGTATGTGTCCTGGGTTCGTGATTCCATTATCCGTAAGGAACTTGCCATTCAGGGCGTTGAAGATTTTATAAAGAAAGATGATGAGGGACAGCCTTTTGAGGACAGGGACGGACAACCGGTGATCGACTGGGAGGCTCCCCTGGATGCCAGCAAGGATAAAGAGGGAAATATTCAGCAGATCATTGACGACCTTGGAATTTACTACAGCGGGGCCGACCGGCTATCATACATTACCAAGGAGATCAATGTTACCAAGCTTATTTACAACTATTACTGGGTTGACCTGATGCAGGCCTCCAGGGCAGCCAACAGGTTTAACCTGGATTATTCCGGGGGTACAGCCGATCCGGTTGTTTCTTACGGAGGAACCGTTACCAGACCGGATGGAACCCAGGAGGAGGTAACCAGCAGGGCTTCATTCGTGAACAAGGATTGGGTCCTGGTCTATCCCGATACCCTGGTATGGATCGCCGACTTTACCTATTCCTACAATGAGCCCATGTCCAATATGTATTTCAAGTCCCCCTCTTATGATCATTATCCGGTGGTGGGGATCACCTGGAAGCAGGCCAATGCGTTCTGTGTGTGGAGGACCAATTACCTGAACTGGGCACTTGTAAGAAGCGGACAACCCGTTGTTCAGGACTACAGGCTTCCCATTGAAGCTGAATGGGAATATGCCGCCCGCGGGGGACTGGACCAAAGCATGTACCCATGGGGTGGTGTCTATCTCAGAAACATGAGCGGTTGTTTTATTGCCAACTTTAAACCCCTCAGGGGCAATTATACAGATGATGGGTCCATGTATCCCACAAGGGTGGCTCACTACGCAGGGAATCCCAATGAATACGGACTTTACGATATGGCGGGGAATGTATCAGAGTGGACCATCACAGCCTACGACCCGTCAGCCTACGTTTTTTCACATGACATGAACCCCTATTACAGTTACAATGCAAAGCCTGATGATCCGCCTGTAATGAAAAGGAAAGTGATCCGTGGAGGTTCCTGGAAAGACATCGCCCGTTATCTGCAGGTAAGTACCCGTGACTACGAATATCAGGATTCTGCCAAGTCCTTCATTGGATTCAGATGCGTTCGTTCTTATTTAGGTGATAACTAATTAAATATTTGATATAATGGGAATTACAGAATTAGTTCAAAGTTCGGGCTGGAAGAATTTTACGGCCAAACTTTATGGCTTCGGAGCTTCTGTAGTAATTATCGGAGCTCTCTTCAAGATCATGCACTGGCCTGGTGCCGCTATCGCACTGACATCAGGCCTTTTGATTGAAGCGGTTATCTTCTTCTTCTCGGCGTTTGAGCCCCTCCATGAAGAGCTTGACTGGACGCTGGTCTACCCGGAACTGGCAGGAATGTCCGATCCGGATGAAATCGATGAATACAAAGAACAAGCCATTGCAGACCGGAATGTGGGCCTGCAGAAATTTGATGAACTGTTTCAGCAATCCCAGATCAATGCAGAGGATGTGCGGAGCCTTGGTAAACATTTGAATACCATCTCTGCCACCACCGAAACCATTGGTGATATCACCTCGGCCTCACTGGCCACCAAAGAGTATTTCGATAAGATGGGAACTGCTGCACAAAATATGGATACTGTGGCCACAGCCTATGGAACCAATACCGGGGTGCTCAATGAGTCCGTTAATTCGCTGGCCAATTCATACAAGAATTCAGCATCCCTGATAGACCAGAAGGCAAAGGATATTGCAGAAAAGTTTTCTTCCTCCAGTGCCAACCTGACCGCCACTTACGAAGCCATGTCCGGTGAGGTGAAACAGGAACATACGCAAATTTCTGAAAGCCAGAAGCAATTCAACAGCCAGCTGGAAACACTTACAAAAAACCTTGCCCAGCTGAACACTACCTACACAGATCAGTTGAAAGGAAGCAAGGAACACCTTCAGGGGACTTCAGGGGTTTACAAAGGACTCAATGAAATGATTGCCAATCTGCAGGCATCAGTAGAAGAGACTCAAAAATACAAGACCGAAATCGTAAAACTCAGCGAAAGCCTTTCTGAATTGAATAATGTGTATGGCAACATGCTCACAGCCATGAGCATCAGAAAAAAGTAATCATTCATTAATTCTGATCTATGGGACACGGTAAAGAAACACCGAGACAAAAAATGATTGGCATGATGTACCTCGTGCTGACCGCCATGCTTGCATTGAACGTGTCCAAGGAAGTGCTCAATGCATTCATCCTGGTTGATGAAGGTCTGGTTACCACCACTGAGAACTTTGCGGCAAAAAACCAGGGCCTTTATTCAACTTTTGCGAAGGAATATGAATTGAATCCCACAAAGGTGGGTGATTGGAAGGACAAAGCCGAAGAGGTCCAGAGACGTTCCAATGAGTTGTACTTATTCCTGCATGAATGCAAAACTTCCATCCTGATCATCAAGGAGGAAGATGCAATCATTCCAAACAGCACCAAGATCGACTGGGATGAAGTACAAGGCAAAGATAACATGGACCATCCCGGACAGGTGATGATCGTGGAGGGAAAAGCCACTGAACTTAAGAGAAAAATTGATGAGCACAGGGAATATATGTTGTCCCTGATCGAAGACAAAGAGAAATATCGCGGTACGGTAGAGGCCATTGAGGGGATTCTGAATACTGAACTCCCTGATGTTCACTTAGAACATGGAGGCAAGAAGGTTACTCCCACCTGGGAAACCTCCTATTTTGATATGCTGCCTCTGGCTTCTGTTATTACCCTGCTTTCCAATATGCAGGCCAACGTGCGGAATGCCGAATCGGAAATGATCGATTTCCTTCTTAAGCAGGTGGTGGCCGGTGACATCGGTTTCAACTCTTTGAAAGCAGTGGTGATTCCCGACCGGAGCCTGGTATTTCCGGGGGAGGAGTACAGGGCGAGGGTATTCCTTGCAGCCTATGATTCCACCAAGGCCCCCGAGGTCCAGCTGGAAAATGGTACCATGCTCGAAATTGAAAACGGTCAGGGCATTTACAAGACCTCCTCAAACTCTCTGGGTGTCAAAACCTGGGGTGGGACAATCAAGCTTGAAAATGACGGCAGCTATATCGAACGTCCTTTCGAAGCATCTTACGAAGTGGCCGAGGCCAACGCCACCATTTCAGCCACCGCCATGAACGTTTTTTACCGTGGATTAAATAACCCGGTAGCCATTTCGGCGGGAAGTGTTGCTGAAAGCTCAGTACGGGCAACCATCACCAGTCCACACTCCATCAAAAGGATCCGTCCGGGAGAGTATGTGGTGAAACCAGGCGTGCAGGGAGACAAGGCCACGGTAAGCGTGTTTGCTGAAATTAACGGAGTGTCCAAACTAATGACGCGGATGGATTTCAGGGTACTCGATTTACCTACTCCGATTGCCAAGATCACGGGATCGAAGGGCGGCCAGGCCACCTTGAGGGTGAGCGACCTGGTCGGATTGCAAATAGTTGAGGCAGAGGCAGAGGAATTCCTGTTCGAAGTAGATTTTCAAGTGACTGAATTCAGCATGGGATTTACCGATGCAAGTGGCATCTGGGCATCAAAAAAATCAGATGGCAATGAATTCACCGGCGAAATGAAATCGCTCTTCAGGTCCATGAGAGCCGGAAGCAGGATTACCCTCCAGGATATTAAAGCCATTGGGCCAGATGGAAAAGTCCGGTCACTTAGTCCAATAAACATAACGGTTAGATAAAATGAAGGCAAGAAAGATCATACTGGGAGCTGCGGTAATAACTGGTTTTACATTGATTGTATCCGGTCAGAACGTGAATACTTCCATTACGCCCGGAAGTACACCAGTGATGTCTGAGCAGCAGGCTCCTTCCACTGATGTATACAAAAAGGAGACCATTGTCCCTGAAAAGAAACCTGTTCCTTATCCTTATATACGGGAAGCCGATGTGATGTGGTCCAAGGACATATGGAGGATCATTGACCTGAGGCAGCGGATGAACTTTCCACTCAGGTATCCTACAGAGGGCTCCATGTCTGGCGGAGACAGGTATAGCCTGTTCGGTCTGTTGATGGAAGGAATCAAAACCGAGGAAATCACTCCTTATGAATGGATACCCAATGTGGGATGGAAGGATCCTTTTGCAAAAATCACCACACTCTCTTCCATTTATGAAGCCACCGATGGCGATAGCATTCCCAATGATGATGGTTCTTTTAGTGGAGAGGTTCGTACAGCAAGCAACCAGATATGGCAATTTATGATCCAGGAACAGTGGTTCTTTGATAAGAAACACTCTGTTATGAATGTACGTATCATCGCTATTGCTCCTGTGTTTTTTTCATTGTATGATGAATTTGATCAACCACTTCAGGTGCCGAGAAGGCAAGTCCCTTTTATTGTCCATTTCCCTCAGTGCAGAAGGCTCTTTGCAACACATGCCGTCTACAATCCGAACAATGATTCACAACCCATATCCTTTGATGACACCTTTTTCCAGCGCAGGTTTGCCAGTACCATTACCGCTGAATCAAACGTATATGGAAACAGGGAACTTGCAACGTTTAAAACCGGGCAGGACATCCTGCTCGAGGCCGAAAAGATCAAAAGTGACCTGTTCATCATGGAACATGATCTCTGGGAATACTAGGAAACTACCAATCCATCATATCAAAGCCGCGTCCTGCCCGATGCGGCTTTTTCTTTTCCGTCACACAGGAATTTCGTTCAGGGTACTGGCCTCTTCAATTCTTTCGCTTATGCCGTGATCTTGCTGTTTTTTAACTTCGTTAAAAAGAAGGCGGCGATCCCGGCATAAGCTTCAGAATTAGCTTGTCTGATACAAAGGCAAATCGTACCCTTTGTAATTGAAAAAACAGCCGCAACTTGATGCAGCTGATTTGGAATGAATGGATTGAGTGAAAAGGAAGAACGCCTTGAAAACAAAGAAGCCCCTCATCTTGAAAGGCTTTCTCCCCATATATGCTATGATGTAAACGATACGACGAAAGGTGTGTTAAAGGAGGTGATTTTACATCATACCATCCCCGATCTCGGTTTTGATCTCGTTGACATACTGCTTGATCTTCTGCTCCTCCTCCCTGCGGCAGATGAGAATGATGCCTTCATTCTGAACCACGATATAGTCCTTCAGTCCCTGTAAAACCAACAGCTTATCGTCCTGCACATTGACGATATTCCCTTCCGATTCGTACATAAAAACATGCTTTCCTGTCACCGAATTCTGGAGATCATCCTTCTCCATCTGTTCATAGAGTGACCCCCATGTTCCCAGATCAGACCAGCCGAATTCTGATACAAGGACATAGACATTTTCTGCCTTTTCCATCACACCGTAGTCGATACTTATGTTCCGGCAATTGCTGTATGTATCTTCAATGAATGCCGCCTCCTGATCGGTCCCGTATACATGACCGCCCTCTTTAAACAGGGAGTGAATTTCAGGAAGAAAAGTCTCAAATGCCTTCATGATGGATTTCAGCGACCAGAAGAAGATGCCCGCATTCCAGTAGAAGTCCCCACTGTCAAGGAAAACCTTGGCCAGTTCCAGATCCGGTTTTTCAGTAAAAGTTTTCACTTTCCTCAGGCCGGTGTTCTCATATCCTTTCACCTTGTCTTGAATGGACTGTATATACCCGTAACCTGTTTCCGGTCTGTGGGGGACAATCCCCATGGTCAGCAGGGCTTCATTTTGACTCACAAACTCAAGCCCTTCCTTCACATACCTGAGAAACTCCCCTTCCTTAACAATCAGGTGGTCGGAGGGAGCAACCACCACATTTGCATCCGGATCTTTCATGTGGATCCGGAAATTGGCAAAATCAATACAGGGCGCCGTATTTCTCCTGAGGGGCTCAAGAAGGATATTTTCCAAAGGGAGATCCGGCAGTTGTTCGGCGATGATCGCTTTGTACTCCTGGTTGCTAACAATAAAAATTTGATCGGAAGGAATCAACCGGATAAACCGGTCGTACGTTTGCTGTAGAAGGGTCCTGCCTACACCGAGAATATCAAGAAATTGCTTGGGGCGCTGTGTTTTACTAAGGGGCCAGAAGCGAGCTCCGATCCCTCCCGCCATGATCACGCAGTAATTATTTGAATTCATAAGTGGTGTCATAGAGTGTAACATATTTAATAAATATAGCTGGTTTTTAATTAACACCCCGTAATGGAAGTATGTTTTATACAATATTTGATATATTTAGTTTTCTTCCTGCGTTATGCGGTTTCTCTTTCATATTGGATCCTATTTTCTTCTCATGAGAAGAGCTTTCAGCCGTCCGGAAAAGTTTTCGGCTATTTACCGGCAAACCATGCGGGAGATCGAAAAAGTAGGCATCAACTCTTTTTCCATTGTTGTAATTATCTCTCTTTTTGTGGGAGCTGTCATCACCATCCAAACCAATTTCAATATTGAAAATCCGCTTCTGCCCAAGTACCTGATCGGGGTCACTGTCAGGGACTCGCTGTTGCTTGAATTCTCCTCTACCATGGTGGCCCTGATCCTGGCTGGAAAGGTAGGATCGAGTATTGCATCGGAATTGGGAATGATGCGTGTTACAGAACAAATCGATGCCCTTGAAGTGATGGGAATCAATTCTGCTTCCTACCTGGTTCTGCCGAAAATGATTGCAGCAGTTCTGTTCTTCCCCATTCTTTGTCTGCTCAGCATGATCGTTGGCATTGCAGGGGGTTATCTTTCCTGTGTTCTGGGCGATGTAATACCTCCCGCCCAATATATTCAAGGTATCCAGTATGCCTTTCAGCCCTATTATATCAGTTACGCCCTAACCAAAATGGCATTCTATGCTTTGATTACTACTTCACTCTCCTCTTACCTGGGATACCATGTGAAGGGGGGAGCCCTTGAGGTAGGCAAGGCAAGCACAAAGGCAGTGGTTCAAAGCAGTGTTTTGATCCTCCTGGCAAACCTCGTTCTAACCAGAATCATTCTTCAATGATCGAAGTTAAGCACATATTCAAAAGCTATGATGGTAATTTCGTTCTGAATGACGTAAGTGTGAAATTCGAGCAGGGTAAGTGCAACCTGATTATCGGCCGAAGTGGTTCCGGTAAAACCGTGTTGCTTAAATCCATCGTGGGACTGATCGAGGTGGATGAGGGGGAGATCTGGTATAATGATCAAAGGTTCAGCCATATGAATACGAAAGAACGGCAGATCATCCGAAAGGAAATGGGAGTGCTGTTCCAGGGCGCGGCTCTTTTTGATTCCCTGACGGTGGTTGAGAATGTCATGTTCCCCCTGGATATGTTAACTTCCATGTCCGGCCCGGAAAAGCTGGAGCGTGTGAATTTCTGTCTGGAAAGGGTAAAGGTTTCAGGGTCCAACAAACTCTTTCCCGCCGAATTGAGTGGGGGGATGAAAAAAAGGGTGGCCATTGCCAGGGCCATTTCCATGAATCCACGCTACCTTTTCTGTGATGAACCCAATTCAGGACTGGATCCGGAAACCGGCATTGTGATTGACAACCTGATCAAAGAGCTTACCCAGGAGTTCAACATGACCACCATTGTGAATTCCCATGATATGAATTCAGTCCTGGAGATAGGCGATAATGTGGTCTTTATTTACGAGGGATGCAAGTGCTGGGAAGGAACGGGCCATGAGGTCCTGAAATCAGACAATGAGGCCCTTAACAACTTCGTTTTTGCCACAAACATGGCAAGGCGACTCAAGGAGAAATAGAAAGTTCCAGAAGGTCAGTTCACCAAAGGACGATCCACCTTATCCTTGTAGCCAAATACCAGGTTCAGTCCAACCCAGACATTCGCCGAACGGGATGAATCGGGCCATAGCAAAACATTCAATGCGTTGTCCGAAACCATGTAGAGGTTCAGGGGCCCCACATTGAAGGAGAAACCCGCTCCTGCATTCCTGAAACTCGAATTCATATACGAATAGCTCAGGGTCAGGTTAAGGAGCCGTCCGATTGAAAAGTTTGCAGATGCTGTCACGCTTTCAGCAACAAACTTCTTTCGGAAATCTGTTCTGGAGAGAATCCCCAAATTGATCATGGGTGTAAGCCAATAGGATGCCCCCGCATAAAGTTTTGTATTGAGCCTTGTTGTGTAGATGGGGCCCGGACCCATTTCCAGGAAACCACTCAGACTATCTGCGAGCAGCGAAAAGGTACTGTCCAGATAATCACCGATGCTATTACCTTCTGAAAATCCAAATGGATTAAGTTCAATTCCTTCAAATTCGTACTCCATCTGGTAACCCAGATGGTGTACTTCCTCTTTCCACCTGATGAAAGCCAGGTCCACCACACTGATGTTCAAAGAAAGCTCATCTGTGGGCCGGTAAACGGCTCCCAGGTCCAGGCCAAATCCCAGGTTGCCTGAGCCAAAAGCATATCTGGCCAGTTGATAGGGATTCAGGTCGCGGAGATCTTCGTTTAGTACAATCTCATCTATCATTCCTTCATCGTTATATTGGACATCCGCAAATCCAAGAGAAGTCTTGATGAGGAAGTCCGACTTGATGTGCCAGGCCTCCTGTGAGGTTTGAAGGGATATTTCGGAATTCTCGGTGTACAAATTTCCGATCCCGAACAACATTTTAGCCCGGACCCCAACATCCAGATTATCAAAAATGGTTTTGGCCCAGCCTGCCGTGATCTCACTGAAAAGGGACATATTTGCTCCCAGTCCGTCCAGTGTATAGATTTTCCCGTCTTCTGCTCCGTAAACCAAAAGATTCACCAGGTCCCCGGGATATCTGATGCTTCCGTCCATCCGGGTTGCCACCCCCAGTGAAAAGAAACCGGCGTCGGTCCTGAGCCCCATGGATGCCAGTGAGGTTCCCAAATTGGAAATCACCAGATTGAGCGGTTTCAGGCGGCTCATGAAAGCCTCCCGGTCTGCAAGGGGGTGAAGAAATGTAATCAGGGAATCCTCGGTAGGGTGTTGCTGAATCAGATCCTTATAATCATGAGAAGTGTAATAAACACCACCCCTGGCAGGAGATACAAGGGGCATCCCTATATAAAAACCGCAGTTGGGCTGGTAAGCAGGATTGAACCTGTTTGCCTGGGGGATGCCCTTCATAAAATACAAGGTATTGTTGATCTGACCGTGAACCGGGGGGATCAGGCAGACCGCAAGCCCCGTGACAATTATAATTCGGCTCAATGCTTTCATAGTTCTCGGGAATTGATTCGGAAATTAGCCAGAAGGGAGATCTTGAAATCAAGTGTATAATAGGAATATATCTTCACAAATGGGACCCCTCCGCTGGATGTAAGCAGGCGGGCACGGACCTGTACATGGGCTACCTGTTCCAGTTTCCCCATCTTTTCCGCGGGGAACTCAATTGTGTTGGTCTCCTCCGAAGCCTCCACAAGCCTTCCGCTTAGATCATCCACCAGAGAGGCGGCCAGGATCGGTGCATTGTCATCAAATACCGAATCGATCACCTGGTAATGATCATCCAGGAACAGGACCTGCAGCATGAGCTCCACGGGTAATTCGTTGACTGTGGTGATGGATATTTCCGCATTTTTGACCACGCTTGTATCAATCCCTGCTTCAAGGGTAAAGTCCATGGTATCGGTCAGGGCGAAACCTGTGGATTTGAAATCGAGGGGCATGAGCAGTTCCAGGTACAGATCCAGCTGGCTGTCATCCAGAACGAAATGGGTGGTATCATCACCCGTGGTTGAAGTGCGGCCCTCAATGCTGTAGGTGATGCTTGAGGGGCCCAGGGCAAGGAAATCATCGATGTTGCTTGTAGTGTTATTGATTTTGATTTCTGTGGTCACTGTCTCCCCTATCTGGTCCATGCCGGGAGCATAGAACTCCATCGTATTGCCATCATTCAGGGTTAAGAATACCTCCTTACCATCCGATCCCACTGCAATTAGACTGTCCAGGTCTATTTCGAAGGGAACCCCTACTGAACTGAAAGTGGTGATTCCGATCCTGGGATCTGCAAAAGTGACAGCTTTCAGATCCGGATTGTCTTTCCAGAGGGGTATATCCAGTGTGCCGCTTTCATCCACCAGGGGCTTTGAATCAATGAACCCGAAAATGCTATAAAAATCCATGTCCAGGAAAGTGGCACTTACCGTACAGTACTCGCCCGGACTAATGGGATTCCCCGAGTTGATCAGCGCCAGGTCAAAATTCATGAAAACCAGGTTGGAATCATTCCTGTATATGGGCATGAACAAAAAACTGTCCGTCGGGATCAATTCTGATGTTTCGTAGAATCCCGATGGATCATCCTCTATGGGCAGGGTTTTTGAAAATTTATTCCCAAATTGATCCCAGATCTCATTGCTGCTGATGGTAAGCTGACCCGAATGCCTGAAAGTGCTGGTCAGCCGGAGCTCAACATTCCCTCCTTTGACCAATACTTCGTCAAGCCGGTTATCCCCCTGCATTGCGAAATCCATGATTTTAACCCGGGTATCTATTTTTGCCGTATCGCCAACCGGTACGGAAAGCCAGATATCAAAATCCGAATCCGAATCCAGGTAGACTTCCACCGCATCCATTTCCGGCATGACAAGCACTTCGCCCGCCACCACCGAGACAATTGTATCTGAATATGCAAAGTAGATCAGGCTGTCTTCGAATTCCCCTATATACTCAACGGAATCAAACATTTCGGTAATATCACTCATGGTCACAGACCCGTAGATCAGGGGCGCCACCAGTTGGGGATCGATCTCAACTTCATCTGAAAGCCGGTTCAGATCAAATGCCTCTTTATGACATGTGGTCAATAAAAAAACCCCTGCCAGGAGAAAGATGAATCCAAAGATGCGATTTCGTTTCATAGCCTACTCTATTGAATAGTTATATAAAAAGTTGTTTGCACTACCCACAATCAGGTTAAACCTGCTGTCGGAACCTGCAAAATAGCCTATGCTGAACTGCGTTGAACCCTCCAGTGGGAATCCTTCATAAAGTGATCCGTCGGCGTTGATCAGATAGATCCTGTTCCTTGAGCGGTCTGTAAGACCGATCTTGATATCAGAGGATGAGAATTTGTAAATATCCGGCATGATACTGATCCGGTCCCTTACCTTATAGCTGAATAGCCTCTTCCCCTCCTGGTTGAGGACAGTCAGTTCATTCCCGTCAGCGAAAACAAAGTCGGGAATTCCATCCGCATTCATATCCTGCACCCTGAAAAAATGTTCGGCCGAAGCATCATGTTTTAGCAGCGTGGTGACGGACCCATCCAGATAGACACACACCACATTGCCCGCTGTATCTGTAGAGATCCATCTGGGCTTTTCCTCCCGGATATTCATATCCAGGAAAAAACAGTTGCCAGGTGAGAAAACCACCCGCTCTTTCGGTTTCACCCGCTCTTTTCCCTGACGGTCCAGAAAATAGGAGCGATTCTGATCTGAAAACACAATATAGTCTTTATCGCCGATCCTAAAATGCTGTGGTACTTTGGTCACGATTGATTCCGATTTCCCAAATTTCCACCCGCTCACCAGGTTACTTTCGATATTATATACATAAATATGTCTGTCCTCGCTCGCCAAAAAGATTCTGTAATCCCTGCTGTTATCGTAATCAAACAGGGCCATGGGGGCTGTGGCTGCTGCACGAAGGGATACCGGGTACCTTTCCACATAATTCCCGTTCCTGTCGATCAGGTGAAGTTGATCCGCTGTATTAAACAGATACTGAAGCTTTCCGTTCTTATAAAAATCAACCTGGTAAACGCCTCCCATGACCGGCTCCTCCAGCTTCCGTTCCCACAGGATCCTTCCTGTACTGTTGATCAGGTAGATTTTATTGAATGCATCCTGTACGAAAATTTCCTTCTCCTGGGTGTTGTGGTTAATCACCAGGGCAGGCTTGATCACTGCTGTAGAATCCATCAGACTTTCCCATACAGTCATTGCTTTTTCTTTGATCTGGGAAGTGTACTTGCAACTGACACTATGATACAACAATTTCTCTTCCGAGCTGTACTGGACAACAATCCCCGGAATTCTGCGGAGAAATAGTTCTGTGACTTTCATCTGCCGGGTGGCACGCTCATTCAAAATCTCTTCCTTATACTTCATGTAGGCAAACGGCCTGAAGAAAAGGGTGACGTTGCTTCGGTTCGAGAGATAATCTGACATCTCCTTGAAAACCGGATCGCTTACAAAGGTTTTATGTAAGACATTCTGATAAATCACCCTGGAAAGCACATCCACCGACGGGCCAAAGATCAGGCAATTCTCATACACTGTGAAATAGTTATTGAAGAGCCTTCCAGGCAAGAGTCCTTCAAAAAAAGCTTCCGGTATCTTGTAAATTTGAAAACTGGTTTGATTATCAAGCCTGTACACATTCCGGTAAACCTGCATATCATAAGAGTTCACCCGGAGGTACTGTTCAATCCATTGCAAAACCACCTCTGTGGTTTCACTCTGGCTCTTGGTTTCAATCATGACCACCTCATCTTCGGGACGTTCGGTCTCTCCTTCTATGGCAAACCATGCCATTTCATCATCCATGAGGGAAAAGATGTCATTCAGGGGATCAATTCCGTACTTTTTCATCAGATTCTCTGTTGCCGCCTTCACTCCTGACCACTCACCCTTAGCTGTCAGATAGTCTTCCATCTGGTTCCTGAATTCGGACTTGTCGCTGATCCCCAGGTGCATGAAATATAAAGTTCCTGAAGGCATCATCTCATGGAGCTCTATTTTGACAGGTGATTGTTTGACCAGCGTCCCCAGGATCAAAGGTTCTTCCCTTTTTGCCAGTGTCATCCCGTTCAGTACAACAGCATCCTCCTTAATGTCCAGGTCCAGTTCACCCCAGGTGGCCAATTCCGACAGTCCCTCAAGCAATCCCCAGCAATCTTGCTTCACAAGCGGATAAGCCAGCAAATGAATCCGCGAATAGTTGATATAGATATTGGCGTGCACATACCTTCCGGCCGTCCCCCGGATCTGCTGAAGGCCGGTATCCTCCAAAAGATTCTCATCTGAATGGATGGTCCTGACAGATTCTTCCACCAGCATGGCCGAGGGGCTGATGAGACACAATCCGTTCACACAGGTAAAAGTGAATTTCCCCGGAGTGCTCTCCGGATCCCCGGATACATCATACAAGACCTCCGTTTCATATTTCCGGTCATTCACCATGGTTTCACCATCCATGAGTGAAAGAAGCATCTGCTCAAATTCGTGGTCGGTATGATGGCTGGCATAAGAAATATAAAACAGCGGAGTGAGCTGCTCCTTTCCCTGTAAATGAAGAGATATACCAAAGCCCTCCTTCAACAGCAGGTCCTGGAAAGCCTCATGGGAATGAATACGGGAGATAAGCCCGTTGATCAAGGAGTCCAGTCGGTTTTTACCTGAAGTATTGATAAAATCAACCCAGATCCTGCTGGCTGGCAGGAATTTCTCGGTCATGTACTCATAATCGATATCCTCAATGAAAAGCAGGGCATCGCCGGGGATCGCCTGCAGTTCTTCAACGGGCGTTATCTTATCCATCCTCTTTAAAAGGATGATACTCAACAGACCGGCACAAACCACAGTAAACAGCCCTACATAGATAAGCTTCCTGATCATAAACAGCTGCATTTTATCAAAATTAGGAATTTCACAAGCAGGTTGTGGGGAAAATTACCAACACAGTCCGATCCTTGTCCGGAATAAGCATCCCGCAAAGGATAATTGATATAGTTTTTAATTAATTTTACATGCTTTTTTATACCATGATATTTCGTGCAGGCTTCATAATAAGCGTGTCATTTTTATGCTTTTCTGTTCATGCGCAGGAGATTAGGGTCATCAACACTTCTGACCGGTCCCCCATTGAACATGTGGCCGTATTCAATACCTTCAGAGACAAAGCTGCCATCACCGATTCGGCCGGAATGATGGACCTCTCCATATTTTCCCCCACTGACACGGTAGTTTTTCAGCATCCCTCCTACATGACATCCCGTTTCTTTATAAAGGATCTTGCGGATAGAAAGACCGTCGGGCTGGAAAGGAAAAACATCCTGATCGATGAGTATGTGATCTCTGCCTCAAAATACAGGGAAAGCAAGCTGATCATTCCCTATATGGTGGATGTGCTTGAGGAACGGATGCTGAAAGAGAGTTCAGGCCTTACTGCTGCTGAGATCCTGGAAGGTACCGGAAACATCATGGTCCAGCGAACCCAGGGCGGCGGAGGAAGTCCCATCCTCAGGGGTTTCGAAGCCAACAAAATCCTGCTTGTTTTAGATGGAGTCAGACTGAACAATGCCATCTATCGCAACGGACACCTTCAAAACTCCATCACCATCGATCCATCCATTCTGGAAAGGGCAGAAGTGATATTCGGCCCCACCAGCATCATTTACGGAAGCGATGCACTGGGAGGAGTGATCCACTATTATACCAGAGATCCTGAACTGGCTTCAGATAAGTCATCCCTTTTCGGGGCAAGCGCATATACCAGATACTCCTCTGCAAACAGGGGAATCACGGGACACCTGGACTTTTCCGCGGGAGGAAAAAAATGGGGTTCTCTCACCAGCGTTACGTACAAAGACCTGGGCGATATCCGGATGGGAGCCCGCAGAAGCCCTTTCCTGGGCGATTGGGGCAAGGTGATGCATTATGTGGACCAGTTCGATGGACGGGATTCCACCGTGGTCAATGAAAATCCACTGATTCAGAAAAATACGGGATACAGCCAGCTGGATCTCCTTCAGAAGATCAGGTTTGCACCCTCCAAATACGTGGATTGGATTCTGAACCTGCAGTACTCCACCTCCTCGGACATCGACCGGCTTGACATGCTGAATGACTACAGCAGGAGCAATCTGAAATATGCTTCACATTACTATGGTCCGCAGAACCGGATTTTTGTTTCACTTAAAAATGTACTGAAGAAGGACAATCCCTTTTTCACCAACATGACCAACATTGCTGCCTTCCAGAAAATCGATGAGGACCGGTATACCAGGAAATTCGGGGCAGATGAGCTTCTTGCCCAGTTGGAAGATGTGTATGTCTTCAGCCTGAACAGTGACCTGCTTAAGATCTGGGGTCCCAGGCACAAACTGAACTACGGGCTGGAACTGAACCACAACCGGGTGGGTTCCCAGGCGTGGTATGAAGATCGTTTCAGTGGGGCACAGACATCTGCCCAAACCAGGTATCCCGAAGGGGGAAGCCTGACCTGGAGTGCATCGGCCTATGCCAGTTACAAATGGATTCTCGGAGAAAGACTTGTTTTGAATGGTGGTGCCAGGTACAGTCGTTCCGCCCTCTCGTCCGAATTCACCAGCGGGATTCTTCCCTACGACCGGATCCGGATTAACAATGGGGCCCTCACCGGAAGCATGGGTTTGATATTTACCCCGTCTGATAACTGGCAGATCAATGCCATCATTTCCTCCGGGTTCAGGAACCCCAATGTGGATGATTACGGAAAGGTCAGGGCAAAGGATGATTTGGTCACTGTGCCCAATGAAAACCTTTCACCCGAATACTCCTATAACGCAGAGATCGGTCTGAGCAGGGTTTTGGAAGGTTCTATGAAAATTGAACTGGTGGGTTACTACACCTACCTGAAAGATGCCATCGTACGGGCAGATTTTAAGCTTAATGGAGAAGATACGCTTTACTATGACGGAGATCCTTACCGCATTATCACAAATAGTAACGCCGGACAGGGGGCCATATATGGCGCTTCATTGCGACTCGCAGCCACCCTGAACAGGAACTTCAGCCTGAATGGCACACTGAACTATGCGTATGGATATAACATTACGGATGATGTTCCGCTTGGGCATATTCCACCCATTTTCGGACGTACCTCCTTCACCTACAGGCAGAATCATTTTTTCCTGGACACCTATGTGATCTACCAGGGATGGAAGAATGCAGCCGATTTTTCTCCTTTTGGAGAAGACAATGAGGGAGAAGCCACCGAATACGGATTCCCTTCATGGTGGACACTGAACCTGAATGCAGGTGTGCAGGCAGGCAGCCACCTGGACCTGATGCTGGCCGTCGAAAACCTGTTTGATCAGTTTTACAAACCCTATGCATCCGGAATTAGTGCACCCGGAAGGAACTTCATCCTTACCCTAAGATATGCCCTCTAGGCCTGCTAACAAGAACTTTTGGTATCTTTCCATTCCATGACAGCCATCAATCCCAATATTGAAGAGAGCTGGAAAAAAATCCTCTGGGATGAATTCCAATCTCCCTACTTCAGCCAGCTGAAAGCATTCCTTGTAAAAGAGACCTTAGCCCATACCATCTTTCCGCCCGGGAAACAGATTTTCAGTGCATTCAGTCACACTCCGTTTGATCAGGTCAAAGCCGTGATTCTCGGGCAGGACCCCTATCATGGACCGGGCCAGGCACACGGACTCTGTTTTTCTGTCCCGCTGGGAATCAGCCAGCCCCCTTCCCTGATGAACATTTTAAAGGAACTGAATGCCGACCTGGGAATTCCTGTTCCGTCACACGGCAGCCTGGTGAATTGGGCAGACCAGGGCGTCCTGCTGCTGAATGCCACATTAACTGTCCGCTCGGGACAAGCCGGGTCCCATCAGAACCGGGGATGGGAAACATTCACCGATTCGGTGATCCGCAAGATCTCCGCGATGAAAACAGGCGTTGTGTTCCTGTTGTGGGGTAGATATGCACAGGCCAAAGAAGCCATGATAGATGGCCGGAAACACCTGGTGCTGAAGGCAGCCCACCCGTCTCCCCTTTCTGCCTACAACGGTTTTTTCGGGTGCCGGCACTTTTCAAAGACCAATGAATACCTTGTACAGAATGGGCTTGATCCCATCAACTGGTCGCTGTAGCATTCTCATCATTTGCGTTCGCGAACCATTTCTGATAACCAGTATAGTGCTTTGGCACGCTATTTGATGCTTGTTTGGTGACAGTTCATCCAATCATATTCCCTTGAACACCAGGGCCAGGTCCGTCTCATACAGGCGGACTTTTATTTTTTCGGGTTTTCGTTGCCTCGCTGTTTTTTAGCTGCGCTAAAAAGAAGGCATCGGCACCCGATAACCCTCCAACAGCAAGCCTCCTAAAAAAATATTCTCCGGTATAACTGGTTTCCAGAAGTTTACTAAATTGGGATTGAAATCAAGCCTCAACCCTCATGAATGCACGATGCCTCCTCATCGTTCTGCTGCTTTCATCTGTCAATTATATACACGCACAGGATAGTCTGAATACCCATGGGTTGATGGACATGGGATTGGAAATGGAGGCTGGTATCTCTAAAATGGGACGATTCAGTCTTTCGGTCAATCCAGCCGGGGCATTATTTTTTGGTCCTATGCTCAACGCTGAAGTCGGTCTTGGGGAACACCTTAGATTCAATACACATGTACGCACCCCTCGATTTAGTCTTATATACCATGTCATCACATCTTCCCCGGAAAGAATAGAGGGATATGGCATAGGTGGCGGGATTATGGGCTTTTTCGGGAAAGAGGGAAACTGGGGCAAACTCTATGCCGGACTCCTGATGGAATATAGCCGGACAACCAAGGTATATTACTATGATCCTCTTTCATCATATTACACAGGCGGAACCTCTACCGACAGGATCTATGTCTTTGCATTTCACACAGGATATCGGTTCCGGTTTAATAAAGGATTTTTCATACAGACCGGCATGTACTTTTTTCTCCCGATTTACCCGGACCTGCCTGACCGTATAATCCCTCTTCCTCAACCTGATTTCAGATTCGGATTTGAATTCTGATCTATTCTACCGGTATAGACTCCGTTAAATAGGTTTTTGATAAAACCCTTTCCCCAACCTTGCAAAAGGCCCAGGGTACATAAATCCCCAGGGTCACAATGCACAGAAGGGTCTGGGCCCAGATAAATAAAAAATCTTCCCTCGCCTCCAGATCATAGCCAAAGGTTCTGTAGGACTTTTCCCTTGCCACAATGGTTCTTACTGCAAAATGTTCATAAAGCCGCAGATACATCATTGGAAAATAGATGCCAAGCGTGATGATGGTAAGACCCAGCTCCTTCAGAATAATCAAACCGGACTCGGCGAAATGAGTATTCAAATAGATATACCGGTCCCCGTGCTGAAAGTTCATCATCCATACCCAGATCAAATAGGTGTATGGAACCAGAATAATCATGATAAGGGCCCGGTTAACAAAAGAAAACCATGTACTTTCCAGCACTTCCGGGGACAGTTGAATAGTGATCATTGCCAGCACAAGGATCGGAACAAACATGCTTCCTAATAAAATAACAAAGAGCCTCCCCGCCTGGCCATGGAACTGAAAGTATTTACCATCAAGCTGGCTGCTTCTCGCGAAAAAAATTAGTATGTCCTTTATAAACCAGGCCAGGTAAATGCCCAGGGAGAGAACACTCAGGAGGAAGCCAGGAATGACTTTATATAAATAAGAGGAAAACGTAGAGGTAAATATCACCTTCTTCTCTCCAAGCCTAAGGTGTTCGATGAAAATCGTAATGAAGTGAAAATATATTCCCAGGGCGAACAGAATCACCAGGATCATTAACAACAGTATCCTGCCCGGGTGATCCATATCAAGTGTCCCCGAGCTTGCACGAACCATAAACCAGCCATAGGGAACCAGAACCAGTAGATAGAAAAGAAGCCAGATATTCAGGAACTTTTTGGGTTCAAGTGTAAAATCAAAATATGTTTTCATGGAGGGGTAGTTAAAACGGCCGGTATCCCAGGATCTCGCGAACCTCACGAACCGTCTTCGATGCGGATTCGCGGGCTTTCTCAGCCCCCATCTTTATCACCTTGCGCAGGTAGTCGTTATCGTTGTAGATCTCATTGATGCGCTCACGAATGGGGCGGGTGAAGGTGACAATGTCCTCAGCCAGATGCTTTTTCAGGTCCCCGTAGCGGATGGTGCAGTCGTTATAACTGGCCCTGAAGTGTTCCACGGTATCGGGTGTGGAAAGAAGCTCAAGCAGGTAGAAGAGGTTGGCCACCGGTTCGGGCATCTTCGAGTTGGGCTTCTGGGGTCCCGTATCGGTGACCGCCCGCATGACCTTCTTTCTGATCACGCCCGGTTCATCGGCCAGGTAAATTCCATTTCCTTCGCTTTTTCCCATTTTCCCGGTACCGTCCAACCCCGGTACCTTGATCAGTTCTTCCCCGAAATTGTAAGGTTCAGGCAGTGTAAAGTACTCCACACCGTACATATGATTAAACCGCTTGGCAAATTTGCGCGCCATTTCAAGGTTTTGCTCCTGGTCTTTTCCAACCGGTACCTTATCTGCCTTGTGAATGATAATATCGGCACACATCAGCACAGGATAGGTCAGCAGGCCTGCATTGATGTTCTCGGGCTGCCTGCGGATCTTCTCCTTGAAAGTGGTGGTGCGCTCCAATTCCCCCACATAGGCATTCATATTGAGCAGAAGATACAACTCTGATATTTCGGGGACATCACTCTGAACATACAGGGTGGCCAATTCGGGATCAAGGCCGGCGGCCAGATACTCCGAAATCACCTTTCGGATGTTGTCATGAAGGTTTTCCGGCTTGGGATGGGTGGTCAGTGAATGATAGTCAGCCACAAAAAAGAAACACCTGTTCTCGCTTTGCATCTTCACAAAATTCTTCACGGCTCCGAAATAGTTGCCAAGGTGAAGATTCCCCGTGGATCTGATCCCGCTTAATACTGTATCCATGCTGCAAAACTATAAAATGTTATTGAAAAACCGTACTTTTACCCGAATGTCAACCACCCGTCAGAATAAAGTATCCCGGCTCCTGCAAAAGGAGCTTGCTGAATATTTTCAGCGTAATGGTCCGGGGATTACCGGGGGCAAAATGGTAACTGTCACAGTGGTAAGAATCAGCCCCGACCTGGGTGTAGCCAAAGTTTATCTCAGCATCTTTCCCGGACAGGAATTGAAGGAAACCATCAGAGCAATTTCAGAAAAAGCACTTATGGTTCGAAGTGAAATGGGCAAACGGCTGCGAAATCAATTGAAACACATTCCTGAATTTGTATTCTACCTGGATGATTCCCTCGATTACATCAACAGGATCGAGAATCTCTTAAACGATTAAGCATGCAGTATGATCCCATCAAGCGCAGCCTTGGCAGCGTTTTCAACAGAACCCCTTTTCTCAGAATCCTGTTTTACCGCTTACTGGATCTTCTTTTATTGCGCTCATGGCATGTCCGCAGGGAACTTAAAAAACTGAACAAACAGGGCTTTCATCCGGTCCAAATCGGAGATGCCGGGTCGGGATTCGGACAGTATGTCTACTATCTGACCAGGAACTATCCAGAAGCCAGGATCACCGGACTGGACATCAAACAGGAGCAGGTGGATGACTGCAATCGTTTTTTTACTTCCATTGGGAAACAGGACCTTGTAGCGTTTGAATACGCGGATCTGACCGGTCTTGACAGGAAAGAGGTGTTTGACCTGGTTCTCTCCATTGATGTAATGGAACATATTGAGGATGACCGG
>Ga0315535_1000062_pt1 | contig 61577 bp, 51 predicted proteins | sample SalMarSW160220MG_2_FD_203092 | JGI IMG/M metagenome (GOLD analysis project Ga0315535, IMG submission 203092) | Salt marsh sediment microbial communities from the Plum Island Ecosystem LTER, Massachusetts, United States - Salt Marsh Sediment SW1602-20 ... | reverse complement strand
GCGGCCCGAAGGTTCCAGACCTGGTCGTGGATGTCCGAGAGAATGCCGATCCTCATGGCGGCTCCCGCCCTAGAGCTTGTAGCCGAGCTCGCGGAGCAGGCCCTTGCGCCAGGCGACGTCGTCGTCACCTTCCACGCCCAGCGGCGGCTCGCCGTCGATCACGCCCACGATGCCGCGGCCCTGTTCGCTCTCCGCCACGATCACCTGCAGCGGGTTGGCCGTGGCGCAGTAGATGGTGCAGACCTCGGGCACCGCCTTCAGCGCCCCCATGATGTTGACGGGGAAGGCGCCGTCGCCGAGCATCAGCACGAAGCTGTGGCCGGCGCCGAGGGCCTGGGCGTTGCGGCCGGCGAGCGCCACCAGCGCCTCGTCGGTGCCGCTGGTGCGCACCAGCCGCGCGCCGGACGCCTCGCAGAAGGCCAGCCCGAAGCGGATGCCGGGCACGGCGGTCACCAGCGCCTCGTGGATGTCCTCCACCGTCTTGATGAAGTGGGACTGCCCCAGCACCACGTTGAGCGCCTCGGGCTTGTCGATGGCAACGAGGGAAAGCTCCACGGCTGACTCCTTCCCGCCGCGTCTCGGGCAGGCTCCCGCCCGCGCGCCGGCGGCGGCGCACCCTTGCGCGCTTAAGCCTACCCGACGGGCGCGCGGTCGCCCTACAGCCAGCCGCGCTCCCGGGCGATGCGGGCGGCCTCGACGCGGTTGGCGGCGCCCAGCTTGCTGATGGCCTCGGAGAGGTAGTTGCGCACGGTGCCTTCGGAAAGGCCCAGGGCGGCGGCGATGTCCGCTCCCGCCCGGCCCTGGCCGGCGAGCCTGAGCACCTGGCGCTCGCGTTCGCTGAGCGGGTCGGGCTCGCCCCAGGCCTCGGCCGCCAGCGCCGGGTCGATGGCGCGGCCGCCGGCCACCACGCGCCTGAGCGCGTCGGCCAGCTCGCCGGCCGGCGCGTCCTTCAGGAGATAGCCGCTGGCCCCGGCATCCAGCGCGCGCCGCAGGTAGCCCGAGCGGGCGAAGGTGGTGAGGATCACGACCTTCACGCCCAGGCCGCGGCGGCGCACCTCCGCCGCCAGCTCGAGCCCGGTCATGCTCGGCATCTCGATGTCGGTGACGAGGACGTCGGGCTTGAGCTCGCTGGCGGCCGCCAGGGCCGCCTCACCGTCCGGCGCCTGCGCCACCACCTCGATGTCGCCCTCGAGCTCGAGCAGCGCCGCCAGCGCCCCCAGCACCATCGCCTGGTCCTCGGCGAGCACCACGCGGATCATGTGGCTCCCAACTCCCCGGCGTCGCCCGCCGGCGTGGGGCGACGGCCGCCGAAGGCGGCCGCGCCACCCCCGGGCGCGCGGCGCGCGCGACCCGGGCCCCGCTCGCCACTGGCGGCGGACTCAGCCGTAGGTCCTGCCTTCGTCGCGCCGGTAGGCGCGCACCGCCACGAAGCCGAAGACGGCGGTGAAGGCGGCGAGCGCGGTCAGGTGGCCGGCGACGCTGCCGATCGCGTCGGCGTGGATGGTGCTCAGGGCGAGCTGGGCGAAGTGGTAGGCGGGCAGGTAGACGGCGATGTGCTGGATGAGCGGGGGCAGCTGGTCGAGCGGGATGTAGAGGCCCGAGGCGAAGGCCATCGGCAGGTTGACCAGGTTCAGCACCGTGGGCGCGGAGTTGGGCCCGAGCGCGTAGCCGAACATCAGCCCCATGGCCGCGAAGGGGATCACGCCCGCCACCAGCACGCCGAGCAGCTCGAGCCAGGCGCCGGCGGCGAGGTGCACGCCCTGCATCAGGTAGGCCGTCACCGTGAGGATGACCAGCACCAGCGCCGAGAACAGCATGGCCATCACCGTCTTGGCCACGAAGTAGGCCGAGGGCGGCATGGGGGAGACGCGCTTGAGCATCATCCAGCCCTGGCCGCGCTCGGCGGCCACGCCCGCGCCGAAGGCGAACACCGCGGCGTTGATCACGCCGACGGCGGCGTAGCTGACCATCAGGTAGGTGGCCACCCGGATCCCCTGGGTCGTGAAGCGCCCGAAGGTGGCGCCGAAGATCAGGTAGAACATCAGCGGGAACACCAGCGTGGACACGCTGTAGCCGCGCAGGCGCCAGAGCTTGAGGAACTCGAACTTGGCCTCCAGCAGGTAGAGGCGCGCCAGGTTGCGCTTGGGGAGGGCGGCCTCGTCGGTGCGGGCGGTGGAGGCGGTCACGCGCGGCCTCCGGCCCGGGCGGCCTCGGCGCCGTTGCCGGTGAGCGCCAGGAAGGCGTCCTCCAGGCCGGCGCCGCCGACCTCCAGGTCGCGCAGCTCGCCGTCGCGCTGCAGCATCTCCAGTACCACGGGCTCGGCGTCCGTGGCCAGGATGTCGAGGGCCGCGCCGCTCCGCTCCACCGACACCACGCCCGGCAGCGAGCGGATCAGCTCCGGCTCGAGCCGCGTCACGGCGTGGATGCGGCGCCCGGCGGTGCGCGACTTGATGTCGCTGGGAGCGCCCTCGGCGATCACCCGGCCGTGGTCGATCACCACGATGCGGTCCGCCAGCGCGTCGGCCTCCTCGAGGTAGTGGGTGGTGAGCACCACCGTACGGCCGGAGCCGATGAAGGCGCGCACCTGCTGCCAGAAGGCGCGGCGCGCGCCGACGTCCATGCCGGTGGTGGGCTCGTCGAGGAAGAGCAGGTCGGGGTTGCCGACCAGCGCCAGGGCGAAGTGGACGCGTTGCTTCTGGCCGCCGGAGAGCTTGCCGTAGGGCCGCTCCGCGACCTCGCCGAGGTCGGCGAGCTCCAGCGCCCGCGCGATGGGGAGCGGGGCCGGGTAGTAGCTGGCGAACAGCTCCAGGTGCTCACGCACCTTGAGGGTGGCGGGCACGCCGGAGATCTGCAGCATGGCGCCGGTGCGCATCTTGGCCGCGGCGCCCTCCGGGTCGCCGCCGAAGAGCGTCACGCTGCCGGCGGTCGGCTTGAGCAGGCCGAGCAGCAGCCCGACCGAGGTGGTCTTGCCGGCGCCGTTGGGACCGAGCAGCGCCAGCACCTCGCCCGCGCGGACCTGCAGGTCGACGCCGCGCAACGCCTGCACGTTGCCGTAGTCCTTGCGCACGCTCGCCATCTCGGCGATCACGCGCGCCGGGGCAGCGGCGCCGGCCGCGTCGGCGCCGGTGGCCGGCCCCGTGGTGGTGGACGTGCTCGGAACGGTCACTCTTTGGACCTCCATGACCGGTACTATGCTGCCGACCGGAGGGTGGATCGTAGTGCGGGGCGTCATGCCGATGGGATGACAAGTGTCAGGTGGCCGGCAAGCTGCCGCCAGTGTACGACCAGCAGGCTGCGGCCGGCCGACGTTGCGGCCGGCCGCAGCCGGACGGTACGCGTTGCGCGCGGAGCTACTGCGAGATGGCGTCGTACGCGCGCGTGTCCACGGCGTCGGAGAAGCTGACGGGCTGCTTGAGGAGCCCGACCTTGACCAGCAGGTTGACCGAGCGGTCGAAGGCGGCCTTGTCGAGGTGCCCGATCTTGGTGTCCGGCGTGGGCTTCACCAGCTTGGCCACCTCGGCCATCTGCCAGGTCTGGTGGATGACGGGGCTCTGCCGCGTGCCGGAGCCGGCGCAGGTGTCGCCGCAGTGCTTGAGCACGATATCGACGGCTTCCTTCTGGTGGTCGATGGCGTACTGCCAGCCCTTGATGCTGGCCCGCAGGAAGCGCTCGGCGACCTGCATGCCGGTCAGCCCCGAGCCCTTGAAGTTGCTGCTATTCAGCACCTTCGGGGTCGTGAAGATGTTGTCCTCGAGGAGGTTCGCGCCGACGTCGGCGGGGTTGAGGATGACCAGGGAGCTGAGCGGATAGCCGAGGCCGACGATCTGGTCGAGCTCGTTGTAGGTCATGGCGCTGGCGACGTCGACCTTGTTCGGGAACACCAGCGAGGGATCGAACGCGTACACCACCGTCTTGATGTCCGGGTTCTTGACCGTGGGGTCGAGGTTGGAGGTGAAGCCGGCCGCCGCGAACACGGCCTGCGCCGCGAACTCGTTGCCGAAACCCCACACCCCGACGGTCTTGCCGGCGAGGTCCTGGATGCTGGTGATGCCCGAGCTCTTGAGCGCCACCAGGCGGTAACCCGAGGCCTGGAACATCTGCGCGATGGTGACGACGTCGAGCCCTTTCTCGCGCTGCGTCAGCATGTTCGCGACCCAGTCGGTGCCGAAGTCGGCGTTGCCGGAGCCGACCTGCACGGTGGGGTTGACGTTGCCGCCGTCGAGGATGTTCACGTCGAGTCCCTCGTCGGCGTAGAAGCCCTTGTCTTGAGCCACGAAGTAGCCGGCGAACTGGGCCTGAGGGAACCACTTCGACTGGAAGTTGATCTTGATCAGGTTCTGCGCCATGCCTACGGGCAGGGCGAGAAGCGCGAGCGCCAGCAGGGTGAAGGCTGCGCGGCGGGATGGTCTCATGTCTCCTCCTCCACGGTTGAGCGGTCGGGGCCGAGAACGGCGCCTCGTCCGGGATCGGCCGAGGGTTTCGGCGGGGGTCGCGCGCCTGCGGCGGCTGCCGAGTAGAGGCGGCGGCCGAGGACGGGCGGGCGCCGCGGGCGGGCGAGGGTCGTCAGGGTCCCATGTCACGACCCCCTGCTGGACGGGTGCCACGACGTCGTGAGGCGCTCGATCGCCATGATGGTCCCGTACAGGATCATGGAGATGACGCTCGAGACGAAGATGGCGGCGAAGACCACGTCGAAGGCGCCGCGGTGAGCCGAGAGGCTGATGCGCTGGCCGAGCCCGTTGGGCGGGCCGGGGATGAGGAACTCGGCGACGATCACGCTGACGATGGAGACCACCACGGAGATCTTGAGGGCGTTGAACACGAAGGGCAGTGAGTTCGGGAAACGCAGCGCCGCGAACACCTGACGCGGCGTCGCCGCGTAGGCGTGGAGCAGCTCCAGCTGCAGCGGGTCGACCCGTGTCAGTCCCTGCACGGTGTTGAGCACTACCGGGAAGAACGTGACGATGACCACGACGGCCGCCTTGGACTGCCAGTCGACGCCGAAGGCCCGCCCCAGCACCGGGGCCAGGCCGACGATGGGAACGGCGCCGAAGGCGGTCGCGAGCGGCAGGAAGCCGCGCTGGAGGAAGCGGCTGCCGGCGACCGCGACGCCGGCGAGGTAGCCGGTGGCCAGGCCGATGGCGAAGCCGAGCAGCACTTCCTTCACGAAGGTGACGTAGCTGTCCTGCAGCAGGACCGGCCAGGAGGTGACCAGGGCGCTGGCGATGTCGGAGACCCGCGGGAAGATCCCCAGCGGCACGCGGTACCCCACGACCAGCCCTTCCCACAGCAGCAGCACCACCAGCGGCACCATGGCGACGGGGAGGATGCGTTGCAGGCGCTTGTCGAACGCCGGCGCGTCGGCGCGCAAGGACGTCAGGCTCACCCGTCCGAACGCCGCCAGCGAGGCCAGCACGAAGCCCCAGAAGGCGGTCCAGTAGCCCCAGGCGCCGGGACCGGCCAGCGCCCGCTGGCCGAGCAGGCTGAGGTAAGCGCCCAGCAGCGCCAGCGGCGCCAGCGCCGCGGAGCTGCCCAGCCGGCCGTCGAGGGCGAGCAGCGCCGCGACGAGCAGGACGAGCAGCGGCCAGGCGCCCAGGCGCGCCAGTGTGTCGGGGCCGCCGGCGCTGAGCGGGCCGAAGAGCCCGGCCAAGGCCAGCGCCAGGCCGGCCAGCGCCGGCCAGGTGGGGCGTTGCCGCCGGGCGCCGGCGAGGACGCTGCGAAGGCTGCCGGTCATGGGCGGTCCCACGGCGCGGTGAAGCGCTGGATCAGGCCGACCAGCGCCACCAGCCCGATGCCGAGCGCGGCGGAGATCAAGAGCAGGATCCACAGGTCGGAGACGTTGCCGGCCTGGACCTGGCCGACGATGTCGTAGCCCAGCCCGCGGCGGTTGTTGGACTCGGTCTCGGCCACCAGCGCTCCCACCAGCGCGGCGGCCGTGCCCAGCTTGAGGCTGGTGAACAGGAACGGCACCGCCGCCGGGAAGCGCACCTTGACGAACACCTGGAAGGGGTTGGCGGCGTAGCTCGTCATCAGGTCGAGCGCCAGCGGGTCGACCGACCGCAGGCCGGTCACCGTCCCCACCGTGACGGGGAAGAAGGCGATGTAGGCGCCGATCAGGGCGGTGGGGATGAGGCTCGTCTGCACGGTGATGCCGACGTTGCCGAGGATCAGCAGCAGCACCGGCACCAGCGCGATGATGGGGATCGTCTGCGAGGCGATCACCCAGGGGAGCAGCGCCTGCTCGAGCGGCCTGAGGAACACGAACAGCACCGCCAGCAGCACGCCGAAGGCGCCACCCAGCAACAGCGCCGACACGGTGCCGGCGGTGGTGTAGAGCACCCCGCGCACGATGTTGCGCTGGTCGGTGATGGGGTAGTGGCTGACGTACGGCACCACCCGCGCGGCGATCCAGTTGGGGAACGGCACCGGGTGCTGCGGCATGCTGGCGAAGCACTGCATCACGGTGGTGCCGCAGGCGGGCCGCGCGTAGTAGGTGTAGTTGGCGGCCCACACCACGCTCCCCGGCTTCGGGGGCGTCGCCAGCGTGATGGTGCCCGCACGCACGTCACTGACGAGATAGTCGCGGTACTGGCGCACCTCGGCGTTGCGCCGTGGCGGTTGCGTGAAGGTGACGACCGGCCCGTCGCGGGTGTACTGCGTGCCCGGGCTCATGAGCTGGCCGTCGACGGTGACCAGGCCGCGGGAGGAGGCGAAGGTGAAGCGCGCCCGCTGGCCGTCGACGCGCTCCCGGGGCCGCTCCGGCGCCGAGGAGAGAGCGGTGCCGTCCAGGTACACCTGCCGCGAGGGGTCGGTGCGGACGAGCGGGGCGTGCGCCAGGGTGAAGGTGCGGTTGCTGCCGTTCACGGCGCCGGCGAGGCGCTCCGCCAGGCGCACCGCGTCGACGCCGAGGCGCGGCGCGGCGCCGGCGGGGCGGGCGAGCGCCACGATGCCCTTCGCCGCGTCGAGGACGGCGTAGTCGCCGGTGATGCGGCGCACGTCGACGTTGAAGTCGGGGGGGTTGGCGAAGACGACCTTGTCGCCCTTCGCCCGGTAGTCGCGCCCCTGTATCAGCACGCGGTCGCCGACGGCGACGGGTCCGGAGGCGGCGTCGAAGGTGAAGGTGGTGACCCGGCCGTCGGCGCGCTCGTGCGACTGGATCGCGCCGGCGTGGAGCAGGGTGCCGTTCAGATAGAGGGGCTCGCCGGTGTCGGCCGCCGCGGGCAGCCGGTACACCAGGCCGGCGGCGTCGAGCGGTCCTCGAAGGGCGGCCCCGAGGGTCACCGCGGGGCGCGCGAGGGGGGCGCCGAGCTGCACGGTATCGCCGTCCTGGCGGTAGGGGCTTGCCAGCGGCGCGCCGTCGCGCACCAGCACGCCGCTCGCCGGGGCGGAGGCGAAGGTGAGGGTCGACGGGGTGGTGGGAACGCGCGCCACCGGTTGCGCCGCGACCGTCTGGGAGGTCCAGTTGCTGAGGTCGTTCATGCGCTGGCGTGCCAGCGGCAGGCCGAACAGCAGCGCCACCGGGTAGCCCAGGGCGACCGTCGCCAGCATCACGGCGACCACCGGCCAGACGCGGCGAAGCCAGCTCATGGCGTGGCGTCGTCCTCTCCGCCGCCGGGCTCGCCGGCGGTCGGGGTCGTGGCCGTGACGCCGTAGGCGCCGCGCTGCCCCAGCCGCAACGCCTCACGCACGGCGGTGGTGAGCTCGAAGAAGCGCTCGGACTCCCGCGTCTCGGCCGAGCGCGGGTACGGCAGGTCGACGTCGATGATGGTCTGGATGCGCCCGGGCCTGGCCGTCATCACCACGATGCGCGACGACAGGAACACCGCCTCGGGGATCGAGTGCGTCACGAACAGCACGGTCTTGCCGGTCTGGCCCCAGATGCGCAGCAGCTCGTGGTTGAGCCCCTCGCGGGTGATCTCGTCGAGTGCCCCGAAGGGCTCGTCCATCAGCAGCAGCTTGGGGTCGAACGCCAGCGCCCTGGCGATCGACACGCGCTGCTGCATGCCGCCGGAGAGCTGCCACGGGTACTGGCGGTGGAAGCCCTCCAGGCCGACCATGGCGAGCAGCGCCGCGGCGCGCTCGCGGCGTTCGGCGCGAGGGAACCCCATGATCTCCAGCGGCAGTGTGACGTTGGCGATCACGGTGCGCCAGTGGTAGAGCACCGGCGCCTGGAAGACGAAGCCGTACTCGCGGGCCTGCCGCGCGGCGGTGGCGCTCTTGCCGGCCACCTCGAGGGAGCCGGAGGTGGGTTGGATGAGGTCCGCCACCAGCCGCAGCAGGGTCGTCTTGCCGCAGCCGGAGGGCCCGATGAGGCTCACGAACTCGCCCTGCAAGACCTCGAGGTCGGCGTCCTCCAGGGCCACCGCCTCGGTGCCGCGGACGCGGTACGTCTTGCAGACCTTGGTCGCCCGGATGACCGCCGGCGTGGGCGGCGCCGCGGCCGGGCCCGGGGCGGCCGGCGCGGCGCCGGGGCCGGCGGCCGGCCCGCCCCCAGCGGTGCCGGGGCCGGGCTCGGGGCGGCCGGCGGCAGGGTCGGCGGTGGTGGCCGAGCGCCGGCGCTCCGCATCGGCCGCTGCCCGGCCGCCGGGCGTGGGTTCGGATCGGCTCGCCACTGTCGCTTCCTCCTCCGGGATCGGCGCGCGTGCGCTCACCTTGCCGTCGATCTGCGCTCGACCTGCGCTCGACCTGCGCTCAACCGTGGAGCGTGGGCCGTCTCAGCATCCGGCCGCGGGTCGGCTCGCCCACGAAGGCGCCGTCTCGCACGGCGACCTTCCCGCGCACCGTGACGACGCTCGGGCGGCCGTCGATCTCCATGCCCTCGAAGCCGTTGTAGTCCACGATCATGGTCTGCCTGGCGGCGCTCAGGGTGCCGCGGTAGGCCGGGTCGTAGACCACCAGGTCGGCATCGCTCCCCACGGCCACGGTGCCCTTGCGGGGGAACAGGCCGAAGGTCTTGGCGGCGCGGGTGGAGGCGGCGTCTACGAAGCGGTGGATGTCGAGCCCGCCGCGGCTCACGCCGTAGGTGTAGAGCAGGTTGACGCGGTCCTCGATGGCGGGGATGCCGTTGGGGATCTTGGTGAAGTCGTCCTTGCCCATGTCCTTCTGGCCGTGGAAGTCGAAGGGGGCGTGGTCGGTGCCGACGGTGTCGATGAGCCCGCGCTCGAGCGCGCGCCACAGCGCCGCCTGGTCGGCCTTGGTGCGCAGCGGCGGCGACATCACGTACTTGGCGCCCTCGAAATCCGGCCGCTCCGCGTAGCTCTTGTCGAGGATGAGGTGCGGGATGACCGACTCGATGGTGAGCGCCACCCCGCGCCGCTTGGCGGCGAGGGCGGCCTCCAGCGCGGCGGCGTTGGAGAGGTGGACGACGTAACCGTGGGCGCCGGTCACTTCCAGGAAGCTGGCGAAGTGGTGAGTGCCTTCCGCCTCCACCCCGGCGGGGCGGCTGGGCTCGTGGTAGCCCGGCCCGGTCTTGCCCTGCGCCAGCAGCGCCTGCTGGCGGCGGGCTACCAGCTCGGCGTTCTCGCAGTGCGCCGTCACCACCACGCCCAGCTCGCGCGCCAGCTCCAGGGTCTGGTAGAGCTCGTCGTCGCTGACGTCGAGCGCGCCCTTGTACGCCAGGAACACCTTGAACGAGGTGATGCCGTCGGCGACGATCTTGCGCAGCTGGGCGGCGGTGTCGTCCTTGAAGTGGGTCACGGCCAGGTGGAAGGTGTAGTCGCAGGCGCTGTTCCCCTCCGCCTTGGAGGCCCACTCCTGGTACGCCTCCAGGGCCGGTTGGGTGGGCCCGCCCGCGATCATCTCGATGAAGGTGGTGGTGCCGCCGACCAGCGCCGCCTGGCTGCCGGCGGCGTGCGAGTCCTTGGTCACCGTGCCCATGAAGGGGAGGTAGATGTGCACGTGCGGGTCGATGAAGCCGGGGAAGACGTACTTCCCGCTGGCGTCGATGACCTCGGCGTCGCCGGGGGCGTCGAGGTCCGTGCCGATGCGGGTGATGGTCTCGTCCTGGCAGAAGATGTCCGCGGTGGTCCGGCCGCCCGCGGTGATGATGTCGCCGTTCTTGATCAGCAAGCTCACGTCCTGGTCCTCCCGAAGGGTCGCGTCGCGGTCCGGGTGCGCGCACCCGGACGGCCTCAGTGGATATCGATGCCGTTCTCCTCGCGGTACGCGAGCATGGCGTCCCAGTCGGTGGTGACCTCGGAGCGGTCGCGTACCAGGTCGTTCCAGGTGACCTTCGGCCGGTCCGTGGCCACGCTCACCATGGTGATGCAGCCGTCCACCGGACAGACCAGCGAGCAGAGGTCGCAGCCCACGCAGTCGCCCTCGCGCACCTTCGGCTGCGGCGTGACGCCGTCCGCCAGCGTGGCGGGATCGATGCGGGCGCCGTCGACGGTGAGGTCGATGCACTGGTGCGCTCCCTCGTCGCAGGCGACGTAGCACAGGTTGCACTGGATGCAGCTCGTCTCGTCGATGCGGGCCACGCTCTTGAACGACAGGTCGAAGTCGCCGAACGGCGAGATGCGCGGCACCGAGACCCCGACGATGTCCCTCACGGCGGACGCGCCCTTGGCGTCGAGCCAGTTGGAGAGCCCGTCGACGAGGTCCTCGATGATGCGGAAGCCGTAGTGCATCACCGCCGTGCAGACCTGGACGTTGCTCGCTCCCAGCAGCAGGAACTCCGCCGCATCGCGCCAGGTCTGGACGCCCCCGATGCCCGAGATGGGCAGCCCGCCCTCGGCGAAGGTGGGGTCGGATGCCACCGCCGAGAGCATGTGCAGCGCGATGGGCCGCACCGCCGGCCCGGCGAAGCCGCCGTGCCCGCCCTTGCCGCCGACGTTGGGACGGATCTCGAAGGTGTCGAGATCGACGCCGACGATGGAGTTGATGGTGTTGATGAGCGACACCGCGTCGGCCCCGCCCGCGAGCGCCGCCCGCGCGGGCGGCACGATGTCGGTGACGTTGGGCGTCAGCTTGACGATGACCGGGATGGAGGCCGCCTCGGCGACCCAGCCGGTGATCATGGTGCAGTACTCGGGCACCTGGCCCACCGCGGAGCCCATGCCGCGCTCCGACATCCCGTGAGGGCAGCCGTAGTTGAGCTCGATGCCGTCGGCGCCGGTGTCCTCGATGCGCCTGACGATGTCGCGCCACGCCTCCGGGCTGGACTCGACCATCGCCGAGACGATCACGGCGCGGTCCGGCCACAGCGCCTTGACCTCCGTGATCTCGCGCAGGTTGGCGTCCAGCGGCCGGTCGCTGATGAGCTCGACGTTGTTGATCGCCACCAGCTTGTGGCCGCCGTGCTCGAACCCGCCGTAGCGGTTGCAGGCGTTCAGCACGGGTGCGCCGATGGTCTTCCAGACGGCACCGCCCCAGCCGTACTCGAACGCCTTGTTGACCTGGTAGGCGCTGTTGGTGGGAGGCGCCGAGGCCAGCCAGAACGGGTTCGGGCTGGTGATGCCGGCGAAGCTCGAGGAGAGGTCAGCCATCTCCGACTCCCTTCGCGGCGGCGTGCGGCGCCGACCTGGGCGGCGCGAAGGCGCCGCTGTGGTGCGTTCCCGCTCGTCCCGCTCCCGAGCGGCTGACGCCTCTCGGGAGCTCGCCCTCGCCGACCGGCACGCCCAGCGCGGCGGCGATGCTCGCGGCCGCGATCTTGCCGTCCTGCGCCGCCGTCACCGTCAACGCGTGGCCGGTGAGGCGAACGCAGTCTCCGCCGGCGAACACCTTGGGGTTCGAGGTTTGCAGCCGCGCGTCGACCTTCACGTAGCCGCGTTCGGTGTCCACCCGGAACGCCCGGAAGAGCGGCTCGAGCTTGCTCTGGCCGATCGCCTTGATGACCTGGTCGCAGGGCAGCACGAACTCGCTGTCCGGCACCGGCGTCACGCGGCGCCGCCCGTCGTCTCCCGGCTCGCCGAGCTCCATGCGTACGCAGCGCAGGCCGGTCACCTTGCCGCCTTCGCCCAGCACCTCGACGGGCTGGGCCAGCAGCCGGAAGTCCACACCTTCGTTGCGCACGAAGGCGACCTCGAAGTCGTAGGCGGGCATCTCGCTGTCGCCTCGGCGGTAGGCGATGGTGACCGTCTGGGCGCCGAGCCGCCTGGCCACGGTGGCGGCGTCGATGGCGGTGTTGCCGGCGCCGATGACGACCACGCGTTCGCCGACCGGCAGGTCTAGGAGGCGCTCCAGGCCGTCCTTCTCGGCGAGCTTGGTGGCCGCGATGAAGGACAGCGCCTCGGTCACGCCGGTGAGGTCCTCGCCGGGGATGTCGAGGTCCGGCACGGAGCCGGTGCCGGCGGCGAGGAACACCGCGTCGTACGACGCCAGCAGCTCGTCGGCCGTGACGTCCTCGCCGACGCGCACGCCGGTCTGGACGTCCACGCCCAGCCGCCGGACGAGCTCGACCTCTTCCAGGGAGACCCGGATGGGCTCGCGCAGCACGACGATGCCGTAGGTGGAGAGGCCCCCCGGGTGCTCCTCCTTCTCGAGCACCGTGGCGCGGATGCCGAGCCGCGCCAGCTCGCCGGCGCAGCTCAGCCCGGCGGGTCCGGCGCCCACCACCGCCACGCGCTTGCCGCTGTCGGGCGGCGCCTCGAACGGTGTGTGCCCACCCTGGTAGAAGGCGTCGGTGGCGTAGCGCTGCAGCCGGCCGATGGCGATGGGGCGGTGCTCGGCGCCCAGCACGCAGGCGCCGACGCAGAGCTCGTCGACGGGGCACACGCGGCCGCAGGAGTGGCCCATCAGGTTCGACTCCAGGATGGTGGTCGCCGCCCCCAGCACGTTGCCGGTCTGAATCTTGCGGATGAAGGTGGGGACGTCGATGCCGGTCGGGCAAGCCCGAATGCACGGGGCGTCGAAGCAGTACAGGCAGCGACCGGCCTCCACGGCCGCCTCGTGCGCCGTGTACGGCGGGTACGTCTCGCTGAAGCGGTCGCGCAGCTGCTCCAGCGTCAGCTCGGTCTCAGGCATAGGGCTCCTCGCTCCGGGTCGTGGCGTCGCCTCACGCGCCGCCCTGGTCAGGGCGCCACCAGCTCGCCGTACGTCTCCGGCCTGCGGTCGCGGTAGAACTGCCACAGGTCGCGCACCTCGCGGATCGTCTCCATGTCGAGGTCGGCGACGATCAGCTCGTCCTTGTCGCGGCTTCCCACCGCCACGAACTGGCCGCGCGGGTCGACGAAGTACGACTGGCCGTAGAACTCGCCGATGTCCCAGGGCTTCTCGTGGCCGACGCGGTTGATGGCGCCGACGTAGTAGCCGTTGGCGACCGCGTGGGCGGGTTGCTCGAGCTTCCAGATGTACTCCGAGAGGCCGGCCACGGTGGCCGAGGGGTTGAAGACGATCTCGGCGCCGTTCAGCCCCAGCGCGCGGGCGCCCTCGGGGAAGTGGCGGTCGTAGCAGATGTACACGCCGATCTTGCCCACGGCGGTCTCGAACACCGGGTAGCCGAGGTTGCCGGGGCGGAAGAAGAACTTCTCGAAGAAGCCGGCCACCTGCGGGATGTGCGTCTTGCGGTACTTGCCCAGGTAGCTGCCGTCCGCGTCGATGACGGCGGCGGTGTTGTAGTAGACGCCCGCCATCTCCTCTTCGTAGATGGGCACGATCATGACCATCCCGTACTGCTTGGCCAGCTCCATCATCATCTGGGTGGTGGGGCCGCCCGGCATCGGCTCGGCGGTCTCGTACCACTTGGAATCCTGGGAGGGGCAGAAGTAGGGCCCGTAGAAGATCTCCTGCAGGCACAGCACCTGCACACCTTTGCGGCCGGCCTCCTCGATCATGGGGATGTGCTTGTCGATCATCGCCTTCTTGATGGCGTGGAGGTCGTCGTCACCCGGGATGGGGTTGGAAGCCTGAATCAAACCGCCCTTGACGGTGCGCGCCATGCGCCCTCCTTTCGTTCACGGGCCGTGTGCCGGCCCGCCTGGGGTTGCCGTGGTCGACGTGGCGTCGCGGCCAGCGAGGCTCGGCGGCGCCGCGTTGCACTATCTTACGGACTCGTGGGAATAGATGCGCATCGCGTGCGGCGCGCCGCGCGCGCCGTCCGCTGACCCACCTCCTTCCTCCAGCGGCCGCCGCTGCGGCTCACGCCACGTCCGCCAGGGCGCGCTCCATGCGCTCGGTGGCCTCGTCGACCTCGGCCGCGCTCACCGTCAACGGCGGCGCGACGCGGATGGCGTTGCCGTACAGGCCGCCCTTGCCGAGCAGCAGTCCATGCTCCCGGGCGGCGTTGACGAAGGCGGCGGCACGGCCGGCGTCCGCGGCCTTGCTGCCGTCCGGCACGACGATCTCGAGCCCCTGCATGAGGCCCATGCCGCGCACCTCGCCGATGAAGGGGTAGCGGCCCTGCAGCGCCTCGAGGCGCTCCCTGAGGCGCGCGCCCTGCTCGGCGGCGTTGGCCGGGAGGTCGTGCCGCTCGATGTACTCGATGGTCGCCAGCGCCGCCGCCATGCTGACCGGGTTGCCGCCGAACGTGGCGATGGTGAGCCTGTCGACCGCGGCGGCGATCTCCGGGGTGGTCACCGTGACGCCCACCGGCGAGCCGTTGGCGACGCCCTTGGCGAACACCATGATGTCGGGCTCGACGCCCCAGTGCTCTATGGCGCACATGTGCCCGCCGGTGCGGCCCCAGCCGGTCTGCACCTCGTCGACGATGAGCAGCCCCCCGGCCTCCCGCACGATCGGCAGGATGCGTTTGAAGTAGTCGCGCGGCAGCACGATGAAGCCGCCGACGCCCTGGATGGGCTCGGCCATGAACGCGGCGATCTTGCCGTCGGTCACCGTCGCGAGCGTCTCCTCGAGGTCCTGCACGCACAGGTCGAGAAGCTGGTCCTCGTCGAGCCCGAGCGGCGCCCGGTAGGCGTAGGGGCTACGCACGTGCTTGATGTAGCCGTCGTAGACGTGCCCCGAGCGCCACGACGCGTGCGCGGTCAGGCTCATGGCCGTCTGGGTGCGGCCGCTGTAGGCGTGCCGTAGCGTGATGACGTCGGTGCGCCCGGTGTACATCCGGGCCGTCATGATGGCCGTCTCGTTGGCCTCGCTGCCGGAGGAGGTGAAGAAGCTCGAGGAGAGTCGGCCGGGCGTGAGCTGCGCGATCTTCTCCGCCACGCGCACGGTGATCTCGTTGAGGTACAGCGACGAGGTGTGTTGCACCTTGTGCAGCTGCGCGACGGTCGCCTCGGTGACCTCGTCGTTGCAGTGCCCGACCGAGACGGTGAGGATGCCGCCGAAGAAGTCGAGGTAGTCGCGGCCCTCCACGTCCCACAGGCGCAACCCCTTGGCGCGCTCCACGGCCAGCGGGTGCTCGCCGTACATCAACATCTTGCTGACGATGGGGTAGATGACCTCGCGCTGGCGCTCCAGCAGCGCCTCGGTGGGCCGGCTCTGGGATTCGGTGATCACGCTGGTCCTCCTCGCGAGCGCGCGGCGGCGCTCAGAACGTGCGGCTCCAGTGATCGGGCCAGCGCTCGATCACGATCTTGGTCTGCGTGAAGAACTCGATCCCGTGATGCGCCTGCGCGTGCAGGTCGCCGAAGAAGCTCTCGCCCCAGCCGCTGAAGGGGAAGAACGCCATCGGCGCGGCCACGCCCAGGTTGATGCCGACGTTGCCGGCGTGGACCTCGTTGCGGAACTTCCGCGCGGCGGCCCCCGAGGAGGTGAACAGCGAGGCCTGGTTGCCGTAGGCGCGATCGTTGACGAGCGCGATCGCCTGCTCGATCGAGTCCACGTGCATCATCGACAGCACCGGCCCGAAGATCTCCGTGCGCGCGATCTCGCCGCCCGGCGGGACCTCGTCCAGGATGGTGGGATGCACGAAGTAGCCGTCGGCGAAGCCGTCGACGCCGCGTCCGCGGCCGTCCAGTAGGAGCTTCGCGCCTTCCTCGACGCCCTTGTCGACCAGCCCCGCGATGCGCGCCCGGGAGTCCGCCGTGATGACGGGCCCCATCTCCACGCCGTCGTCCATGCCGTAGCCGACCTTGCGGGCGCCGGCGTTGGCGACCATGCGCTCGGTGAACTCCTTGCGCGCCTCTCCGACGGTGATGGTGACGGAGGTGGCCAGGCAGCGCTGGCCCGCGCAGCCGAACACCGAGTCGGTCAGGATGCGGCTGGTCATGCTCATGTCGGCGTCGGGAAGCACCACGGCTGGGTTCTTGGCGCCGCCCTGGCACTGCGCGCGCTTGCCGTTGGCGGTGGCGTGGCTGTAGATGTACCTGGCCACCGGCGTCGAGCCGACGAACGACACCGCCTTGACGTCCGGGTGCTCCAGGATGGCGTCGACGGTCTCCTTGCCGCCGTTGACCAGCCCGACCACGCCCTTGGGGAAGCCGGCCTCCTCCAGCAGGCGGAAGAGGATCTGCGTGGTCATCGGCACCTTCTCGCTCGGCTTCAGCAGGAAGCAGTTGCCGGTTGCGACGGCGTAGGGCAGGAACCACAGCGGGATCATGCCGGGGAAGTTGAAGGGCGTGATGGCGGCGACGACGCCGAGCGGTTGGCGGATCATGTGCTCGTCGATGCCGCGGGCGATGTCCTCGTTGTTGTGGCCCTGCATCAGGATGGGCGCGCCGCAGGCCACCTCCACGTCCTCGATGCCGCGCCGCATCTCGGCGACGGACTCGGTGAACGTCTTGCCGGCTTCGTTGGTGATGCTGGCGGCCAGCTCGTCGAGGTGATCCTCGAGCAGCCTCTTGAGGCGGAACAGGGGCTGGATGCGGTCCTCTACCGGCACCTGGCGCCATTCACGGAACGCCCGGGCCCCCTCGCGCACGGCGGCGTCGACCTCCTGCCGCGGGCTCAGCGGCACCCTGGCCATCACCGCGCCCGTGGCGGGGTTGCGCACCTCCAACTGGTCGCTGGCCGACGAGCGTCGCCACTCGCCGCCCACGTAGTTGAGGAGGTCCTGCACGGGGGTCGCGCTCTGCTTCACCGTCATCCTTCACCGCCCTTCACGATGCCCGCGGGGCTGCGCCGCGTGGCGCCCGGCTCCTGATGCCCGGTCCCCGTTCGTGGTCCTGAACTCGGCGTCGCGGCGCCCGCACTGCGCGCGATCGCTGCGCCCGCCAGCGCCTCGCGAGCGTCGACGGCCTCGAGGTCGAGCGCCCGGCCCACCGGCGCGCAGGTCAAGCGCCCCTGGTGCGTGCTCAACCCCCGCAGCAGCGCCGGGTCCTCGAGTGCGCCCAGCCCTCGATCCGCCAGCTGCAGCGCGTAGGGGAGCGTCTGATGCGACAGGGCGCGGCTGCTGGTGTTCGGCACCGCGCCAGGCATGTTGGCGACGCCGTAGTGTACGACGCCGTCGACGACGTAGGTGGGGTCGTGGTGCGTGGTCGGGTGGATGGTCTCGACGCAGCCGCCCTGGTCCACCGCCACGTCCACGATCACGCTGCCGGGTTGCATGGTCGCCAGCATGGCACGCGGGACCAGCCGGGGCGCCAGGCCGCCGGGCAGCAGCACGGCGCCGACGACGAGATCGGCGCGTGCCACGGCGTCGGCGATGCTGGCCGGGGTGCTCGCCAGGGTCTGCAAGCGTCCCTGGAAGACGTCGTCGAGGACCTGCAGCCTGGCGTGGCGGGTGTCGAGGACGGTGACGCGGGCGCCCAACCCCAGGGCGGTGCGCGCGGCGTTGGTGCCCACGACGCCGCCGCCCAGCACCGTGACCGACCCCGCCTCGACGCCGGGCACGCCGCCCAGCAGCACGCCGCGGCCGCCGTGGCTGCGCGCCAGGTGCACGGCGCCCGCCTGCGGCGCCATGCGCCCGGCCACCTCGCTCATGGGCGTCAGCAGCGGCAGCGTGCCGTCCTCGAGCTGGACCGTCTCGTAGGCGATGGCGGTGGTGCCGGCCGTCAGCAGCGCGCGCGTGAGATCGCCGTCGGCTGCCAGGTGGAGGAAGGTGAAGAGCAGCAGGTCGGGACGGAGGTAGCCGTACTCGTCGCGCACCGGCTCCTTGACCTTGAGCACCAGGTCCGCGCCCCAGGCCTCGCCGGCACTTGCGACGATGGTGGCGCCGGCCTCGCGGAAGGCGTCGTCGGCAAAGCTGCTCCCGATGCCGGCGCCGGCCTCGAGCAGCACCTCGTGCCCGCCGGCCACCAGCGACCGCACGGCCCCGGGCGTCGCAGCGACACGATGCTCCTGAGGCTTCACCTCTTTCGGGATGCCGATAAGCATGAGCGCCCCCTCAGGCGTCACCAACACCGGTGCGAGCGGCCTGGGCCTGCTCGTGCACCGCCAACCCCGATTGGATGTTGTAGCTACCCTAGGTCCTGCGATGAGCCCGCGCTAGGTGTCGAGATCACAAATCCTGCTGCGGCTGGTTGTCGGGAAGCAACAACGATGCATGGCAGGCGAGCTGCACGCGGAAGCGTGCCTCGGGCTCGGCCAGGTCGAGGCCGGTCAGCTCCTCGATGCGCGCGATGCGGTGCCGGAGGGTGTTGACGTGCACCTCCAGCGTCGCGGCCGCCGCCCGCTGCTGGAAGCCCGAGGCGGCCAACGCCTCCAGGGTGCGGCACAGCTCCGGCCTGTCGGCGAGCGGCCGGAAGACCTCGCGTACCAGCAGATCGCGCGCCGCGGTGTCGCCCTGGAGGGTCGCCAGCACCAATGCCCCTTTCACGTTCTGGATGGCCCCGAAGCGCAGGCTGGGCACCACCGTCAGCACCTCACGGTAGGCCTGGCGGATGTTCGCGGGCCCCGTCACGAGGCGACCGACGACCAGCGCCAGCATGTCCTTGCGCTGCGACCACGACAGGGTCCGGTCGCCGGTGATCTGCTCCCACAACCGCTCCGGATCCACGCGTTCCGGCAGCAGCAGGCGGATGTGCGTGGTGGACGGTGACAGCAGCGGCGCCGTCCCCTGTCGGCGGAGCAGCAGGCGCAGGTCACCAATGAGGCGCTCCCTCAGCGCCAGGTCCTCCGTCGACAGCGGCTGCGGAACGGCGAGCGCCATCAGCGCGACACGGTAGCGCCCGTCGTGCCGGAACCCTTGCAGCCGGGCCCGCTCAAGCAAGGCGTCGGCGCTGCCGTTGGCGCCCGCACGCCCGTCCAGCAGCGAGTCGACGAAGGTGTAGCCGAGCTGCGCCTCGGTCCGCGCGATGCTGCGCTGGTGCGCGATGGTGAGCCCGGCGACGAGGGCGGCGTGCTCCGAGGCGCGGGCGTCGAGCTCCCCGATGGGCGCGTCTCCACCCCAGATCCACACCCAGCCCTCGACCTCGTCGTGCATGCGGATCGGGCACAGCACGCGGGCCCCGCTCCCGCTCTCGCCGCCCTCGACCAGGACGGCGCCCGCCTGGGGGCGGACGCGGAGGCGGCTCTGGTCGCGGCTCTGGTCGCCGTCCTGTGCGCCGCCCTGCGTGCGGGTCTGGTCGCGGTCCTGCGCCCCGCTCTGCGCGCGGGCCCGGTCGCGGGTCTGGTCGCGGAGCATCTGGTCGGCCGCGTCCAACCGGGCCGCCGCGAGCTCCCGCTCCACGGCGTCTCGCGAGCCGGAGCGGGCGTACACGCCCAGCAGCTGACCCTGCGCGTCCTCGAAAGCCACGTCGCGCCCGAGCAGCGAGCCGAGGCTGCCGGCGAGGTCCTCGAGGCTGCCCACGTCCATCGCCGCGCGCGTGACCGTGCGGTGGATTCGCTCGCTCTGCTGGATGGCGCGCAGCTGCTGCTCTATGACCCGGTACTGCTCCCGGAAGATCGCCGAGTTCAGCTCCAGGGTGAGCTCCGAGAAGGGGATCTCCCAGGGGATCTCCAGCATCGGCAGGCCCTGGCGCTCCGCCTCCTCGTTGGCCGCGGCAGGCACGCGGTCGATGTACTGCGGCACGGCCACGCCGACGGCGGCAACCCCGCGGCCGGCCAGCCCCTTGATGAGCAGACGCTGCTCGTAGGGCGTCCTCGGCCAGGCGTACCCGGTGGTCAGCACCAGCTGGTCGGCCCGCACGAACGGCAGTGGTTGCGGGTGGTCGACGGCGGCCACCACCCTCACCGCGCGGCGCAGATGGTCCGCGCCCGCGACCACGCGAGCGTCGCGCAGGATGGCTAGCTCAAGCAGGCCCGCTACGTCCACGACGCGACCTCATCGCCGCCGCGCGCCTGGGGGTCCGAGCCGTGCCCGCGGTCCGGGCTGCGGTCTCGGCTGCGGGGAGGCGCCGCGCTCTGTCGCTCGAGCCGGGGCCAGGGCCGGGCGGCGAGTCGAATGCCGCGAGCTTAGCACCCGCCGGCCGGGCGGCCATGCGGCGGCCGCCCGGCGCGGGCGTCGAGTCGTGGCGGACCGCGCGATTCCGGTCGGGCCGGAGTAGGCTGAAGCCGTGATCGCGGGGCCGGGGTGGGGTCGTGGTCGTCGTGGGACCCCGGTCGCCGTGGCAGGGGGAGAGCCGGACGCCGGGTCGATCTGGGTCCCTGTCGGCCAGACAGGCCGAGGCTGGTGCCGGCAATCAGGGCGCCCGTGCTGGCGGCCTACTCGCCGCTCCAGCGCGTTGACCCTCCACGCCGGCGCCTAGTAGACTACGGGACGCTGACCGTGGGCGGTTAGCTCAGCGGAAGAGCACTCGCTTCACACGCGAGGGGTCACTGGTTCAAATCCAGTACCGCCCACCAGAGAGATGGCGTCATAGACGCTAACGCCGCTGGCTCCGAGCATGAGTCGGCGGCGTTCATCATGGACTTGACAGCCAACTTCGTGGGCGCGTCAATTCGGCGAGGAGTCCATCATGCCGGGAGCCAAAAGAAGCCGCAGTCCAAACCCGTTTCTCAGTTCGTCCGCCAACGTGATGTCCCGTCCGAGGCGGCACAAGGAACCTCCCGAAGCGACTCACGCTCCGGGAGTCCTGTTGGTACCGGCCGCCAGCGGCGCGTGGGCACCGTCAAGCTAGGCGTCGTCGTGCAGGTCGCGCCAGGCCGTCGCTGAGGCGGTCGGCTGCGCGGAAGCGAAGCGTGGTACCAACGCGGTCACCAGGGTCGAGAGCCAGGTCCGAAGGTTCCCGCGGGCGTCGCGCTGGGTGGCGGTGCGGGCCAGCTGTTGTCGCGCGGCGGTGCGCATCATGTCGATGCGTCGGCAGGTGGCGATCTGTATTGCACTCCATGTGCCCGTCATCTTCGGCCTTCCTCTCCTTCACGAGGGCTGCTCGCGATGGAGTCATTTCAGCGTGTGGGAGCCACCATCGGGTCACGACGGTGGTGACCGCGGGGGTGACAGCGAGGGTGACAGCCGGTGCTACAATCGCGCCCGTAGGCTCCAGCAAGGCATCCGGGGGAAGGATCGGTACGCGTGGACACGCCCAGCGAGGACGCTCTGTTCGGCCCTTGGTTGCGGCGTCGGCGGAAGGTCCTTGATCTGACGCAGAAGGAGCTCGCGCGTCGCGTGGGGTGCTCCCCCGCGACGATCCGTAAGGTCGAGGCTGACGACCGTCATCCCTCGCGTCATCTGGCGCGCGTGTTGGCGGGTGTGTTGGGGGTTCCGGAGCCGGAGCTCGAGGCGTTCGTCCGCTTCGCGCGTGGGGGCTGGGCGGATCGTCCGCCGACGAGTGCAGTGCCGGACTTCGATCGCCCTTGGCTCGTCGGGGCGGCGTCCTCCAGCGGCGGGGCGATGTCCGGCGAGGTGCCCCTTGCTGCGGTGGAACCGGCAAACGGGACGCCGGAGGATGAGGCGGAGCACGTTCCTGAGGCGCCGCGCATCGTAGCTCGCGAGCATGAGTTGGAGCGCCTCGATCGGGAGCTGGAGCATGCGCTTGCCGGAAACGGCCGCGTCGTGCTCGTCTCCGGTGAGCCGGGGCAGGGCAAGACGGCGTTGATGACGGCGTTCGCGGCGCGGGCGCAGGCCGCGTATCCGGAGTTGCTGGTGGCGGTGGGCACCTGCAACGCCTACACGGGGCGGGGCGATCCGTTCCTGCCGTTCCGTCAGATCTTGGCGCAGCTCACGGGCGAGGTGCCTTCGGGCTCGCATCTCGATGCCTTCCAGCGCGAGCGCGCCGTTCGCCTGACGCGTGCGGTTCCCAGAGCGGCCGACATCCTCGTGCGAAAGGGGCCTCACCTGCTCGACAGGCTGGTGCCGCTGGCGGCGCTGGGTGACCGGATGCAGCAAGGAGGCTACGTACTGCCGCCGTTGCCCGCCACCGGTGGTTCGCTCCCGGGCGGGGTGGGCAGGCTCCCGTCGGGGGGCGAGGATCAACGGGCGTTGCGTTCCGAGACCGCCGCCACCCTGGCGGCCCTGGCCGAGGGCGCGCCGCTGCTGTTGATGTTGGACGACCTGCACTGGTTGGACGACAGCTCTGCGGAGCTGCTTCTGTACCTCGCCTCCGTGGCGCCCGACCACCGCATGGTGGTGCTGGGCGCGTTTCGGCCCGCCGACCTGCCGTCTCCCGGCTCGGGTGGGGCCCACCTGTCGCATCCCCTGATCGAGCTGGCCCAGTCGGGTGCCACCACGATCGACGTGGGTCTTGGCGACGGTCGAGCCTTCGTGGATGCCTGGCTCGACGGCGAAGCGAACGCGCTCGATGAGGACTTTCGTGCTGCCCTGCTGGGGCAGACCGGGGGGCATCCGCTGTTCACGATCGAGTTGCTAAGGGCCATGCAGGAGCGGGGGGATCTCGTCAAGGACGAGGCGGGCCGCTGGTCGGCCGCGCCGGATTTGCACTGGGAGCAGGTGCCCGACCGGATCGCCGACGCTCTGGCGGCGCGCGTCGGGCGGCTCGATGGCGCGGCTCGGGACGTCTTGAGGGTGGCGAGCGTGGAGGGTGAAGTGTTCACGGCGGAGGTGGCCGCCAGGCTGTTGGGGCTGGAACCTCGGCAGGCGGTCGCTTCGCTGGGTTCGGTGCTCGATCGCGGTCACCGCCTGGTGGCGGCGGTGGACGTGCAACGCGTCGCGGGCGGCCTCGTCTCTCGTTACGCCTTCCGGCACAACCTGATCCAGCGCTACGTCTACGAGAGCATCGACGAGGGTGAGCGCAGCTATCTCCACGAGGCGGTGGCTGTTGCCCTCGAGGCTCTGCTCGGCGGCGACGCGGATCCGGTGGCGCTCGCGCAGCACTTCACGCTCGCCCATGCCCCTGATCGTGCTGCGGTCCATCACCGGCGGGCCGGCGATCAGGCGCGCAAGGCGGCCGCCTTCGACCGGGCCATCGAGCACTACCAGGCGGCGCTAGCGAGCTGGGACAGCAACGACCCCGCTGGCCGGGCGACGCTGCTGCGCGACCTCGGTGAGAGCCACTGGATCTCCGGACACCTTGACGATGCGCGCTTGAACCTCGGAGAAGCCCTAGCGGGGTTCCGGGCTTCCGGTGACATGCGAGAGGCGGGAGCCGCGCAATTGGTGATCGCTCGCACCCACTTCGAGAACGGCAACTGGCAACGCTCGTTCGAGACCTGTCGCGAGGCGCTCGCCCTGCTCGAGCAGGGACCGGAGACGCCGGAGCTGGCGTGGGCTCAGAGCAGTCTGGCCCAGCTGCACTGGGTGGCGATGGACGACGCCGAGGGGCTCACCTGGGGGCGGCGCGCTCTCGAAACGGCCGAGCGGGTGGGTGCAGATTACGTTCGCGCGGATGCCCTGGACACCGTGGGAGGTCTGCTGGTCGAATCTGGACGGAGCCGCTCCGAGGAGGGCCTGCGCATGCTCTCGGAGAGCTACGAGCTCGCCGATCGGCTCGACCTCCCGTACGAGGCGTGCCGCGCCGGCCATAACCACGGCGAAGCGCTCAGGCACCTCGGTCGCTTCGACGAGGCGAAAGAGCGCTGGGAAGGGGTCCTCGGCTATGCCCGCGACCACCAGGTGGCCCTGTACGAGGGCGTAGCGCTGCACGAACTGTGGCGCCTGGCCTGGAGGCAGGGCCGATGGTCGTTCTGCTTCTCCGAACGGCCGCAGCTGGAGCGACGGGCCAACGGTGAAGGTCCTTTCCGCACGCCTCTGTTTCCCGTAGTGTCCGTGCTCGCGTCCGCGGACGTGGACCTCGGCCAGGCGAGTCAGGCGCGCAGCGCGCTGCAGCGTTCCGAACCGGTACTGAGGCGCCTCGTCGAGCCAGTGTGGCGCGCGCCCTACCTGCGCGAACGGCTTCGCCTCGCGGTGATGTCGGGTCAGCCGGAGGCCGCGGACGCCTTCGTGCTGGACATTGCCGAGACCGTACGCGGCAAGCGCTACGCCGGCGCCGTAGTGCCGCCGGTGCTTACGGGCCTGCAATGGATGGTGCGCCGGCCGTCAGGAAAGCTGCGCGCGACAGCGCAGGAGTGCTTGGAGGGCCTTGAACAGAAGGAAGCCAAATTGCACACGTCGGAGGCATGCGCGGCGGCGGCCGAGGCACGCGGCACCTTCGCCGCGGTGGAGGGCGACCCGGAGGCTGCCGCGACGCACCTGATGGACGCCGCAGAGCACTGGCAGGCGTGCGGCTTCCCGCTCGACGAGGCACGCGCAAGAGGCGCCGCCGCCCGTGAACTTGCGCGCAGTGGGAAGGACAGCGAAGCAGTCGGAGAACTCGAACGTAGTCGTGTCCTCCTTGACCGGCTGGCGGCACAGCTCCCGACCGAGGTACTTCGGGTCTCCTTCGCGAGCGTCGCGGAAGCCATGCGCACGGGCAGTGCGACCTGACGGGACTGGGGCTCGAACGCCAAGGCGGTGGCGGGCGCGAGCGACCAGTTGACAGTCATCTGACAGCCAAGTCGGAGATTCGGCACGGGCGCGACCGGTACCTCGCAGCGGGCAGGTGGGACTACGTAATGCGGGGCGGGTCGGGCGTCGTGGCGCACGAGCCCTTCCGACAGTCTTCCGACGATTGCGCCGGAACGGAACGGAATGACCCGGGAAGGTGAAGCAAGAGAATCGCGCCTTGGACGACGCATTGGCACGACGCGGGATTAGGCGGGACGTGGCCAGGGCTATTCACACGCGAGGGGTCACTGGTTCAAATCCAGTACCGCCCACCACGACAATGCTTGTCTAAGCCGCAAACTTCCGGGCCTAGGGGATGCGGGCCCGGAAGTTGTCTTTGCTGACGGCACCTTTGTGGCACCTACGCTTGCGGGGGACGCCCAATGAGCCGCCCGCGCACCGCCGCTGCGGATCGCCGCAGCCTGCCCCCGTCTACTAACAGGGGGGCGGTGCTGACAGCGCCATCGCCCGAGGACGACTTGTTGTTCGGCGTTCATTGGCTGGCCGCGACAGTCCCGGTTGAGACCGAAATCGACCTGGACACCGTGCTGGCTTACATCCGTGGCGAGCTCCACGGCGCAGACTGGTCGATCCGTGACCGCGGAGTCAGTGGCTACACCGTGACTTACGAGACGCTTTTCGGGCTCAGGGTACACGCAAACGAGGATCGTCCCGAAATGGGCATTCACTTGATTGCCGATGGCGACTGCTGCGACGCCATCGGAATCGAGTGCTTGCGCCGGATCTACGTGGGACTTCAGATGCGGGCGACACGAATCGACTTGGCAGTCGACAACTGCGACTTCTCGCCGGCCGACCTGAGGGATGAGTGGCATCGAGATAACGTTCGGACGAGCTGCAAGCCCGCCAGGAACCCGATGCCGGGTAGAGAGGGCGTTCGAAGCTGCTCCTGGTACAGCTCCCCGAGCGGCGACACCTTCAACATGGGGTCTAGGAAGGCAACAGCATTCGCGCGGTGCTACAACGAGCGTGGCTTCACACGGTTTGAGCTCGAGTTGAAGGGGAACAGGGCAACGAAGGTTGCGGACCTCGTACTTGCCGAGCCTGACTCCGCCGCGGAAACGGCGTTGTCGATCGTGCGTGATTTCGTGGACTTCGTCGATGCAGCAGCGAGTTCCAACCGGTCACGTTGTCCACTGTTGCCGTTCTGGGAACGCTTCGTGGCCGGTGCGTGTCGGGCAAGAGTCCGACTTGACCCTCGACCGGAGCCGTCAATCACCCGCACGGTGGACTGGGTCGAAGGGCAGGTCGCGCGGTCACTCGCGCTCTACGAGGCCTACATGGAGAAGGTGTTCGGGAAGTCAAGGGAGCAGGTGAGGCGCAGGTTACGGAAGATGGGCCTCTCACGGATGCAGCCTCGGCACGATGCCCTCCTACGCATCGCGATCGCGTCCCTTCGACCCCTGCGAGCCTCGGCCGGTAGGCAGTCGTAGTCGCGGGTCCACACGACTCGTGCGCCGGGGGAGCGTTCGTGACGCCAGCGGCCGCGACTGCACAAATCGTGCAATCGCAGCACAGGGGGTTGCCATAGCCCCTTCAAGTGTGCGATAATTGATGCCGTCGGGCGAGTGCGCCCGCGGGTACATTGACAGCTCCTCCGAGTTGCTGGCCGTTGAGGCCTGTGCACAACTGCGCAGGTCGCCGATTCGCCCAAAGGGCGGAGAGGCTACGTCCGGTGCGGAACCCTCCGTCGGGCCCCTCGCGGGGCTTGCTCCCGTGCTCCACGGTGGCTGCGGGTGTGCGGGTGGTTTTCTGCTCCAGGGCGTCACGTGCGCGCGTTCTTCGCGTTGCGCACCTCCGGTGTCCTCCGGTGTGTTCCGGTGGGCCCAGGGTCCGTGTTTCCTTCTTGGTCCCGTCCGTTGACATTCGTGGCTGGCAGCGCTGTGGGCCCGGGGCGCATGCCTCGAATCCACGAAGAGGAGGATGGGATGATGGAGAAACTCCATCACAAGCAGGTTATCGAGGAACTCGCGAGAGTCCGCGATGACCTAACCCGCAACGGACAGCTGGACCTGGCCGAGCGCATCGATCAGGTGCGAGATCGACTTCTTCGGAGGAGTCGTGAAGGCCAGCCAATATCGGTAGGGGAGCTCTTGAACGCGATCATGCTTGTGGTCGCAATCATCAGTCTCTTTCGGTGACGGCGAGAAGGAAAGCTACGGACATGAACCCAATTGGAGAACTATGGCTACTTCTATGAAGCGGTTTGGCAGCACCGTTCGCCAGATCCGCTCCAAACGCAACTTGACGCAGGCCAAAGCGGCCGAACGTGCTGGCTTGTCTGCGTCGTACTGGGCTTTGATCGAGCGCGGTGAGCGCTCGCCGAACTTGACTGTCCTGGAGAGGATGGCTGAAGCGCTTGGCGTACCAGCAAGCGTTCTCGTGTTCTTGGCGTCAGACCTCACTGACTTCGAGCGAGTGGACAAGAGTGTTGCCGAGAGCATGGCGCTGTTGAGCTGGAAGCTACTTGGGGAAAACGGCCTGGCGAATGACGCTCAGGATTGAGCGACCGTTCACGCAGTTCGGCAGCATTCGCGCACTCGCAGGGCATCTCCAGGTAAACGCGCAGCACCTGGCCAAACTTGCGGGTAGGGCCGACGCTGAGAACTACCGGGTGGTGGAGCACAAGCGATCTATTGATCCTCGCCTGCCAGACAAGATTGTCTATGACTCTCGCCGTGACCTCAAGGAAGTCCAACAGAGAGTAAACGAGCGCGTGTTCAAGGAGCTCGTATACCCGCCATACATCATTGGTGGAATTCCAGGGCGCAACGTCAAACAGGCAATAGAGGCGCACCTTCACGCCCGTTCGTTGATGACGTTCGACGTTAGCAGGTTCTTCGAAACAACTGCCGCGGCTCAGGTCCGCCGCACCCTGCAGCTTTGTCTTCAGTGCCCCCCAGAGGTCGCTGAGTTGCTGACGGCCTTGACCACGGTGGCCGGCCATCTACCACGTGGCGCTCCCACCTCAACTTACATAGCGAACTTGATCTTCTTTGATGACGAGCCTGAGCTCGTATCCTGGCTTGAGTCGTATTCAGGGTTTGACTTCCGCTATACGCGTTGGATTGACGACATCACGATTACGTCGCGGCACCCCCTCACCAGACAGGCAGTGTTCGACGTGACAGGACGGGTGCACAGAATGTTGCGACGTCACGGGCTCCAATTCCAGCGTGAGAAGCGAGTGCCGTTGTCGGTGCGAGCGAAGCGTCGCGTTGCGTACGACAGCCCTGCTGTAAGAGTCCACAACATCGAGATTCGTGGGGACCAGGTGTCCGTTCGCAAACGACTCCGTAGGGCCGTCCGGGGGAAGGTGCACCGGCTCTCTAGGGCTGTACGCGAACAGCCGCTCAACGAGAACGACCAGCGGCTGCTTCAGTCGCTTACATCAAAGGTTGGGTACATGGTCCACTTCCATCCGGAAATGGACGAACTCATCGCGCAGCTCGCAGACATCCGACGCCTGCACCGGCGATACGCCGAGCGAGATGAGTCGCCTACGTGACCTGACGCGAGCGGCTGGCCTCTGCACGGAGCATGGCAGTGGGTTCCCATCGGAGATTGGCCAAGCAGCGCAGAGCGCCGTTTACACTTCGAGCATGCATGGGCAGGCAGGAGAATCCATACGCTTTAGCACCTTTCCGCAGACTGCGCCTCCGCCAGACTTCGTCGAGCCAGTCATCTCCGCCTTCGAAGAGCACTCGAGCGAGATCTCAACGGACAAACGGGAGAAAGGCCTCAAGAGTAACGAAGTGCTCACCATTCTGAGGCCAGACCTTCAGGCGCTTGGATTCGATGTCGAGACAGGGAAGCGAAAGACAGAGAAGATACAACGGCCGGTGTTCTTCGGTGAGAATGGCGTGCCAACACTGCGCTACGAGATTGACGCCTACCACCAAGGGTGGCGCTGCGGCATGGAGGTTGAGGCGGGGCGGGGATGGAAGGGGAACGCAATCTACCGAGACCTCGTTCAGGCTGCAGTCATGGTCAATGTCCACTACCTGATTCTTGCCGTCTCAAACAGCTACAAGTACCGAACGCGGGATGCGGGCGTCGTTGTGAGCCGAGACTACGAGAACACGCTTGGGGTGGCACAAGCCTTGTACGGGCATACCCGATTGACGATGCCCTATGGCCTGGTGCTCATTGGCTACTGAAGGTACTGAGCTCGGCCGCAATGCTTGGAATGGGCGAATGGCTGACTAAGGCGGGGCCAGTGCCGGCGTCGTATGGCATGTCTGGATGCAGAGTAGGAAGCCTTTGGGCGGCGACTCTCACGTGCGTACGCGCGTGTCTTCTCACCAAATTGCGAAGTGTAAGGTTTACTGTAAGATTGTGCCCAAAGGACCCAATAGGAAGTCTTGGCTGAGTCTCATTGAAGGGGCGTCCGATGCCGATACGTGTTCGATTCGAGCGACCGCCGCTGGTCTTTGCCCTGGGCCAGGTGGTGATGTCCGATGTGCTCAAGATGGGCTCTTGTGTCCCAGACATCCAGGATGAGCTCCGGAAGCACGGCTTCCCTCTGTACCAGCAACAGGACGTGAACCAGGTCGAGATTGGACCGGGCCGCGAACCGTCGTTCCAGAAGCAGACGAGGTGGGTCTTCCGAAGTGAGGACCAACGGGATGCAGTGACGCTGACAAGTCAGGGCTTTGTGGTCCAGACAAGCAACTACAAAGGGTTTGAGGCTTTCCTGGCGACGATCGCCAAGGTGGCCGATGCCGTTTGGAGGGCAACGAACGTAGCGCTATGTACACGACTGGGGCTCCGGTACATTGACCTCATTGGCCCAAGAGAAGAGGCGTCGACGCTTCTTGATCGCAGCCTGCTTGGGCTACGTCAGGAACTTGTTGGGGGAGGCATGCGGACTATGATGAAGCGGCTTGAGCAGGTCGATGCGACGCCGGTCGGCGGGAGTCTGGTGATGCGCGTCTCGGAGACAATTGACGGAGCCTTCTTGCCGCCGGATCTCGGCCCTGCTCCAGTGTTGTTCGAAATTGAACGACCACCTGAGGCGGGTGAGCCTAGCGTTCTCCTGGACTTGGATCACTTCCTGCAGATGCAGTTTCCCTTTGAGGCGCAAGCGGTCGCTGAGCGCTTTGAGACGCTACATGACATACTCGAAGAGCGGTTCTTTTCCGTTCTGACCGATGATGCGTACGTAGCGTGGGGGGCACCACAAGTAGCGTCCTAGATTAGGAGTGTAGTCATGCCGTTGTTGCAGGCGCAGCAGCAGCCGGAAGTGCTTGATGTATTGCTCGCCGGTGAGCCAACCATTGTCCGTTCAACATTGGACTTGGGCATTGGAGAGCCAGACTTCGTGGTCGGGACTGGTACCTCGCTCTATCTGTTGGTAGCCGAGACAGTCAGTCGGTTCTCCACAGGTAGTTTCTATGCAGGACACGTAGGCAAGGCTGCCCGGGCCGGACGCGCCAACGACTTTCAGGTCCTCGAGCCTGGCCAATCGGAGAGCGTCGCCAAAGCGCTGGCCTTGATTAGATATCGGCTGAGCGCCGGCGTCCAAGACCTTGCACAGATGCTCCGTGTGTCGCGGCCCACCATCTACGGCTGGATGGGCGGGACACAGGAGCCGCAACCTCGCAATCTTGATCGACTCACCGAGCTTGAGTCGGCCGCAGGGAAGATTGTGGCTAGGTTCGGCCGACCCGTGCCGAGGCCCTTGCTTCTTGCCTCGGTGCGCGGAGCTAGGCTCCTAGACTTGCTGTCCGACGAGGTCGTTGTTGAGGAAAGTGTCGACGCGCAGGTTGTTGAGCTCGTCCAGAGGTCTGAACCTCGAGAGTCGGAGAGCGTCTTTGATCGTATGGCGGCTGAGTTCGGAGAGACCATTGACATGCCGGAAGATGCGCAGGAGCGCGCAAAGGACCTCACGGGTACCTCGGCCAGTTAGGTAGCACATGCCCGAAGACGGCATCGGAGCGACAATCGTGCGCAATGGGTGGCGGCAAGGTGCCATCTTGCCGGATGATCTCGCCCAGGCCCTAGTTCGGGACGCCCCTCCACACATTCCCGTGAGGCCGGGGGTCCGGCTAGTTCTCGTGTCGCACGACTGTGATATTGCCCGCAGGAATACCACCGAGCCAACAGTGGAGTTGCTTGTGTCGCACGAGATTGATGAGCTGGACGGCCAGTACACCAATGCACACAACAGTCGAACCCTTCACGTGCGAGGTGAAACACAGACGGGCGAGGTGCTCCTCTCTGCCGATGCTGCACATAGGTTCGTTGTGCCGAAGGAGCGTTTGTTGGAGGCAGCCCCCTTTGGCTCGCTCGACGAAACCGGCATGAATACGCTCTCGCGCTGGTTGTCAAATCGGTATCGGAGACCTGCACTGCCTGACGCATTCAATGACCGGCTGGGGGACAATGATCAGAAGCACCTGAGGAAAGTGAAGAAGGCAGTGAAGCGAGCGGCCTTTCGAGACAACGTACGTGGCGTCTACGTGCGAATGAATCCAGCTGGCGAGGCGCGCCCAAACCAAACCTATGTTGTGGATCTTGTGGCCGTTGTCCCGAAAGAGGTTGAGGCTGACGAGCGCGTTATGGGCGAGATACTTGCGGCGTTTGGGTCGCTGGAGGCGGCAATCAATGGCGCGCCGCACATCCACGTACGGAAGGGCACAGTGGTCCCGGACGACAAGTTCACGATGCGCGATCAGATCTCGAGCAAGAGACTCGACTTCGACTACTTGAGTCTCGCGGACGGTGACGATCCGCCGCCAGACTGACCGAACCTTGTCAAGGGACACCTAGTTTCCCGCGGTTGGGGGACATCCAGTTTCCCGCAGGGGTGCGGGGTCATCGGTTGGTCACCTGGGCCTCCAGTTCTCGGAGTCTGAAGCTTCTGCCGTCTATCGAGAGAACGTGACTGTGGTGGAGTAGGCGGTCGAGGATGGCGGTGGCGAGCACTTCGTCGCCGGCGAGCATCTCCGGCCACTGGCTGATGGATTTGTTGCTTCCATGAAGAGGCTGCCAGTTGTCAACGCCGTGCCTTGTGGTCTTTGGTTGTCGGCGTGGTGACCTTGTCCCGTCCCGAGGCTTCCATGCGCACTCTTGGTGCCCCGGTGATGGTGGGGCGGTGCAGGGTGGGGTTCATCCAGGTGGGCGCTGCCATCTAGTGAGCGATCTCGTTGGATCAAGCAACAAGGCGCAGTCGCCCTACCCGGCGGGTGGGATGGTCATACGCGAGAAGGGGTCGTCGTGGTCGGCGGTGTGCGGAGGTTAGCTGGGCTGGGCGGGTGCCTGGTGGTCGGTCGGTGGTGGACTGGCTGGGACGTCAAGGGTTGCGTCGGGAGCGGGTTTGGTGGCGTTGCGAAGGGGTTCGTAGACCTCGCCGGTGCTTCACAGGGCGTACAGGACGATGGCGAGTTTGCGGGCGACGGCGATGACGGCGATGCGTTTGGCTTCCTTGCCCAAGTTCGACAGTGGGATGGTTGAATTGCGTCGGTGACGCGCTTCGTTGCGTGGTGTTGTCACTAGGCGTTGATGGCGGTCGGTAGCGGCGACTTCAACGCCTTCAAGATCGCGGCTTGCTCGTCGTCGGGCGTGCTGGTGCGTTCCAGGCGGTGTTCGCCGAGGGTGATGGTGGCGCGCTGGATGCTGTCCAGGCGTTCCAGGGCGGCGTGGGCGTTGAGGTCGATGCCGGCGCTGTCGAGGCGGTCCTCGAGGATGCGCACCAGGGTGTAGGCGAGCACGCAGGCGTGCACGTGCCCGCGAATGCCGGGCTCGCTGCTGTGATAGATGGGGCGCAGTTCGAGCGGAGTCTTCAAGGTGCGGAAGGCGCGCTCCACGCGCCACAGGCCGCGGTACGCGAGCGCCACCTGCTCGGGCGGGAGATCGGTGGTGGTCCTGAGCACCCACTTGCCGTCGAACCGGGCGTCGTTCTTGGCCTTGCCGGTGTCGATCTCGGCGCTGGCGCCGCTGATCTTGAGGTAGCGCCTGGCGGCGGGTTGCAGGTTCTCCCGCCAGGAGCCGCCTTCGAGGCGGGCTTGGAGGTGCTCGAGGATGGCCTGCCGCTGCCGCGCGTCTTCTTCCGCTCGCTCTTGGTTCCTGCACACCAGTAGGCGCTCGTCGCCTTCACGAGTGATCTCCTTGACCTCCAGCCGGGGCGCGACCTTCTTGTAGCGCCCTGCGCGGGCGAGGGCCTCGCTGGCCTTGCTGCGCCGCAACCGCTCGGCGATGACGTAACCGACACCCTCATCCCGCAGCGCCTGCAGGTTGCTGTCGCTCACCATGCCCCTGTCGGCCACCACCACGAACGAACCCAGATTCAGCCTGGAGCGGAAGTCCTTGCTGGCCTCGGCCATGCTGCGAACGTCCGACTGCCGGCCCGGGAACAGCCAGTGCGCCAGCGGGATGCCCTCCCGGCTGGTGAGCAACCCCAGGTTCACCTGCGGCCGATCCCCGCGCTTGTCGCGCGAGTACCCGAAGCTCGCCAGGCCCTCCGGCCCTACCCCCTCAAAGTAGGTGCTGGTGGTGTCGAACAGCACCAGGCTGGCGTCAGCGAACAGGCGCTCGGTCAGCACGCCCGTCAGGCGCTCCTCGAGCTGCGGCCCGACCTCCGCCAGGAAGCGAAGCGCGCGGTAGGCGTGCTGCAGCGAGATGCCCTCGAACTCCGGCGCGTACACGCCCCTCAGCCAACTCCCCACCAGCGCCCGCTCCGAACCCGGCGCCAGCACCCGCTGGAACACGACCGCCTTCACGATCGTCGCGACATCGAACGAGAAGCGCCGGCCAGAAGCCAACCCCGACAGGATCTCGGTCAGCCCGAGCTCGCCCCACAACGCCTGCAACGGCAGCAGCGCCCCCACCCTCCGGCCCGGCTCCAGACCGACCTCCTCGAGGGTCACCGACACCTCGCCAGACTCCGCGGAGCCGTAACGCTTCAGCGACGCCCGCAGCCGATCCACGTCCTTCGGGTCCAGCTCATCCTCACGGCCCAGGCTCTTCAACACCCGATGCTTGCTCTGGCCATTCTCCCAGTACGACTCCACCAGTTGCAGGTACACCACCCCGCGAGTGTGCACGCGCTTGATGAACACCGTGCCACCAGCTTACCACCGCCCTATCCCGCACGGCAATAGGAAACAAACCACACAGTGCCACTAGGACACCGACCGCGGACCATGAAGAAGCCGCGTGCACCACGCACGCGGCCGATCAACCTACATCAAAGTGTCGAACTTGGGCCAGAACGGCCCACCGCCTCAACGACTCTAGGTGCGAGCGCTTAGCCGGCCGTTCGCCACCGACTATCGCTTCACCTTGAAACGAAACTATCCTGAAGAGCGGAAGCGCCTCCGGCTTGGCTGCATTTGGTCCGTGCAGCGTCAAGCTGATGAACAAACGGAGCAAGGCCTCAATCGGACCCTCCGCTTGGCAACATTCGTTCTTCCACTCATCAAGCCGCGCGACCGCTTCCGCATGCTCACCGCGCTCCGGGTCGTGGCGCATCGTCAAAAGGAACCCGTCACGACGCTGCGCCATCGCGTCAACAAGCGCGCCGAACTCGCGCCATCCCACCCGAACCTCATCCCGCTGAAGCGGCGATTCTGACCCGAAGCTCATCCCGCCAAGGGAGACCGGGAAACGCGCTGGCTCGAGGTGGTTCCACAACCACATGAGTTCCGTCGCAGTCTCTGCACCCGTCAGAGTGCCGGGCCAGTTGCGAAGGAACTGCACCGCCCTCCCGCTCATTTCGCGCCGCACTGTCACTACTCAGATGATAGGTGGCAGGTGGCACGCGCGCCGTTGCCGAGCGCCGCAAGCTTCGTTCAAGCGACCGCCCACTGCGCGGCAGCTGCCTCCGCCTGCTCCAGCACCGTCCTCGTCGCCTTTTCCTGCTTGTCCGGGGGATATCCGTGCCGGCGAAGGATCCGCTTCACGAGCACCCGAAGGTGTGCCCTAACGTTCTCTCGCAACGTCCAATCGATTGTCACGTTGTTCCGTACTGCCTCGAGAAGCTCCCTCGCGATCACGCGGAGGTTTTCGTCCCCGAGCACTTTCACGGCGCTATCGTTGGCGTCGAGCGCGTCGTAGAACGCCAGCTCGTCCTCGCTGAGCCCGAGCGTTTCACCTCGAGCGTGCGCCGCCCGTATCTCCTTGGCCAGGCCTATGAGTTCCTCGAGCACCTGCGCCGCTTCGATCGCCCGGTTCTGATAGCGCCGCAACGACTGCTCGAGCATCTCGGCGAACGATCGCGCCTGCACGACGTTCCGGCGCCTACGCGAGGAGATCTCGCCCTTCAACAGTTTCTGCAGCAAGTCGACGGCTAGATTGCGCTGCTTCATACCGCGCACCTCGGCCAGGAACTCGTCGGACAGGATCGAGATGTCGGGCTTCTCGAGCCCGGCCGCAGCGAAGATGTCCACCACCCCGTCGGGTGCTACGGCCCGCGAGAGGATCTGTCGCACCGCATGCTCGATGTCCTCATCCGTCCGGCCCGTTCCGTCGGCCTGCTTGGCCAGGACGGAGCGTACGGCCTGGAAGAACCCCACATCGTCCCGAATCCCCAACGCCTCGTCGCTCGGCACAGCGAGCGCGAACGCCCGAGAGAGCAGCCGGACCTCACGGAGGCACCGATCCTTTCCGTCCTTCTGGGCGAGAATGTGTTCCTGCGCGGCCGGCAGGAGCGACAATCTCTCCTTTGGCCCTCCTGAGATCCACGGAGACCAGTCGAAGCCGTGGAAAAGGCTGCGGCAGACCTCGTACTTCTCTTGCATGATCCGCACGGCTTCGTCCTGATCGATGGCCGTACGCCCCTTGCCTCCGCTTGCGGTGTAGGTAGCCATGGCGCGCTTCAGCTCGTGGGCCAGACCGAGGTAATCGACCACCAGGCCACCAGGCTTGTCCTCGAACACACGATTCACGCGGGCGATAGCCTGCATCAGCCCGTGCCCCCGCATCGGCTTGTCAACGTACATCGTGTGCAGGCTTGGGGCGTCGAAGCCAGTCAACCACATGTCGCGCACCAGGACCACCTGCAGCGCGTCGCTCGGGTCGCGGAATCGCTTGGCCAGTTCTTGCCGCCGGGGCTTGTTGCGGATGTGCTGCTGCCACTCGACGGGATCGGATGCGGACCCCGTCATCACGACCTTCATCGTCCCCTCTTCATCGTCCTCGGCAGCCCACTCCGGACGAAGTTCGGCGATCTCGTCGTACAACTCGACGCAGATGCGCCGGCTCATGCAGACGATCATCGCCTTGCCCTCGAGCGCCTCCAAGCGCTTCTCGAAGTGTTCCACCATGTCCTGCACGACCAGCTTCAGACGTTTGCCTGTCCCAACGATGGCCTCGAGCTGCGCCCATTTCGTCTTTAGCTTCTCTTTTCGCTCAGTCTCTTCGCCCTCGGTGACCTCGTCGAACTCGGGATCGATGTGGGGGCGCTCGTCCTTGTCCAGCTCCAGCTTCGCCAGGCGGCTCTCGTAGTAGATCGGCACAGTGGCGCCGTCCTCGACCGCGCGTTGAATGTCGTAAATGCTGATGTAGTCCCCGAACACGGCCCGGGTGCTGGCGTCCTCCAGCTCTATGGGGGTGCCGGTGAAGCCAATGAATGAAGCGCTCGGGAGAGCGTCACGCATGTGCCGTGCGAAGCCATCGATGAAGTCGTACTGACTGCGGTGCGCCTCGTCCGCGATCACCACGATGTTGGGGCGATCGGAGAGGGTCGGATGCGTGTCGCCCTTCTCCTCCGGGAAGAACTTCTGGATGGTGGTGAACACCACGCCGCCCGCGTCCACGTCGAGGAGCTTGCGAAGCTCCACGCGGCTCCGCGCCTGCACCGGCGGCTGGCGCAACAACTCGCTGCAGCGCGAGAACGTCCCGAAGAGCTGGTCGTCCAGATCGTTGCGGTCCGTGAGCACCACCAGCGTCGGGTTCTGCATCGCCTGCTCCCGGACCATCCGCCCCGCGTAGAACGCCATTGTCAGGCTCTTGCCCGAACCCTGGGTGTGCCACACCACGCCCACGCGGCGGTCCCCGAACCGTCCACCATCAGGGCCTATGCTCAGAGAGTCCTGGTCCACGAGCTGGGCAGCGCGAAGAGTCTGTCCGATGGCCTCCTGGACCGCATGGAACTGGTGATAGCCCGCCATCTTCTTGACGAGCCGACCACTGCCGTCGTCGTCGAAGACGATGAAGTCGCGCACCACTTCTAGAAAGCGGCTTGGCTCTAACAAGCCCTCGCACAACACCTGCAACTGAGGCAGCGCCTTGTCCGCTAGCTCTTTGCCGGAGATGGTGCGCCACGGCTTGAACCACTCCCAATCGGCCGTCAAAGTGCCGACCCTTGCCTGCACGCCATCCGAGATGACGAGTGCATCGTTGAATGTGAACAGCGACGGGATCTCCGCCTTGTACGTCTGCAGCTGACGGAATGCCGTCTGGATCGTGGCGTCCTCGGATGCGGCGTTCTTCAGCTCCATCACGGCCAACGGCAGTCCGTTGACGAACAGGACGACGTCCGGTCGTCGCACATGCTTGCTCTCCTCGACCGTGAACTGATTGACCGCCAGAAGGTCGTTTGCGCCGATGTGGTCGAAGTCGATGACCCGCACCTGCGCACCCCGGACCCCGCCCGAGGCCGTCCGGTACTCAACCGCCACTCCGTCGACCAACATCCGGTGTAGCGCTCGATTGCGCACCACCACATCCGTGCCCTCGAGGCGAGTCAGCTTGCGGTACGCGTCGTCGATCGCTTCTTCGGGGAGTTCAGGATTCAACCGAGCAAGGGCATCACCGAGGCGTTCGGTGAGTACGACCTGGCCGTAGTCCTTTCGCTCACTGCAGGGCTCGCCAGGAGCGATGTCCGGCCCGCTTACGTAATCCCATCCAACATCCTGCAGCCACGCCAGCGTGGCTTCCTCAACATCCGACTCCGCGAACTTGCTCATGTGCCCCCCGTTGATGCCTCCTGGATCTCCTTCAACGTGCGACCCTTGGAATCCTTCCACTCGATCCGGCCGTTGCTTGACCTCCCCAGCATCACGCCCGCCGCCGTCGAAGGAGAGCTGAAGGTGTAGTCCTGCGCAAGCTTCAACGTTTCACCGCCATCGATCAGCACACCCTTCGATTGCAGTGTCGCGCTTAGCTCGCTCAAGAACGGCTGAATTGAGGGCGCCTCGCTCTTCGCTGCCAGTGAGCCCTCGCGCACCACGAAGCCCTCGACCCCCTCATAGCCCCTCGCCTCGATGCCCTTGCTCCGAAGCACCAGCCCCCGCTTCCCGGAGACCGGGGCACGCGGCTTGTCGAAGAAGCTCACGCCCACGACCGGAAGGCACAGCAGCAAGTCCGCCAGGAACGCCTCCGCATCCGCTGCATCCGCCTCCGACAACGACGGCAACTGCGGGACGTTTCCGTTGTCCAGCTCACATCGCTTCGCCGCTGTAGCCAGCTCCACCAAGCGCGACTCCAAGTACTGCACGTGCGCCTTGTTCAGATTCTGATCCTTGCTCACGAACAAGACCGCATGTGTCCAGAAGTCCTTCGCCTTCATATGGCTGTCCAAGCGCGGCAGCAGCGCATCCCCCTCGCCGACATACGCGCGAGGCAACTGACCAGCCTCGTTCAAGCCCCACAACACGTACACGCCCGTCCGGCCCAACTCGGGTCGCGCCCGGACTTCTGGGAACAAGGACCGCGGAAACACCAACCCCTGACCCGTCCAGTTCGACTTCTCCACAATGCGGAGGCTCTCAGGCTCACCCGACGGGATGAAGATGCGAACCGAAAACCCCCCTGGCCCCGCCATTACGTCGCACTCCCCACGAGCTTCTCCGCCTCCGGCACGCGTAATTCCCCAGAGACTAGCTTGGGCAACAGCGCGTCTCGCATCGCCGCAAGGGCGCGTGACTCGCGGCGGCTCGCAAGCACCCGTTCCAGCAACGGCTCGGCGAGCCGCTCAAACTGAGCCAGAAGCGCATCGTCTGGCCGTACCACAGGAAGGTCAAGGATGGCGTTGACCTGTGCTCGCTGGTGACTCTTGGAGGTCCCGGTAACCAAACCCTCGAGATCTCGCCGGAAAGGACCCGAGCGAGCAAGACAGTAGAGATATGAACGTCCAAAAGGAGGGCGAGGGGACAGTACCAAGAATTCCGTCGAGCACACAGATCGTTCGCCTGAATGGACATCTACTAGCCATACTCGCTCGATCTCCGGGTTCAACTTTGAAAGAAGTACGACGCCATCTGGGACGCGTGACTTCTGACTCTTGATGAGTCCCCCAAGTTCGACCTTCGGCGCCTGCCCGTCATCGAACGCGGGGATGCTGTAATGCCAGTACTCGACGTCCGGCGACTGCAGCGGCGCTTCTTTGCCACGGAGATGCCTGCCGACGTCGCCAAACTCGCATACGCTCCACCCATAGGGGATTGCTCCACGTTCCGAGTCAGCAAGTCGTTCGGGGAAGAGGTCAGCAAGGGGCCGCGGAAGGCCAGGGTCACGCCCTACAACCTTGGCAATCACGGGCTCGAAGTCCACGAACCACGACTTGAACAGCGCCCGCGCCATCGCGTCCAGCGTCTCGCTCATGCGCCGGTTCAACTCGATCTTGTCATCAAGCGCGTCCAGGACCTGGGCGATAGCGCACTGTTCTTCAAGCGGCGGCAACCGAAATGCGAATGCGCGGATGATGCCTTCGTTGAGGTTCGGCATCGTCGCTCCAATTGCATGGGTCTTGAACCACCTTATGGAAGAGGGGTCGGCCAAGACATGCGAGACGAACGGCGGATGTACCGTGCTACGGGTGGGTTCGATGCGCAGTCGAATAGCCCCTGTACCGCAAAGGAACCCGCTTTCGGCATCACGAACTATCGCGGTTCGCCCGGTAGCCTGAACACCACGGCGCGCGAACAGGATGTCTCCTTCGTGCAGCCTATGCCTAGAGAGCTGCGTTGCCTTTTCTGCGCCAACTTTCGCAAGACCTGAATGCTCAATACGCCGACCCCGAATAGCCTCCGTAGGCACAACGGGAACGCCGGCCGAGGCGTAATCAGATGCGTGAAGCTGAGAGCCGAAGGGCCCAGTCTGCAGCTCCGCGAGGCCCGCATCGCACAGATCGCCAATCGTAACCTGACGCCAATTACTTGCCATATCCGAGGTCTCTTAGATTGGCAGCGATAGCAACGTCGAGCCTTGTGGCCTCAGCCCCCTGTTCACGCAGGAATGTGACCAGCCGGTCCATCTTCTCCTCGAACGGCTCGTCGTCGTCCTCGACCTCTTCGGCGCCAACGTACCGCCCGGGCGACAGCACGTACCCGTGCTTGTGGATCTCCTCTAACGACGCGCTCTTGCAGAAGCCAGGCACGTCCTGGTACGCCCTCGCCCCCTTCTCGCCGCGCCACGCGTGGTAGGTCTCCGCGATGCGAGAGATGTCCTGGCTTGTCAGCTCGCGGTGTGTGCGGTCGACCATGGTGCCGATCTGGCGCGCATCAATTAGGAGAACCTCCCCACGCCGGTCACGGAAGTCGCCGTTGTGCCGATTGCGGGCCAGGAACCACAGGCACGCAGGAATCGGCGTGGAGTAGAACAGCTGCCCGGGCAGCGCTACCATACAGTCGACCAGGTCGGCCTCAAGGAGATTCTTGCGGATCTCGCCCTCGCCAGACTGATTTGAGCTCATCGAACCGTTGGCAAGCACTAAGCCGGCCACCCCCGTGGGCGCCAAGTGGTGCACGATGTGCTGCACCCAGGCGAAGTTGGCGTTGCGCGCTGGTGGCGCGCCGTATTGCCAACGCTTGTCATTCTGCAAACGCTCCCCACCCCAGTCAGAGATGTTGAAGGGCGGATTTGCGAGGATGAAGTCGGCCCTCAGGTCGGGCTGTTGATCGTTGTGGAAGGTGTCGCCGTATGCAATCTGGCCGTCGATCCCGCGAATGGCAAGGTTCATCTTTGCCAGCCGCCAGGTCGTGTAGTTCGACTCCTGGCCGTAGACCATGATGTCGCGTTGAGCATGGCCGCCGTTTCCGTTTCCACTCGCGTGAGCCCTCAGGAACTCGACCGACTGCACGAACATGCCCGATGATCCACAGCAAGGGTCATAGACCCGGCCCCGGTATGGCTCGAGCATCTCGACCAAGAGCTTGACGACACAACGCGGCGTGTAGAACTCCCCGCCCTTCTTGCCCTCGGCGCTGGCGAACTGCGAAAGGAAGTACTCGTAGACGCGCCCGAGGACGTCCCTGGACCGCGCATCCTCGTCGCCGACCTTGATGTTGCTGATCATGTCGATGAGCTGCCCAAGCCGCGTCTTGTCCAGCGCCGGCCGGGCGTAGTCCTTCGGCAGCACGTCCTTCAGTGACGGATTGTCGCGCTCAATCCCCTCCATGGCGTCATCGATCAGCGTGCCGATCGTTGGCTGCTTCGCCTGCGCCTTCAGATGTTGCCAGCGCGCCTCCAGCGGCACCCAGAAGACGTTGACGGCGCGGTATTCGTCCGGATCCTCAGGGTCAGCTTCCTCTCCCTGTTGGGCCTCAAGACGAGCGTGTTGCTCCTCGAATGCGTCGGAGATGTACTTGAGGAAGATCAGGCCCAGCACCACGTGCTTGTACTCGGCAGCGTCCATGCTCCCACGAAGTGCGTCGGCCATCTGCCAGAGTTGTGCCTCGTAGCCGACTATCGCGCCACTTGAATCCGATGGAATCGAGTTGTTGGACACATTCGTCATCGTTGGCCTCGGTCAATGGACTTGGCCCAAGGGCCACAGAGCCGGGGATTAGCCCCCAGGGCAAGAAGGAGAAACTGGGGGACTGCGATGGAGCATGGCAGTGGCCGCAATTGACGATGAACCCGTGAAAGAGGCTCCGACAATTCAGCGTTTGGGACAAAGAACATGATGAACCCCCAGAACGGCTGATCCGCGATGCTACCTTAATGCGTCACGGTAGCGCACTCATTGAAACCGTGTACACGGGCCCTCTCTGGCAAGTGGACCTGTGCGCCACCGATTCATCCAGTGCGTCGCCCATACCCTCGATCGCACCGAAGCATGGTGGGCTTAGTAGGGCACGAAGCCGGATGGCTCAGGACCATGGCTTGCCGCGCGCATCTCTTGCGTGCCGTGCCAAACAGCACAACATCATCTTCCAAGGCCTCGCCTAGTTACGGGGTCATTACGTAGTAGCTGTAACTTAGCTGTAATTGGCGGCGAGTCTTGGCGCTCCCCGCAAACAGGAGTGCACGCCAGTTACGTCCTGGCGGGAAGAAGAAGTGGTGGGCCCTGCTGGACTTGAACCAGCGACCAATCGATTATGAGCTTTCGCGAGCCGCGTTGAGATTGGCTTGGTACGGAGGCGTTGTCCTAGACGGTAATGTCCAGGGGTGACTCTTGGGTCAGGGTTGTTGCAGAACGAGTGTCTTGGTCGAGTGGGCGCCCGAGAGGCGCCCGAGTGCCAGGAGCCGGTTCTGTTTCCCTGGCGCGAATTCGAGGGCGCTGGCCAGCAAACTCCGCTTGCGTGTTATTCCTTGGGGCTCAGCACGGGGGTCGAGGAACACACCGTGATCGCTTTCGATCCGCGTGTCATCGCAACATATAGGTTGCGCGCATCCAATTCTCCTGCGTTCAGAATCACTGCGACCTCCGCCTCAAGACCCTTCAAGAGCAACGTGCTGCCGACGGCACGCCGTGGTAGCGTCCTCCCAAGAACCCGATTCTGTTCCCGCACGGCAATGGCTACTTCGTAGAAGGACACCGCTTCGGTTCCACCGGAAACTCGAAGTGCCTCGATACATGCCCTGAATACCGTGGGGCGGTACAGGCGAACACCTCTCTGCCTCCTGATCGCAGTTAGCAGCTCTGCCGCTCCCCGATATGTCGGCGCTTCCACGAATGACAGAGCCACCTCCTCCACATGCGACGGTGCAACCCGTGCCGTTCCGCGCCTATGGGTCTGAACTCGACGGACAAGGGCAGTGGCGCCCGCGTTCGTCATGGTGGTCTGTGCGAACCCCGCAAGACGTGCCAGAGCGTCGTCTGCTCGGAGGTCGAATTCTCGAGCGAAAGCCACGAAGTCCTTCAGGTCGATGGCTTCAACCGTTATCGCACCTGCTGTCCGGCTGGCGAACTGGCGCTGGCTGTAGGGACTTGTGCTCTTCCCAATAATCAAGACGCGATCGCCATCGTCAGGCGGGGAAGTGCGCGCAGCGGTCAGTTGCCGAGCAAGGTCCTCGGTGCCGTCAAGGTCAATCCACTCAACGTTCGAAGGTCCAGTACGAAGGTCGATTGGTTCGCCACGTAGCAGCTTCCCGCGAATCTCAAGCAGCCAATCGCCAAGGGCCCCGGCACCGACATTGATCCACCGCCATGGCGTGTCGAGTTCGCCAACTACTGGAAACACATCACAGACCTCGCCGTTCCAATCTGGAAGAACGTTGTCACCAAAGCCGAAGATTGCTTGCAGGGGGTCGCCCAGAACGCACGTCGGCAACGCATTCGCAGAGTGCGTCACAACGGCGTGTTGCTCTACGGAGCAGTCCTGATACTCATCAACGAGGAGCCGGTCATAGGTCGCCTTCAGGATCTCATCTAGGTGCCCTGCTTCCAGCAGTCGTGCAGCGGCAGTCCGAATCCTAGGGTAGTCCCTGCGCGGATTGCCAAGCGCGAGTATTGCGGCGTCGTGCCCACTTCGTACGGGGAAGGTGGATATGAGCCGCATGCACCAACCGTCAATTGTGGAGAGCCGGTAGGCGCTTCGAGGCACGCCAGCCTCGTCAAGTCGCGCGCGCAGGGCGGCGACTCCGGCATTGGTGTGTGTAAGTACCAAGACAGGCTTCTCACTGCGATGCCGTGCTAGGGCCTCTGCAATGAGCTGAGTCTTCCCGCATCCCGCGGGTGCCGTGATAGTGCCCCGGTCAACCGCGAGAATGTCAACGCTATCCCGTTCCATCGTGCGCCCACGCGAAGATGCCTTCAAGCAATGCCCTGAAGCCTTCATCGGCATTGAGCAGGTCAGGGCCGACAACTTCGCGGCCAACATCCTCCATGTATGTGACCGATTTGAACCACTTGTTGCGTCTTGAGCCTGCGGCTTGCCCAAGGACGGCCCGGCTGTCGCCGCCAATGCCGGCAGGCACCTCGGCCCGGATTGCACCCAGGTCTTTGGCGTTCTCTGAGGCGGACTTGATGTGCTCGTCTATGAGTTCCTGCCCATGGAACCCGATTGCCTTGTCAACCAGCTTCGTCACACCATCGTCGGACAAGCTCAAGAACAATTCCTCCTCAAGCTTTCGCCCCTCCCGACAGGCAACCACCATGCCCCCACCCGCGATGAAGGCCGCCTCCACATCCGCCGGCGGTGGCAGGTCATCATCGCGCATCACAGCCGTTCGATAGCCTAGGGCCCTGAAAGCGGCGGCGCGCTTGAACGGGATATCTGGAGTACCGCCGCCACAGTCCACGAGGGCTACTCCTTGAGCGGCAATGGCTTGTGACCCCCCGCCCGTCCGATACTGATCGAGCCCACGCACGAGTCCTACTTCGCTTGCCCCCTCGCAGACGATTACGGATGCCGCAAGAAACGCCTCCGGGAACTTGCGAATTGTGCTCTGCATGTCGTCTTCTACGCCAACCTCCATCACCTCGTGGTGTTCTGCCGCGGGGCGGATAACGAACAGCTGGGCTCCCGAAAGCTCTTGAAGAACAACGGGAGAATGGGTGGTCATGAACACCTGAAGAGGGGGTTCGTCTTCCTTCGCCCCCAGCGAGCCAAGCAGACGCATGATTCGGTGTGGCTCGAGACCGTGCTCCAACTCATCAATGAGAATGATGGTGGACTGCTCTGCCGCCTTCCGCTGAAGACCCCCGATGAGGAGCCGGGTCGACCCGGTCCCGAGTCCCCGCAGCGGCACGCCATCTTCATCATGCAAGGAGATAGTTCCACCACTAAGTGAAACGGAGTGAGCATCAAGCATCGCTTTGACGCTCTCGCCGACGGGAACCCCTAGCTCCCTTGCTGTGCCCGTGACGATTCCAAGGGTCTCGCCGAGTTGAGCCTCGGCTCCATCGCCAAACGCGGCGCGAACCGTTCGTGCAACGCTCGCTAGCTCCGCGGAAGCGTCCGCCCGCTCTTCAGAAACTCTGTTCAGCACGGATCCGGGTCGCCACCCAAGATGGTATTGGGCCACCGTGCCAATCCGTGTGGGAGCCAAGCGAACGCGATCACCCCAGGTGAGATTCCGGGTCAGCCCTTGGGCTTCGGCCCGTTCCGAGATCAAAGACCATGACGGTTCGAGGTCGCTTCCCACCGTCATCCGGATGGTGATGACTGTCTCGGCCTCACTCTCTGGTTCATCGTCGAAATCACGGGTCTCCGCATCAAAGCTTCGGAGGTACATGCCGTAGGCGTCGAGATTCTGAAGTCTGTCGTCAAGCTCGCCGAGCGTCACCGACACTCTGATGGGGTCCTGGACGTCAAGTCGATGGAAGTCGGCGTCCGTAAACTGGATGTTCCGTCGTGCGCCCAAGCAAAGGTCTATTGCATCTAGTACCGACGACTTGCCGCTATCTCCAGGCCCTATAAGGCAGTTGAGTCCCTGCGCGGGAAACCACGAGAGCGACTTGATGCCGCGGAAATTCTCGATCTGGACATGTCTAATGCGAGTCATCGCCAACCGCCCCCATGCGTGACTGTCGAGAACCCGTCATCCTTCCCTCTCCTGAAGGCCCCAAGGTCCTGCCTCAAACAGTCGCTCAGCTTGTTCCAGCCTACGCCTTTGACATCCAGAGGGGCCCACGGCTAGGGCGAATCACCAGATCCCACAGATCGTCCGTCACTCGACATCGCCTCCGGCCGGTCGACCTTCATTTCGAAGACTGGTCCTCGCCGATTGCCTAGCCAAGAGGCCCCGTCGCAGTGCTCCGCGCCATGCCAGTCCAGAGTTCTCGAGCGCCCGGCTCAATCGGGTCAGCGCCTTTAGTGCATGCTCACGTGTTACGTAGGCAGTCGGGCTCGCGCCATACGCAGCAGCAAGGAATCTCTAACGGTGGAGGACGGCAGCGTAGTAATTGCAGTTGCCTGAACCAGTCTGCTTGGTTTCCATTGCAGCGAATGCAAGCACTTGCGCCTCTGGAGGAAACACCTTGCCCTGCCAGCCTCTCTTGGCCGGCGTAACCTCCTTGCGGCTCTTGCTGCTCTCCCGGTAGAGCCTGACCGCCTCGATCTTGAAGGCCTTGGGGTACGGGGCGTTGGAACGCTCTCGATGCATGAGACACTGTCTCCTTTCTGAGGCTGATTCGGTGTCAATGTCGCGCGTCGAAGACGAGTTGTCACTTCTGGCCATGTCTTCTTGAGTCTGGTCCCGGCATGTGTGTCGTTGCCGGTCGCAGGCCTCGTGCCAGACACCGTCAACCACGGCGAGCCTTGGTGGACCTGAGCCAGGATTCCGTCGATTCCGCGATGGCCCACCGTCGCGGGGGCGGGGGCAGCAAAGTTCCCCGGAACGATCGAACGTTTGACGCGACTGCGTGGCCCTGTACCTCACCAACGCGTGGCAGTGATCCATACCAGCCGCCTGGAGATCGGAGAGCGTAGCGTCGCGCTTCACTCCGCGCAAGACCAAGCCCTTCGGGCGCTCGCTTCGCTCGCGGCCTTGCGCTCCGCTGCGCGCGCCGCAATGGACGGACCATCTCCAGTCGGAGAAAGAAACGAGAGGAGGTTGGCTCGCGCAAGGTCGGATTCCAAGGGAGCGTGCTCATCGAGGTTCGCCCGTGCCAGCGGGCTCGCCCGCTCATGTTGCTCCTCGGCCTTGCTCCCAACCCGAAACGAACATACAAGTTGCTTCGTCGGGTGCTTGGAGAATTGTCGTCCGAGGTAGGTGAGCTGGTCGTGCTCGACGTTGCCTGCCAGAGATCTGGTTGCGGTCAGGCGGCCCTGCCCAATTCGCTTGAGGCCCTCTTGGAAGATAAGAGGACAATCAGCTTTGATGACAGGATTGAAACGAATCGCTGCCAGGCTCGGCATGTACAGCATGCGTCGTAGCGAGCTGGAGCCTAGGCGTGAGATGGCAGTGTGGCCGCCCACACTGGTGCCTGACTCGAACCGGGCTGGGGTGAGGCCCGCGAAGGCGACCAACTTGCGGGCGTTGGCGAAGCGATGGATGTCTCCGAGCTCGGCCAGGAGGTGGCAGGCGGTGCGCGTGCCGATGCCGGGAATGCTGGTCAACAACGCGACCTCGTGACCGCGGCTCTGCCTGGTGTAACGTTCGAGTTGCTCCTCGAGCGCCTTCTTCTCCTGCTTCAACATGGCGATGCGACGCCGCAGCGAAGCCAGGATCTCGGGGTGTACGTCGCCGGCCTCGGCTGCCTCCAACCGGTTCTTCAGGCGGGTCAGGTGGAGATGGGATGAAGAGGCCGTCCCCCTTGCCTCGCAGTCTCCGGTTGGCCGGGCTGCACTACCGTTAGGCGACGGGCTCGGGTGGCCCAGAAGGGAGGACGGCCGTGCATCAGGATACGGGCTCGGCGAGAATCGCGGGAGTCGATCTGGGGGACAAGCTGTCCGTGATCTGCACGATCGCCGGCGATACGGGGGAGATCCTCGAACGCACCTCGGTGCGAACCACCTTGACGGCGTTCGAAGAGTACTTCGCGCGTTCGGAACCCATGCGGGTAGCCCTCGAGGCCGGCACCCACTCGCCGTGGGCAAGCCGCACCATCGCCGCCTGCGGACATGAGGTGCTGACCGCCAACGCGCGGCAAGTGCGCCTGGTGTACGCTTCCCGGCGCAAGAGCGATCACGTGGACGCGGAGAAGCTCGCGCGCTTGGCTCGCCTCGACGCACGTCTGCTGGCTCCCATCGAGCATCGAACCGAAGCAACGCAGCGAGCTCTGGCCACGCTGCGCGCGCGCCGCGCCCTCATCCGAGCGCGCACCCTGCTCGTCAATCACGCGCGCGGCAGCCTCAAGTCCTTCGGGTACCGGCTACCTAAGTGCGCCACCGAGGCGTTCCCGAGGATCGCCCGCGCCCGCCTTCCCGAAGGCCTCGCGCCGGCCCTGAGTCCAATCCTTGACGGGATCACCAACCTCAACGAGCAGATCAAGCTACACGAGCTGCAACTGCAGCGCATGGCAACCGACGCCTACCCCGAAACCGCCCTCCTCACGCAGGTGCACGGGGTCGGGCTCACCACCGCCCTGACGTTCATCCTGACGCTGGAGACGCCGGCGCGCTTCCCCTCCAGCCGCGCCGTCGGCGCGTACCTCGGCCTCACCCCCGGTAGGCGCCAATCCGGCGACCGCGACACGCAGCAGCACATCACCAAGGAAGGCGATCAGACCCTCCGCAGCCTACTCGTTCAGTGCGCCCACCAGATCCTCCGGCGCGGCGCGCCCGACAGCGACCTTCGGCGGCACGGCCTGCACATCGCGCGCTCCGGAACCAAGGAAGCCAAACGCATCGCCGTCATCGCCGTCGCCCGCAAACTCGCCATCATCCTGTACGCCCTGTGGAGCACCGGCGAGGTCTACGAACCCCTTCGCAACGCCACCAAACCCGCTCCCGACGCAACCCTTGACGTCCCAGCCAGTCCACCACCGACCGACCACCAGGAACCCGCCCGGCCCAGCTAACCTCCGCACACCGCCGACCACGACGACCCCTTCTCGCGTATGACCATCCCACCCGCCGGGTTGGGCGACTGCGCCTTGTTGCTTGATCCAACGAGATCGCTCACTAGATGGCAGCGCCCACCTGGATGAACCCCACCCTGCACCGCCCCACCATCACCGGGGCACCAAGAGTGCGCATGGAAGCCTCGGGACGGGACAAGGTCACCGCGCCGACAACCAAAGACCACAAGGCACGGCGTTGACAACTGGCAGCCTCTTCATGGAAGTTGGGTTATTTCAGTGGACAGCTACAAGCTTAGCAACTGACGCCTGATCGGGTTGGCTTTGCTCCCTTCGTTCGAAGTCGACTGGCGTGAGGTACTCGAGGCTGGAGTGGCGGCGCTGCCGGTTGTAGAAGACTTCCAGGTAGTCGAAGATGGCGAGCCGCAGGCTGTCCCGCGTCGGCCAGGTCTGCCGGTCGAGGAGTTCGGTTTGCAGGTTGGCGAAGAAGCTCTCCGCCATGGCGTTGTCCAGAGCGCTGCCTACGCGACCCATCGAGCCGAGCACACCGGCCTTCTGCAGGTGCTTCCCGAAGCTCAGAGCGGTGTATTGCGCGCCCTGGTCGGAATGATGAATGACACCGTCGTCGGGGTCCCTGTTCTGCAGGGCCATCTGAAGGGATTGGATGACCAGTTCGCTGGGCGCTCGATCGTGCATCGCCCAGCCCACCACTCTCCGTGAGAAGGCATCCAGGACGACGGCCAGGTAGAGCCAGCCGTCGCCGGTCATGTGCTGGGTGATGTCGGCGACCCAGAGCTGGTTGGGGCCGGCCGGATCGAAGTTCCGCTCCACCAGGTCATCGAACAGCGGGTGCAGACGCCTCGGGCCGCCGCGACGCCGGGCACGACGACGATGGATGCCCACCAGGCCGCGCTGGCGCATCAATCTAGCGATGCGCTTGCGGCAGAACCGCAGTCCGTGAGCGAGCTCCAGCTCCGCCTGGATGCGCGGCGCCCCGTAGGTGCCGCGGCTGCGCTCGTGGATCTCCAGGATCAGCTCCGAGAGCGCCCGGTTGGCTTTCGCTCGTTGCGATTCAGGTCGGGCTCGCCACGCGTAGTAGCCGCTCCTGGAGACCTTTAGGACGCGGCACAGGCGGGCGACGGGGTGGAATGTCTTCTGCCGCTCGATGAAGTGGAAGGTTACTTCCGGTTGGTCTCCTCGGCGAAGAAGACCGCGGCTTTTCGTAGGATCTCTCGTTCTTCACGGAGGATCTTGTTCTCCCGCCGCAGCCGTTTCAGCTCTTCCCGCTCATCCTTCTTCAGGCCCGGCCGAAGACCAGCCTCGGTCTCCAAGCGCTTCGCCCACTCCCGCAGGGCGTTGGTGCTGACGCCAAGGTCCTCGGCGACCTCCTTGAGGCTCTTGCCGCTCTCCCGAAGTAGCCGGACCGCCTCGATCTTGAAGTCCATCGGGTACGGGGCGTTGGAACGCTCTCGATGCATGAGACACTTATATGTTCGGCTTGGGGACCAGCGTGACAGGCCGTAGAGACACGGGTGCTACCTGACACCGGGACAGAGCTGGGGTCGTCACGTGATGGTCCTCCGGGCAGAGCTCGAACGGTTGCTTGAGGACCTGAGCGGTACCTCGAATTTGTAAGTGCGGGCGGGCCCCGGAGGAATCCCCGATTCCAGGCAGGAGGCCAGACAGGTGAGTGACGCTGTCAACGTCGGCATCGATGTCAGCAAGGATCGGTTGGACGTCGCAATCCTCCCACATGGGGAAGTCCTGGACGTGCCCAACAACGAAACTGGGCATGCGCGGCTCGTAGCTCGACTCGCAAGCGAGCCGACGCTCGTTCGCGTCGTGCTGGAAGCCACGGGCGGTTACGAACGCCAAGCAGCCCAAGCGCTGTTTCGTGCGGGACTGCCAGTCGTCATTGTGAATCCTCGCCAGGCCCGCGATTACGCCAGAGCCATTGGCCGAATCGCCAAGACGGATCGCCTCGACGCTCTGACCCTAGCCGAATTCGCCAGGGCCGTGAAGCCAGCCCTGCGCCAACCCGACACCCCAGCCCAGCGGCTCCTGGCAAGCCTGGTGGGTCGCCGGCGACAGATCATCTCCATGATCGGCGGTGAGCGCCAACGCCTCAGTGGCGCAACAACTGACTTCGTTCGGCAGGATCTCATGGCCAGCATCACTTCCCTGAAGGCGCGGCTTGCCAACGTCGAAGCCGAGATACTGGTCACGATCGAACTCGACCCCACCTGGAAGGCACGAATGAGCATACTGACGAGCGTGCCGGGTGTCGGCAAGATTACTGCCGTTGCGCTGCTAGCAGAACTGCCGGAACTAGGGACGCTCACGGGCAAGGAGGCCGCAGCATTGACGGGGCTCGCGCCGATGAACCGCGACAGTGGGCGGATGCGCGGAAAGCGGCGAATCCACGGCGGTCGGGCACGCGCTCGCAAAGCGCTCTACATGGCCGCCCTCACCGCCAGCCGCTACAACCCAACACTACGAGACTTCTACCAACGCCTCATCAGCGCAGGGAAGCCTGTCAAGGTCGCCCTCACCGCCTGCATGCGCAAGCTGCTACTGATCCTCAATGCGCTTCTCAAGCACCACTCCACCTGGCAGGCACCCCAACCGGACAGCGCCTGAACTTGACACCGAACACGGTTGCTCTGTCCTTTCTGAGGCCGAACCTCAAGCGGAAAAGTGTCCACTAACTTCGCCCAACTCCATCTGGTCAGCCATCACCGGTCACCTCCCAAGGTTCCAAAGCACCTCAGGATGCTCTGCCCGGTGACGGCTGACTACCCTTCCGCTTGTACTACGGCAGCGAGTTCGTCAGCAAGGCATTGGACCGCTGGGCTTATGACCACGGTGTCACGCTGACCTTCAGTCGTCCTGGGAAGCCGACGGACAACGCGTTCATCGAGTCGTTCAACGGCAGTTTCCGGGACGAGTGCTTGAACGTCAACTGGTTCTTGAGCCTCGAGGATGCTCAGGAGAAGATCGGATTATGGAGGTGGGACTACAACAATCATCGGCCCCATTCGGCCCTGGGAGACGTGCTGCCCAGGACCTACGCCCAAGGGATTTCGGAGAGCCAAAGAGCTCCGAACCCTAACCCATAGGCTGGAACAAGAACGGGGAGAGGCTCAGGTCCTCCGGCCCGAGCCCTCACGCGGGGGTTCGCTTTCCGGTGCCTGAAAGACACTGGATGCTGGGAACGTCCTCGGAAAGCAGGAACCCGTCGTCGCGGCCAGTAGCAGGCAGTCGGCCCCGGCTCTCCCACCACGAAGAGCCAGATCACGGCGAGGATCATCGGCAGGGCCAGGCGGCGCTCAGATCGCGGCGGTCCCGGCAAGACGAAGGCCGGCTGCGCGTACGGCGATCCCGGCGACGACAGCACGACTACCGATCAGAACGCCAGCCGCGAGCGGACGGCGAAGCCCTCGAGAGGTCCGAAACCCACGGGCTTCGCGCCAGGCTGGTGCCACTCCGTGAAGGCGAGGACGCGCCTCGACAAGGAGCGCGTCGCCACGGCGGTCAGCGCTAGCACCACCGCGCCGAGCGCCAGACGGCACCTCGGCTCGGCACCCCGGCTCGGCTCCTCGAGTCGATCGCGGAGCGGCATCGTCGGGCCGAGGCTGGCGCCGTCGTGGCCACCATCGCCCTGAAGCGAGTCCTCCCTCTAGGCGGGCTCGCTCGGAGCCTCACCCCGCACGGCTGCTTCTTCCTGCATGTCCACCGTGCTCTTGAGGTCGTCGGCAACGCCGTTGCTCGCTTGCCTGAACTCGCGAATGCTCTTGCCCAGTCCTTTCCCGAACTCGGGTAGCTTCTTCGGGCCGAAGATGAGCACGGCCGCGAGAACGATCAGCACGATGTGGATGGGTTGCAGTCCGAACATGTCTGGTTCCTCCTCATTACCAATGGGTTACGTCGAATGTAAGCGCGAGCATCGATCTCCAGCGCGCTGTTTGGCGTCTACGCCCTCCTTCCAGATCCGATTCGTTCGACGAGCCGGAAGTCCGACCCGCTGCTAACCGACGACCGCACGCAGGCCGCCTACGAGCTGCTCGACGAGGCCAGGGTCCGTCTTTCCGGTAGACGGGTCTGTGACGGCGCTGAAGACATGCGCGATGACCTTGATGTTCGGGAGCCCGAGGAGGCGCTCCGCCAGCCGCGGGAGGTTGGCGGCGTCCAGACCGCCGGCCGGCTCGAACCCTGTGAGCCCCTGCTCGGCGGCGAACCTGGCCGCGGTCAGGGTCGCACGGAAGTCCCGCAACGGATCCGTGGGATGGACCTTCAACGCGTCCAGCTGCCCTTCGCGCAAGAGCCTCGCCGCCGCACGTGCCGACACTGTCGGTCCGCCGGCTCCGACGGCAATCAGGCGAACGCCGCGGGCAGCGGCCCGTGGCTCGACCACGCCGTTCACCCACGCGCGCGGCAGGCGCCCCTTCACGAACGACGCCGTAGCGAACGGTTGGTTCAGGTGCTGCGCTCCCGCCTCGCCGGCCGCGAGCACCTTCGCCCACTGCGAGGGGTCGGCGCCGCCTCCGAGGGCGACGCTGTGTACCGGCACGCGCTTCGCTACCTGCCGGACGACGTGGACGAGGGCCTCCGCCGAGGCGAAGTCGGCGCCCTGCAACGTCGGCAGGGCGGCCCCTGCTCCTGCCTCCCAGATGACCACCGCGCTCTCGGCGTCGTGCACGGGGACCGAGACGGCCAACCTGCCTCCGACGAAGCTCAACCCTGCCAGAGCATCGGTCACGCTAGATCCCTTCGCGCTCCAGGAAACGCTCGACCGGGTCGTCGCCGGACCGGATGTGGTGGAATGCCTCCGCGTAGTCGACGCCGAACTGTCTCCCCAGCTCTCGGTCGTCGGCAAGGAGGAACTGCCGGATGAACGCCCGGTCGGCATCCCCGTCGGTGTCGCCGAGGAACGACGCATCGCGGCCTTCCTCGAGAAGGCGGGCTCGGAGCCTGGCGCCCGCGTTTCCCGCAGGACCTTGCGTCACGTTGGCCAGGTTCGCGGCCACCTTCTGCTCGACGTGACCGCTGATGTCGACGACCCGATTGACGAGCTGCGGACCCCGAGCGTAGTAGTACTTCTCCGTCACCGCGTGCGGCTCCAACCCGGCGTCGAAGTGCTCGGGGTAGTCCAGGGGGCTGCCGGCCATCCAGCAGGCGGCCTCGACGACCTCCGCCGTGACGACGTGATCAGGGTTCTCGTCGTAGTGGGCCCAGGGATCGTAGGACACCACGGTGTCGACCTTCAGCAGCCGGAAGAGGAAGATCAGGCGCGCCCGCATCTCCGTGCGCGAGACCCCGTCCAGCAGGTGATTCCGGTATCCGAGGTCGTAGACCTTGTGCAGGCCGAGCCTCCGGGCGACCTCGAAGTTGTCGCGCTCGTTGTTAAGGATGACCTCACCCGGCGTACGGCCGGTACCGGCCATCTCGTCGTTGGTCGTCCTGATGAGAACGCCGGTGTAGCCTTCGGCCACCAGCTTGGAGACGGTGCCACCCGCGAAGATCGGGATGTCGTCGCAGTGTGGCTGGATGGCCGCGAGCACCTTCCCGGCGTGCGTGTCCGGCGCGGACCCGCTCTCCAACTGGATGTCGACGGCCCGTTGCTGGTTTCGCGCCGGGCCGGACGCTCGGGACGTGGCGGCGCCGCTCGTCCGCGTTGGCAGTTGCCTATCCATCGTGCACCTCCTTGGTCCGGCCTCCCGGCTCGGTCCCGGCTCCGAGCTATCGCTCGGCGGCTGAACGGCTCACCGGAAGGTGCTTGCCGCGCCCGACATGAACGACTCCAGCTCGGCCCGGCCCGGCAGCCCCTCATAGTCGCCGAGACTCAACATGCTGTACGCACCCATGGCGTTGCCGATCTCCAACCGCTCGGACGGGCCCAGTCCCCACAAGCTGGCAGCGAGGTAACCGGCCGCGAAGGCATCTCCCGCCCCCACCGGGTCCACAACCTCGACATCGATGGCGCGGCACGATAACCACTCGCCGTCGATACAGCCCGTGCTCCCGTCGGCTCCTTGCTTCAAGATGACCTCGGATGGGCCGAGCTGGTGAAGCCGTGCCACGAGGTCCCGTCCTGACTCCCCCCACAGCGCCTCGGCTTCGTCGGCGCCGACGAAGAGGACGTCCACCTCGGGCAGCACGGACTCGACGTAGGACCTCGCGAGCTCGGCTTCCCAGAGCCTCGCCCGGTAGTTCACGTCGAAGCTGACCTTCAGCCCGCGGCTCCGCGCCTCCGCCACCACCCAGGACACGAACTCCTGGCAGCTCGTCGAGAGCGCAGGCGTGATCCCGGTGACGTGAAGGTAACGGGCGCCGTCCAGATAGTCGGGATCGAACGCCATCCTCCCCATCATCGACGCCGCTGACCCGTTGCGGTGGTAGTACACGCGCATCTGGTTCGGAAGCCGCTCACGCACGTAGAGGCCCGTGGGAGCAGCGACGCGCTTGACTTGCCGGGTGTCCACGCCTTCGCCGCGCAGGCGAGCAGCGACGAGGTCTCCGAGCGCATCGTCCCCAAGCCAGCTGGCCCAACCGGCGGACACGCCGAGCCTCGCCAGCGCGATCGCCACGTTGGACTCGGCGCCGCCGACCCTGACCTCCACCGTCGGCGCATGACGCAGCCGCCCTGCGCCCTGGGGGAGCAGCAGGGCCATGGTCTCGCCAGCGGTGACGACCTTAGGACGGAACCCAGCCGAGCTCACGAGATATCTCCTCTGCCGTTGCCATGACGTCACAAGCCAGCCTCTTCATCCGCGCCTCATCCATGAACGGCAGCGCGCTGGAGACGCTGACGGCGGCGATGATCTCGTCTCCGCCGTCCCGGATCGGAGCCGCAACGCACCGGATGCCTATCTCGTTCTCCTCCAGATCCGTGGAGTAGCCGAGCTTCCGGACCTTCTCGACCTCGAGACGGAAGGCCTCGATCGTGGCCACCGAATGCTCGGTGCGTTTCATGCCGGTACGGAAATATGCCCCGAGATCGGCGTCCGCGACGTCGGCCAGAAGCGCCTTCCCAAGCGCGGTGGTCTGGGCGGGCAGCCGAGAGCCGATCTGCGCCGCCATCTGCAAGCCGCGCTGGCCCGCCACGCGGTCCAGGTAGGCGATCTGGTTCTCTACCAGCACCGCGAGGTGAACGGTGTCGTGGCACTTGCGCGAGAGCGCCTCCAGGTAAGGACGGGCGACCTTCGGGAGGTGGAGGTCCGCATGCGCCTTGAAGCCAAGCTGGATCAGCTTGGAGCCAAGAGAATACCCATCGCTCGGCTGATACCGCAGGTAGCCCGTCGCGGCCAGCGCCGACAGGAGTCGGTGCGCCGTGCTGCGGGTCAGGCCGGTGACACGCACGAGGCTCCGGAGGTCAGCGACTCCGTCCGCAACCGCCTCGATGAGGCTCAGGCCGCGGATGAGGGTTTGGGAACCTTTGGGCACCTCGCTCTCCAGATCTCCTTGCATGAACTTCGATCCTGCGCTCGCTTCCTTCATGCCTCGCTCACTGTGTGATACGGCTCGGATAGCTGCGGCGTGGGCGGCCGGCCCGCGTCGACGCCGGTATCTGGCGGGAGGCCCCCATCCGACGTCAGTCGGATCGGAGCGCGATACAGTCGATCTCCACGAGGATGCCGAGGAGCCCGGTCGCGACCGTGGTTCGCGCCGGGAACTCCGGCGGCATGAACTCCCGATAGACCTCGTTGAACTCCTTGAACCTCGTCAGGTCCGTCAGATAACAGCTCATCTTGACAACGTCCTCGAGGCTCGAACCCGCAGCCTCCAGAATGGTGGCGAGATTCCGCATCGTCTGTCGTACTTGCCCGGCGAAGTCGTCCGGCGCACGCCCTGTCGCCGGGTCGATCGGCCCCTGGCCCGAGACGAAGACGAAACCGTTGGCCATGACCGCGTGCGAGTACGGACCGATCGGCGGAACGCCGCCGGGCGCGACCACGATCGATCGCTTGCCAGCCTCGCTCAACTCAACTCACCCCCTTCCACGCCGCTGACGCTAGCTTGCCCGTGATGAATCCGGCCAGCGGCTCAGAGAGCCCCCTTGCCCTTGCTCGTCCACCGTGCTGCCCCACGGTGTCGAGGCCAGGTCCACGACGGGCAAGCCGTTCCCAAGGTACTTCGAGTGGCGTGGGCCGAGGTCCCGGGACGCCTCGGGGGCCGCAGGCGTCTCCTGCCGACGCCGCTCGAGCAGGTCGCGGAAGCGCTGTACTATCGTGTCCACGTCGCCCGGCATCAAGTTGCACGGGTCGAGCTCGAAGTAGCCGAGGTCCAGGTCGTGCCCCCTCACCACGATGGGCGGATCGCCTTGGAGAAGACTCCGGGCGAGTTCCTTGGCATCCTCGTGCCTGCCCACCATTACCTTGAGTCGCGTGATGGGATTGCCGGTTGGATCGGGGATCTCCTCGACGGAGATGCCAGGAAGCCGCTCGATACCCTGCCGGATCGCCACCAGCTTCGCGTACTCTTCCGCATGCAGGGCGGCGTGGTCGAGCTGCGCCCAGCGATCGAGCGCAGCGATCGCACCCACGATGCCTTCCTTGCCTACCTTCATCGCGCGACCGATGCCGATCGTCTGGTTGACATAGCAGGCCTGCACGAGCTCCTTCCTGCCAGCGATGATCCCCGCCGTCGGTCCGCCCAGGAACTTGTGAGCGCTGTAGACCACGAGGTCCGCTCCTGTCTGCACGAACGTCTGGAGGTCGTACTCGGAGGCTGCGTCCACGACCACCGGGACGCCGCGATCATGGCAGGCTCGGACGAAGTCCCCGAGACCGATCATGCCTGCCTGCACCGTGTGGTGGCTGACCACGTAGAGCGCGCACGCGGCGCCGCTCGACAGCGCGCCTTCGAGCTGATACATGCGGCACGCCGTGGCCGTCCCGACTTCCACGACCGTCGCGCCGGAGAGCCTCACCACCTGATGGATCGAGGCTCCGAAGTTCACCTGGTGCCCCTTCTGGATGATGGTGCCGGTCACCGGGATGCGATCGGTATCGGGAAGCTCTTCGACCAGCGAGAGATCCATTCCGGTGAGACAGGCGGCGACCCCGACAGCGATACCGGCCGCCGCCGAAGACGTGACGCAGCCGGCTTCGGCGCCGGTCGCCTGCGCGATCCTGGCGCTGGCGAACGCCTGCAGTGCCGCGATGTCCACGAAGCGGGGCAGAACGTAACGCACCGTCTCGGCCACGGCTTCGCTAACGGAGGAGGCGCCGAGCGCCGTCATGGTTCCCGACGCGTTGATGACCCGGTTCCTCTCGAGCCAGTCACGCACCTCGCGACCAACACCAGCCTCGCTCATACGGACAACTCCAATCGCGCAGCAGGACGCTGCCAGACAGCAGAACGCGCCGGCGCCCCCCGTGCTCCTCGTGGCACATCTCGCTCGGCGGGCCGCCCCCATCCCGCAACGGCTGCGGAGCCGCGGGTCCAGCGTGGAGACGGGGCTCCCGGCCTCCCATGCTCCGCGTGCGGGCGGTCCGCCCGGTCGGCAGCCATGGGTCTCACAGGAAGATCCCCTTGAAGCGCTTCAGGAACGCCTTCATGCGTTCCGACTCCGGATGCGACAGCAGCTCGCTCGGTTCGCCCTCCTCGACGATCACGCCCTCGTCCATGAACACGACCCGGTCGGCGACCTCCTTGATGAACAGCATCTCGTGCGAGACCACGATCATGGTCATCCCCGACGAGGCAAGATCACCCATTACGGCAAGCACTTCACCCACGATCTCGGGATCGAGCGCGGAGGTCACCTCGTCGAACAGCATGACGCGCGGCTCGAGAGCCACGGCCCGGGCGATCGCCACCCGCTGCTGCTGGCCGCCCGAGAGCTGGTAAGGGAAGGCGTCCCACTTCTCGGACAGTCCCACCCGGCTGAGCCAGGTTCGAGCGGCCTCCTCCGCCTCCTTGCGGCCCTTTCCCCTCACCTTCCGCAAGCCGAACACGATGTTCTGCCCGACGGTGAAATGAGGGAAGAGATTGAAGCTCTGGAAGACCATGCCGATCTCGACCCGCTGCCGCACGATCTTGGCCTCGCGGAGTCGGGTACGTCGCCCGTTCGCGAGGTCATAACCGATGACTTCCTCGCCGAGACGGATCTCCCCGCCGTCGTACTCCTCGATGAAGTCGATGCACTTCAGGAAGGTGCTCTTGCCCGAGCCGCTCGGTCCGATGATCCCGACGACTTCCCCCTCGGCGACCTCCATGCTCACGCCCTTGAGCACTTCCAGCTTGCCGAATCGCTTCCGGACGTCCTTGGCGATCAGGAGGGGTTCCGGTTCTACGGGCATCCTCTTCCTTCCGGGTGGATCGAGCCAGACGGCTTAGTACTGGAGGTACGCATATCTCTTCTCGAACACACCACCGAGCCTGGAGATGCTGAAGTTCACGGCGAAGTACATGATGGCGGCCAGCCCGTACGCGGGGATGACGATGAACGTGCTGCCCGTGAACTGCTGCGTGGCCAGGACCAGCTCGACGACCCCGATGAGCGACACCAGCGACGTTCCCTTGATCACCTCGACGGTGGCGTTGATGGCAGGGGGCACCATGCGGCGGACCGCCTGCGGCAAGAGAATCCACCGCATCAGCGGCCAGAAGCGGAGGCCGATGGCCTTCGCCGCTTGCGTCTGGGTCTGCGGGATCGAATCGATGCCGCCTCGCACGACCTCCGCGAAGTGCGCTCCGGAGAAGAAGGCCAACGCGATCACGCCGGAGTAGAAGGCCGACACGTTGATGCCGGACACGGGTATCAGGTAATAGGCGCTGAAGATCAAGACCAACGGAGGAAGCCCGCGGACCACGTCGACGTACACCCGGAAGATCCAGCCGACGTACGCCGGGAGGTACAGCAGGCCGACGCCGACCAACACTCCGATGACGATCCCCACGATGCTGGCCTGGAGGCCCATCCCGACCGTAACGAGAAGCCCTTGAGCCATCTGGGGCAGCCCTTGATGCAGCAACGTCGTCAGCATGGCTCACCTCCGACGGTGGCGACGCCAGCTGGAACCGGCAGGGGCAGCGAGATGCGGGACATCATTTGATCACCGCATAGCGCCTCTCGAGGAGACGGAGGAGGCTCGCGAGGATCGCAGCCGTCACAAGGTACATCGCGGCCACGACGGACCAGGCTTCGATCACCCGGAAGAAGTTGACGTCTAGATAGACCGCCCCGAAGGTCAACTCCTTCACGCCGATCGCCGACGCGATAGAGGTGTCCTTGAACAGCGAGATGAAGGTGTTGCTCAAGGCTGGGAGGACGATGCGGAACATGACCGGCAGTACGATGTAGCGCCCACGCTGGAGCGGAGTAAGCCCAATCGCCTTGGCCGCCTGCACGTACCCTTCCGGTATGGCGGCGAGCCCGGACCGGAAGACCTCCGTCAGATAGGCCCCGCTGTAGAAGATGAAAGCCGCTTCGAACGAGGCGACGTTGTTGAGGAACTTGATCCCCATGATGGGAAGGGCGAAATACGCGAAGAAGACCAGGACCAACAGCGGGACGTTCCGCACGAACTCGACGTACGCGGCGAAGACGGCAGCCACGACCCGGTACTTCGACGCTCGCGCCCACGCACCGGCGATCCCGATGACGCTACCGATGAAGAGCGCGACGACCGCGAGCTTGAGCGCGAGGAAGAGACCGTCATACAGCATCGGAAGATGCTGTATGACGATCGACCAGTTGAAGTGGTACCCGCCGCCTGCTTGAAACATCGATCCCTTGACTCCTCTAATGCCCGGGAGCTACACGATGAGCGGGTAGCCGATGTGCGGGCTGGGCAGGTCCTCGCCGAACCACTTCTTGAAGGCGGCGCGATAGAGCTGGAAGTCGTCCCCTGACATCGCCGTCCCCAGTACGGCGTTGAGGAACGTGAGCCACACGAAGTCGCCCGGCTTGATGGCGAAGCCGTAGTTCTGCGGATACCAGCCGTATCCAGAGTCCTTGTATTGCTTCGGGTGGAGCTGCGAGAGGTACTTGGAGGTCGATTGGTCCACGGCGGCCGCATCGACCCTGCCGGACCCCAAGGCCTGGATCACGGCGCCCTGCGTCGAGAGCTGGATGACCTGGGCGTCGGGCAATGCCTCGTGCACCAGGTCCTCCGCGCTCACGTTCTGCAGCACCGAGACGCGCACGCTGGAACCCGCAGCCTTCAAGGCCTGGTAGTCTGCGTACTTGCTGTTCGTCTGCAGCATGAGGGCCACGCCCTCGCGGTAGTAAGGGTCCGTGAACTCGACCTGTTGCGCCCGTGGATCGTTGATGGTCATGAACTGGATGACGACGTCCACCTTGTTCGTCAGAAGATTGGGGATCCTCGCGTCCGGGCCTTCCAACACGAAGTCCACCTTGCTCGGATCGTTGAACAGACCGTGGGCCACCAATCGGCCCATGTCGATGTCCATCCCGACCAGGTCGCCCTTGGCGTCCTTGAAGTGCCAGGGCGGGTTCGCAGTGTAGGTGCCGACCGTCACGCGGCCGCGTTTGAGAACCTTGTAGAGCAGACTCGTGCTGGTCGCAGAGGTCGTCTGGGCCTGAGCGAACGCGTCCGACATCAGGAAGCCGGCCGCCAACGACCCGGCTCCCATGGCTCCCCACTTCAGCACGTCTCGACGCTTGAGGCCGGAGGCGTTCTCCGCCTCGGGCTCGGGATCTGGGCGGTTGCCCGGCTTCGGATCCTTCTCGTTCATGACCATCCTCGCCTTCCTGACGACTTGAGGGCTACGGCAAGCGCAACCGGCCAACAACGATGGGGCACACGAACCTCCCTTCGTCCTTCGCGCTGTAAACGTCAAGTGGGTCGTATGGTAGGCCAACGGCAGCCCCGTGTCAATATTTGTGTCGCAATCTCACATAGTGGGAGCCAATACGCGCTTGGCATCAAGCGCTTCGCGCCCGGCCGGCGCCCGACGAGGAAGCCGATTAGGGCGTGTTCACGCTATCGGAGCATGTCGGCGATGAGGGTGACGGTGATGAAGGCGCTGAACATCAGGTCGGTCTTGTCGTAGCGGGTGAAGACGCGTCGGAAGCGTTTGATGCGCCCGAAGAGGCGCTCGATCTCGTTGCGGCGCTTGTAGAGGTCGGCGTCGTACTCACAGGGGTCGCGGCGGGTGCGCAAGGGTGGCACCACCGGCTCCAGGCCCATGGCTTGGGCGAGCCAGCGGGTCTGGTTGCCTTCGTAAGCGCGGTCCATGATCAAGGGGACCTGCAGGTTGTCGAGCCCCAGGCGCTTGAGCAGAGCTCTGCCGGCGGGCGCGTCGTGTTCCTGGCCGGGTGTCAGCGCGAAGCCGAGGACCTGCCTAACACCCGCGGCAACCAGATGAGTCTTGGTGTTGAGTCCGCCGCGGCTGCGGCCGATGGCTTGGGGGCCC
>Ga0315535_1000061_pt1 | contig 61626 bp, 61 predicted proteins | sample SalMarSW160220MG_2_FD_203092 | JGI IMG/M metagenome (GOLD analysis project Ga0315535, IMG submission 203092) | Salt marsh sediment microbial communities from the Plum Island Ecosystem LTER, Massachusetts, United States - Salt Marsh Sediment SW1602-20 ... | reverse complement strand
GTCTATAGGTAATCCAATGAGTATGAGAACTTTTTCGGTTCCTTCCTTTCTTTTTTGAATAGCCTTTTCAATTGCTTGATAATAACCTTGATAAAGCATTTCTTGTTGTTTAATAGTTAGAATTGAAAGTCCACGATGTGAACCACCATTAGTTTCCAATAGGAAAAATTTATTGCCATTGTTATTATTACTGACCATGAAATCAATACTTCCTACATAGAAAGCATCCTGATGAGTTATAACATTTACTTTTTTATCCGTTAACTTCTTTAGCGCTTCAGATCGTACTCCATCTATGAATGAATCGTCTTGTGACTGCCTTAAATCTGCGAATGAAATTAAATTAAGACCTAAGGATTCTCCTAATTTTATCAGTTCTAAATCTGAATCGGTAATATTCTTAGACATTAAATTTAGAAATTTGGCAAATAAATTGTCTACTAAAAAAATCACCTATCATCAAGATTGAGATATAGTGAATTTATGACATGTAAAGATATATTTTTTTGTATAATCTCCACTAAAGATTAAAAAATATTAAAAATAAGTGAACTAAGCAATTTATAAGTATAAATATCCTTGATGATTACCTTTGGTGCTCAATCTCAAACTTCCAAGAATAATTTTTTTTACTTGTGCTTGCTCCTTGTAATTCAAATCTGAAAAAAATAATATGTATCTTTTTTCGAGATTTATTACAAATAGTAAACCAATTTTGATTAGTTTGGAATCTTCGGTCATTAACGAGATTATTACATAATGATAAGGCAAATTAACTAAGCTCCCAACATTTATTTCCTGTTCAACTAGCGTGTTATTTTCCATATCAAAATCCATTTTAATGAATTTAATATCCTTTAAGGGCATAGAAATTTTTCTATAATTTTCTAAAATTTTCGCAAATTGACTTTGTCTTAAAAATCTTCTTTCTTCCTTATCCTTATCATAGAAATATTTATTCTCTTGTTTAATTAAAAATATTTTTCTCTTTTTTGATTTAGCAGCATTTTTTTCTATCTCTTTTAATTCCTCAATAGTATCATCATGAAATACAATAATAATGTCTGGATCAACAGTTTCTATGAAATAATTTTTATATACAATTCCTGCCTCAGTTTTTATCCAACCATCACTATCTATTAATATGACGTTTGTTTCTTTATGCTTTTCTAAATAAGAATCAATTAAACTATTACAAGAATGTGCAACAATGAATTTATAATTTGATTTTGGAAATGTACTCCCTATGAATATAGTATCTTCAGTTTCGACATTTTCACTTGAAATTATATAATCCTTTATTTCGCCAATATTTAGGGTTGTTGGAAGATACATCATTTGCTGCCCTAAATCTGAATCAAGATACGCTCCTTTGTATCCTGCTCTCAAAATATTATTGGCTAAATACTTTATTAAAGTCGTTTTACCACCACTTATCCCTAACACCATCACTTTTAATGGGTTTGTTTCACCTTTTTTTTTAATTTCCTCTAAAATTTTATTCTTTACGTCCTCCCATTCCTTAATGATGCTATTTTCTTCTATTTCTGACAGATTGTCCTTATTGTTAGTATAAACATCTAATTTAGACGATTCAATTGAATAGATTGGATATACATTTGCGCCTGGAACAATTATTGTATTTTTTTTTTCAATTTTGTCAGGTACAAAAATCTTTCCGAAAACTTCTATCTTGCCCTCCACTAAAACTATTCGTGTAGGACCTTGAACCAATAATGTATGACCTTCTGAAATATTCTTTATCATAAATTTCTCATTTCTATTAGTATTGTTATGACCAAAACATACTCGCAATTAATGTAATTAATTAATGAAAATATACTTTATTTTTCTCTTTCAAATTTTAAGTTCATGAATATGAAGGATATCTTGAAATCCTAATTTTGTAAACAAAATTGTCGCTGTTTTATCTAAATTAGGAATAAGAGCTAATTTTATTGATTGGATGTGATTTCTCTTGAAATAATCAACTGCATTTCTCATTATTAACTCTCCTATCCCATTTTTATCATCTAACACTATTAAATTCGAGACATATCCAAATTTAGATCCATTACCCGATTTCTTTATAGAGCATTGTGCAATACCTAAAACCTCCGAATTATTCTTTTCATCGAAAGCAGCTAACACTCTTGATTGGGATTCGATAAACTTACTCTCCGTTAAATTAGTTCTCCATCTTTCTTCATTGAAATCCCTCCCTTTTACTTTGCAAAGATGTTTCATTAATGAGGTGATCTCATCTATATCGCTTTCAGAAAATTCTCGGACAATCATTATTTTATTAGCTTAATTCAAAAAACTTGTAAATAAAATTTCTTAAATATCCTTTATAATAAATGATTTTTTTTTAAGTTTTTTCAATATCTCTTGAATTGAATACTATTAAATTAGAAATATAGTTATTTTTTAAATTTTTGATAACAAGGAATGCACATTTTACTCTGATGATAATCAACAATTCTCGAACTCATGGTTAATTCTTTACAAACATCACATACTATAGATTCTTCTATTTGAGCTTTTGGAGGAGGATTATACTCCACTTCTTCGATATCAAATATGTCTTCAATATTAGATTCTAATAATAATTTCACTTTCTCATCTCTTGTAACTTTCTTTTTATCAAATGACGTACTTTTTAATGATAATCTTACACCTTTTTTTGCTTTTCTACTGAAAATTGTAAAGTTATTTTTCCCATAATCTCGATAAATTAAATTTCCTTTTCCAAAGGTTGTTCCTAATAAAGCTTGTAAAGCATCAACACTACAATTATCATTTTCAACAATTGCTACTAATTCCTCATCAGGAGAATGTTCATATCCATTTTCAATAGCATATTTTGCAACTAATACGCCTATTACTACTCCTGGACAAATATGTCCATGGAAAATGGTTGCTTTTTTCATCAATTCGTTTATATCCATCTTATTAAACCCTTCTAAGGAGTTAATCATTTTCTTTAAGTATAAATCACACGTTCTAATCCATTCATTTTAAATAATTATTTTTGATATCTAAATATCTCTTTTTTGTTTTCTCTGCATCTTCAGAATTATTACATTTCATGTAATTTGAATAGGCTTGGTTTAGAAGCTCCAAGGATTTCTCGTATTCTTTATTCTTAAAATGATTTTCAGATAACTCAACAAGATAATCTCCTTTTGTTTGAAAAAATTTCATAAAGTCTTTTCCCGTATTTATCTTATTATCCATGATTTCACTTATGTTAAGTTGGTAGATCGTGATATATTATACTTATGAATATATAAAGTAATAAAATTACCTAAATTATTCTATTTTTTTTGTTCAGATTGTGTACGATATTCATTCATATTTATAACTTTTCCCTTCAAACGGGATTCTTCTGCAGCGAATGCCATCAAGTGGCTTTCCAAACTCTCACGAGCATTGGTTAATGGTTGATTTTTATTCGAATCAAGTATTGCATTAATGAATTCCTCGACAAGAATAGAATCACCTCCCCCATGACCTGATGAATCTGAAGATAAATGACTTTTAAAGATTATATTCTCAGAACCAGAATAAGGATCTCGTAATAAAATCTCTTGATATGAATCACCAAATTCTCCTATTAAAGTGGATCTTGTTCCATCAATCCTTATTGTACGTCCTTCTCGATCACTGAATCCGTGCATTGTCAAATTAGTTGTCACACCATTTTCAAATTCAATGTTCACTATTTGATGATCTACAACATTATTATCACATTTATAAACACATCTTCCATAAAAACTTCGTTTTAGTATCATCATTTTCGCTTCATAAGAATAATCTCCCGCAATTTCTTCTGGTTGTCCAAAATACAAGGGTTCAACAGGCCAATCTTTCCAATTTACTAAAGGTTTTAAAGATTTAATTATTTTTGACAAAAAATTTAAGGTTTTTGGATGATATTTCCGCAGGTTGGAAACAAATTTATAAAATTTTTTTTGACTTAGTTTCAAAATCTGCAATATAGGCTCAATATCAATATATATTCTTGGTGCATAATATAAACAAGTTTCTTCTATTGGACATCCTTCAACACAAAATTCAGGAGCACCTTTTGGAGCATTTTCTCGTTTAAAATGTTTTAAGCTTCCAAAGGAACTAATTTTTTTTGGATAAGATCCTACCAACCAGAATATCAAATCTAAATCATGACAGCATTTTGCTAAAATCATGGGAGATGACTGTTCAACATTTCTCCAATTTCCTCGAACAAAACTGTGAGCCATATGGTACCAACTAACATTTTCCCTATGAGAAATATTAATTATATCACCAAGCATACCTCGTCTAATGATATTTTGAATTGTCGAGAAGAAACCAGTGTATCTCAAAACATGACCAATTGCTAAAACATTACCCGTTTCTTCGACTTTTTTAATTATATCAATACACCCATCAAGAGTATGAGCCATTGGCTTTTCCAGCAAGACGTCATAACCCCTTTCTAAAGCCATAATTGTTGGTTCAATGTGAAGTTGATCTTGAGTACAAATGAAAGCGACATCTGCAAACTTTTCTTTAGCAAGCAAGGTTTCCCATGTATCATAACATGATTCTGGAGGGATATCGTGTAACAATGCAAATTTCTTTAATCTTGAAGATACTGGTTCTGCTACAGCAATAAATCTCAACTTATCTTTATTTTCAAGAGAATATTGACCATAAACAGTCATTCCTCGATTTCCCGCTCCAATTAATATGGCTTTAACTGGTAGATCCATATATACCCCTCTATTTCAGGATAGACGGAATTATTCCTTCAATTAATAAAAAATCTACTAATGTTATGGCAGTCATGGCTTCTACCACGATAACAACTCTAGGTACTATGCAGGGGTCATGCTTTCCTTCAATCATGAGGTTAATATTTTCTTTTGTTTTAAAATTAACAGATTGTTGAGATTTTCCGATGCTAGGTGTCGGTTTGATAGCTACATTGAATTCTATGGGCATTCCTGTTGAAATTCCTCCTATAATTCCTCCAGAATCATTTTTTGTCGTTTTAATATTGTCATTATCGTAAATCCATGGATCGTTATGTTTCGAACCCTTCATTAAAGTGGCATTAAATCCCGAACCAAATTCGATACCTTTTACAGAAGGAATTGAGAATATCGCCTTACTTAGATTTGATTCAAGACTATTAAAAATCGGCCCACCTATTCCTGATGGGAAATTACGAACAATGCATCGTATAATTCCCCCTATAGAATCTTTATCTACCATTAGTGTTTTAATTCTTTCTTCCATTGTTTTTGAAAGCCCTGAATTAAGGGTTCTTACTGTGGAGTTTTCCCGTGCATCTAACAAGGTGTCTATATTTACTGACCTGTAATCCTTATTATCAACAATATTTCCAATACTCTTTGTATAGGAGAAAACCGAGATGTTTCTTGTTTTAAGTAATTGCTTTGCTATCGCACCCGCTATAACAAAACCTGCAGTTATCCTTCCAGAAAATCTCCCAGATCCTCTATAATCCGCAAAACCCCCATACTTTTTCAACGCAACATAATCAATATGAGATGGTCTTAGCTTGAATTGATCATATTTTGAAGAGTCAACATCTTCATTTTCAATGATAAAACATAAAGGGGCTCCTGTTGTTTTTCCATTAAATATTCCTGATAATGGTATTGCGAAATCTCTCTCACTTCTTGGAGATGTTATATCTGATTGAGCAGGTCTTCTTTGTTCGAGTTCTTTTTGAATTAAATTTAAATCAAAATCCAAACCAGCTGGAATACCATCAATAATAATACCAATCACTTTTCCATGACTTTCTCCAAAGGAAGTGATTATAAATTTTTGACCTAAAGAATTATCAGCCAATCAATATCACAATAGAACTATTTGATGATTAATTAATTACTTTGATATTTTATTAATTCTTTTTTATGAATTATTAAATCTAAAAGAAGAAAATATGAACTTTACCATATACCCAACCCATCTACTTCAAGGTGAAATTAAAGCCCCCGCATCAAAAAGTTATTCTCATCGTGCTTTTTTAGTAGCTAGTTTAGCCAATGGGGAAAGTTTAATAAAAAACACTCTCGATTCTGGAGATGTCAAGATTACTTTAGATGGCTTAAGAACTTTTGGTATAAATATAGAAAAACAAGAAGAACACAATTATAAAGTCGAAAATCGAGCTAAAATATTAAAACAAAAAGAAATCCTTTTGGATTGTAAGAATTCTGGTACAAGCATACGATTTTTTAGTGCCATTGCCTTATTAATAGAGGGAGGTGTTAATATTTCTGGGGAGTTTTTTGCGAGAAATCGACCTATTCTTCCATTATTAAATTCTTTAAAAAATTTTGGAGCTATCTATAACCTTGCAAACAATATACTTCATATTGAAAGAAAAGAGGAAAAATGTGATATAATCCATATTCCGGGTCATATCAGTTCACAATTTATTTCTGCTCTCTTAATAATAAGTCCAATAATTCCTTGTGGGCATTCTAAATCCATTGAAATTAATGTCGTAACACCCTTTTCATCTTATCCTTATATAGAAATTACACTTGACGTCCTAAAGTCTTTTGGAGTTCATGTAGAAGAAATATTAAATGAAGATAATACTGGTAAATATTATATTTCAAATTCACAAAAATTGGTGGGTACTGAATATACAATTCCCGGAGATTTTTCATCAATCGCTTTTATAATTGCTGCGGTTGTCATTTCAAGCGTCGAATCTCAAGTTATCATTAGAAATTTAGATTTTGATAAACCTCAAGGAGATAAAAAATTTATCAATATTCTCCAAAAAATGGGTGCTGAAATTGATATAAATAACGTTCAGGGTATGCTTTCTGTAAGAGGAAATTTAAATAAAAACGTTTTAAAGGGTATTAAAATTGATTGTGATGGAATTCCTGATCTTTTTCCAATTCTATGTGTAATAGGAGCGTTTGCTAAATCTAAAACGATTCTTTATAATATTTCAAGTCTTAAACATAAAGAAAGTGATAGAATTAAGGTAATGATGCGAGAATTAAAAAAAATGGGAGTAATGATGGAATATGATGGAGAAAACATCGTAATATATCATTGTGAAAAACTTGAAGGCATTGATATAGACCACGAAAATGATCATAGAATTGCAATGGCAATTACCATAGCAGCCTTACATGCGGTTTCAAAATCTAGAATTAAAAATGCTGAAATTTTCCAAGATTCATATCCTAATTTTATCCAAGATATGATCAAATTGGGTGCAAAATTAGAAATAGAATAATTTTTACAAAGAAATTATCGAAATGATTTTTGACGCCTTGCTCTAGCTTTTCTACCACCAAAATGCTTCGGTTCAGTTCTCCTTGAATCACCAGAAAGAAGAGATTCATCATATTCTCGAAATGATTTCTCAATTGTCTTTGTGCCAATAAATTTATTTATTGCCTTTGCTATTGCAATTCGAACAGCATCAGTTTGACTCATTATTCCCCCGCCTTTCACTTTAACAGAAATATCACATTTTTCAAGTTTAGGATGGGTTATAACTTCAAATACTTCTTTTATTCTCAATCTCCCAATTTCTGGTTCGTAAATATCAAGTGGGACATTATTAATTTTAATTTGCCCTTTCGCTGGAAATTTTAAAGTAGCTCTAGCAATAGCTGATTTTCTCTTTCCTGCAGATTGAACATACTTAGATTTTTCAGACATAATTTTTACGCCTCAATTTCTTTGTTGTTCCATCCAATTCGAGTACAAAGATTTTCTAATGTAATGTATTTATTATAATACGAAAGCCTACTCTTATCAGAATTTGGAATTTCATCCGATATTAATTTTTGATACCTCGATTTAAATCGGTCAGGAATATCACCAATGTAGATATGAACTCTCTTTAATGCTTCTTTACCCCTTAGTTTCTTTCTGGGGAGCATCTTTTTAATCACATTTCTCATGAAAGTATCTGGTCTTCTTGGCCAAAAAGGACCGCGACGTGGGTTAGTAGCAGTGCTTATTTCCAGTTTTTCCAAATATTTATTATGGATATTTAGCTTAGTTCCGCTTATTATTGCATATTTTGCATTTATAACAACTATTTTTTCTCCCAATAGTGCCTTTTTAGCAATTTGGCTGCAAAATCGCCCCAATATCTTATCAGTAGCATCTATTAATTGATATTCCTGCATTTCTTCTCACTTACCTTCTAATAAAAGATTTTTATATTTTTTCCTTCAGGATTTTGTTCGAATAATTCGTTAATTGATAATAACTTGCTTCCTGATTGCTCAATTTTCTTCTTTGCAGAATTTGAACACTCCAAACAAGCTATCGTTAATTTATGATTTAATTCACCAATACCTAATACCTTGCCTGGAATGATAATGGTATCATTGAGATTAGTTTTCTTGTTTATCCTATAAAGATTTGCTTCTATTCTATTACTTCTTGGACTAGCTATCTTTTTTGATACTTTTTTCCATATTCTTCTCTTAGTTTTCCAAAGTTCTCTAATTAGTTTCCTATTATAATAATTACTAGGACCTTTGCTCTGATGGCTCATTTTTTTTTCTCTCGTATTACGATGGTGTAATTAGTATATAAACTTAAATTTATAATATTTTAATAAATTTTGGATTGTTCAAGTCTCTATCTTAAGGTCCTCTAATTTAGTAATAAATTCATTAATTTTTTCATCAAATATTTCAAACGTCTTCCTAAAGAGAACATCAAAAGGTAATACTCCATCACTTTCGATCGTAATAATGTATACATTCTCTTTATCGGATACTTTAATTTTATCAGAATTGCTCTCGCAAGATTTACAAAGAGTGCAAGTTTTCCAATAATCATTCTTCAATTTTAATCCTTTATTACTGGTTAATTCATATAGCTTCTCAGGACACATCTTAACAATTAAACTATTAACTTCTGGATCCTTCATATCCTTTTCATTAAATTCTATAACGGGATAATTTCGATAAGCAAAATTCGATAAAGCTTGCCATTTCGCGTGATCCTTAGCTTTTCCTAATATAGCATACGCCTCAATGATAACTTTATCATTTTTATCAATTTTTACAATAGGAATCCTTGAATCAACCGGAACAATCTTAGGATCGTTTGAGATAAGATCTCCGGAATATATTTCTAAAGGAGAATTAGTAGAATTACTTATTTCACAAGTTAATGATACTTGACATAGTGAGCAGCCATATCCTTCACATTCACATTCTTCAGGAAGTTTATATGTATCCAAGTCAGTTTTTAATGGAATTAATCCTAAACGATGCGCAATAATCTCGTCATAAAGCGGACTATCATTTTTTAAGATAATAACTTCATCGATTGCCATTACGGGGATTTCTGTTAACATAATTCTTCTGATTGCATTTATCATTTCAATAGAAACCCCTTCTACAATGAACTTGAGATTATGTTCGTCTTTATCGATTATATCAAGCTTAAGAGAACTCATGTTTGTTAGAAACCTAAAATATTATGCATAATAAATGAATATAATATGGAATATGCTATTTTAGATAAATTTTTCTGTTATATCCAAAAAAATGAGGAAAAAATATTAATAAAATTTCAAGTATTCATATGCTTTATTGTGTGTATCAAAACAATATTTTATTTCTTGGAAACCTTTTCGAAAATCAATAACGTCTTCTTTTACCTTTTTTGGATCTTTCTTGTCAATCACGATCTTTTTAATCAATTCCGCAATATCAGTCATTTCACTTTTTCCCATCCCTAACCTAGTAACTTCAGAAGTTCCGATTCTCAAACCACCAGGGTTCTGATAATGTCTCCCTTCGGTAAGATCACGAGGAAGTAAGTTTCTATTCAAAATTATATTGCTGGATTCCAATAATTTCTCGATGTCTCCACCTAATCCAATAGTTTTTTCAAGATCGGCAACATCAACCAATATTTGATGAGATTCCGTGAAACCTTTATGTTCCATTAAAACTGATAACCCTCTCTCATTAAGTGCTTGTCCAAGAGCTTTTGCATTGTCAATTACTTTCTTATGATACTCTTTTCCAAATTCAAGCATTTCGGCATAAGCAATAGCTAAGCCAGCTACATTATGCAAGTGATGATTAGATAAAAGTGCTGGAAAAGCGCTAGATCTTAGTCTCTCAACTAAATCTTCTCTATTCGAAACCAATGTACCATGCTGAGGACCAGGTAGAGTTTTATGTGTGCTCATAGTCATTACATCTACTCCTTCTCTTAAAGGATCTTGAAAGTATCCTGACCCGATTAAACCTGCAACGTGAGCGGCATCATATCCGACATAAGCTCCCACTTCCTTGGCGACGTTACTGAGTTCTTTTACAGGATGTGGAAATAAAAACACGGATCCTCCAAATAATACCAGTTCGGGTTCAAATTCCCTAATAATTTTAGCGGATCCATCTATGTCTAAGTTCATTTCATCATTATCAAACGCAAGATATTCAATATTTAAACCTCTTGTAGTCCCAGCAGTCCCAAAAATTTCTCGTCCACTTTTTGCGAATCGTGGACCATGAGAAATGTGTCCTCCTCGCATAATTGACATGCAACACATTTTTCCATTATTATCTGAAGTGCAAGCGTTATACATCGTTAAATTTGCTACAACTCCAGAGATTGGTCGAACATCGGCATGAATAGATTTAAAGTATTTATTCGCTAAATCCATGCATATATCCTCAATCTTATCAATATAACGACACCCTGCGTATACTCTTTCTCCGCTCCAACCCTCTGCGTAGCGATGGCTAAAATCTGAATTACAAGCTTCATCAACTGCATGACTTGTAATGTTTTCTGAAGCAATTAATGGTATGGACTTACTAAACCAATCGTGATGTTCCATTAAGTTCTCTCGAATTTCAGCAACAATATTCTTCATTTTAATTTCATCTTTCTTAATTTGGTAAACTTGTAGAAAATTTATTATGTAATTTTAATAAATCATAATAAAAAAATAAATCGAACCAATAAATTTCATCAAATTTTAATAAGGGAGACGTTCATGTATATTAAAATAAAAATTATGATTGATTTTGTTGAATATTGATGAAGTTTGCGGCAAAAAGCAATTAATTTTATATTAATATTAGGTATAGCCTTTACGAGTGTGATTATTCTTTATTGGAGAATAACTATTGAAAGCGAAAATGATAATGCTAATCAACCCTCCATTATTACTAGTTATTATCCATTAATAAATCCTCAGATAAATGAAACAGAAATTCAAGAGTTTAATATTAGTGCTATTGATCCAGATGGTGAATATCTAACATTTGGACGGTATCTCAATGGAACTGGGGTTAGTGGGAATTTAACTTCCTTTAATTATTCAATTTACCCATGAATAAATTGATTAATCTCTTGATTCTAAAATCAATCGAGCTTCATATAAATTCAATCGTTTTCCTGCTTTCTGCTTCTCCAAGGCAGTAGCTAATTTATCTTCTTTAAGTTTTTGGAGTTCATCATTCTTCTCTTTATTGTATTTGTATGATTTTTGAAATTTCTCAGGTTTCTTATTGCGAGTATTCTGAACTTTCCTCTTAGATACTGTTTTCCTCTGATTCATGACCTTTAAAAATTGCTCATGATACGCATCAGCAGCTTTCTTGTTGTTAATTAATTCTTCTTCTGTTTTCTTCTTCTTTTCTTTTAGTTCATTTATTCGATCGTAGACTTCTTGGAGTTTTGAATGATAATTTTGAGATTTATTTGACCATTTGGTCAATTGCTCATATATCTTGTTTAAATTGATTTTAACTATTTGGATTTTTCGTTCGATTTTAAAGAATTCAGAATTTTTCTGTTCTGCCAAGTAATCTTGCTTAGCTTCTGTCAATTCTCCAATTTTATCAATAATTGAGTTTTCTTCAGCAATATCCAACTTTTCAGTCTCGATAACTCTTTCTAAGTTCTCAATTTTGCGATCAATTTGCTTGATGGACGAGAAATTATTATTAGATTTTTTATCTTTTCTGAATTCTTTCTGAAGGGCTTTCCGCTCCTCTAAGCAAGAATCAAGAATTGATTTATACTCATTCTTTTTCTCTTTGAGTATTTTTACTTTCTCATTCCAATAGTCTCTTTTCTTTTTGTAATTTTCCTTTGATACTTTGAGCAAATTATCAATCTCTGTATCAATCTCTTGTAAACTAGTTATAAAATCTTTTGTTTTTTTATTTAATTCATCCCTTTTCTCTCGAAAGTCCTCAATCTGTAGTTGTAATCCTTTAAATGAGTTCCTAGAAGGTTGAGATGCGCTATTATTATCTTTACTCATGAATAGAATCTTAATCGAGTAATTATAAAGAAGATTATACTAAACAATTATATATTTCAATTTTCCATATATTTTATATTTTTTGTAATAGATATAAAAATCAAATTTTATTACTATTTAAAGACATATCTGTCAAAAATGTGAATTTTGGAAAAAATTAGAGCATGAATCTAAAATCAATCATTTTTAAAAAGTTAAAGCATTATTCTATAAATAGTAGCATTAAACTTTATTGAAAATCAATAAATAATGAGCGCTGAATTAATACAAGATAATGATCTTGTTTATTTAATCTTGGACGAACGAAGAAGATGGCTTTTACAAGTAGAAAAAGGAAAAGAATTTCATTCAGATAGAGGCATCATTAAATTTGATGATATTATTGGAGAAACATTTGGTACGGTAGTATTTTCGCATCCACACGATACTCAAGGCTACAAATTTTATGTTTTAAAACCTTTACTCGCTGATTATGTAATATACATGGGAAGAAAAACCCAAATCATCTATCCTGAGGACGCTGGACTTATCATAATGTATTCTGGAATTAAACCTGGTAGCAAGGTAATTGAAGCAGGATGCGGTTCTGGAGCTTTATCGTGCATATTAGGAACTTTCGTCCAACCAACTGGTCATGTTTATTCATATGACATTAGAGAAAAAAGCTTGCGGACAGCAGAGAGAAATGTCAAAAGAGCAAATTTACAAGAAATCGTCTCAATTAAGAATGGAGATATTCTTATGGATGAATTGGCTCATGAAAATGTTGATTCTGTTATATTAGATATGCCTCAACCATGGGAGGCAATTTCTAAAGTAAAAAATTATTTAAAACTATCCGGAACTTTAGTCTCTTTTTCACCTACAATCGAGCAAGTTAAGAAAACAACATTTGCTTTGCAAAATAATGATTTCACAGAGATCTATTCCTATGAATTGATTAAAAGAGCCCTACAAGTAAAAGAAAACGCAACAAGACCTCAAGTAAGAATGATCGGTCATACAGGATATATAACTGTAGGAAGGAAGATTTTAGATCTAAAAAATCCGTATAGAGAGAGAAAACCTAAAAATTTTGAAAAAGTCTCCTTAGAAGGGATGCCTTTAAAAGAGTGATGGGTGAATTAAAATCCTTTTAATTTGACACCTGTCTGCATTTCTTTTTTCTTTTTGTATCTCTGAGTTTTAAAAAAATTACGTCCTTTTTCTGGTAAAATTTCCATGTACTTCCTTAGAACATCTTCAACGAAGTCCCTTGTTGGCTTGTTAGCTATTTTACTTGGATTTGTTAGAAAAGATAAGATCTCTTGATCTTTTGAATCTGGAGATATTCCCAAATTCTTAATGGGTATGTGAAATGAATGAGTAAACCACCCAACAGTTTTTTCATCATGTGCAATAACACGCAAGATATTAGCATCTCCTTTTTTAATTTTAAAATCAATTATTTTCTTGCCAGGCCTTACGATAATAGTGGCATAAAGAGGAATCTCATTCTTTGGGTCGTGTATTTTTTTTAAGAATTTTTTGAGTTTATCATCACTCATGTTATTTCAGATAGTAAAGATCTTATATATTAATTGTATTAATGATTTATCTCTCAAAAAACTTTTCAAAGTAAATATCTTATTTTCTTTAATAAAAAAGAATGATAATATTTGATGTTCAAAATGACTGTTAAATTAATGACTTTTGAAATACATTCAAATCCTTTTTGCGATTTAATAGATATTACCAACGAAGTTCAAGATGCAGTTAATAATAGCGATATACTTAACGGAATCGTCAATGTTCATGTTGCTGGATCGACAGCTGCGATTTCAACAATCGAATTTGAACCCGGATTGGTTAAAAGCGATATAAAAGAATTTTTAGAAAATATCATACCATATAAACGTGAATACAAGCATCATCGGACTTGGGGTGACCATAATGGTTCAGGTCATGTCAGAAGTTTTCTTATAAAAACCTCTGAGACCTTTCCTTTTCAAAAAGGAAAGTTAATTTTAGGCACCTGGCAACAGATTATCTTCTGTGAATTTGACGAAAAGCCTCGCCAACGCACAATTTATTGCCAAATTATTGGGGAATGAATTTTATTTATTCGTTTGAATTATATTTGTAAATTCTTCAACCAATAAAGTATACACATCCCTACGACGCATATCATCAAATTCATCAATCATCTTTATGATCTTGGATTTTTTTTCATTTATCTCTGACTCAAATGAAGGGATTTTTCTGATGAATTGCTCGCTCCTATTCTTTATGCTAATTTGATATTCTAAATATTGTAAAAAATTGCTATTTTTTCCTTCCATTATTTGTACCTTTCCAATTTAATTCACTTGACGATATGAAAATAGCTGGTTAATTAAAATGGGAGTATTATTTACATGACTCGTCATTAACATTGGAATATTATCAAAAGAATACGCGTGATCTTGCTTCTAAACACGAAGAACATAAGATTAAAAATAATGAATTTTACTTGATAATAAAATATTCGAAAATAACCAAGTATCTTAAAATTTAGCGTGAAGTGTATGGAAGAATTTTACAAAGTAATTATTTCTGGACTAGATAACGCAGGAAAAACGTCAATATTAACAGCGTTAGATAAAAAATATGATTTTAACAAGGAAATTGTTGCTCTAAAGCCCACCATTAGAGTGGAATATCATGCAACCCAATTTTTAAAAAATCGAATAGTTTTCTGGGATATGGGAGGACAAACTAAGTTTCGAGAGTTATACCAAAAGAAGCAAGATCTTTATTTCGCTGGGACTGATTTAATGGTATATGTAATAGATATTCAAGATGAGGACAGATTAAATACCTCCTTGGAATATTTGGATTCCATTTTACATCATTTTATGAAAAATAAATTGGATATTCCCTTGATAATTTCCTTTCATAAGTATGATCCAGAAATAAGGGCAAAAGAGAAGACGATTAGCATAATTAATGAGTTAAAAGAACGGATTAGTGAAAAATATCCTTCTTTTAAGATTTTATTCCAACTAACATCAATCTATGATATTATTTCTATCGTCCAATTAATTTCATACGGGTTGTCTATCTTTGATGACAAATTTTATGATCTCTCAGAATTATTGGAAAATTATTTAAATGAATTTAATTGCACTTCATTGATTGTTTTTGATAAAAATGGGATTATCATAAGTGAATACTACAGCGAATTAGTTGAACCTGAGATATACATTGAACTTATCGAATCTATTAAGGATCACCTCTTTCTCCTTAAAAGAATGTTGGAAGAATCATATGAGACTGATTATAATTTTTCTAATGTTGGAAAAAACTTGCTTTCATATCTTCACAGAATTGAAATTGCTGATAATTCACTGTTTATCTCAGTGATTATTAAAGAATCGCTGAAAGAAGAATTTCTGGAGAAATTTTCTGATTTTCTGAATGAACTTAAAAAGTTATTAATACCGCTTTTAAGTCAAAATTAAATTATTCTTCTCCATTGATATATTTCTTTTTTCTCTTTTGAATACTTGATCTTAGTGAAAAATCCTAAAACCTAAAAAATAGGAAATATTATCAAATAAAAATAGAACTGAAATTTATTGCTGATACGATAATGTCCGATTTTATAGTCACTCCATGGGAAGTTTCTGGAGAGGTAGATTATGATCAACTGATAAAAGAATTTGGAATAGAGCCAATTGATGATCAGTTATTGCTTAATTTGAAGAAAGTGACGAATGAGCTTCATCCCTTTCTAACGAGAAAAATTTTTTTTGCTCATCGAGATTTAAATTGGATATTAGATGAGTATCAAAAAGGAAATCCCTTCTATCTATATACGGGGAGGGGTCCATCTGGAAATGTCCATTTAGGTCATGTCATGCCTTGGATATTTACAAAGTGGCTTCAAGATAAATTTGATGTGGAACTATGGTTTCAACTAACAGACGATGAGAAATTTTTATTTAACCAATCGCTTTCAATGGAAGATGCTTATAAATTTTCATATGATAACGCTTTAGATATCATTGCTTTGGGATTTGATCCTAAAAGGACTTTTATCTTTTCAGATATTGATCTCGCGGGAACTCTCTATAAAAATGCCTTAAAAATTTCGAAGAAAATTACCTTTTCTACCATAAAAGCTACTTTTGGATTTGATAATAGTGCTAATATTGGTCAAATTTTTTATACCAGTATTCAAACTGTCCCAGCTATAATCAAGAGCATAATTGAAAATAAAAATGTTCCTTGTGTGATTCCTCACGCTGTTGATCAAGATCCTCATTTTCGGTTATCAAGAGACGTTTTACCAAAATTAGGTTATTACAAACCAGCTTCCATACAATGTATCTTTCTGCCAAGTCTTCAACAAGGAGGAAAAATGTCTGCTTCTATGGAACATACCGCGATTTTCACAAAAGATACACCCGATATTGTTAAGAAAAAAGTAAATAATGCCTTTACAGGTGGTCAAGCAAGTGCAAAAATTCAAAGAGAATTAGGAGGAAATCCTTCAATATGTTCGGTTTACAAGTATCATTTTATGCTTTTCACTTTAGATGATGATGAAATCAAAAAAATTCAAACAAGATGCGTTGGTGGAGATCTTTTATGTGGGGAGTGTAAATCTAACCTTATCCAAAAGATAAATGGCTTTCTCAAAAAACACCAAGAACAAAGAGAAAAAGCAAAAGATGTATTAGATGATTATTTACTCAATGAGAAGATTGATTTAAGATCAATGATAAATGAAAAGATTAAATAATTTTAAGAAATATTGGAATATTCATTTTTCAAAGAAAGATTTAAAGCATACACAAGAATATTGAACTTTTTCAATACTTAATAATAATACTAATTATTTTTTCACGAAAATGGGTAGACTTTAAATATTTTTCAAAATATAATATATTGTTATTTTGCGATTAGCACTCAAGGGTTAAATAATGGTACCTACAAATCCAAATCAAAAAAAAAATGTGAAGAAGGAAAAATTACTTGATAAAATTGATAGAAACATTATAAGAATTCTGCAGAAAAATGCTAAAACTTCCTATAGAGAAATTCAAGAAAAGTTAGGCATATCGATTGGTACAATCCATAATAGAATCACTAAACTCGAGGAGAGCCAAATCATTGAAGGATATACCATTAATCTTAACAACATAAAACTTGGATATAAATTCACCTTTCTCATTCGAGTTCAAATTGATGGTAAGCATACTTCAGAAATTTTGGAAGGATTTAAAGAAAAACCCGAGGTTTGCTCGATTTTTCACACAACCGGTGAGCAATCTGCAGCGTTAATTTGCAGATTTAAAGAACCTGAAAATGTTCACGATTTTATCAGATCTATCAATGAAGAACAATGGGTTACCAAGACTACATCTAACATGGTTTTAAAGGAATATAAGAACACTTCCTCGATAAAACTTCCTAAAGAACCTACTGAGGAAGTTTAGTCATTTCTTTTTGATCTTGATCAAATAATCTTCTCCTTCTGATTTAAATTCGAGCACTTCATGCCCCTGAGATTCTACAAATCTTTTGATATTTTCACCCGCTTCGCTGAAATCCCCTTTTACCTCAAGAATTTCTCCACAATCCATTGAATTGAGCATTTTTTTTGTTTGAGCTACTGGTAAGGGACAGACAAGATCCGAACAATCTAAAATTTTTGATCTGGTTATTATATCCACCTCTTTAAAATCAGCAAAATATTACATTATCCGCACTTACACACATCTCTAAAAATCCACTCATCGTAGTCTTGGCACATCCAGGCAATAATTCCTCATCTAACATTCCTCTTGCTTTCATGCAAACTCCACAAACAAGTACTTTTGCCCCTTCATCGATTACATCCATTAACCATTTTCCTACATTATCATAGCTCTTTGGGTCTTGTCCTTTTTTTCCAACCCAAATACCATCTTCTACTAAAAAAATATTGACTTTATGCCCCTCTAATAAAGCAGTATAGGCAAATCTAAGTAAAGTATAAGGTCTTTCTTTTGTATACTGACCTGAACCGATTGCAATTGTAAAAACTTTCTTTTTCTCAGACAATTTAATTCTAATCCTCTTAAAAGTATCTAATAAATACTTTAATTTTAGCACATATTAATTTTTTCGTATAGATTTATTAAAATTATCGATAAATTAAAAAATGTTTAATCTATTCATCACTTAAGCAATGAATATCGAATTTTTGAGGACTTTTATATTTCTTGCAGAGGATAAAAGTTTTTCTAAACTTGCTAAAAGATTAAAAATATCTCAGAGCACATTATCTCATCGAATTTCACAAATAGAAAGTGAATTTGGAGGGACTAAATTTATCAATAGAACTACTCGAAAGTTTGAATTAACTGAGGACGGTTCTATCTTCCTTGAATATGCCAAGGCAATTATTGAATTATATGATAGAGGTAAGAAAAAATTAGTAAAATACAGTGATTCTGTCGCTGAAAATATTACCATTTCAGCTTCAACGCTTCCAGGGTCACATATTTTGCCAAAATATGTTGCTCAATTTAGAGAACAATATCCTAATTCTAATTTTAAAATAATAATTAATAATTCTGAGGAATCTTTAGAATTAATTACAAAAAATCAAGTAGATTTTGCAGGTATTGGGAGTTTTATGGAATATACAAGAGAGAATTTTGATGTAATAAAAATTGGAGAAGAACATTTAAAATTTGTTTGTTCCCCTAATCATAACCTCGTAACAAAGAATCAACCAATCCCCTTTAAAGAATTGATAAAATTTCCGTTTATAAGTCGAGAGAAGGGATCCGGAACTCGTGAAACTTTTGAACATGATTTTCTCGAGCACCATAAGTTAGATATCAAATTAGTCATGGATAATAATGATTCGATCATATCTGCAATTAATGAATCCGATTATATCTCTGTTCTTAGTGAAACAATAGCACAAAAAGCCGTCAATGCTAAACTTATTACATTCTTAGAAATTGAAGAATATCCGAATTTTGCTTCCCGAGATATTTATTTTATCAAACTTAAAGAAAAGGAACTTTCAATTTTAAAGAAAAAATTCTGGGAAACCTTAATAAAATAACTTAATCTTTCTTTTTAAAATCTAAAGATATCGAATTTATACAATATCTTTTACCCGTTGGTTTCGGTCCATCGGGAAATACATGACCCAAATGACCACCACATTTTTTGCATAAAACTTCTGTTCTACGCATTCCAAGGCTCTTATCGGTTTTGGTTTCTATTTTATTTTCATCTACAGGGGCATAAAAACTTGGCCAACCACATCCTGATTCGAATTTAGTTTCAGAGTCGAATAAAGGTGCTCCACAACCGGCACAATAGTATTTACCTTTCTCATGATTATCCCAATACTTTCCTGTAAATGGTCGTTCAGTACTTTTTTCACGCAATACTTCATATTGTTCTTTTGTTAACTTTTTACACCAATCCTCATCATTAATTTGCTTTTCAGTTTCGTTCATAATACAACTTAATAGAAAATAGTACAATTAACCGTTCGGATTATAATTAATAAGGAGAAAAAAGTTTTTCCTACCTTTTTAAATTAAAATCCGAAAATACTTGTATTTTTTATTATTTCGATTGTTATACACAATCTAACATGTCTTTTTTTAAAGATCCCCAAATCATAAAATTCTTAAAATCCAGAAAATTAATGAATTTATAATAAAAAAAAAAAAAAAATTATGAGAAATATAGGTGAAAATTAATGTCTGTTCCAATATTGATATTGAAAGAAGGAACTGAAGAAACAAAGGAAAAAGAAGCAAGAATGCAAAATATTAATGCAATGATGGCAATAACAGAGACTGTAAGATCAACACTCGGACCAAAAGGAATGAACAAAATGCTTGTTGATGGAACTGGCGAGGTCACTATTACAAATGATGGCGCTGAAATTTTAAAAACCTTGAGTATTGAAAACGTGGCAGCAAATATGATGGTAAACATTGCAAAATCAATTGATGAAGACATAGGAGATGGTACAACATCTGCCGTTATTTTTTCGGCTCAATTATTAGCAAATGCTTTGGAATTAATCGAACAAGAAATTCATCCTAAACCCATTACACATGGATTTCATTTAGCTGCTATAAAAGCTCTTTCCATTGTGGATGAAATCGCTGAAACTATTTCTGCCGATGACGAAGAAACCTTGAAAAAAGTCGCCATAACAGCAATGAATTCCAAAGACGTGATGGGATTAAAAGATTTTTTTGCGGATATTGCTTTAAAAGCAGTAAATCTCATAAAAGAAGATGGTAATACTTTTTCTAAAGTTGGAAACGTAAAAATTGTCAAGGCTCCCGGAAAATCACTCAAGGATACAGAATTGATCGAGGGGGTCTATATTGAAAAAGAAAAAGTAAATGCAATGATGCCTGACGTGATTAAAAATGCTAAAATCGCGGTTATTAGGAAGAAATTAGATGTGTCTAAAACAGAGATTTCTGGAGAAATTCGCATTACTAATCCTAATGATATTCAGAGATTCTTAGATCAAGAAGAAAAAATATTGCATGATTACCTTAAAGTCTTTAAAGACATTGGAGTAAACATGATTGTCAATAACAAGGACATTTCGGATAAGTTTGGAGCATTTTTAGCTAGAGAGGGAATTGCAGCGATCAAAAGTTTGGGAGATAATGACATGAAAGCAGTTTCTCAAGCTACTGGTGCCAAAGTAGTTGATGATATCATGTCTTTATCTGAAAGTGAATTAGGTTATGCTGAAAGCATTAAGTTCCAAAAAATTGACAAGAATGAATACACGGAATTCACGGGATGCAAGAACCCCAAATCAGTTTCAATATTACTGAAAGGAGGTTTAGATAAAATATTAAGTACCACAGAAGTAACCTTACATGATGTTTTATCTGTTATTGCAAAAGTAATCGATACTAAGAAGGTTGTTGCTGGAGGGGGCGCCATATATATCGAATTAGCTAAACATTTAAGAGAGTATGCCAATGAGATTAGTGGCAAGGAACAATTAGCAATTATTGCATTTGCTCTCGCTCTTGAAGAAATTCCTATGACTTTGATCAGAAACGCTGGTTTAGATGAGATTGAAAACATGACTGAATTACGAGCAGCTCATAAATCTGCCAAAGATAAATGGGTTGGCATTGATACCATAACCAATTCCATTGGTAACAATTATGATAAAGGCATCATAGAACCAGCAGCTTTAATCAATCATGTGATTAAATCTGGAAGTGGATTAGCAAATCTGATTTTACGCGTCGATAGAATTATAAACGCTAAGGGTAGTAAATAAAGAGTCTTTTTTATTATTTCTTTTTTTTATTCTTACCTTAAATTTCCGCTAATTAGTCTCATTTTTTCCCAATTTTTTCCCTCCTTGAGATAAGAAAAGCATTTAAATTGGTTAACCTCTTCTATTCATTATCTCAATTACTACCCAATGCTATTTAGCAGCTGATTTTAATGGATTATCAAAAGGAATTTAATGATTATATTGTTAAAGGAATACTTACAGAACAAGACTTTGAGAAATTAAACGCGCTAAATAATGATCATGTCTGTCGAATCATTCATCAATTTGTAGATTTGTGTAATCCCAGTAAACTTACTGTTATCTCTGATTCTGAAAAAGACATAGTTTATGTAAGAAAAAAAGCAATTGAATTACATGAAGAATCCAAGTTAAATTTAAATGGACACACAGTCCATTTTGATGGATTTATAACAATGTCCAATCATGATCAAGCAAGAGATATAGGAAATACAAAGATTTTAATTCCTAAGGGAGGATATAAACCACCCGCATTAAACACCGTTGATAGAGAGGAAGGTTTAAAAGAAATCTTGAAAATCATGGAGGGTTGCATGAAAGGGAAAGAGTGTATTATTAGGTTTTTCTGTCTTGGTCCAAAAAATTCGAAATTTTCTATACTCGCTCTTCAACTCACAGATTCATTATACGTGGCCCATTCAGAGGATTTATTGTATCGCGCGGGGTATGAAGAATTCAAAAAATTAAATAATTCAGAAAATTTTTTTTATTTCATCCATTCAGCAGGAGAATTAATGGGGAATCCTCCTGTTACGAAAAATCTAAAAGATCGAAGGGTATACATCGATTTAAAGGAATATAGAGTTCTCTCCGTTAATAATCAATATGCCGGTAATAGTTTGGGCTTAAAAAAATTAGCCCTCAGATTGGCTATTCACAAAGCAAATAATGAAAATTGGTTGACAGAACATTACTTCATAATGGGAGTATGCCCAAAAGGTAAAAACCGAGTAACCTATTTTACAGGTGCTTTCCCGAGTGCATGCGGAAAAACGTCTACGGCAATGTTACCCGGTCAACAAATAATTGGTGATGATATTGCTTATTTACGTTCTTGGGAAGATGGATTTGCTCATGCTGCCAATATTGAACAAGGTATCTTTGGAATTATAAAAGATGTAAATCCAATTGATGATCCTGTAATATATGAAGCTCTTACTACCCCACGAGAAACTATTTTTTCCAACATCCTAATTAAAGATGGAAATTCATATTGGTTAGGTATGGGTAAAAATATCCCTAAGGAAGGTTTGAACTATTCTGGTAGTTGGTATGAAAATAAAAAAGATGAAAACGGAATCTTAATTCCATTCGCTCATCCTAATGCGAGATATACTATAAGACTCAGTGAATTATCTAATACTGACCATAGACTTGACGATCCAGAAGGAGTTCCACTGCATGGTATACTTTATGGGGGAAGAGATTCAGATACTATGCCTCCAATATTAGAAAGTTTAAGTTGGGAACATGGAATCTTTCTGGGAGCGACAATAGAATCTGAAACTACATCTGCCACTATCGGAACTGAAGGAGTGAGAAAATCGAACCCAATGGCTAATCTTGATTTCTTAGTAGTACCTTTAGGAAAATATCTAGAAAATCATGAAAATTTTGGTAGGAAATTAAAATTTTGCCCTAAAGTGTTTTCTACCAACTATTTTCTGAAAAATCAAGCTGGAAAGTACTTGAATGACATACTTGATAAAAAAATATGGATAATATGGGCTGAAGGGAGGACTCAAGGTGATTTTGAAGCAATACAAACACCAATTGGATACATCCCCTTATATAAAGATTTAAAGTATTTATTTGAACTTGAATTAGGAAAATCTTATTCAGAATCAAATTATATTGAGCAATTTTCAATTAGAATAAAAAATATATTAGCAAAACTGGAAAGGATGGAACAAATGTTCAATGCTGAAAAAGATATTCCAAAATTTATATGGACTCTTCTAAACAAGCAGAAATTCGATTTACTCCATTTGATGAATGTTAAGGGGAAAGATGTTATATCTCCAAACGATTTTATTTAAAATTGAATATTTTTTCGTTCTATTTTTCACATCAAGAGTTTCATGCCTTCACGAACTTTGTATGTTTGATTGAAGCGATCAACATCGATGAATCTCTTGATTTCTAAATTATTTAGTAGATCCCGCATCTCAATCTTATCCTTGTTCAATTCCTTTGCTAATCCCTCTATATCTGATTCATGAGTACGTAACACCTTAAGTAAAGAAGCATAATTTTCATAAATTTGGTTTACAATATATTTTAATACTTCATTTAGATTTTCACCGTTTCTAGTAATAGTTGGAAAGATAACTGCATCTGGTGGCAAATAGTTTTGTGAACGGACAACTTCTGGATGCCTAGCTCCCGCGATATCTTGTTTATTAGCTAAGTACACAATAGGGGTTTCAGGCATTAGAAGTTTCCTTATGGCATTAAGAATTATGATTCCATCTTCATCCTTTTCAGGGTGAGCTGCATCAAACATAAAAATGATCCCATCAGTACCTTGTACTATAACGTCTCTCATTACCTTGAATCTTAATAAACCTGGTGTTCCAAATAGAAACACATCAAATCCATTCAATTTAACGATCCCTAAGTCCATACCCACCGTGTAATAATTATTATCTCTCGCTTTTGCTTCGACATTGAGAGCCTTTTCATCAAAATAACTAATGAACGTTGATTTACCACATCTCAGTGGACCACAAACGCATATCTTAATCCTAATTCACCTTTCTACTAAAATTTTGTCGGATTCTATTAGTGTTTCGTATATTGTTATGTTTTTATTAAATTCTTTTATTTTTAATTCGTTTAATATTCAGATAATATGAATCATTAACGCAAGATAATTTTAATCTAATGTGTAATCGGTGCTAATTCTTTATATCCCCGTGTTTATAAAAGAATGACCGATGTCGACGAAAAAATTATTCGTTTTTGTATATAAAATAAATTATTCTACATTTATAAATTTGCTCCTATCTTCAAATTGTCGGATTGTCATAGGAAAAAATCGAATTTCCTTAATTAATTTTGGTTATTTTTCTTGGGCAAAAAGGGAATTTTAAGATCTAATTTCCTTAGATAAAATTAAGAATATTAAAAAAAAATAATGATATAAATTCTTTTTTATATACTATTTAGTCATCCTAATTTTTAAGCGAAAAGGCTTTTAAAATTGATTATAACTGAAACAGTCATTTTTTTCGTAATAATATGATCAAATACCGCGAAAAATTGATCAAATGACGTAAAAAATTGTTAAATTCGTACATTATATGTAATCTTTAAATATGAAATAGTCATTAATACTCATTATAAAGATATATCTTACTGAAATTAACGATATCTTTTTTTTTTGATCGTTAATTCATAAGCAATGTTGTAATTTAGTAAGATAAAAATAAAAAACAAACCAAAACTGAAGAAAAATGCCAAATAGTAATATTATGGTAATAGGAGCAGGTATATCGGGAATAGAAACTTCTCTTACATTGGCTGATCAAGGATATAGAGTAATTCTAGTTGAGAAAACGTCCTCCGTAGGAGGTAGGATGGCACAACTAGACAAAACTTTTCCGACATTAGATTGTTCCATATGTATATTAGCTCCCAAGATGGTCGAATCCTCGAGACATCCAAATATCGAACTAATTCCATATTCAGAAGTCCAAGAAGTTACAGGAGAGCCTGGGAATTTTGAAGTTAAGATTCTAAAAAAGGCTAAATACGTTAATTGGGACATCTGTACTGGATGTGGAGCTTGTTCTGAAAAATGCCCGATGAAAAAAATTCCTTCTGAATTTGAGGAGAAAATGGGAAATCGAACAGCAATTTATATACCATTCCCGCAAGCAGTACCACGAAAAGCAGTAATTGATGCAGAAAAATGCCTTTATTTAACGAAAGGTGCTTGTCAATTATGTGAAAAAGAGTGCGAAGCTGGTGCGATTAATTGGGAAATGAAGGATGAAGTTGTGGGGTATAATGTAGCATCTATTGTTGTAGCAACTGGATTTGATCTACTAGATCCAGTAGTATTAGATAGATATCATTATGGTGAATATTCAAACGTCATAACTGCCATGCAATATGAGAGACTTTTAAGTGCTTCTGGTCCTACTGAAGGTGAATTGATTCGTCCTTCGGATAAAAAACACGTACACAATGTGGCATTTATTAGTTGCGTAGGTTCCAGGAATGAAGATTTGTGTTCTTATTGTTCTAAATTTTGTTGCATGTATCAGACAAAAGAAGGCGTGGTAACCAGAGAACACTCCCCAGATACTAACGTGACAATATTTTTTAATGATATAAGGGTAATTGGAAAAAATCAAGAAGAATTCATTGAGCGAGCTAAAAATGAATATGGGTTAATATATTATAGAGGAATTCCAGGTGATATTCGTGAAAACACTAAAAATCATAATTTATTTGTCAAACATGCAAATCTAGATACTGGAGATGTAGAAACTAGTGAATTTGACTTAGTAGTGCTAGCTAATGCGGTCACTCCCAGAAATGATGCTGGAAAATTAGCCAATATTTTAGGCATTGAACAGAACGAATTTGGATTCTTTAAAACCAACGCCTCTACCGAGGATCTTCGATCTACAAGAGATGGAATTTACGTTACTGGTTCATGCCAATCACCTGATGATATTGCTAATTCAGTTGCAAAAGCAGGTGCTGCTGCTGCTCTTGCAGCTACTCATGCCGTACCTCTAAGTGCTGAAGAAAGGGAAATTTCCCTACCACCATTAATACCTGTTAAAGCAGGAGATAAACCTAGAATTGGAGTGTTCATTTGTCGATGTGGAGTTAACATTGCTGGCTACATGGATGTCCCAAGCCTAGTAGATTATGCGGAAAAATTGCCAAATGTTGTGTTTTCTATGGAAAATAAGTATAGTTGCTCACAATTAACTCAGGATATTATTAAAGAAAAAATCAAAGAATTAAACTTAAATCGAGTTGTTGTGGCAGCTTGCACGCCAAGAACTCATGAACCCTTATTCCAAAAAACAATCAGAGAAGCAGGATTAAACGAATATTTATTTAATTTCGTGAGCATTCGTGAATTAGATTCTTGGGTTCACATGCATGATAATCCAAGAGCTACTGATAAAGCTAAGGATTTAATTAGAATGGGAGTTGCTCGTGTAGCTGCTCAAAAAGCAGAATATAAAATCAAAGGTAAAGTTATACCCGAAGCTTTAGTGGTGGGTGGTGGTGTTGCTGGGATAAGTGCTGCAATAGAAATTGCTAAAAAAGGTTTTAAAGTTCATCTCGTTGAGAAAGAAGATAGATTAGGTGGTCAATTGAATTTAATATATAAAATTAATTTTGATAAAATTGATTCTAAACAATTTTTGGAAGATCTACTTCAAGAATTCAATGGTATGAAAAACATCACTTCTTATTTAGGCTCTGAAATAGTTGAAATCAAGGGATCAATCGGTGACTTCATCGTAAAGATCAAGAATAAGAAGGATAAACGTGATAATTTGAACGTGGGGGTAATAATAATAGCAACAGGAGCTTATGAATATAAACCAATTGATTGGTATGATTATGGAAAGAATAAAAACATAATGACTCAACTCGAGTTATCCGAGAAACTTAAAAATGATGAACTCAAAGATGGGGAAACACTTGTTTTTATTCATTGTGTAGGCTCAAGACAACCTGAAGGAGCTAATGGCGTAACTTATTGCTCTTTAATTTGTTGTTCGGAATCAATTCGACATGCCTTATATGTTAAGGAGAAATATCCGAATTCTAACATATATGTTTTATATCGAGATATTCGAGTTGGAACATACGAAGAACCTTATTACTGGAAAGCCCGTGAAGATGTCAACTATATAAGATTCAATGAATATCCTGTTCTTGAAAATAAAGATGGTAAATTAAATATCGATGTTAAAGATATTCTAACTCAAACGGATCTTACGATTAGTGCTGATAAAATAGTTTTATCGACGCCATTAATACCCTATGACACCAAGGCATTAGCTGAGCAAATTAAATGCGCTAGAGATCAAAATGGATTTTTCTTAGAAGCTCACGTTAAACTTAGACCCGTGGATTTTGCAACAGATGGAATCTATTTAGCAGGAACTTGTCATGGGCCTAAAGGGATAGCTGATTCCATATCTCAAGCGAGAGGTGCCGCAGCACATGCATTAATTCCTCTTATTTCTGGAGAAGTCGAGAATGAACCCTTAGTTTCAGTTGTAGATCCCGCTTTATGCATAGCATGTCAAAAATGTGAAGAAGTCTGCAATTTTGGAGCTATTGGTGTAAATTTTGATAATGAAATATTGGTTTCTGAATCAAACCCATTGTTATGTAAGGGTTGTGGAGATTGCTCAGCCGCTTGTCCTACTGGTGCAATCACAATGAGACATTTTTCAGATGATCAAATTTATCCAATGATAAAAGAAGCTACACGGGGTGAATTCTTAGACGAACGTCCACGTATCGTAGCTTTTTTATGCAATTGGTGTAGTTACGCTGGTGCTGACACTTGCGGAGTGAGTCGATTCCAGTACCCAACTAACGTTAGACCTATTCGAGTAATGTGTACAGGTAGAATTCCCAAAAGCTTTATTCTACAAGCATTTTTGGAAGGAGCCGATGGAGTACTTATAGGAGGATGCCATATTGGAGATTGTCATTACTTGGAAGGAAATTATGACATGCTGCGACGATTTAATGAAGTTCAAGAACTCCTTGAAAAGGTTGGAATCAATCCAAAACGATATCATTTAGAATGGGTTTCTGCAAGTGAAGGAAAAAAGTTCTCACAAGTTGTTACTCAATTTGTGAATCAAGTTAAAGAATTAGGTCCGATTCCTAAAACTGGCGATAAAATTGAACCCAAAAAAGAAAAAGCAAAGGAGGGAGCATAAAAAATGACTCAAATGCTAAAAAAAAATACATCAGATCTAGACACCAATTTTCGCTATGAAATTAGTGAAAAAGTAGGAGCAAAATCCCTGTTAAAATGTATACAGTGTGGGGTTTGTTCCTCTGGATGTACGGTCACTGAATATGTGGACATGCAACCCCATCGAGTCGTTGCCTCATGTCTCTTGGGGTTAAAGGAAGAAGTGCTTTCAAGTCAAGCGATCTGGACTTGCTCTTTATGCCATAGATGTACTGAAAGATGTCCTAAAAACGTGGATTATTCTTTTATCTTAGCTCTTCTGCGAAATATGGCAGTAAAAAGAGGTACGGTTCCTAAAGAATATTCAGGCACCGTAGTAACGATCTACAATAATGGATTTGTAGTTCCTTATACTGGTGGATTAAAAGACAACATTGATAGAAGAAGAAATAAAATGGGATTACCCCAGATTGTACCACCTAATTTAGAAGAAATTAGATTCATTATTGAAGAAACTGGATTAGGTGAACTAGCAAAAAAAAAGGAGGATGAATAAATATGGAGAAATCATATGCCTTTTTTCCAGGATGTAGCATACCCTTGAAATCACCTCATTTAGAGAAAGCATTTCGGGATGTTGCAAGAATTTTAGGCTTAAAATTGACAGAAATGGAAGGTGTGAGTTGCTGTCCAGAACCAGTATCATTACAATCTCTGAACATGGATACGTGGGTGGCATTAGGAGCAAGAAATCTTGCGATTGCAGAAAAAATGGGTATGGACATTCTAACGATTTGTTCTGGTTGTTTTGAAACCTTGAAAACTGTTAGTGTTCTCTTAGCTGAAGACAAGGAATATCTTAAAAAAATAAATCAAATCTTGAAAAAAATCAATTATTCGTATTCTGGTAAAGTAAAAGTATATCATTTTGTCGAAATATTTAGTCAACCTGAATGGTTAGACAAAATAAAGAGTTCAATAGTGAGACCATTAGATGATATGATCATTGCCGTACATTACGGTTGCCATTTGATTCGACCAAGTAAAATAATGCAATTTGATCACCCAGAGAAACCTGAAAAAATCGATATAATCCTTCAAACTTTAGGAGCAAGAACCATTGAATATGCTAATAAATTAGAATGTTGTGGCTTTTGTGCCCGTTTACAAGAGGAAATTGGTGATAAATTAGTAGAAGACAAAATGACAGAACTATGCGGACTTGAAGAAGAAGTCGACACTTTAATAGCAGTGTGTCCGGCTTGTACAACCCAATATGATCGGAAAGAGAAACTTGCGGCTCGTAAAACTGGTAAAACATTAGATATTCCCGTACTATATTTAGCGGAAATAATGGCAATAGCATTAGGTGTAAATTTAGAAGATCTTAGTTTGAATAATAGATCTGTCAAACCAAATAAGTTAATTGAAAAATTAACAACCTAAATATGAGATTTTTTCTCTCAAATAATTTAAAATTAAATTTAAGAAAAAAGTGAGAATTAGTAATTTGGAGATAAACGAAAATGATTATTACCGAATTAAAAGATATTGTAGAAATTTATGATATGGTAAAAGATTACAAAAAAATATTAATCGCAGGATGCGATGGTTGCTGTCAACCTCCAAGATCTCTCAATGAAGCAAAATTTCTTGGGCAAATGTTAGAATTAAAAGCACGTACCGAAGGAAAGGATCTTACTTGGAAAGCTGTAACTGTTTTAAGACAATGTGATGACAGAATTGCATCTACTACCATCCGACCATTTGTAGAAGATTATGAAGCTATAGTTAGTTTATCATGTGGTCTTGGAGTTGTAATGTTAAATAAAGTATTTCCAAAGATTTTAACATTTCCCGCTCAGAATAGCATGTTTGGTGGAGTACAAAATAATGGTGAGAATAGTTTCATTGAATATTGTGAAGAATGTGGCGAATGCATTATTGGAGAAACAGGTGGCGTATGTCCGCGTGCCGGATGTGCGAAACATCTGAGTAATGGTCCCTGTGGTGGTATGGTTGACGGGATGTGTGAAGTTGGAGGATATACAATTCCATGTGCGTGGGTTCGTATTTGGGAAAGATTAAAGGAGTTCAATAGGCTCGATCTATTTAAAAAATATAGACCGCCACGAGACTATCGAAAATCTACCAGTCCCAGCTATTTAACTATTTATAAAGATTATACAAATGAAGAAGTCAAAGAGGAGGCGAAAGAATAAATGGCAAGAAGACCAGCTTATAGTAATTTATGTAAAGCAATTGAAGCAGGACATTTTGTGTTTACTGGTGAACTTGAACCTAAAAAAATCTTGGATCTTAGCGAGATTATCTATTCTGCAAAAGAAATGAAAAAAACTGGAAGAATAGTAGCAGCTAACGTCACCGATGGTCCACAAGGCGATGCTTACATGTCATCATTAGTTCCAAGCTATAAAATTCAAGAAGAAGCAGGTATTGAGGCAGTTTGGCAAGTAACTATTCGTGACCGAAATCGGGTTGCTCTTTTTGGAGACGTAGTGGCAGGAGCTGTCTTAGGATTGAAGAATATTTTAACACTTACAGGAGATCATACTGCTCTTGGAGATCATAAACGTGCTCGACCTGTCTATGATATTGATAGTACTCAATTTGCAGAAATGCTTTCAATGATGATAGATGAAGGAACTGACTATGAAGGAAATGAAATCCAAGGGGGCAAGATAGAAATGAATTTTGGCTGTGTTGCTAACCCTAATAGTAACCCGCGGGAACCTGAAATTTTAAAAGTTGGACGAAAAGTCGAACAAGGGGTCGATTTTATTCAAACCCAGACCGCATTTGATATTGATCAAGCGAAAGAGTTTCTCAAAGAATTAGAACAATTTAATGTTCCAGTACTACTCGGAGTATTTCCACTAAAATCTTACGGTATAGCATGGTATTTTGATGCTAATATACCTGGAGTGAGTGTTCCAAAAGATCTTCTCAAAGCACTTAAAAAAGCAGAGAAAGATAACAAGGGTAATAAACAGGGTAAATATGATGCATTGGATAAGATTAATATTGAATTTTTCGCCCCATTTATCAGAGAAATCAAAAAAACAACGAAAGCTGCTGGCATACATTGCATGGCTGTTGAATATGAAAGACTCTTTGACCCATTATTGAAAGAATATCCGAAATACGTAAATTAACCAAAAATCAGAAATAATGTATTTTTTATTTAAAATTTAAATTTTTTTTATATATTTGTAAGAAAAACGGTAGGTAGAAAAAAATGAAAAATATGGATGAGAAAGATAAAAGAATATTAGAAATGCTTATAGAAGATTCTAGAAGACCATATCGTGAAGTTGCAGACGACGTTGGCTTATCTGAATCAACTGTAAGAAAACGAGTTTTAAAACTCCAAGAGGAAGGAGTAATCGAGAAATTTACAATAAAAATCTGCCGTGAAGAAGAAAGATGTATTATCGCTTTCCTTACCTTAATTCCAAGAAATGAGTCTGAAATGAAAGATTTATTGCGTGAAACGCAAATTATTCCTCAGTGTGAGGAAGTATACTTTCTTGCAGGTCAATGTGGAGTATTAGTGAAGGTTAATATCCCGGAAATAACGGAACTGGACGCTTTAATAGAAAATTTCAGGGGAAGAAGCGATGTAAAAAGTGTTGAAAGGGTATGCGTGGTATTAAAACCTATTAAGACAAAGTTAAAAGATTAACCTCACAATTTTCGGAACAAATTTTCGAGATTTTAGATATTCGGTACTGGTTTTATGATGAAAAGTCAAGTTTTTATATCGATTTAAATTTTATAATTCTATTCAAGATTATTATGCTAACTTAATTAATGGGCTTAAAATAATGGAAACTGCTATTAGACTTGAAAATGTCGTAAAAATCTTTTACAATAAAAAGAATAAAAAGTTTCCCGAACAGAAGAGAGAAATCTTTGCTTTAGGAGGAGTCTCTTTTGAAGTCAATAAGGGAGAAATTTTTGGGTTGTTGGGGCCAAACGGTGCTGGAAAAACTACGACCATAAGATGTATTGCAGGTATCCTTCAATTAAATTCGGGCAAAATTTACATAAATAATCAAGAGTTAAATAGATCTACAGCGCATAAATTTCGAAAAAATTTAGGATTTCTGACAGAAAATCATGGAAACTATGAAAATTTAACCCTTCATGATAATCTCCAATTTTTTGGTAGTTTTTATACTTTAGATAATCTTGAAGAAAGAATTGATGCTACTTTGAAGCAAATGGGATTGCTTGAACGGAAAGATATGAAGGCTGGTAAACTTTCTAAAGGACAAAAACAAAGATTAGCTATCGCTCGAACTATCCTTCATGATCCTGAAATCTTATTTTTTGACGAGCCTACAGCAGGATTAGACCCTTCAGCATCGGTTCATGTGAGAAATCTCATATTAGAATTAAAACGAGAGGATCGAACGATATTCATTAATAGTCATAATTTAGAAGAGGTGCAAAAGGTTTGCGATCGAGTAGCTATTTTGGATTTGGGAAAGATTAAGAGAATTGGGGAACCTAGCGAGTTAGGTAAGGATTTATGGGACACTCAAGAACTAAAGTGTTCATTAAAGGATCCAATCTCCTCTGAAATTAGTGCAACATTATCCAAATTAGATTACATAAAAAGATATAAGATTGAAGATAAAAATATAATCATGTACTCTGATAATATAGATGAAGTAACTCCAAGGATCGTCAAAGAATTAGTAAGATTGGATGCTAACATATTAGAAGTGAGAAGAACCGTGCATTCTCTTGAGGACATTTATCTAAAACTAATGGGGGAAGAACAACCAAGGTGAACGTGTTGGATTATAAAAATAGTATAAGGATATTCAAGAAAGATTGGAAGACTTCTGTCAGACGTAAGGAAATTCTGGCTATAATGAGCATTTTTCCGGTGATTTTTACAATTCTTCTTCCTATTGTAATGTTAATTGGAATAATAGTAGACCCAAATGCTTTTTTAAGCTCGTTTGGTGACCCTACTTTATTGAGAACCATTTTACAAATCCCTCCTCATTATAATGACGCGTTAGCTGGGGCTATTGTGGTAATTAGAATGATTGTATTACCATTGTTTCTATTTATACCCGGAATGATGCCAATAGTTATCTCATCCGATTCTTTTGCTGGGGAAAAAGAAAGAAAAACAATGGAAGGAGTACTCCTTTTACCCATAACCAAGACAGAATTAATACTTGGAAAAGTCTTAGCATCGTTCATACCATCAATGGTTATTTCCTTAGTATGTTTTTTAACCCTAGGAGTAATCGTCAATATGATGCTATTATCATATTTAGATGGTATAATTCTGTTTTTCTCTGATATCCCAATTATGCTAGTAGGATTCATCTTGGCTCCTTTTTGGGCTCTGTTAAACATTCAAATTAGCGTTATAATTAGTTCTCGAGCTAAAGATATGAAAAGTGCTCAAAGTATCAGTGGAGCTTTGGTTACACCCGTGTTAGGAATAATGTTAGTTCAAATCTTTAATCCTGCGTTTTTAACAATCAGTACTGTTTTATTATTCACAGGTTTCATAGTATCATTATGGCTACTCTTTATCTATCTCAGTAATAAGTTATTAGATCCTGAAAAATTGATTTTAATGCTATAATCATTTATTATCTTATTTCCGTTGACTATTTGTTTATTATCAAACAATATTTAGAAAATCAAATCTGATGGAAATAATATTTACCATTTCTCTCTATTCTTTCCACTTTTCCAAGATGTTCCAAATAGATTAAATGTCCGAGTACTTCACTCATTGCCATGTATGAATTAATCTCATCTAATTCAGTTCCAAAATGAATTTGAGAGATGTTAAAAGGCGTGAGTGATTTATCTTGTAGAATAGCTAAAATTTCAGTCAGGCGATTCTCATGATGCTCTTTAATTTCTTGAATTCTTTTATGGGGGTCATAGATTATATCTTGATGAGCGGGAAAAATTACCTTTGGATTTAAATTCTCTATTTTTTCCAAGGATTTTAGGTAATGATCAAGGATATTATCAAAATGATGATCTTCAAATTCATTTCTGAGAGCTGAACTTATAACAAAATTGCCAATGTGAGGAGTTATCCTAGATAAGATATGATCTCCAGAAAATAAATACCCATTCCTTTTATTGAAAATGCAAATGTGGTCAAAACTATGACCTGGAGTCCATATTATCTTTAAATCATTTAATATCATATCTCCATCGTGAATCAATTGATCTGGTTTTTGATACTGTATTGATTTAGGCCATAAGGTAAGAAATTCAACCACGCGTTTACCTTGCTCTTCTGAAATTCCATATTTTACCATCAAATTAGCAACTTTTATCGCTTCTTCCTGGTATTCATCTGCTTTGGACTCATCTGTTTCCCATCTTAAAATTCGATGAGTAATGTCATGCATTATAAGTTTTAAATCTGGATTTTTTCTTTTCAATTTTCTGATCAATCCGATATGATCGGTATGGATGTGAGTGATGATACAATAATCAACATCAGAGATGCTATAACCTTGCTCTTCCAAGGTGGAAAAAAATACCTTACCCCAATTTCCCATATTCAAACCGGAATCAATAAGCACCGTTTTTCTATTCACGTCAAATAAATAAGTACAAACGAATCTAACAGCGAATGGAACATCTATTTTGATCCTTACAATCTCATTTATTTTTGAGATTTCTGACTTGAATTTTAACAAATTATTAACGTTATGTTATTTTATTCGATAGTTAGGAAAAAAATGAAAGAGATTTAATCTTTAAGGCCATAATACATAAACCAAAAACTAATTAGATAACCAATCCTTACGAAAATAACCATCAATCCTGGAGCTGTTAATCCTTCTAGTAATCCAAAAACGCAGAAAAAGATTGCACCCAACGAAAGCAAGAATAATTTTTTTTTCACTACTCCTGTTGATTGAAAAGCTTTTATTAAAAAGCCAAATCCAAGTAATATAATTACACTGAGTAGAAATATAGCCATAAGGATTCCTGCTATAGAAATAATAATTACATTATAATCAATTAAGAGCTCTCCTGGGATTACGGGATAATCAAAGTTAAATGCAGCAAATGGGTCCATAAAGATGACTATATAAAAAAATATACTTAATACTGCAAACAATGAGATTATAACCCATTTTAATTTAGGTACCAACAATTTTGAGCCAATATATATCGCAGTAATAATTGCTGGTGCTAACCAAATATAACTTAAGATTCCAACTAATCCATTAGTATTATCTATGTTAATTCCTGAAATGAGCACAGTTAAAAAATCTAAAAATACACCTAAAAACGCTAAACCTGCAAACAGATTTGCTAAACCTAAAGCAATTAGGATTTTAGCATTTGTTTTTTTAGATTTGTACATGAAAAAAAATCCAAATATGATTCCAAAAATTACCACTCCAGATGCCGTAAGACCATCTATCCATCCGATTAAACTAAGCATTTTTAATTTTTACCCCAAAAATTGATACTAAAGTCTAATTTAACAGAAATATAAAAAATACCAAATATAAATGTTTACACAAAATAAGAAGGAGGAAAAAAAAATAATTCTGTTATTGTCTTGTTTTTTTCTGAAAAATTAAAATTCCGATTAATATAAAACCAATTGTAAAAGCAAGAGTGATTAGAACTCCACCCCATAACGGAATTGCCGTTAATTCTGCCGTAACACCAATCATTGAACTGCTATAAAGATTATCAAACAAACCATTACCTAAAACAGTAACTTGCAGAAATATTTGCTTTGCCCAAAAGGGAGGCGTGAAAAAGACAATTGGACTTTCAAATGGGAATAATGCACCAGAAAGAAACATCATTGGTAAGTAGTAGAATAAAGCTATTGCGTTAGCTATATCTGGAGTTTTTGAGATGCTTGCAATTATTATTCCAATCCCTACCGAAGAAATGCCGAACAAAAGTGCAACTAAAAATCCTATTAATAGTTCAAGGATACCTATGACGGGAATTTGTAGAATTATATACCCCAGTATGAAAATAATAACGATTTGTAGTGCATTTACTATAGTCTCTGACAATAGGGCTCCAAGGAAGATGTTTTGTCTTCCAGTAGGCATTGTATCTAAACGTTCGAGCATTCCAGAAGTCTTGTTTACTGAAAATGCTATTGCAGCACTTGGAGTTCCTGCTGCTGTGGTGTAAATCACCATTCCTGGAAAGCTGTATTTAAAAATATCTGCTCCTAAGAAGAAATAAAATAATAAAGTAAACATTATCGGAAATCCAAGAGAAAAAAATAGATATTGCCACTGTCTTATCTTATATTTCAAGTTCATTATGCAAATGATTATTGCTTTATTTTCGGTTAATATCATTTATCTCTTAACCTCCTACCAGTTAAATTTAAAAATACATCCTCTAGTGAATTTTGACGGAACTTCATGTTTTCTACTTCCTCTAAATTTTCTATGATTAAACTTAAAATAGTCTCTAAGTTCCTCAATCCTCCTTGAAATGCGATAAAAAGCTTTCTTTTTCCAATTGCTTTACAATCTGCAATAAATGATAAATTTTTCACGGTGACTTGTTTTAGCAAGAGTTCCATTTCCTCTTCTTTAAATGTAATGATCTCTAAAACGTTATCACTCCCAAATTTCTCTTTCAATTCCATTGGAGTACCTTGAGCAATGAGTTTTCCTTGATCTATAATTGCTATATGATCACTTAATGAATCTGCTTCTATCATGTCATGAGTCATTAGTATAATAGTAATATCTTTTTGTTTCAAATCGCCTATGAAATCCCATACTAACCTACGTGCTTGAGGATCAAGCCCAGCAGTCGGTTCATCAAGAAAAAGAATTTTTGGTTCATGCACTAAAGACATTGCTAAATTTAATCTTCGCTTCATGCCTCCAGAGAACTTTTTTGCCCACATCTGTTTTCCTGCAATCCCAAATTTCTCTAATAGTTCGCTTGCTTTTAAATGCGCTTCCTCTTTGGGAATTCCATTCATTCTAGCAACAAATTCAACATTTTCTTCTGCTGTCAAGACATCATAAATTACGACATCTTGAGGACAAACACCGATTATTTTTACAATATCTTCTTTCTGCGTCTTTATGCTATAACTCCCAATCTTAGCATCTCCACTCGTTGGCGTTAAAATTGTTGTTAACATTTTAACTAAAGTCGTTTTTCCTGCACCATTAGGTCCTAAAATACTAAACAATTCTCCCCTTGGTATCTCTAATGAGATCCCATCAACAGCTTTAATTTCTTTAAAGTGTTTTTTAAGATTGATTATTTCAATTATATTCGTTTCTTGTATTAAATCACTCAAAATGATTCAACTGAATCTTATAGTTTAGTTAATAATAATTAGAATTGCTGTTAATATATTTAAATTATTTAGAGACTGATTTTTTCTCATCAGAATCTTCACCCTTTTCAAAAAATAAACTTTTTTTTATGCCAAATTCCAGATCTCTCATTTTTTTCTTGATCTCGACAGGGTTATAATCCTTTTTTAATAAATCTATTATGGTATCCTTAAGACTCTCTAAATTATCTATTGCACATTTATAAAAAATACTATCTTCATTCATGCTCATGCTTAAAATCTCAAATAATCCATTTAGTGCATCCCTAATCTTTTCATAGTACTCCCAAGCTTTCTCTAAATCCGAGGATTCATCCAATTCTGGCATGATTATTGTAATGTAAAATTCAAAATATAAGTTTTGATCACACATCTTAAGACTTCATATAGGAATTTATTTTTCTCTGAGTTAGTCATAAACGTTGGATATCATCTCTATGTTATTTTGATTAAATTTCTTTAATCCTAGATTGATGTTAAAATTCTAAATTCATAGAGTACAAAAAGAAGCAAGAATAAAAATAATAGTTTATTCTTTTAAGAGTTTTTTCAACTCGAGAGATAAATCCTTAGCATCTTTTTCTGAGCTCTGTAAAAGCTTTAAAGTTTCTTTAGCATTTACCCTTAAAGAGCCATGGAGTAACTTTTCAAACCCAATTCGCGTGTTTAATCTCTCAGTTTTCTGAAGATGAAATATAACTCTCCCTAACTCATCTTTTAATTTACCACCTGATTCTAAACATATATTTAGTAAAGAAGGGGCTAATTCTTCTATACTCTCTAAACTAATGTGGGTCGTTAAAGAATATACCTCTCTCATTTGTTCATCTGAAAGGCTCAGGACTTTTTCTTGAAGGTCTAATATTTCCATTTTTTTTAATCACATCCAATATTTTGATTTTATTATGCTTTTTATTATTAACATAAGTAAGAATAATTGGATATATAAAGCTATTGGGATTAAAATTTTTACGGATTTGCCGAGTTTGGGTGAATTAATTAGAATTCAAACTATTTGGGATTTTATAATACGAAATCTGGAATTCATCATTCCTTGGGGGATTCAATTCCCAAAAACGAGATTATAAATTATTGACTTGTTGAACCACAATAAAAAATACTCTTTTTATGACCTTTTTCAGTAAATCTTTATCAAAATAGTGCGAAAAAAGTCAAGCATATGCTAAAAAAAGTGTGATTTTTTTGATCAAGAATTCTCAATTATATTGTTTTTATTACCATTTTCATAAATTTCTAGAAATTATTTTTCGAATTTGATTAAAATGGTTTATTTCGGTCATTTTGCACTATTCTTTTATTAAAAATCTTCATTGTTTAGAAAAAATGAAAAAAATAAGTTCTCAGAGCTTGTTCTATATTAATTCCATCATGATTTCTGAACCGTTTTTGATACGTAAAATTTCATAATGATCAATTTCTGACATGCATTATGTTTTTCTTTTTCTCTCGCGTTTTAAAATCTCGAATAATTCAATAATTATGCCGAAACTCGCAAATGTATCCATGTATGCAAGATTTAAAGATCCCATTATGCCCGATTGCAGAATTTCTACCCCTTTTTTTTCAAATATCTGAATATAACGATTGAAATCATCAACAAACACGCCTATGTGATGTAATCCTTCCCGTCCTTCTTCTAAGAACTCTTTATAAATACTATCTCCGCTAACCCATTATATTAATTCAATTTGAGTATCTAATGTTCTAGCAAATCCAGTGATAAGATGAGTTTCAACTTCTTTTCCGCGATATATAAATTTTTGATTGGGTGCTTCCGATAAAGTAATTTTTATTCCATAAATTTGTTCCATTATTTTCGCTTGTGCTTCTACATCTTTAAAAACATATCCTAATTGATTTATTTTAAAATTTCCAAATTCTATTGTATTGTTTAATGACATCTTCAAACAACTGAATAATAGTTGATTATAATATTTTTATCGAGTTAAAATATAATTCTTTGTAATTTTCGTGATAAAATCACCTTCTCTCTTATTTTTTGTCTTTCAATCTTTCATTAACAATTTAAACAACAAGTTCTTTAATAGATATTATATACAACTCACATTTACTATTAAAAGGTTAGAATGCAACATGGAAAATGATATAAAAAAAGAACTAAACAAGGTTATAAAGAAGGAGCGAGTTCAAGGTAAATTAATAAGATACATGAATAAATGGGGTAAATTATTTTTATACCTCCTTCCATTGATTTTAGTCGTGATGGCTATTTTAACGTTATTTAAGTATGCTTTGCTAGATGCAACATTGACAATCGTTTTCATTGTTATACTTGTGGCGTATGGAATCAACTCGATAATTCTAATTCTTGGAGCTATGAAAACTGAAAAGAGTCTAAAGATGAGACTTAATTTTGAACGGAGAAGAGGAAGACCAATAGATAGTTTAGATGGATTTGATTTGCTATTTAGTAGTGTAAAAAGGGTAACTAATCTATTAAAGGTAATTGGCCTGATATCCATAATATCATTAATTTTATTTCTCCTAATGGTTCTTGAACCTAGTTTTGCTGATATAGGATTCGCGGCTATTGGGTTTGCTTTAATTGGATTCGGTTTAGCATTATTAGTAAGAAGTTTGAATTTAAACATCCACGACGTGAACGGTCTTCAAGATTTTTACAAACCAACGACTCATCAAATCTTTTTGGATAACTTTTTTGCGGAAGTTTTTTCTGATCATCTCGACCCCGTGACATATTTAAAATGGGATGAGTATTTAACAGGGATTAACAAGTTATTAAATCCACGTTTCATCCAAAAAGTCAAAGACCAAGAAGCTGATGAGTTACCAATTACGTTTGCAATGGAGTCAATTTTATTTCTGTATTACCTACGATATCAGAAAGTTATCAACGCAGATCAATTTGCTCAAGAATTGAAAGAGATATTCGATATTGAATCAATCGAATACGATATTGAGAAAGGTTTATTGATTGAAGGTTCATGGTATTTCTCGACAAAAGATATTTACAAACTATTTGAATATATCAAGAAGTACAATCCCGGATTTTTCAGCATTATCGACAGATTGCAACTCGAACTCGCAGATAATATTCAACGTCTTTCAAATGATCCCATTTACATGGATTCCAGCGCGCAAGAATACACATATCTAAATAGTGAACTTAATATAATGGTATTTTTATATAACAATGCTGTTGAAAATCGGAAATATAAAGTTAAAGTGGTTGCTCCAGGATTTGATCCACATGAAGTAATACTTGATATTGACGTGGAAGGAAGAGGTACGTTTTTAATTCCGGATGAACCAGTTCCTTTAATTTCAAAAGGATCAAATGATATAGTAGGAATATTATCTTCAATGTTGGAAAATGGGGATACTATCTGGTTAACTTTAGAACCAAGAGAAGTCGGAGAACAAACCATTCAAATTTTCCTAATGGATGAAGATGGGACTATAATCGAAGGAAAAACGCGTGCAATCAAAATAACTAAAAATATAAAGGATTATTTCAAGAAATTAACTTCGGTTGGCTCTCTTCTCGGGGGACTTGCAGTTCCAATAGCAAGAATGCTTCCATATCTACTAAATCTATAAATACATTAATAATTTTTATTTTAATTTTTATTATGATAATTTATTTTATGTGGCTTTAATAAGCGCATAGAAGACAATTATGAGTTTAGCATTTAAAGATTCATAAATTGGGAGATTATCTGGAGTTGTTTAATCTTTAACTTTTCTTCCACGGGGATAAAAAGTAAATTATTAGACACAACAAACAAGTTTAAATGGATTCAATGATATCATTATATTAGAAAAAAAACATGAGTTTCTATGCATAGAACATGGCATAAGAGAGTACCAATTCAAAGTCATAAAAACCTTGTCCCATTATTAAAATGTTTAACCGAATGTGATAAAGGACAAGAACTTGAAGTTGTGAACGTGGAAGCAGGCTATCATGCAAAAAGGAGATTAGCTCAACTTGGATTATTTCCTGGTACGAAAATAATAAAGAAACAATCTGCACCATGGAATGGTCCCGTGGAAATAATAGTTAGGGGCACATCATTAGTGATCGGTCGAGGATTAGCCGCTAAAATCATGGTTTTATGCAAGGATCATTGTTCCATCTAATTTTTAAAATGATTTTAATATTTTATATACTCATAGGGAATAATAATGAGTTGTCATGATCCAAAAAGGAATAAATCAAATGAAAAGGGAGAAAATGTAATAAACATTGCTCTTGCTGGAAACCCAAACGTGGGAAAATCAGTCATTTTTAACCAGTTGACGGGGTTATCTCAAACTATAGGAAATTGGCCGGGAAAAACTGTTGAAAGAATGGAAGGATACTTGGAATTTTTAGGATATCATTTCAACTTGGTCGATCTACCCGGAATTTATTCCCTATCAACTTTCACCTTGGAAGAAATTGTTTCTCGAGAATACATCGTATCTGAAGAAGTAGATCTTATTATTAACGTCATTGATGCAACAAATTTGGAAAGGAATCTTTTTCTAACTTTTCAATTATTAGAATTGAAAATCCCCATTATTTTAGCCTTTAATCAGATGGATATCTTAAGGAAGAGAAATAGGGACTTAGATATAATTAAAATAAAAGAGTTATTTAAATGTCCCGTAGTTCCTGTAGTTGCAGTTCATGGCGTGGGAGTTCATGAACTATTAGAAGAAGCCATTCTTTTAATAAAAAACGGATATGTTTGTAACCTCCCTCCTGAAGTAACTTCCTATGGAAGAGAAATAGAGAATATACTAAACTTGTTGAATAAGGAACTAACTTCAATATCAAATTTTAAAGAAAAATCTCCTTATCCTGCAAGATTTCTTGCGATTAAATTATTAGAAAATGATGAAGAAATCTTAAAGTTTGTAGAAAGTAATTTGGGATTATCACTTGAAAGTATGAAAATAGAACAATATAGAAAGGAATTAGAAGATTTACATGGGGAAGACATCAATACCATCATATCTTCTGAGATTTATAATAACATTTTTCATATAACTGAAAAAATCCTAATCAATGAACCTAATGAAATGCGACGGAAAAATTTGGCTGATGTAATTGACCACCTAACCACCCATTCAATTTGGGGATACGTTATTCTGATTTTAGTTCTTTTGGGGATATATATTTTTACATTTACTATTGGAGACTTCTTAGGCGGGCTCATTGATGAAATTTATTTAGTTTGGACGAGTCAAGTTTATCTAAGATTTCCAGCGGATAATCTTTTAGTTCAAATATTATGGAATGGAGGAATGGGGGGATTTATGGGCGCAATATCAGGAGTATTAGTATACGTAATTCCATTTTTTATGACGATCGAAATACTACAAGATTCGGGTTATCTTCCTCGTGCTGCATTTATGATGGATAAGATAATGCATGCATTGGGTGTACATGGAAAAACCGTGATCACGATGGTTTTAGGATTTGGTTGCAACGTTCCTGCTTGTGCCGGTTGTAGAATCATGGAAACACAAAGAGAGAAAAAAATTTCTATTGCTTTAACATCTCTAATCCCTTGTGCCGCCGTAATGACTGTAGTGATGGGATTAGTTGGAAGATATGTGGGGTTAGAATGGGTATTAGTGCTCTTTATTATCAATTTTGGAGCAATATACATAGTTGGACGGATTTTAAATAAGACAATGCCTGGGGAGTGCACTGAATTAATAATGGAAATGCATGCATATAGGGCTCCCAATTATAAAGTCATCCTTAAGCAAACGTGGATCCGTTCCAAAGAATTCATCTTTAGAGCACTTCCCATAATTATTATCCTTGGAGTAGTCTTGGAAGTGTTGTTTCTTTTTAACATCTTGGAACCAGTAAATTTCATTTTATCCCCAATAACATCTTTTTGGCTTGGTTTACCAGTTGTAACGGGGATCTTTTTAATTTACGGAATTTTGAGAAAAGAATTGACATTGGTTTTACTAGCATTATTTGCGGAAAATATAGGATTAACCATCACGCAATTACTCACTCCGTTTCAGATGATAACTTTCAGCCTAGTTACAATGCTTTACATTCCTTGTTTTGCGACAATCATTATCATTGCCAGAGAAACCAGTTGGAAATATGCAATTCAGATTTCATTAATAGAAATAGGTTTGGCGTTATTGATTGGTGGAATAGTAAACTTTAGCTTCATGCTATTGACAATTTTCTAAGTAAATAATATAAATTGACAACTCTATTCTAATTCAAAATGAACTAATGAAAATTGAACTACCAAGAAAGTAGCTAATTTTTTTTAGAAGATTTTTATAAAAAACAGTTTTCAAGATAAAAATGAGGAATTCAAATTGTTATATTATATCCATTCTAATTGTTTTAATTTTTTTTAATTATGCATGCGTTTTTATTGGACCTCAAAATAATTCGAGCATTAATATTTCGCAAGATTCATCGCAGCCAATTGTAGGATTTTCGGCAAACACCTTGCTTTCTACGAATGACATTAATTATGCTCACCACGTTGAGGTATCGATGGTAATTGCGGATAATGGAGATCTTTTTGCTGGTTGGAAAAACGCTGAAACTCATTATGGCGGAGGTATTCGAGTAAGTATCGTACGTTCTCAAGATAATGGTCGCACGTGGAGTAATCCCTATGATATGCCCATGTTTGGAGGTCTAAACACTGGGCAGTCAGATCCTTGGCTATATTGGTTCAACGGTACACTATATTATGCTTACTTGGAATATGATACCAGATATCTCAATAATCCTCTTGGAGGATACATGAGTCAGATTACTATTGCAAAAAGCACTGATTATGGACAAACATGGTTGCCTGTTCAAGCAACTAATAGTACTTATTTTGCAGACAAAGAAACTATTGTAGTAGGAAATAATAATACTGTTTATTTAGTATATGATGATGTCAATACAATAGACGAGAATGGAACTGCAACGGTTCGCATGAGTCGTTCGACAGATGGGGGTGAAACATATAGGGAAATATCTGTTTTAGGGGAAAATTTTTCTTATATCGGACCGTATGTTACCCTAAATAGTTCTGGTGATCCTCATGTAGCGTGGAGTTGGATTCCAGAGCATGGGGGTAGCCTAGTATTTTCTAAGAGTATTGATGAAGGATTAACATTTACAGCTCCAGCCATGATCTCTTTAGATGGAAGTCATGCGGGATATGGGACTGGTAAAACAACACTACCTTTGATTAAGTTCGATCAATCTAATAGACTTTATTTGGTATGGGCGGATGAGGCTAGTTCAAATTGGGATGTGTGGTTGCGATATTCTGATAATTTTGGGGAAAGTTGGAGTGACCGTATTTTAGTTAATCCTTCAGTTTCGGGTAATCAATGGAATCCAGATGTAGTAATTGATTTGAATGGAACCCTTCATATTGTCTATTATAGTGAAACAGGGGGGTCTTATCGACCTTATTATAGAACCCTTCATTTTATAGGAGCGGATAGAGCAATCCCCATTTATTCAGATCAAGTTGTTATCGCTGATAGAGACACCTCCAGCTCCTTTTATAGACCAGGAGAGTATTTTGCGATTCGACTTGATCATGATCAGATACCTCATGTTGCTTGGTCAGATGGGAGAAATAACGAACTTGATATTTATTATGCATATGGTCTCACCGAATTACCGTTTTTCACACCCGAGATGATAACGATCATTGTAATTACATCCCTTGTTGCATTTGCCTCCCTCGTCTTTATAATCATCAGAAGGAATTACAAAATCCCACATCAAAAAGAACAATTGAAAATGTATAGAAAAACTTATCCATATTATTGTGATAACTGTAAGAATTTTTCATCCATCATTCGGTATTGTGAACATTGTGGAGAAAAAGTATTTATTAGATCTGCAAAAAGAGTAGACTATAAGAATCATTTAATTTCAGGTGAAAAGATTAATTAAGTGACCTCTTTTTATTCTATTCTTTTTATTGATTATTTAAATATCGTAAATCAGACAAAAATCTTTTTATTTTCAAATAAATTTCCTCAAATCCTTGTTTTTATAGGCACAAATACTGAATTTATGGGGAAAACAATTCATCCAAGAAAAATTTCTCATTAACCAAAACATGCATATTACCTTCTTTTTTCAAACATTTGACAAAGAATTTTGTCCTTTTGTTCATGATATTTGTTAATGATATTTTCAAAATTAATAATTAACCTTTAATGCATCGATCAATTAAATTACTCAACATAATTAATTAAATTCAAACCTAAAAAAATGACGATAATCACAACAAAAAAGCCCTTTGAAGAGATATTAACTGCAATTAAGGATGTAAAAAGAATAACTATTGTTTCTTGTGCGAGTTGTGCTGCCATGTGCCAGACTGGAGGAACTGAAGGTGCCAAGGAAATGGCGGAGAAATTAGAAGCTGAAGGTTATGAGATCTCTACTGTAATTGTACCCGAGGAAGTATGTGACAACCGAGTTATGAAAAAAGATTTTCGTAAAATCGAAGAACAACTTCAACATACTGATGCTATCCTTACTCTAAGTTGTGGACTTGGAGTTGCAAGCATTACAGAAGTTCTCTCAAATAAATTTCCTCTAATTCCTGTTTTTGTTGGAACAAATACCGAATTTATGGGTATGACTGAAAGGATCGGAAGATTTTACATGCGATGTCGGGGTTGCGGCAATTGTCTGTTGAATGAAACTGGAGGAATTTGTCCCATTACAACATGTGCCAAATCTTTAATGAATGGACCTTGTGGAGGAATGGTTGATGGCAAGTGCGAAGTAGGAAATTATGAAAGAGATTGCGGGTGGGTATTAATATATAAACGCTTGAAAGAACTTGGAAGATTAGATCTGTTTTCAAAGTTACGTGACTCTGTAGATTGGAGTGAAAGTGGTCACCAAAGAGAAGTTGTATGGAGGTAGAAAAAACATGACTGAGAAAAAGATATTTTCCAAATTAGGAGAAAAACTTGCCAGTGGTGAATTCATATTAACAGGAGAGCTTGAACCAGAGAAAACGACAGATTTAAGCCATACGATTCACGAAGCGAAAGAGATGGCTCCATATGTGGTTGCCGCAAATATGACCGATAGTCCTTTAGGAATCGTAACAATTAATAGCATGGCTGCTACCCATATAATTCAGCGTGAATCAGGGTTGGAATGCATTTGGCAGTTGACAGTTAGGGATGTGAATAAATTAGGTATTGCTGGTATGTTGATGGGAGCTCATGCTTTAGGTATAAGAAATATCCTCTCACTCACGGGAGATCATACCGCTTTAGGAGATATGCCAGAAAGTAAACCAGTTTTTGATTTAGATTCCGCGACTTTAGTTAAGTTAGTACGAGAGATGGTTGATAAGGGGTCAATAAATGGACATGAAATAGAGGCTCCACCTACATTACATGTTGGTGCTGCTGCAAATCCTAATGCCAATCCAATGGAGGCAGAAATCCTTAAAATTGGGCGAAAAGCTGAGGCTGGGGCTGAATTCATTCAAACTCAAGTTGTATATGATTTAGATAAGACTATTGAATTTTTATCAGCTATTAAAAAGTATAAAGTACCCGTTTTATTAGGGATATTCCCAATGAAGAGCTATGGTATAGCAAAAGGTTTTGATGAGTTTGTTCCAGGCGTGAGTGTACCTAAAGAGATATTAGCACGTTGGAAATCTATTAAAAAGGATTTTTCTGATAAGAAAATGCAAAATGAAGCCTACGATCAAGCCAATTATGAATTTTTCAAGCCTTTCATTTCTGAACTCAAACAGAAGAAACTCTTGGCAGGAGTTCACTGCATGGCGGTCCATTATCCCAGAATATTTCCCAAATTACGAGAAGTTGTTTTTAATTAAAAAAAGAGAATAAATGGCAAGTTGTATAATTTATTCTCATTTTATTTTATTTATTTTTGTCCTGATTCGAAATTATATGAGGAACGACTTTTTTTATTTATGGATTAAATTTTACTTTTGGTTATTATAATCTATAAAATCTAAATTTATATTTCGTTAAAAGATCAGATATATAAAGATAGAAATTTAACATGTATAGGTAAGGGAATTCACATGACATATAATAATATTGAAATGGAGCTTTTTAAACACGGATTCGAAAAATCTCCAAATTCGCGAGTTCTTGCAGAATATCGAAATGAAGATGTAGCCATACTTCGAGTCAATAAGGCATTTATGGATTATTATGGATACCAAGAAGATGAAGTCATTGGGAAGAATCCACGGATATTAAATTCTAAGAAGATGGATGATGAGTATTTCCAGAATATGTGGGCATCAATATTAGACCCCAAAATTGGGTTTTGGAGAGAGGAAATAATAAATAAGAAGAAGAATGGAGAATTCATTAACGTTATTCTGACAATTAGTACAATTTTTGACGAAAAGGAAGCGCCGAAGTACTTTACGGCTTACCATGTAGATATAACCCGCCAAAAAAACGCGGAAAAAAAATTGAGAGAAGCAGAATTAAAGTCTAAAAAAGCATATAAACAAGTAGACTTTTATAAGGATATTTTTGCACATGACATGAATAATGTATTACAGATTATACTTTCATCAGCAGAACTAACATCGCTCTATTTGGATTCACCTGAAAAATTATCTACAATTAAAGGATTGACTAAATCCATTTTAGATCAAGTATCTAGAGGAAAGAAACTAATTGAAACTGTTCAAAAGCTTTCAAAAGTCGAAAATTCTAAACAAGAACTCAAAAAAATGATGATAGATCCCGTTTTAGATGAATCAATCGAATTTATTAGCCACAATATTCAAAATAAGAAAGTGAATGTTCAAGTCGACCTTCATGAAAATCATTTAGTAGTAAATGCCAATGATCTGTTAAGAGATGTATTTGAAAATTTGCTTTATAATGGTGTGATACATAATGACAATGAAGATGTGGAGATTTCAGTGAAAATTTCCAACATAAAGAAAAAATTAAAATCGTTCATTAAAATGGAGTTCAGTGATAATGGGTTGGGTATTGAAGATGAAAGAAAAGAAGCAATCTTTGAAAAAAGCGCAATTATTAATAAAGGGGGTCTTAGCATGGGATTAGGTCTATCTTTAGTCAAGAAAATCTTGGAGACTTATAATGGAACTATCTGGATTGAAGATAAAGTTCCTGGAGATCATACAAAAGGGAGCAATTTTATTTTATTACTTCCAGAAGCTAAATAAAACTTTTAAATCATTACTATAAACTTTTTATGTTATATTTATTCCTTTGAAAGTATGGAAACATATGATTTGGTTGTTATTGGTTCTGGAGCTGGGTTAAATGTTCTTAAATACGGTCTTCAAATGGGATTAAAATGTGCTCTAGTTGAAGATACAAAAATCGGAGCTACTTGTCTGACTCGGGGGTGCATTCCTTCAAAAGTGCTAGTACATCCTGCGGATTTGATAAGAGAAGCGGAGCATGCAAGCAAGGTAGGAATAAAATTTAGAGTGGAAAAAATTGATTGGAACTTGATTGCAAAAAGGATGTGGAGTCAAATAGATGAGAATATTGTTATAGAAGAGAGTTTATCTCACGTTGAAAATTTAATGCTTTTTAAAGGAAACGGTGAGTTTGTAGGAGAATACGAGATGCAGGTGAAATCTATAGAATCCGGAAAGATTATAGGGCACTTTAAAGGAGACAAATACGTGATAGCTTCTGGAGCTCGATCTTTTATACCCCCCATACAAGGTTTAAAAGAAATAGAGTATATTACAAATGAAAATTTCTTTGGAGATAAATTTCCAGAAAAACCTTGGGAAAGTTTGATCATTATAGGAGGTGGGGTGATTGCAGCTGAATTTGCCCATATTTTTTCAGCTTTTGGCACAAAAGTGACTATTGTAGAGATGTTACCCCGATTAGTCATGACAGAAGAACCTGAAATAAGCACATTTTTAGAACGCAATTTAAAGAAATACATGGCTGTTCTGGTTAATCATAAAGCGATAAAAGTAAGTTCAAACAAAAAAGAAAAGCAAGTTACTGTTCAAGATGTTAATAGCGGGGAAAAGAAGGATTTAAAAGCAGAAGAAATATTGGTTGCAACAGGACGGCAATCTAATGCTGATAAATTAAAAGTAAAGAATACAGGAGTAGAAACCGATAAGCATGGGTGGATCATCACTTCAAAATACTTAGAAACTTCAAAACCAAATATTTGGTGTTTTGGGGATGCTAATGGACTTTACCAATTTAGACATAAGGCGAATTATGAATCTGATCTCTGTGCTAATAACATTTTTGGTCCTGAGAGCGAAAAAAGGGAAGTTGATTATTCGGTTGTACCTTGGGCAATCTTTACATCGCCTCAAATTGGTCATGTGGGCATGACTCAAGAAGAAGCAATCAGCAAAGGATATGAGATATTCGTCGCTGTCAAAAATTATTCTACAGTAGCGAAAGGTTTTGCGATGGGTTATAATGAAGATGACATTGATGATGGGTTTGTCAAATTAATCATAGACAAATCATATAAATTATTAGGGGCACACGTGGTTGGTCCTCATGCAGCATTACTTGTCCAACCATTTGTCTATTTAATGAATGCTGGTTATACATGTGATTCGCCAGAATTTCCGGCAAGAACAGGACCTCATAAGTTAGGTAGATCATGCCCAGAAGCGGGATCTTTTATGCCTGTATATAAATCAATGGTGATACATCCTTCTCTCAATGAAGTAGCAGGTTGGGCTATTGGGAACATGCAACCCGTAAACATTATAATGAAAAATCATGAACATCATCATGGGGAATAATTCTTTTTTTATATTAATTTCAATTTTAATTGTCAGATTTGAATGAAAACTTCAAATATTTTGATTCTTTCAACAATCTTAGAATAATGAATTTGAAGAAAAACATTATAGGTCAAGTTTATACTCCTGATTATATGGCAGATTTTATGGTTCAAAACATTAAAAATCAATATTTGACCATTCATGATAACCTTGATCACGTTGAAGTTCTTGAACCTTGCGCTGGAGAAGGAATATTCCTTAGAACTCTCTTACATAGAGGATTTAAAAATATAACAGCATATGAATTAGATCCCAATCTAATTAAGAGTCTTTCAGAACATTTTCCAAACATAAAATTCAATTTTTCAAATTTTTTAGGATCAGATCCTTATGAGAAATATGACATTATCATTGGAAATCCTCCTTATTTAGGTCAGAATTATAATGCTGATCTTTTTCATGAGCTCGTAATGGAATTTCCAATTTGTCGGAAATACTTCGTAGGAAATATGGATCTATTTTATTATTTTATCCATCTTGGAATATTAAAATTAAAACCTGGTGGACTTTTATCTTATATAACTACTAATTATTGGTTAACTAAATCTAATAAAACTGGAATAAAATCTCTCAAGCCTCATATTGCCAACGATTGTTATATTTTACAATACATTGATTTATCGCAATTAAAGATATTTAAAGATGCCCTGGGGCAAGAGAATTGCATATTTATCCTTCAAAAAAAGAACATGCAAGAAAAAGAAAATTACATTGACAGATCAATTCAGGTCATTCAAGTTAAAAAAACTATAGAACCTTTAGCATTATATAATCAATATTGTAAGAGTATATTTTCTAATATATTGAAGAATTACCCCACTAACTCATTCATACAATATACTTCTGCTATAACAAATAATGGTTTAGGGAAATATGATAATTGGAATTTGCTTTATCCAAGAGAAGTGGAAGAAATTATTACTCAAATAGAGAATTATTGTAAGAAAAACGAAAAAATAACCTTTTTAGGAGACTTTTTCACCATAAGAAATGGATTGATATTAATTAAAGATGATATATTTATTTTAAAAGAAAATAGGCAGATATTGATTGAGAAAAATGATATACTAATAAAAATTAATAACCAATTCATCAGACTTAACTCGCTTGAGAAAAAACGATTAAAAAAAATCTATAAAAGTCGGTCCATTATACCTTATGGGTATCTTTCCTATGAACTCGAAGGTTATGTAATCTATTTTAATAAATTTGAATTTAAAGAATTGGAAAATAGAGACACAGAGAGTCAAATATCAAGAATTTATCCCAATTTAACTAAATATTTGAAACAATTTGAAAAAGAATTAACCGAAATATTAAAAAATGCAAATGAAAATCCAAAAAACATTTACTATCCTCGTCGAGGAAGTCATATAAAGCAAGAAAAAGGCCGTGTTTTAATTGATTTGGAACCATTATATGATAAAAGCCCCAAGATCTTTTTCAAATTTATCTCTCAAGAAAACATATTTGGATATACTAAGGATCAATACTATGCCACTTCAGATACTTATTTTTTATGGCCCAAAAAACCTGCTGAATTTTCATGTTTATTTCTAATTGCGTATTTAAATTCCAACGTTGTACGATTCATTTCTAAATCAAGAGGTTTATCAATGAAAAGGAGTAAAACTAATATTGAAAAAAGAATCCCCATACCGATCTTTAGTGAATTCAAATCCAAGGATAAAGATTCCATCATTGAATTAATTGAAATATTAGCAAAACTTCTTGTAATCCTAACAAATCGAAATGATGCTCATGATGTCCAAGATATATTGGATGAATTAGAATTCAGTTCTTATATAAATAGTCCAGGGAATAATTTTTTTAAAGAAAAGAATGAGAAATCAACAGATATTATTAGCAAAGGAGACATTAAATCATTAGTTGACAATCTATTTTGCAAACTCTTTGATTTAGATGGAAAAAGATTAGATTATTTAATGAGGGAATACTACCATGACTAATTAGAAAAACCAAATTTTCATGACCTCATAGTTAAATGATAGAGTTTCCTAAATTCGATGATGTTGGGAGTTTTCCTTTACCCGATTATATCGATATTGACAAGTTCAAGCAATTTTACTGGGCGGGATACAAGGGAATATTAAATAATGCCGATATATTTGAGAACCGGGGGATTTATAATTATTTTATTCACCCCTTTCTTCAATCTTTTCAATTAAAATTGAATGCTGGAGTAGAAATCATAAATTATCCCCAACTCATGGACATGTATACTCAATTTCTAAAACCCCTTGAAGATTATGAAAAAGAACCTTCTTTAATTGATCCCCAAAAAGCTATTATTCCCGAACTATTTATCTTAGAATCTTTTACGAAAGATTATTTTGAAAGAACGGGAAATGCTCTAGAAATTAAAGTATGCATTACAGGACCTATAGAATTGTATATTAAAAAGTATGGGTTTACTGTATATCCCGATATTGTATTCAATTTTGCAAAATCCCTCAATTCCTTTCTTAAAAAATCCATAAAAAATTCTAAATACTTGCAAACTTCCGTTATCTCTATTGATGAACCTTCATTTGGATATGTCGACATATTTAATATTGAAGACGATGCCTTGATTAAGGCATTTGATAAAACAGTGGAGGGAATAGATGCGGATATTCAAATACATCTTCACACATTAAAAAAACATGATGTTCCAATTCAATCAAAAAACATTGACGTGCTAACTTGCGAATATGCTTCTGATCATTCAAATGTTATCCCAAAAAAGGATTTGGATCATTATGATAAATATATTAGAGTTGGTATCACCAGAACCAATATCAATAGCATAATGGCCGAAAAATTGGATGCGGGGATATTATATGATGAACTTAAAACATATGAGGGAACATTGAGTTTAATTGATTCTAAAGAATTCATCAAAAAAAATCTTCTTTTCGCAATAAATCATTATGAAGATCGCTTGAAATATATCGGACCTGATTGTGGATTAAAAGGATGGAATCCTCCACAAGTTGCGTATGAATTATTACGAAGAACCTATCAAGTTATCAAGGAAGTTAAAAATAATATTTAAAGTATTTTTAGTTATCTGATGTCAATTACAATCTTTTTTGATGATGGAGGAGTTTTAAATGATAATAGAATTCGCGGGAAGCAATGGAAAAAATTAGTTGGGGAATATTATTATTCAAGATTTGGGGGCGCCCCAGAGATTTGGGGGGAAGCAAATCATAAGCTAATTACTGCTTTTTTTAGCGATTTCAAGGGAGAGAAACGAAGAAAATTTAAAAATTATGAAGATTTTTATACAGATTTTAAGAAAAAGATGGTACTTGGGATGTTTAAAGAAGCTGGAAAGAATCTTCCTAAAAATATCGACCTTATCGAAGTTTTTAATTCAACTAACCAATTTGTTATACCAAAAATTCGATCTGCCATACCCGGAATAATAGAGAGCATAAAAGAACTAAGCTCAAATGGTTTTTCCCTTTGTACTGCAGCTGGGGCTGTATCAATTGAAATGAAGATGTACTTGGAAGGAATGGGCATTATCCAATACTTTAAAAAGGTTTATGGGCCTGATTTAATTAACAAGTGGAAATCTAATCAAGATTATTATAGCACTATTTTTAAAAACCTTAATATAAATCCACGAACTGCGATAATTATTGATGATCAACCCCGATTTCTCGAAGCAGCCCTCCAAGCAGGGGCTAATGTCATTCAATCGTGTATAACCGGGGAATTTGAACCTCAATATCAATTTTATGTAACAAATATGGAGAAACTTCCCCAAATTATCAATGATTTATTGAAATTTCATAATCTATAGAATTCAGGATGACGATCTTCAAATATGTTGTTATATAGATTCAATTGTTTATTTCTAGCTTTATTAATATCAATTTCTACAATTGCTACATCAGCATCATAATTTTGTGCTGAAGAGAGAATTTCTCCATTAATTGACGTAATTTGACTCCCTCCTGTAAAAAAAAAGTCATCCTCCCCCCTTTGTTCTCTTCCAATTCTATTGGATGTTATAGCATATACTCTATTGACCAAACAATGAGTTTGCATGGCTTTTTGACAATAAGGGAGGACCAAATTACTAGGATGAGCAATGATGTCTGCCCTTTCTAATGCTAATGTACGAATTGTTTCAGGAAAAAACCAATCAAAACAGATCATTACTCCTATATTCACTTCATTCACTTTGAAAACTTCTGGATATTTATTTCCGGGCAAAAACCACTTTTTTTCTTTGTTATAAAGATGTATTTTTCGATAAATTCCTATAAGTTTCTTATCATAAACTACCATTGCAGAATTATAAAAATTCTCTCCATCTTTTTCAGCAAATCCCCCAATTAATATAGCACCTGTTTTTTGGGATAAACTTTTCAAAAAATTTAAAGTTGGACCATCTATCTCTTCTGATAATAATTTTACTTCGTTCTTTGATGCAAAAGTATATCCCGTGGCAAATAATTCAGGAAGCACGAGTAAATCTGCTTTTACTTCATTTAATAATCCTTTTACTTGTTTAAAATTTTGTACTTTCTCACCAAACAAGGGATTGGTTTGTACATAACCAATTTTCAACGATCATTCACCTATCAATTCATTCTTATAAATATAAATCGAATTACTCGTTAAAAAACATTTTTTAAATATGATTAAATTTACAATTATAACAATCAGTAATTTGATGTTTATCAGAATTAATTACAAGAGATTTTGATTTGGGCACCAATTCATACTTCTTAAGTAAGATTTTAATAAATCAAACAATCATCTTCGAGTTTCTTTCTCTTATTGATTAAAATCGATACATTTTTATAGGTGAATAAATATTTATCAAGTAGAGATTGACAAAAAAAGTATTACAAAATTGTGATAATAATGACGGATGATGATTTTGACGATTATGAGGACTTTTATGCGGATATTATGGACAAATTTAAGAAATATTTTAAAATAGATCCCAATTTATCTGATATAGATTTCTTTTTTATACCCGAACCAATGAATTCTGAATTTGATTCCCAGAACCCAAATATAAAAGGATTCAAGGTCTCGTATCATTTTGAATCTGGAATGGATAAACCTGAAATTCGAATTGAAGGTGATATCGATAAAAAAGAGATTGCTGAATATTTAAAAGGGATAAAAATGCAGCAAAATCCTCGATTTAAAATTATGAGAAAGGATCAAAATCAACCAAAAGAAATTGATGCTAGCGAGTTTTTTTTAACGCCTTGTATAGAAGAAGAGGAAAAGTGTTCTCTTGAACCTTACTCAGAAATTAATTATCGTGAGGATTGCGTGGAAATTATTCTAGAAGTTCCAGGCGTTGAAAAAGGTCATTTAATTTTAAGTATAAGCAATGATGGACTAAAATTAAAGATCATTGCTAAAAATGCAATTCGTAATTTTGAAAAAGAAATCGAATTACCATTTATATCTACTTTAGATGGACATTTAATAGATATTAACAATGGGATAGCTTCAATCATCGTTAAAAAGGAGAGTCTATAATTAAATGATTATTTTTAATCGAATTTTAATAAATTAGAAAGAATATTATGAATATTTTAGAGCGTGAGAAAAAAGATGAGTGGTATCATAGAAGGATATAGAGGAGAAAAGAACCAGTTAAAAGTTAAAGATGCATTTAAAGAAGATGTAGGTCGAGGGATAGTAAGATTAGACCCAGAAGTGGTGCAAAAATTAAAGCTTAAGACTGGAGACGTCATAGAAATATCACATCCTTTATCAGAAAAAAAAACAGCAGCATTATTATATCCTGGTAAAAATGAGGATAAAAGTAGCGGTACTATTCGCATAGATCCTTCGTTACGGCGTAATTTGAGTGCTTCTTTAGATGATATAGTTGAAATACGAAAAATTGATGCCGCTTTAGCTGATAAAATTATATTTGCAGGATTAAAGGAGGCAATTTTTACGAGGAAATCTCAACAATTAGCCAGAACCTTGGAAAATCGGATAGTGACTAAAGGTGATATCCTGAGTTTCTATGCAAGTGCAAATAAGAGAGTTGATCTCGTTGTTATTGATTATATTCCTAGAACAAAAGCTGTTAGAATCCATTTAGACACTGAAATTATAATTAGTGAAAAAAGTCATAGAGAAATTATTGAATTAGAAAAATCTCGTGTATCATATGAGGATATTGGTGGTTTAGAAGATGAAATTCAAAAAATTAGGGAAATGATTGAATTACCCATTCGACACCCAGAAATATTTAAAAGAATTGGAATAGATCCCCCCAAAGGAGTTTTATTACATGGTCCGCCGGGGACAGGTAAAACTTTATTAGCACGTGCTGTAGCATATGAAACTGAAGCACATTTCATCACAATTAGCGGACCGGAGATAATGAGCAAATTTTATGGTCAAAGTGAGCAAAATTTAAGAAAAATTTTTGATGAGGCAAGAGAAAAAGCACCCTCTATCATATTTATTGATGAATTGGATTCAATTGCCCCAAAAAGAGGAGAAGTAACGGGTGAAGTGGAAAGAAGAGTTGTAGCTCAGTTATTATCACTAATGGATGGATTAGAGGGAAGAGGAAAGATAATAGTAATTGGAGCAACCAACAGAGTTAATGATATTGATCCTGCTTTGCGTCGACCTGGTCGTTTCGATCGTGAAATCGAAATTGGAGTTCCTGATACTGATGGGCGATATGAAATACTTCAAATTCATACCCGAGGAATGCCAATTTATGAAGATGTAGATCTACATACCATCGCTGAAAGAACTCATGGATTTGTTGGTGCTGATGTGGAAGCCTTAGCAAAAGAAGCAGCAATGCTAGCGATAAGAAAAATCCTGCCAAAAATTGATTTAGATAAACCCATTCCAAATGAAATATTATCTAATATTCAAATTAATATGGATAATTTTCTTGACTCCTTGAATAGTATCGAACCTTCAGCCTTGAGAGAAGTTCTTATCCAACAACCAACAGAAACTTGGGATGATGTAGGGGGACTTGAAGATGCTAAAATGCAATTGCGTGAAGTTATTGAATGGCCCTTGAAATATCCAGAATTATATTCTCATTTAGATTCTAAACCACCGAATGGTATTTTATTGTACGGTCCACCCGGTACAGGAAAAACTTTATTAGCAAAAGCTTTAGCTCACGAAACTGATATTAATTTTATATCCGTTAAGGGACCTGAATTTCTTTCAAAATGGGTTGGTGAAAGCGAAAAAGCCGTGCGAGAAACATTTAGAAAAGCGCGTTCTGCTGCACCTTGCATTATATTTTTCGATGAAATAGATGCTATTGCTGGGCACAGGGGAAGATTTGCTGGTTCCGAAGTAACTGAACAAGTAGTTTCTCAATTACTTACTGAAATGGATGGTTTAGAAGGATTAAAAGATGTTATTTTACTTGCCGCTACGAATAGACCCGATATGTTAGATCCTGCTTTATTAAGGTCTGGACGATTTGGAAGGCATATTGAAATAACAATGCCAGATTTAATCACGAGAAAAGAAATTTTTAAAATTCACTTGAAAAACAAGCCGTTAGACGGTGATGTTAACTTAGATCAATTATCAGAGAGTTTAGATGGCTATACAGGTGCTGATATTCAAGCAATTTGTGAAGAGGCAACATTATTAACAATTAGAGAAGCCATAAAAAATGTTGATCTCAAAAAAATAGAAATTTTAAAAATCACTGGACAAATTGAATTGTTAGAGAGTGATAAAATCAGAATGCCTAAATCTAGCGAAGAAGCAGAATCTATGGCGGCTCAAATTAAAGATCTAGAACAAAAGATTACTCAATTAAATGAAGAAATGGTCAAGAATGTAAAGATCACCAAAATGGAATTTACCAATGCAATCGAAAAAGTACTGAAAGGTGCTGATATAGCTAAGAAAGCTGAAAAAGGCTTGGAAGAAATGTATAGATAAAATTAGGAGGAACAAGATTATATGGAAATAGAAGATGAAAGATCAGATCAACAATTAATTGATTTAGATTCATTATTAATAATATTAGGTAATCCAACAAGAAGAAGTATATTATCAAAATTAGCAAAAGTCCCCCATACTGGTCCAGAAATTGCAGACGATTTGGGAATATCAAGACAAGCGATTCATAGCCAGCTAAAGTTACTTACTGATTCAGGACTTATCGAAGGACCGCCTGAAGGTTCAAGAGGTGGAACTTTTCGTATAAAAAGCAATATTTCTGTCAGAATTGAAATCTCACCTCAATATTATAACATAAAATATAGTGCAAAACCTGCATTTAATGATTCGAATGAAATCGATTTTCAAAATATGAATTGTTCAACAACCTATTCTAAAATTAAAACTGTAGATGATAAAATCAAATTTTTAGGGGATCAAATCCTTCAAATCGAACAAGAGATTTCCAGCTTAGATAAAGAAAGAAAAGATTTCTTGCTTCAAAAACAATGCATTCTTCAAGAGATTAGGAAATTGATGCAAGGTCAATATAAAAAAAAACTGGAAAAAAAATTGAAGGTTCGTTATAATTCAATTAAAGATAAGAGTTTAAATGATTTATTCAATCTCTCAGAAGAAATCATTTTTACTATGTTTTATAATCCACAGCGTTATAAAAATCGAGTTGACATAAACAAACTATTAGAGGATTTATTTTTCTCGGATATGGATTCCTATCAACGAGATCAACGATTTGGGTCAATCAGGTCTCTACTAACCGATATGTCGAGCCTAATGGGTTTTTTAAGAGAAGTTGATGAAGATTGGTTTTTTGATTTCTAATTAAGAAACCTAATATTGATTAGAGGTTTAAAATGAATTTAATCGAGTTAAAGGAAGAAATACCCAAAATCTTTGAACGGGTTAAGAAAGATGTAAAAAAAGTTTTTGGTCGTCATAGAACTGGCTTGAGTTTAGGTTTGGCAGAGATGGGGATGGTACAAGGAGGATTTATCGGAGGCATGCATTTTGCTCCAGGTACTGAAATAATAATGAATACTTCTCCATTACGAATTATTTTAGAGACCCAATCTTATGAAATCGTATGGGCATATACCTATCACATCCTTCTCCATGAATATATTCATTCATTAGGAGTCATTGATGAGGAACAATGCAGATTTTTGACATTTAAACTTACTAAAGCGGTTTTTAGTGAATCAGACCATCCTGCAATTACTTTAGCTGAAAATGGTATTGGAGCTTTTATACCAAATTTAAAACTTAGATATATTCCTCCAAATCAAAAACCAGATGGCATTGTCATAGAATATATCGCAGAGTTTGAGAAGGAAAGTTATGACTATTATTCTTGATATGAATTAATCTTTTATTTTTTAGACATTATCATTAATTATACAACATTATTTTATATCTATTAGAAAGATAATTAAACACGTGGTCGATAAATATCTCTAAAACTTCAAAGCAGGATACTAATAAGGATGATCTGGACCAAGGAATAGAAAAAAATTTTAACGCTGTAGAAGATCAATTAATTCTACAATGGAAATTTAAAGAAATAGATAAAAAACTTGTTTATGATATAAAAAAATGTATTGGATGTAGTTTATGCAAGGATGTTTGCCCAGTAGATGCAATTGAGCTAGGACCAATTCCAGAAATTGCTCAGAATATGCTAAACGATTCTAATCCTAAACTTTTAATTGATCATGATAAATGTTGCTATTGCATGCTTTGTGCGATTGTTTGCCCTAACGATGCATTCCATGAAAACATTACCCCAGAAGGAGAAATAGACCTACAACAGTACCCTTCAATCAATAATTTTTATAGAATTGACAAAAAAGATTGTATTGAAGATACTAATAATGAAACTTGTAAGCTATGCTTGAGTGTCAGGGATAGAAATCATGTAAAGGATTATTTTATGATAGAAAAGAATTGTCCAACTAAGTGTTTTCATATCGATAGTCCAATCGAAGGAGAAGTGATTATTAAAAAAAACATGCTACATAAATGTACTCCTGAAAATTGTAAAGCTTGCATTAACATCTGCCCCGTTCAATCCTTCTTTATCCCAGAGACTGCAGAGGATGTAGTGAAATTTGGAAAAATAGCTTGTAATGAGGATCAATGTTTTTACTGTGGCGCATGTGAAAATAGCTGTCCAGACGATCTAATAATGGTTAATCGAAAAAACATCAAAATTGTTGATCCTAAAAAAATCGGTAATTACCCTTGGAAGGAAGGCTGGATAAAAAATATTAAGGAAATCCTCAAGTTAAATATCATTAAAGGAAAAGAACAAATAAATATTCCAATCATCGAACAAGAGGTTAAAAAAACCACAGAAAAGATACTAGAAAAGATACCTCAACTCACTACAGAAGACAAAGAACAACTAAATGAATTAAATAATAAAATCCAGAAATTTTTGAAATCATCAAAAATCCGATATTGGATGAAAGATAAAAAACCAGAAAAAATAGGTAAAGAATTGGATAAATTCCTAAGAGAATAAACACTGATCATCGATTCTTGTTTTTTCCCGAAAATGTTTTGGTTTTTATATTTTATGGCAAAATAATATTATCATAGTTATTAACATAAATTCAAATTTTCACCAAGAAAATGATTATAAAACTCAAGATAAAAGCACAAAAAAGCACAAAAAAGAAGAAACAGATAGTTGTTTGGATTCAAAGAAATGAAGAAATTGAGAATGATATCAAACAACTATTTCAATTTTTCAATGATCAGATGAAAGTGTCGAAAAATAGAAGAATCTTACCGTATTATAGAATTTCATCCGAAAAACCTGCAATCATGCTCTCT
>Ga0315535_1000060_pt1 | contig 62307 bp, 54 predicted proteins | sample SalMarSW160220MG_2_FD_203092 | JGI IMG/M metagenome (GOLD analysis project Ga0315535, IMG submission 203092) | Salt marsh sediment microbial communities from the Plum Island Ecosystem LTER, Massachusetts, United States - Salt Marsh Sediment SW1602-20 ... | reverse complement strand
GCGCGTTCGCCGCGGGGCTGGAAGCACGGGGAGTGGAGGCGGCGGTGCGCGAGACCCGGGGCCGGGACATCGAGGCCGCGTGCGGACAGCTCCGGGCCCAGGTGCTCGTGCAGATGGGGAAAGGTCGGTCGGGGTAGCCGCGCTCCCGACGCTCTCGAAGCTCGGGCACCCCCCGGGGAGCCTCCGGGGCTTCGGTCGCGGCGGCACGGCCGGACCGCCAGTGGAGTGTCTCCCCTAGTGGATCCCCTTGCCGATGCGGCCCCAGCGGATCTCCCGGAGCCACGGGAACGCCTTGTAGGGGTCCCTGTGGTACGAGAAGTAGATGAACTCGGCCCTGCCCTCGAAGCGCCACCGCTCCACCAGCCCCCAATAGCGTGAATCGAGGCTCTCGTCGCGGTTGTCGCCCATCATGAAGTACCGGCCCGAGGGAATGATGAGCGGCCCCCAGTTGTCCCGCGTGGGCGAGTACGTTCGCGGGTCCACCCCCGGCTCCAGGTATTTCTTCTGCCACACCATCCAGGGATACGACTCGTCGGGGCCGCCGGTATGCCTCACGTACGGCTCGTTCTGCTCCTTGCCGTCGATGTAGAGCACGCCCCCCTTCATCTGCAGCGTGTCTCCCGGCATGCCGATGAGACGCTTCACCAGCTTCATCTTCACGGAGTCCGGGGGCGGCGGCGTGAAGACCAGGACGTCCCCGCGGTGGGGCTCGGAATACCCGGGAATGCGGATGTTCGTCAGCGGAATCCGCGTGCCCATGGCGGCGCGGTTGACCACCAGCATGTCCCCCACGAGCAGGGTGTTCTCCATGGACCCCGACGTGATGACGAAGGTCTGCACGATGAAGCTGCGGAGGACGAGGAACAGGATGCCCGCGATGAGGATGGACTTGCCCCATTCCCAGGCCCATTCCCCGAAGGTCGTGGATCGGCTGGTCCGCTTCTGCGAGCCTCCCGCCCGACGGCGGGTAGGGCGCTTCCCCTTCCCGCCGCTCTCCTGGTCTTCGCGCTTCTTGTCGCCGTTCCCGGCGGTTCCTCGCTTGGCCATCCTTCTCCGTGCCTTACCCGGCGGTCATCGCTTGAGCCATCTCCTCGGGTCCCACCAGGCGCGCTTCGGGGCCTGCGACACGGCAGACACGCGCCCGCTCCCTGCTTCCCAGTCCTTCCCCAGCAATACGGAAACGTCCAGGTAGAGGTTCGAGTCGGGCTCGCTGCGGACCCTGCGGATTCCCAGCGCGTCGGCGACGCCCCGAGCCTCGTCCAGGTGGCCCGTCCTGTCCAGGACCACGGACGAGTCCCTTCCGAAGGTCTGCGCGTTTCCGAAGAAAACGACGTCGAACCCCTTGTCCCGCAGCCGGTCCGTGGCCAGGCGCGCCGCTCCCTGGCTCCCTCCGGCGTTGAGCACCTCCACCCGCACCCGAACCTGTGGAGTTCCCTCTCCGGGAGCTCCCGGCCCTCCACCCCCGTGGCCCCACCACTGGGACCAGGCCGAGCCGATGAAGGTCCCGGCCAGGAGCACCACCACCACCACCGCCAGCGCGCGCAGGCGAGCCCCCATCACCCCTCCGACGCAAGGGAGTTCCAGAAGCTCGTGGTCTCCGGACGCACCGGCCGACCCGTCTCCAGGAGATGCCGGATGCGTGCCCCGAGGATCTCCCGCACCACCTCGTGCAGGGCCTCCGGCATGCGACCCCGGAGGCCGGCGCGCCATTCGTCCCTCAGGCCCGTCCTTCCCGGCTCGAGGAAGTCGGCGCAGTAGAGCGCGTGTCCCTCCCGGCCGAGGTCCGCATGGCCCAACGTGTGGTACGCAACCGCCCGCAGCAGCCCGCCGTCCTCCACACCGTCGATGCGCAGGCGTTCGGCGGCAGCGGGCCCGTGGAGGATGGACGGAGGAAGCGCCGTCAGCCCGGGCGGCACACACCCGCGCAACTCCTCGGGGTCGGCGTCCCGGAGGGCATCGTGGAGGTATGCGAGGGCGACCCAGCGCGTGCGCTCGTCTTCGGGCACGCCGAGCCCGGCGCTCCACGACGCGAGGAGCGCCGCCACCCTGCTCATGTGCTCCCTCCGCTCCGCCGTAGCCTCGGCCCAGGTCGGCAGCTCACCCGCCGCCGCCCGCTCGACCACCCTGTGCGGCCCCATGGTCAGCTCAGCTCGACGTTGTCGATGAGGCGCGTGGTTCCGCAGAAGGCCGCCAGGGCCACGACGTCGCCGGGTGAAGCCTTGTTCACGGCCTCCAATCCCTCCGGCTCCACCACCTCCGCGTACTGGAGGCTCAGGAGCGGGTGGTTGGCGATCTCACGCTCCACCGCGGCGAGCAGGGCCGCGGCTCGCCGCTCGCCGCCGCCGAAGAGGGCCGCAGTCGCCGAAAGCGCACGGTGCAGCCCCGCGGCCTGGGTCCGCTCCGGTCCGCTCAGATACGCATTCCGGGAGCTCATCGCGAGGCCGTCGCTCTCCCGGACGATGGGCCCGGTCTCGACGCGGACGCCCAGGTTCAGGTCCCGGGCCATGCGCCGTATGAGGACGGACTGTTGGAAGTCCTTCCGCCCGAAGACCGCCACGTCCGGCCGCGCCAGACCGAAGAGCTTCGCCACCACCGTGAGGACGCCACGGAAATGTCCTGGGCGGTGCGCGCCGCAGAGGCGGCGCTCCATGGGGCCGGGGGAGACCGTCACCTGAGGGTCTCCCGCCGGGTACATCTCCTCGACGGTGGGAACGAACACCACGTCCGTGCCGCGCGCCTCGAGCAGCGCCAGGTCCCTGGCCTCGTCCCGTGGGTACGTGCCGAGATCCTCTCCCAGGCCGAACTGGAGCGGGTTCACGAAGATCGACACGACGACGGTCTCCGCGAGGTCGTGCGCACGGTCCACCAGGGACAGATGCCCCTCGTGGAGAAAGCCCATGGTGGGCACGAGGCACACCTTCCGCGAGGGCCCCCGCAGGTCCCGGGTCGCCGCCGTCAGCTCCTCCCGGGTGCGAACCGTCAGCACGTCGGGCGCCCGGGCGCAGATGCCCCCAACGCCACCGCGTTCCCCGCCTTTCGCACTAATCCTCTCCGAAGGAGTGCTCTGCGTCGGGATACGAGCGCTCCCGGACCTCCCGTGCGTATGCGCGCACCCCCTCGAGGGCGACGTCGTGAAGCTCCGCGAACCGCTTCAGGAACTTGGGCCTGAAGCCGGGATTGAGGCCGAGGGCGTCGTAGAGAACCAGGACCTGACCGTCGCATCCCGGGCCGGCACCGATGCCGATGGTGGGAATCGTGAGGGATGCCGAGATCTCCCGGGCCAACGGGGCGGGAAGGAGCTCCAGCACCACCGAGAACGCCCCCGCCTCCTCCAGGGCGGCCGCCTCGCGGCGGATGCGCTCAGCCGCGGCCTCGTCCCGTCCCTGCACCCGGTATCCTCCCAGCGCGTGCACGGACTGGGGCGTGAGGCCGATGTGCCCCATGACCGGGATGCCGGCGGCGACCAGGGCCCGGACGGCCTCGCACGTGCGCTCGTGGCCGCCCTCGATCTTCACCGCCTCCACCCCGGCCTCCTTCAGGCCGCGGCCGGCATTACGGAGCGCGTCCTCCACCGAGGCCTGATAGGTCATGAACGGCATGTCCAACACCACGAGGGTCTCCGGAGCGCCGCGCTTCACCGCCCGGGCGTGATGGATCATGTCGTCCAGCGTGACGGGGATGGTGGAATCGTACCCCAGGACCACCTGGCCGAGGGAATCTCCCACGAGGATGAGGTCCACCTCCGCCTCTTCCAGGAGTCGTGCGAAGAGGAAATCGTAGGCCGTCATCACGACGATGGGCCGGCCCTCCCGCTTCATCTCCAGGAGGCGCCGGATGCTCGCCCTGCCGCCTCGACCCTTGTCCCCGTGGGGCATCGATTCCGACCCTTGGATGAATGGCCCTTTGCCGACCCAGGACGCTAGATCCGCGCGGGGGTGGTGTCAAACCTCGCGATCCCCCCGTGCTTTCGCGGGGCGCGCGTCGCTCCGGCCCCCCATTACCTTGATCGATGCCTCTGCTCTGGGACCCGTTGCTCGTCCGCCACCTCGCCCGGGAGCTCGACGGGGCTCTCCGGGGTGCGCGTCTCCGCGCCCTGCGCCTGGACGGGTCCACCCGGGACGCGGCCCTTCTCTTCCGTGAGGCCACCCTCCACTGGCCCCTGCACCCGGCGCAGGGCGCTCCCCGGGTCCTGCCGCCGGCCGAGCCGGCCAGCGGCGACCTGCCCCTCACCGGGCGGGTGCAGCGCGTCGGCTCTCCGGCCGACGAGCGCATCGTGGTGCTGGAGATCCTCCCGAACCGGCGCGGCCGGAGCGCGCTGGACATCCGCGTGGAGCTCCTCGGCAACCAGTGGAACCTCGTGGTGACGGAGGGTGCCGACGCGCGCATCCGCCACGTCCTCGTGCGCCGCCGCGGCCGCCGCGACCTGGTGGTGGGCTCGGCGTACGCCCCGCCCGCATCGTCGGGGCGCGAGGGATGCCTGGAGCCGCTTTCCCTGGAGCGGTGGCAGGAGATCCTCACCGGCGCGTCCGCCCCGGTCCGACGCCGCGAGCTGGTACGCACCGTAGCGTGGACGTCGTCGGTGAACGCCGACGCGCTGACGCCTCCCGGCGATCCGCCCGACGTCGAAGCGCTCCGTGCCGGATACCTCCTGTGGCGTGACATGGCGCACGACGACGCACCGGCCCGGCCGGTGCTGCTCCAGACCCGAAGTGGCCCGCAGCCCTATCCGTGGCCTTTGCCCGGCATCCCGGCCGACCGTCACGCCACGCTCCTGGAAGCGCTGGACGCATGGACGTCCGCCCTCCAGGGAGGCGCCGAAGCCCTCCTGGCACCGGAGCTCGTCGCGGCGCTGGAGGCCGGTGTGGACCACGAGTCGCGCAGGGTGAGCCGCCTCCGTGCCGAGCTCGCAGGCGCGCCCGATCCGGCTTCCCTTCGAGCCTCGGGAGACCTCCTGCTCGCACGGCTTTCGTCGGTGCGGCCGGGTTCCCCGGAGGTCGTCCTCGAGGACTTCGAGGGACGTCCCGTGCGGGTGGAGCTCGACCCACGCCTCGCCCCCCACGAGAACGCCGATGCGCTCTACGAGCGCGCAGCGCGGGCGGAGCGCGCCCGGGAGCGGCTCCCCGGCCTGGTGGTCGAGGCCGAGGCACGGGTGGCTCGCCTGGAAGACCTGCTGGATCGCGTCCGCCGCGGCGAGGCGGAGGAGAGGGAGGTGCGCCGCGCCCTGCCCCGGCCGGCCCAGGACCGAGCGGCCCGTAAGGGCTCTTCCGGCTCCCCGCTTCCGTATCGGAGCTACCGAAGCTCGGGGGGCATGGAGATCCGCGTCGGCAGGGGCGCGCGGCACAACGACGAGCTCACGTTCCGACACTCCGCGCCGCAGGACGTATGGCTGCACGCCCGCCACGCCTCGGGCGCCCACGTGATCCTGCGCTGGGGGCGCACGGAGAGCCCCCCGGCCAGGGATCTGCACGAGGCGGCGGTGCTGGCGGCACTCAACTCCAGGGCGCGCACCTCTGGAACCGTGCCCGTGGACTGGACCCTGCGGAAGTACGTGCGCAAGCCCCGGGGCTCGCCTCCGGGGCGGGTGGTCATGGAGCGGGCGCGGACGGTGTTCGTGACGCCGGACCCGGAGCTCGCCGAGCGCCTCGCCGAGGGGGAGGCGGAGTGAGGAGGTGAAGTGAGGCCGGCGGGAGGCCGTGGAAGGGCGGAGGCGCGGGCTCTGAGCGAGGATTCGACGTGCGCCCCTCGCGGCAACCCAATGGAGCTCCATGCGTGACGGCGCGTCGCTCCGAGCGAAGGGGCCGCGCCTCCGCCAGCCCCCTGGTGAGCGCCTCAGCCCCCGTCCATGGCCCGGCGCAAGGCGGACACGAACGCCGCACCCGCCTCCAAGCCCTCTTCCTCCAGGGTCCTGACCAGGGCACTCCCCACCACCACGCCGTCGGCCAGGTGCGCCACCGCCGCGGCCTGCTCCGGCGTCGAGATGCCGAACCCCACGGCCACCGGGATCGAGGATGCACGCCGGACCTCACGCACCTCCTCGGCCAGGGAGTCGCGCAGGGAGGCCCGGGCGCCGGTGACCCCTGTGCGGGATATGTAGTAGAGGAAGCCGGAGGACGACGCGGCGATGCGCGCGACACGCTCGGCATCCGTGGTGGGCGCCACCAGCCGGATGAAGTCGAGGCCGGACGTGCCGATGCGCCCCTCGAGCTCGGGGTCGGCACCCAGGGGGAGGTCCGTGACGAGGAGCCCCTGGGCGCCCGCCGCCAGGGCGTCGGCAAGGAAGGCGTCGATGCCGTAGCGGACCAGGGGGTTCAGGTAGGAGAAAAGCACCACCGGGACGTCGCTTCCGGAGCGGAAGGCCCGCACCTCGTCCAGAACCGTATGCACGGTGGTCCCGCCCTGGAGGGCCCGGAAGGAGGAACGCTGGATCGTGGGGCCGTCGGCCAGGGGGTCCGAGAAGGGAACGCCCAGCTCGATGATATCTGCCCCGGCGGCGGCCAGCGCGCCCAGGATCTCGGCGGTGAGGCCCGGATGCGGGTGACCGGCGGTGACGTAGGGTATGAGTGCCGAGCGCTCTTCGCGCCGACGCCGTCCGAACGCCTCCGCGATGGAACGGGCGGTCACGTCAGATAGTCGCTCACCCGGATCCCGTACTTCTGCGGGTCCGTCGTCTTGATGATGGTGCGAACGGGGCGGCCCGTCGCCGGATCGTCCTGGCTCAGGTCCACGGTGAGCGGCGTGGCCAGGGGCACTCCCCGCGGGTCCGAGATGACGCGGACCTTCGGTCGGTGGAGAAGCTCCGGGTTCTTGCTCACCTCGGAGACCACGGCCAGCTCGTGGGTGTCCAGGATGGCCAGCGTTCCCACAGGATATACGCCCGTCGCCGTGATGAGCGCTTTCACGAGCAGGGTGTCGAAGCCCCGCTTGGGGTTGTCGCGCATCTCCCTGAGCACGACGTCGGGAGGCCACGGCTGATACTGGTAGCTGCGGATCGACGTGCCCGCGTCGAAGGCGTCGGCTACCGCCACGATTCGCGAGAAGAGGCTGATCTGGCGAGGGCGATTGTTCGCGGGGTATCCGGTGAGGTCGACCTTCATGTGGTGCTCGTACGCCATGAGCATCTGGCGATACGGTGCGTCCGTGAACCCGTGCAGGGTGAAGAGCACCAGCAGCCCCTCGGTGGTGTGCTGCTTGAGCTGGACCCACTCCTCGTCGGTGAGGCCGCCCGGCTTGTTGATGATGTCCACGTCGACCCGCTGCTTGCCGATGTCGTGGAAGAGCGCCCCGAGCCCGAGGTCGTACAGTTGCAGCTTGTCCAATCCCAGACGTTGGCCGATGATCACGCTGAAGATGCACACGTTCACGCAGTGGGTGAACGTGTACTCGTCGAAGTCGCGCAGCGTGGTCATCGTGACCATCGACGACTCGTTCGAGAGCACCTGGTCCACGATGCCCTGCACCGTGCGCTTGACCTTCCGCACGTTCACGGCCTTCCCCAGACGCACGTCGCCCAGGGCGTCCCTGGCCACCTGCACGGACTGCGCGTACGTGCGCTTCGCCGCGGTGAGGGCCGCTTCGTCCTGCTCCGGCTCCTGAACGTCCCGCTCCGGCCTGACGTCGATGTGCTCCACCGGCGCACCGGCGAACCGATCGATGAACTCCGAGTACGGATCGTCGGTCCTGGGCTGGTGCAGGAGCATGGACAGGAAGGGCGCCCATTCGCTGCGCTCGACGTCGGGGAGCACGTCCACCGCGCCGATGCCGTGGTCCTGGAGTGCCCGTGCGAAGGAGCCGAACGTCGCGAAGTTCGAGAGATCCAGGCGGAGTCGCGTCTCGTTCAGGAAGAAGAAGTCGCCGACGACCCGCAGCTCGGCACCCCCATCGGCATCGACGATCCTCCTGATGAGAACATGCAGCTCGTCGAGAGCCTGCTGCACCGTGTCGTTCTCGAGGGGATAGAGGCGCAGCGCGTTGAGCACGCTGTAGAACGCGGTGAGGACCTTGCGGCCCTCCTCCTGGTAGTTCAGCGGCGCGCGACCCACCTCGTCACTCCTCGTTCCTGAGGGCGCGGTTCACGGCCGTGCGCACCACCGGGTCTTCCTCGTTCGACGCCCTCATCAGCGACGACCGTGCGTCCTCGCCCGGCACCTTGCCCAGACCCAGGGCCGCTGCGGCCCGGATCTCCGAGGGCTCGCGCTTGCGCAGGAACTTCTTGGCGTTGAGGAGCCTGTCGAGCATCGCCACCGCGCCGGCTTCAGCCACCATCCCGTACGCCTCGAAGAACGCCACCTTCTCCGAGATGTCCGCCGACCGGATCTCCTTGCTGGAGACGATCTCGGCGAGGCGTCTGGCAGCCGGCCGGTAGTGCAGGGTGCCCAGGGCTTTCGCGGCGGCGATGCGCACGTCACGCTCGGGATCGTTCAGCGTGTGCTGCAGGGCACCGGCGGCCGTCGAGGCCTTCAGGGTGACCGCAGCCTCCACGGCGGCGAGGCGCACGTCGGGGTGGCGGTGTGCCAGCAGCCCCGCCAACGCCGGCCCCGCTTCCTCGATCTGCAGGTCGCCGGCGATGCGGGCGGCGCCCGACGCGAGGATGGCATCGTCGTTCTCCATGAGGCGCACGACGGCTCCCCGATTGCGCTCGGCGATGCCCCGGACCGCCGCGCGCAGCACCGCCTTCAGCTCCTTGTGGTCCACGGTCTCCGAGGCCCGCAGCAGCGGGGAGAGTGCGCCGGCGCGGAGGAAGCGCAGGAAGGTCGCGAGCTGCTGCGGCGTTGCCCGGATGGACCCGTCGTAGAGCGCCTGGATGAGCTCCTCGATGGCCTCGGGGGAGCTCACCTCGTCCAGGAGCCCCCGGGACTCCGCGAGCCGCTCCTCGTCGAAGATGCCGGGCATGGCCTCGAGCTTCCGCAGCTCCTCGAGGGCACGCGTCGCGTCCGCGAGCAGGCCCCTGGAGAGGAAGCCCGGCAGCAGCGTGCGCAGGATCCCCAGGATCTCCGACTGGCGGCCGCGATTCTCCGGCTCTTCGAGGCGGTCGAAGAGGGCGGAGAGGACGTCGCTGCGCACGTCCCTGCTCAGCTCCTTCTCGATCTCCGTCGCGACGGCCGCCATCTCCCTGGGGTCCAGGGCGTACAGGGTCGGGTTGAAGTCCTCTCTGCTGACCGTCTGTACGGTCTCGGCGACGCGCTCCCCCGACGCCGACGCTTCCTCCTCCTCCCCCTCGAGCTCCTCGGTCTCGCTCCGCACCACGTTCGCGAGCTCGGCCTCGGTGTTCCCGCCTCCCGGGACCGGCAAGCCCACCCCCTCCGCGAGGAAGTCCACGTACTGGTACTGGAAGTACTGGAGGTCCTGCTCCCAGAGCACAGTGAGCAGGTCGTCCCCCTCGGGACGCAGCTTGCGCGCTCGCTGGAGCACGCCCAGGAAGGACTCCAGCTCCTCGCTCTCGAGGCCCGGGATGAAGGTGATCTCGCGGACGCCGTCCTTATAGAAGAGAAAGGCCAGGGAGTCGCCGCGCGCCTCGGTCTGGTAGACCTCCTCCCCCTCCAGAAGGAGACGGTCCTCCTCCACCGTCAGGGTCAGCCCGTCGAGCTCGGTCCACAGATCCTGGAACGCCTGGCGCAGGCTCTCGATGAAGCGGTGGCGGACGGGGTTGTTCTCGTCGTAGAGCTGGTAGGCCCGGAAGGCCTTGCCCAGGACGACGAACAGATCACGGCATTGCTCGAGGGGCAGGCCGATCTCACCGTCCGGCCCCGAGGGGTCGGGCGGAGAGGTGCCTACCGTGTCCTCGAGCTCGGCCATGTCTTCGCTCAGATCAGTGGGCCCAGGCCTTCGACCCGAGCCACGTGGGCGACGTCCTTGTCCCCGCGTCCGGACAGGCAGATCACGAGGGGACCTCGATCCTCGTACCGTCGACCGTCACGCAAGACGTGGGCCACCGCATGGGCCGACTCCAGCGCCGGAATGATCCCCTCCAGGCGTGCCAGTCGGTGAAAGGCACTCAGCGCCTCCGCGTCGGTCACGGACGTGTAAGATGCTCGGCCGGTGTCCTTCAGGAACGAGTGCTCCGGGCCCACCCCAGGATAGTCCAGCCCGGCGGATACGGAGTGGGCGGGAGCAACCTGTCCGTCGGCATCCTGCAGAAGATAGCTCAGCGATCCATGAAGGACACCAGGCGCTCCGGCGGCAAGGGAGGCCGCGTGCCGCCCGGTGTCAATCCCTTCCCCCGCGGCCTCCACGCCGAGGAGATCCACCTCCCGGTCGGCGACGAACGCGTGGAAGATGCCCATGGCGTTGGAGCCGCCCCCTACGCACGCCACCACCGCGGCCGGGAGCCGCCCCTCCGTCTCCAGGATCTGGGCGCGGGTCTCACGGCCGATGACGGCCTGGAAGTCCCTGACCATCCGCGGGAACGGATCCGGCCCCACCACCGACCCGATGATGTAGTGGGTGGACTCCACGTTGGTGACCCAATCCCGGATGGCCTCGTTGGTGGCGTCCTTGAGGGTGCGGGTGCCGGACTGCACGGGCCGCACCTCGGCACCCAGCAGCTCCATGCGGTAGACGTTCAGCGCCTGCCGCTCCACGTCCTCCTGCCCCATGTAGACGACGCACTCCATGTCGAAGAGCGCGCACGCCGTGGCCGTGGCGACTCCGTGCTGGCCAGCGCCCGTCTCCGCGATGATCCGGCGCTTGCCCATGCGCCGCGCCAGGAGAGCCTGGCCCAGGGTGTTGTTGATCTTGTGGGCCCCGGTGTGGTTCAGGTCCTCACGCTTCAGATAGACCGCGGGGTGACCCGCGGCGTCGCCCAGCCTGGGAGCCCGCTGCAGCGGCGTCGGGCGACCGACGAAGTCGGCCAGGAGCCCGTCCAGCTCCGCCGTGAACACCGGGTCGGATGTGGCCGCAGCATAGGCCGCTTCCAGCTCGTCCAGGGCGTGAACGAGGGTCTCGGGGACGTAGCGGCCCCCGAACGATCCGAATCTGCCCGAACCTCTTGTCGTCTCGGTCGCGACGGTCACGACGACGGCTCCCTCCTCGAAGGGGTGGCGTGAGCATCCTCCCCGGTCGCCTCCCGGGCGGCGGCGCGGGCACGCCGGACGAAGAGACGGACGAGCTCGTGGCCTTTCCGGCCGGGCTCCGTCTCCACGCCGGAACTCACGTCTACCACGTCGGGGCCGAAGCGTGCCACCGCGCCGGCGACGTTGTCCGGATCCAGCCCTCCCGCGAGGACGACGTCCAGGCCCGACGGGACCCTGGACCGGAGGTTGGCGAAGCGCTCCGGGTGCAGGCTCACGCCACCCCCTCCGACGACGCCTTCCCTCCAACCCTCCACGAGGAGGCCGTCCACCCAGGGCCCGTACCGATCCACCGCCCGGTCCACGTCGTCGCCTGCGCGCGCCCGGACGGACTTCCAGAGCGTCCAGCGTCCCGACCTCGAGAGCTCACGCACTACATCCTCGGGCTCGGAGCCATGGAGCTGGAGCACGCGGGCGCCCAGGGCTTCCGCCCGCACCGCGGCATCTTCGGCCGATTCGTCCACCAGGACCGCCACCGGCGCCGCGCGCACGCCCTCCACGAGGCCCGGAGCGTCGCCGAGGTCCACCGAGCGGGCGAAGCCCGCGCTGAGGATCACGCCGACGTAGTCGGCCCCGGCCTCGTCGGTCGCCAGGACGTCCTCACGGCGACGCAGCCCGCAGATCTTCACACGCGACGGAACCGCACCCTCAGCACCCATCACGCCCCCTCCGCGCGACTCCCGCGAGAGCCGCGGCGGCGGCACCCGGATCCGGGCTGCGCAGGAGCGCCTCGCCCACCAGCACGGCGTGCACGCCGGCAACGCCGAGGCGCTGGACGTCACCGCGCTCACGGATCCCGCTCTCCGACACCACCACCACGTCCTCGGGAACCTCCGCGAGGAGCTCGAGGGTGGTCTCCAGCCGCGTGGTGAACGTCGCCAGGTCCCTGTTGTTGATCCCCACGATGCGGGCTCCGGAGTCCAGCGCCCGGCGGACCTCGGCGGCCTCGTGGGCCTCCACCAGCGCCGCCAGACCCAGCGCCTCCGCCTCCTCTCGGAGCGAGCGCAGACTGGCATCGTCGAGGATGCGGACGATGAGCAGCACGGCATCCGCGCCCGCCGCCCGTGCCTCCACCACATGCAACGGGTCGAGCGTGAAGTCCTTGCGCAGGAGCGGAACGGACGTCGCGGCCCTCACGGCCTCGAGGTCGTCGGTGGTCCCGCCGAAGTAGGTCGAGTCCGTGAGGACGCTCAGCGCCGAAGCGCCGCTCGCCTCGTACGAGCGGGCCAGGGACGCCGCGTCCAGCCCCGGACGGATCTCTCCCGCCCCCGGGGAGCGCCGCTTGCACTCGGCGATGACGGCCACATCCGAGCTACCGGCGACGGCCCTCCGGAAGTCGCGCGGCGGCGGGGCCGCCTGTGCCCTCTTCTCCAGGGCGCCACCGCGGCGCCGGAGGGCGGTGAGCTCCTCCCGCTTGGTGCGCACGATGGCGGCGAGCACTCCGGGCAGCGACCCGGATCCTTGCGCTTCGGGCAACGTTCGGGTATCCTTGTTCGGTTCCTGTTCGGGTTCCCACCGGATGGAGGCGGACAGATGCCCCTCACGAAGCGCCAGAAGGAGATTCTGGACTACATCGACGGTTTCATCGCCGATCGGGGCTATGCGCCGAGCTTCGAGGAGATCGCCGAGTCGTTCGGGTACTCGTCACTGGCCACCGTGCACGAGCACCTGAGCAATCTGGAGCGCAAGGGCTACATAAGAAAGTCCTACAACGAGAGCCGGTCCATCGAGTTGGTCAGGCCGGGACAGGGCGAGCCGAGTCTGGAGCTTCCCCTGCTGGGGGCGGTGGCTGCGGGGCTTCCCATCGAGGCCGTCGTGGACAACGAGAGCATCACCGTGCCGCCCGACATGGTCCGCCGCAGGAAAGACAACTACGTGTTGCGGGTCGAAGGCAACTCGATGATCGAGGAGCAAATCCGCGACGGCGACTACATCGTGGTGCAGGCCCAGGAGAACGCGGAGGACGGCGAGATGGTCGTCGCCCTGGTGGGAGGGGACGCCGCCACGGTGAAGAAGCTCTACCGCGAGCCCGGGGACCGCATCAGGCTGCAGCCGGCGAATCCCACCATGAGCCCCATCGTGGCGGACGCCCGGGACGTGCGCATCCAGGGGGTCGTCGTCGGGGTGATCCGGAAGTACTAGGCGTGGGCGCGGGTGGCAGCTCCGACCCCGACCACCGCTACGCGTTGCTCGCCTTCCTGAGGCGCTCCAGGACGTCGCGGGCGGCGCCCGAGCAAATGGCCTCCACGGCCGTCTCCGCGGCCTCCGGGAGCGTAGGCGCGGCCCCGGCGACATAGATCGCCGCAGCGGCGTTGAGCACCGTGGCGTTCCGCGCCGCCCCCAGCTCACCGTTGAGAGCCGAGAGGATGAGCTCCGCGTTGCGGGAGGGGTCCCCACCCCGCATCCCCTCCAGGTACGACTTGTCCGCACCGAGCTCCTGGGGCGTGATCTCGTACTCACGGATACCTTCGTCCGAGAGCTCCGCCACGTGCGTGTGTCCCATGGGGCTGATCTCGTCCATCCCCGGAGCTCCGTGGACCACCAGGGCGCGACGATGCCCGAGCTCCGCCAGGGCCCGCACAACCAGGCCGAGGAGCCTGGGATCGGCCACCCCCACCACCTGCCTGCGCGCGCCGGCCGGGTTGGTGAGCGGGCCCAGGACGTTCATGACCGTGGTGATGCCCAGGCCCTTACGCACGGGTCCCACGTGACGCATGGCCAGATGCAGAAGGGGGGCGAACATGAAGACGATGCCCACCTCCTCAAGGACCTCGCCCATGCGCTCGGGGGTGAGATCGATCTTCACACCCAGCGCCTCCAGCACGTCGGCGCTCCCGCTGGCGGACGTGAACGACCGGTTGCCGTGTTTCGCCACCCGCACGCCGGCGCCTGCCGCCACCAGGGCCGCCGCGGTGGAGATGTTGAACGTGGTGATGCGCCCCCCGCCGGTGCCCGCGGTGTCCACCAGCTCCTCGGGGGCGCGGGCGCGCACACGGATCATGGCTTTGCGCAGGGCGCGAACGCCCCCGGCGACCTCGGACGGACACAGCCCCTTGGCCCGCAGACCCACCAGGAGCCCGGCCATCTGGATCTCCGAGGCCGAACCCGACATGAACAGGTCGAAGGCGCCCTCGGCCTCCGCGGCCGTGAGGTCCTCCCCCTCCGCCACCTTCTCGATGAGGCCCGTCAGGTCCGCCTCGTCCGGCGTCCGGGGGACGATGTCTGCCATGGGTTGCTCCTGGTATCCCGTGGTGCTCCGCGGTCCGGCGCCGCAGGACCGCGGTCGCGGGCAACAGCCAGAAATGCTAATCGCCGCGCGGTTTTCCGGTCAAATCCACGTGCCCTCGGCTTGCTTGACTTCGCCCCCTCCACCTCTACCTTTTCGCCGTGGATACCGGGGACACCATCCGCTTCCTGCTGACCGTCCATTACGACGGTTCGGCCTTTCACGGTTGGCAGATCCAGCCCGGCCTCCGCACCGTCCAGGGAGCGCTCGAGGAGGTGCTGGGCCGGCTGGCGGCTCGACCGCGCACGGTGGTGGGGTCCGGCCGCACCGACACGGGCGTGCACGCCACCGGCCAGGTGGCCTCGGTGGACATGCCCGCGCGGTGGACGCCCCCGGATCTGCAGCGCGCCCTCAACGCCACGTTGCCGCCGGACATCTGGGTCCAGGACGCGGTGCTGGCCCGGGCCGACTTCCACCCGCGCTACGACGCCCTGTCACGGACGTACACGTATCGCGTGGGCACGCACCCGGACGCCCGCTCGCCCTTCCACCGCCGCTGGTGCTGGGCCCTGGGCGGGCCGCTGGACATGCGCACCCTGGGCGGCCTGGGCGGATGCCTCATCGGCGAGCACTCCTTCCAGGCCTTCGCCAAGGCGGGTCAGCCGGAGCGCGGGACCCGCTGCTCGGTCTCCAGGGCGGAGTGGCACGGATGGGAGCTGGGGGCACGCTTCAGCATCACCGCGGACCGGTACCTGCACCACATGGTCCGCTACCTCGTCGGAACCATGGTGGACGTCGGGCTCGGCAGGCGCCCCGTCGAAGATCTACCGGCGCTCCTGGCCGGGACGGCAGGCCTGGAGACGTCTCCGCCGGCCCCCCCGGAAGGGCTCTTCCTGTCGCGAGTGGAGTATCCTGACACCGTGCGGCTCGCCTCGCGGGCCGGCACCTCTGAAGCCCACGTCGAAGCACGGAACGAGGCGAGCTCATGAAGATCTTCCTGGACACGGCGGACCTCGCCGAGATCCGTCGCGCCGCGGAGGCGAACCTCATCGACGGCGTCACCACCAACCCCTCGCTGGTCTCCAAGGTCGCGGGCGAGCGTGACCCGAAGGAGATCTACAAGGAGATCTGCGAGGTCGTCGACGGGCCCGTCAGCGCCGAAGTGGTGGGGCTCGACAGGGAGACCATGGTCTCGGAGGGACGCAAGCTCGCGGCGCTGCACGACAACATCGTGGTGAAGGTCCCCCTCACGGAAGATGGCTTGAAGGCGTGCCGGGCTCTCGTAGCGGAGGGTATCCGCACGAACGTGACCCTGTGCTTCTCGGTGTCCCAGGCGCTCCTGGCCGCCAAGGCGGGTGGGACGTTCGTGTCCCCCTTCGTGGGCCGCATCGATGATATCTCCGGCGAGGGGATGCAGCTCGTTCACCAGATCCGGCAGGTGTACGACAACTATGGCTACGACACGGAGATTCTGGCGGCTTCGCTACGCCATCCCATGCACGTGGTGGAGTCCATGCTGATCGGTGCGGACTGCGCGACGATGCCGCCCAAGGTCCTGTGGCAGTTGGCCCAACACCCCCTGACGGACAAAGGCTTGGACGCCTTCCTCGAGGACTGGAAGAAGCTGGGGACGACGCTCTGAGGAAGACGCACCGGCGAAGGATGGAGAATCCATGACGACGCGGCGGGCAGGGTGGATGGCAGCGGTGACGCTCCTGGCGGGCGTCGCGGTGGGGTGGGGTGCTCGTAGGGCAATGGGGACCGGCGCCACGAAGGCGCAGGCGAGCGCAGGGGCGACGGACGCGCCCTCGGCGCGCGCCGTGTCGACGCACGCCGAGCCCTCGACCTCGTCGGCGGAGCTCCGGGCAAAGGGAGCCCCGGCGGCAGAGATCCGATCCCTGCCCTCACCCCAGGCCACCGACGACCCGGCGGCTTCGCGGCGCACGGCCATCGTGCGCGCCGCCGCCCGCGTGGCACCGGCGGTGGTGAACGTGAGCGTGATCTCCAACGAGCCCGTCCGGGCGACGGGCTTCTGGGAGAGCTTCTTCATGGCCCCGGGCACTCAGCAGAGGAGCGCCAAGTTCGGCTCCGGCGTGCTCATCCGCCCGGACGGCATCATCGTGACGAACAACCACGTCGTGGAGAACGCCGAGCAGATCAGGGTGACGCTCCCCGACGGGCGGGGCTTCGACGCGAAGCTCGTGGGCACCGACCCGGTGGCGGACATCGCCGTCATCAAGATCCACGGCGACTCTCTTCCGGTGGCCCCGCTGGGCACCAGCAAGGGGATCCTCATCGGCGAGTGGGCGGTGGCCATCGGCAACCCCTTCGCCAACTACTTCGCCGACGCGGAGCCCACCGTCACGGCGGGCGTCGTCTCGGCCGTGGACCGCAACATCGTGCCCTCCTCCGACCAGGACGGCTTCTACCTGGGGATGATCCAGACCGACGCCTCCATCAACCCGGGGAACTCCGGAGGGCCGCTGGTGGACGCTGTGGGCGACGTCATCGGCATCAACACGTCCATCGTGACGAGGAGCGGCGGCAGCGAGGGGATGGGCTTTGCCATTCCCATCGACCGCGCGCTGCGTGTCGCCGACGACCTGGTCAAGTACGGCGAGGTCCGCCGCGCATGGACGGGCATCGACGTGAAGGCGGTGGAGGCCGACGCCTGGGGGCGCACCCGGGGTGTGGAGGTCTCCCGCGTCGCACCGGGCTCGCCGGGCGAGAAGGCCGGCATCCGGGTGGGAGACCGCCTCCTGCGCGCCAACGGCCACGCCCTCACCACGCCGCTGGACCTCCAGGCCGTGCTCCTGGACCTGCGCGCCGGTGACCCCCTCGAGCTCACGGTGGACGGCCACAGCAGCCCCGTGCGCCTGACCACCGCCCCGCTGCCGTCGGTGACCGCCACCCGCGTGACGGTGCTCAAGGACATGCAGCTCATCACGGTGACGCCCCAGATCCGGGCGGAGCAGAACATCCGGAGCCGACAGGGCGCCCTGGTGGCCTCCATCTCCAGTCAGCTCTCCAGCGAGCTGGGCCTGCAGAAGGGAGACGTCCTCGTCCAGGTGAACCGCACGGCCATCACCAGCGCGGAGCAGGCGAAGCGGATCTTCGAGAACCTGAGGGGGCGGGGCGAGCTCAGCCTCTGGATCGAGCGCAACGGCAGCTACATCGCCCGGGACCTGTACTGGCGGAGATGAGCCTTTGAGCCCGGCGCCGGACCAATACGTCCATCCCCTCTCGGAGCGGTACGCGTCCCGGGAGATGCAGGAGATCTTCTCGCCGGCCCGACGCTACGGCACGTGGCGCCGCCTGTGGCTGGCGCTGGCGGAAGCGGAGGCGGAGCTCGGGCTCCCCGTTCCCGACGAGGCCCTCGTGCAGATGAAGGCGGCCCTGGACGGCGTGGACCTCGAGCGCGCGGCCGGGTACGAGGCGCGCTTCCGCCACGACGTGATGGCCCACGTGCACCTGTTCGGCGACGACGCCCCCGCCGCCCGGCCCATCATCCACCTGGGGGCCACCAGCGCGTTCATCGGCGACAACACCGACCTGGTGCTCCACCGGGAGGCGCTGCGCCTGGTGCGGGACCGCGTGGTGCGCTGCGTGGCCGCGCTGGCGGACTTCGCCCGCGAGCACGCCGAGCTGCCCACCCTCGCCTACACCCACTTCCAGCCGGCACAGCCCACCACGGTGGGCAAGCGTGCGACCCTCTGGATCCAGGATTTCCTCCTGGACCTCGAGGAGCTCGACTTCCGCCTGGACACCCTGCGCTTCCGGGGTGTGCGGGGCACCACCGGCACGCAGGCCTCGTTCCTGGAGCTCTTCCACGGCGACACCGGGAAGGTGGACGCCCTGGATGCGGGCGTGGCACGCCGCATGGGGTTCGACTCCTCGTACTCGGTGTGCGGCCAGACCTACACCCGCAAGGTGGACTACGCGGTGCAGGCCACCCTGGCCGGGGTGGCCGTGTCGGCCTCCAAGCTGGGGCACGACCTGCGGCTGCTGGCGCATCTCCGGGAGGTGGAGGAGCCCTTCGAGAGCGAGCAGATCGGCTCGTCCGCCATGCCCTACAAGCGCAACCCCATGCGTGCCGAGCGCATCTGCGCCCTGGCCCGCCACGTCATCACGCTGAGCGCGGATCCGGCGTTCACCGCCGCGACGCAGTGGCTGGAGCGCACCCTGGACGACTCGGCGAACCGACGGCTCTCGATTCCCGACGCGTTCCTGGCCCTGGACGGCGCCCTCGTGCTGGTGGAGAACGTCGCCCGTGGCCTCGTGGTGAATCGGGAGGTGGTGCGGCGCAACCTGGCGGAGCACCTTCCGTTCATGGCCACCGAGAACATCCTGATGGACGCCACGGCCAGGGGTGGCGACCGCCAGGCGCTGCACGAGCGCATCAGGCAGCACTCCCTGGCCGCCGCCGCGCGCATGAAGGAAGGCGCGAGCGGCGATCTCCTGGAGCGCATCGCGGCGGACGAGGCGTTCGGCCTGGACGCCGCGGCCCTCGAGTCCCTCCTCGACCCACGCCGGTACGTGGGACGCGCCCCCGAGCAGGTGGCGCGCTTCCTGGCCGACCGGGTCGCCCCCGCCCTCGAGCGTCGGCAAGCCGACGCGCAACGACTAGCCGAGCCCCATATCCATGTCTGACACCACACCCCTGGTCCGCTCCGAGCTCGATCTCCCTCTCCTGCACCGCGGAAAGGTCCGCGACGTGTACGAGGTGGACGAGCGCACCCTGCTCATGGTGGCCAGCGATCGCGTGAGCGCCTTCGACGTGGTCCTCGACCGCCCCATACCCCGCAAGGGCGAGGTGCTCACGCTGATCACGGCGTGGTGGCTGTCCCGTCTCGGGGACCACGTGCCCCACCATCTGTTGGCCGTGGATCCCGACCTCATCGTCCAACGCCATCCCGCCCTGGCGGCGGAGCGCGACGTGTGGGCGCGGCGCTCCATGCTCGTACGCCGCACCGACCCGGTGCTGGTGGAGTGTGTCGTGCGCGGCTTCATCGCCGGCTCGGCGTGGAAGGAATACGAGAAGCGCGGGACGCTGGCCGGCGAGCCCCTGCCCCGGGGGCTGCGCGAGTCCGAGCGTCTGGATTCGCCGGTATTCTCCCCGGCCACGAAGGCGCAGGAGGGTCACGATGAGAACATCACCTTCAGCCGGACCGAGGAGATCCTGGGAGCCGACGTCGCCCGTCGTCTCCGCGACCTCTCGCTGGAGATCTACGGGTTCGGGCGGGACGTCGCCGCAGAGCGCGGCATCCTGCTGGCCGACACCAAGTTCGAGTTCGGCATCGACGGCGGCGGCGAGCTCCTGCTCATAGACGAGGTGATGACCCCCGACTCGTCCCGCTTCTGGCCGAAGGAGCACTACGAGGTGGGACGTGGGCAGCCGTCCCTGGACAAGCAGCCCATCCGCGACTGGCTGGACGGGCTGCCGGAATGGGACAAGACGCCGCCGCCGCCGCCGTTGCCCGACGAGGTGGTGGAAGCCGCGTCGGCGCGCTACCAGGACGTCTTCCGCCGTCTCGCGGGGGTGAGCCTGGACGACTACGAGCTGCCCCGCTTCCCGGACCTCCCATGAGGCTCGCCCGGGAAGGGTACCCGTTCATCATCGGCGGCCTGGTGCTCACCGGCGCGGCGTGGGTGATCTCCTGGGCGCTGGGGCCCGCCAGGGGTGGCTGGATAGGGCTGGCCGTGGCGTACGCGCTGAGCGTGCTCACGCTCTTCACGATCTGGTTCTTCCGGGACCCCGCCCACTCGCCTCCCGCGGATCCGGCCGTCGTGCTGGCTCCGGGCCAGGGACGTGTGATCGCCGTGAGCGAGGCGGACGAGCCCACCTACATCGGCGGGCGCTGCCGCAAGATCTCCATCTTCCTGACCATCTTCGACGTCCACGTTCAGCGCTCCCCGGTATCGGGCACCGTGGAGCACCGGGTGTACCGGCCGGGCCGCTACGCCATGGCCTGGCGGGACAAGGCGTCGGAGGACAACGAGCAGGCGTCGGTGGGGATCGCCACACCGCACGGTCCGGTCCTCGTGCGCCAGATCGCCGGGCTGGTGGCCCGGCGCATCGTCACCGATCCCAGGGAGGGCGACAGCGTGGTGCGCGGAGCCCGCATCGGCCTCATCCGCTTCGGCTCCCGGGTCGAGCTTTTCCTGCCCATGGACTGGGAGGTGACGTGCAAGGTGGGCGATCGCGCCGTCGTGGGGCGCACGGCCCTGGCGCGCCGGCCCGTGCCACCCACCGGCCCGGCAGCGCCGACGTCACGCGGCCGGGAGGCGGCCGGCGGGGAGGTCGCACCATGAGGGCGCCGCGCCCTCCGCGGCGGGAGGCCCTCCAGCGAGGGGTCGTCATCCTGCCGTCTGCGTTCACGCTGGGGAACCTCTTCTTCGGCGTCTTCTCCCTGGTGGCCACGGCGCGGGGCGACCTGAGCTACGCGAGCTGGTTCATCGTCATCGCCGCCACCCTCGACATGTTGGACGGGCGCGTCGCGCGCTTCACCCGCACGGGATCCAGGTTCGGAGCGGAGCTCGATTCCCTGGTGGACGCCGTCTCTTTCGGCGTCGCACCCGGCGCGATCATGTACGAGCTCTACTTCTCGGACACCCGCTGGAGCTGGACGCTCTCCTTCGTGTACATCACCGCCGTCGTGGTGCGCCTGGCACGCTTCAACATAGAGCAGGGCGGGGAGGCGAAGCGCTACTTCCACGGCCTGCCCTCCCCCGCCGCGGCGCTGCTGGTCGCCTCGTTCTACCCGTTCAGCCAGACGGCCTTCTTCAACACGTACCTGGCGGAGCTCCCCTGGCTCCAGATCGCCGGAATCGCGGTCGTCCTCATCGGCGTGCTCATGGTGAGCCACGTGCCCTACGCGAACGTCCCCCGCATCGGCACGCGCTCGGTACGCGGGATCCTGACCACGGTCTTCGTGGTGGTCTGCATATTCGCTGCGGTGTCGGTGCCTCAGTTCTTCTTCTTCACGTTCTTCCTTCTCTACGTGATGTGGGGGCTCCTGCGCTCGACGCTCCTCGGTCTGTTGGACCGGCTCCCGGGCGAAGACCCGCTCCTGGACGTGGACGAGGACGGCGACCTCGCCCGCACGGAGCCGCGGATCCTGGACTACAGGACCCTCGGGCCGCGCGCGCTTTCCGACGACGACCCCGACGACGACCCACCCCTGGAGGGACACGCTTGAGCAGCCACCGACTCGAGATCCGGGTGAAGCCCCGCCCCGGGCTCCTCAACCCCGAGGGCAAAGCCATCCACCACGCCCTGGCGGCGCTGGGCTGGGCCGCCGTGCACGACGTGCGCGTGGGCAAGGTGATCTATGTGGACATGGACGCCGACACCCCCGACGCGGCGCTCGTGGAGGCCGAAGCGATGTGCCGGAAGATCCTGGCCAACCCGGTGACCGAGGACTTCGAGATCTCGCTGGTGGCGGCGGAGGGAGGCGTGCCCTCATGAAGATGGCCGTCATCACCTTCCCCGGCTCCAACTGCGACTACGATCTGTACAAGGCGGTGCAGCAGGTGGGCGGCGAGGCCACGTTCGTCTGGCATCGCCAGCGGAGGCTCCACGGCTACGACGCGGTCATGCTCCCCGGGGGCTTCTCCTACGGCGACTACCTCAGGGCCGGCGCCATCGCGCGCCTGAGCCCGGTGATGGAGAGCGTGGTGGCCTTTGCCCGGAGCGGGGGCCCGGTCCTGGGCGTGTGCAACGGGTTCCAGATCCTGTGCGAGGCGGGTCTGCTCCCCGGCGCGCTGGTGAGGAACGCGTCGCTGCGCTTCGAGAGCCGGGACGTGCACCTCAGGGTAGAGCGGCAAGACACCCTCTTCACCTCCGAGTACGACGCCGGCGCCGTCCTGCGCGTGCCCATCGCCCACGGCGACGGCAACTACCAGGCGGACGACGACACCCTGGAGCGGCTCGAGGGTGAGGGCCGCGTGGTGTTCCGCTACGTGGATCCGACGGGGACGGTGACCCCGGATGCCAACCCCAACGGATCCTGGGGCAACATCGCGGGCATCGTGAGCGCGGATGGAAACGTCCTCGGCATGATGCCCCACCCCGAGCGGGCCATGGAGAGCCTGCTCGGCTCCGCCGATGGAGTCGGCGTGTTCACCTCTCTCGTCAAGAGCCTGTCCACCGCAGCCGTTTGAGCCTCTTTCCGTGCCCCAAGACCTCGTGACATCTCCCCTGCCCCGCCCCACCGACCCGCCCGTCACCCCGGAGCTCGTCGCAGATCACGGCCTCTCCCCGGAGGAGTACGAGCGCGTGCTCCACGTCATGGGCCGCGAGCTCACGTTCACGGAGCTGGGCGTCTTCAGCGCCATGTGGTCGGAGCACTGCGGGTACAAGAACTCAAGGCGGCTTCTCCGTCTGCTGCCCACCGAAGCTCCCTGGGTGATCCAGGGTCCTGGCGAGAACGCGGGCGTCATCGACATAGGCGACGGCTACGCGCTGGCCTTCAAGATCGAGTCGCACAACCACCCGTCGGCGGTGGAGCCGTACCAGGGCGCCGCCACCGGCGTGGGCGGCATCCTCCGCGACATCTTCACCATGGGTGCCCGTCCCATCGCGGTCCTCGACTCGCTGCGCTTCGGCGATCTGGACTCACCGCGCGTACGCTATCTGTTCTCGGGCGTGGTGGCGGGCGTGGGCGACTACGGCAACTGCGTCGGCATCCCCAACATCGGAGGCGAGGTGGCCTTCGATCGCGGCTACGAGGGCAACCCGCTGGTCAACGCCCTGTGCATTGGGCTCATGAAGACGGAGGACCTGATCACGGCCTCGGCCTCCGGCGTGGGGAACACCCTCATGGCCGTGGGCGCCCGCACCGGCCGGGACGGCATCCACGGGGCGACCTTCGCCAGCGAGGAGCTGTCCCAGGACTCCGACGAGGCGAGCCGACCGCAGGTACAGGTGGGCGATCCCTTCACCGAGAAGCTGCTGCTGGAGGCCAGCCTCGAGCTCATCGCCAGCGGTGCCATCACGGGCATCCAGGACATGGGCGCCGCAGGGATCACGTCGTCGGCCTCGGAGATGGCCGGCCGCGCCGGCAACGGCGTGGAGCTCGACGTGGCCCTGGTCCCGGTGCGCGAGCCCGGCATGACGCCTTACGAGATCCTCCTCTCGGAGTCTCAGGAGCGCATGCTCGTGGTCGCCGAGAAGGGACAGGAGGACGAGGTGCGCCGCATCCTGGAGAAGTGGGAGCTGGAGGCGGCGGTCATCGGCCGGGTCACCGACGACGGCCGCTTCCGGGTGCTCGAGGGCGGGGTCGTGGTGGCGGACATTCCGGCGCTCCCCCTCACCCAGGGGTGCCCCACCTACGAGCGCGAGGGCGTGGAGTCGGAGGAGGTGAAGGCGCTGCGGTCCGCGGACCTGAGCGCGCACGCAACGCCGTCGGGGGACCTCACGGAGCTGTTCCTGCGCGTGCTGGGCTCGCCGAACGTCGCGAACAAGCGCTGGATCTACCACCAGTACGACACCACGGTGCGCACCGGCACCGCCGTACGTCCCGGCGGGGACGCCGGCGTGGTCCGCATCCGCGGCACCCGGCGGGGCGTGGCCGCCACCACCGACTGCAACGGCCGCTTCACGTACCTGGACCCCCGCCGTGGCACCCTCGCCGCCATGGCCGAGGCCGCCCGCAACCTGGCGTGCGCGGGCGCGCTGCCCACGGCGATCACGAACTGCCTGAACTTCGGCAACCCCCTGAAGCCGCACATCTACTACCAGTTCAGGGAGGCGGTACGGGCCATGGCCGACGCTTGCCAGGCCTTCGAGACCCCCGTCACCGGGGGCAACGTCTCCTTCTACAACGAGACCGACGGGAAGGCCGTCTACCCCACACCGGTCATCGGCATGGTGGGGGTCGTCGAGGACGTGGACCACATCACCCGGGCAGCCTTCAGGAACCCCGGCGACGCGGTGGTCCTCCTCGGGCGCAACAGCGCCGAGCTGGGAGGCTCGGAGTACCTCTACGTCACGGCCGGCCTGGTGGCCGGTGAGCCCCCAGAGGTCGACCTCATGGCGGAGCGTAGGCTCCAGCAGGCCGTGCTGGCCATGATCCAGGCGGGTGCGCTGCACTCCGCCCACGACTGCTCGGACGGCGGCCTGGCGGTCACCCTGGCCGAGTCGGCGCTGGGCTCGGCGGACCCCGGCGACGCGTCCCTCGGGGTGGAGGTGACCCTCGACGACGACCTGCCCCCCGTGGCCGTGCTCTTCGGGGAGGCCCAGGGTCGCGTGGTGGTCTCGTGCGCGCCGGAGCGCCTGGACGAGGTTCTTCGGCTCGCGGCGGATCACGACGTGCCCGCGCGCAGCATCGGCGCCGTCGGTGCTCCCGGCGGTGCGCTGCGCATCCGCGTGCGCGGGGCGGCGGTGGAGCTCCCCGGGGAACGCGTCCGGGACACATGGCTGCAGGGCTTGAGCGGGATCATGGACGCTCCCCACGCGGCGGGGGCGTGAGCATGGCCGGCACCCGGGGTACCCGGCGCACGCCTCCACTGGTCGACGCTTCCCCGGCGCCGGAGACCCCCACGGACATGGCCGTGCACCGCCTGGACGACCATCCTCGGGAGGAGTGCGGCGTGGTGGGTGTGAGCGGCTTGGCCAACGCGGCGGAGCTCGCCTACCTGGCCCTCTACTCGCTCCAGCACCGGGGCCAGGAGGCGGCGGGCATCGTCACCGTGGACGACGCCGGTGTCTCCCACGTGCACAGGGGCGTCGGCCTCGTCTCCGACGTGTTCGACGGGGCGAGGCTGTCCCGGCTCCCGGGCTCCACGGCGGTGGGCCACGTGCGCTATTCCACCGCCGGCGGGAGCAACGTCGAGAACGTGCAGCCCATCACCGCCCGGTACTCCCGGGGCGACATGTCGCTGGCGCACAACGGAAACCTCACCAACCACCTCGACCTGCGGAGCAGGCTCGTGGACGAAGGGGCGATCTTCCGCACCACCTCGGACTCCGAGATCCTGGTGCACCTCATCGCCAAGTCGCGGCACGAGACGGTGGAGGCCCAGGTGGACGACGCCCTCACCCACCTCGAGGGGGCGTACAGCCTCGTGCTGAGCGTGGGGGACACCCTCTTCGCGGTGCGCGACCCCAGAGGCTTCCGGCCCCTGGTGCTGGGCCGCAAGGACGGCGGCCACATCGTGGCCAGCGAGACGTGCGCCCTGGACATCCTCGGGGCGGAGTACGTCCGCGACCTGGATCCCGGTGAGGTGCTTCAGCTCCAGGGCGGGCGCGTACGCCACCTCCGCTCCCTCCCCCCGGCGAAGGAGCCCGCGCCCTGCATCTTCGAGCTGGTCTACTTCGCCCGCCCCGATTCGCACATCTGGGGACAGAGCGTGGACCGGGCCCGGCGGGCGTTCGGCCGGCAGCTGGCACGGGAGCACCCCGTGGAAGCGGATGCCGTGATCGCGGTACCCGACAGCGCCAACTCCGCCGCCCTGGGCTTCTCCGAGGAGAGCCACATCCCCTTCGAGCTCGGGCTCCTGCGCAACCACTACGTGGGGCGCACGTTCATCCAGCCCATGCAGAAGGACCGCGACTTCGGGGCGCGCATGAAGTACAACCCCGTGCGCGAGGTGCTGGCGGGCAAGCGCGTGGTCGTCGTGGACGACTCGTTGGTCCGTGGCACCACCAGCCGGAGCCTGGTGCGCATGCTCCGGCAGGCCGGAGCAAAGGAGGTGCACTTCCGCATCGCCAGCCCGCCGGTGCGCTTCCCCTGCTTTTACGGCATCGACATGCCCACGAAGGGGGAGCTCATCGGCTCCAGGCTCGAGATCCCGGAGATCTCGGCGAAGCTGGAGGTGGATTCCCTGGGATACCTGTCCCTGGAGGGGCTGGTGGAGGCTGTCGCCGACGGCAAGCCGTACTGCACCGCATGCTTCTCCGGCGAATACCCTGCTCCCCTCATCGACGTCGAGCGGGGTCTGTCCTCCCCCGAGGGCCCCGTGTCGTGTTGAGCGGAGACGGCTCTACCGCCACGGAGCGCCTGCTCGCCCTCCCCAAGGCGGAGCTGCACGTCCACCTCGACGGCTCCCTGCGCCCGTCGACCATGGCGGAGCTGGCCCAGGAGAGGGGCACCGAGCTGCCGAGCTACGAGGCCCGGTCCCTGGCCGCGCATATGCTCGTCTCCGACGCCCACAGCCTCGAGGAGTACCTGGAGCGCTTCGTGCTGACGCTCTCGGTCATGCAGGACGCCGAGGCCCTGGAGCGCATCGCCTTCGAGGTGGCCGAGGACCATGCCCGCGAGCACGTGCGCTACCTCGAGGTACGCTTCTCACCGGCGCTGTGCACGGCCGGGGGCCTGACCACCGACGAGGTCATGGACCACGTGCTGGCCGGACTGCGGCGCGCCGAGAGCGCCTACCAGATCAAGACCCGGGTCATCGTGTGCGCCCTGCGCACGCTGGATCCGGCGGTATCGGTGGAGATGGCGGAGCTGGCCGTGGCGTATCGCGACCGCGGCGTGGTCGCCTTCGACCTCGCCGGCGCCGAGGCCGGAAGCCCCGCTCGCGAGCACCTGGAGGCATTCCGCCTCGTGGAGTCGGCCGGGCTACCCCTCACCATACACGCGGGTGAAGGCTTCGGTGCTCCCTCCATCAAGCAGGCCGTGAACGACGCGCACGCCACACGTATCGGCCACGGCACCCGACTCTGGGAGGACGTCGAGCTGGAGACGCAGGTGCGGGAGCGTGGCATTCCGCTGGAGGTCTGTCTGACGTCCAACGTGCAGACCGGCGTGGCCGCGTCCTACGCCATGCACCCCGTGCGCCGCTACTTCGACGAGGGCATCCCCATCGCGCTGTGCACGGACAACCGTCTCATGTCCGGCGTCACCCTCACGAAGGAGTACGAGCACGCCCGCGACCACCTGGGCTTCAGCTGGAAGGAGCTCAAGACGGTGGCGCGTACGGGCTTCGAGGTCGCGTACCTCCCGGAGGACGAGAAGCGGGAGATGCTGGCGGGTGTCGACGAGGAGACCGGGCGGCTGGAGTAGGCGCGGCGTCCGACCGGGCTCGGACGTCGGCGCGGTCGCGGTGCCCGGCGACTCTCAAACCTCCGGGTCCCCCGCCAGATAGCGCTCGGCCAGCTCCACGAACCCGGGAGACCCGAGATACACGGGCGTGCGCTGGTGGAGGTTCCGGGGCTGGATGTCCAGCAGATCCCCGCGCCCGTCGCTGGCGCGCCCGCCGGCCTGGGTGACGATCATGGCCATGGGGGCCATCTCGTACAGCAGGCGGAGCTTGCCTTCCGGGTGAACCCGGTCCGCCGGGTACATGAACAGCCCCCCCTGCAGGAGCGTCCGGTGCACGTCCGCCACCAGCGATCCGATGTAGCGCGAGCCGAACCCGCCCTCCCCCTTCAGCCAGCTCACCAGGCGCTGCTGCCCCGCCGACCATCGGTTGTAGTACGCCTCGTTGACGGAGTACGTCTTCGCCGGCGGGTCTGGAATCCTCATTCCGGGGTGGCTCAAGAGGAACTCTCCCAGGGAAGGATCCAACGTGAAGCCGTGGACGCCCGCCCCGGTGGTGTACACCAGCATGGTGGAGGAGCCGTAGAGCGCGTACCCCGCCGCGAGCTGACGGAACCCGGGCTGCAGGCAGTCCTCCAGGACGCCGCGCTCGCCGGCGCTGATCTTCCGGTGGATGGAGAAGATCGTGCCGATGGACACGTTCACGTCGATGTTCGACGAACCGTCCAGGGGATCGTACAGCACCACGTACTCGCCGGCGGGGAACCTCTCCGGAATGGGGATGATGTCCTCGCTCTCCTCCGAGGCCAGGCAGGCGACGTACCCGGTGTGGTCGAGGGCGCGGTAGAGCACATCGTTGGCGAACACGTCGAGCTTCTGCACCTCCTCGCCGTGCACGTTCTCCAGGCCCGCGTGGCCCAGGATGTCCACGAGGCCGGCCTTGCGCACCTCCCGGGAGATGACCTTGGCCGCCAGCGCGATGTCGTGGAGGATGTTCGTGAACGCGCCGGTGGCCTCGGGGAAGCGGCGCTCCTGGTCGACGAGGAAGCGGGAGATGGTGACAACCTGGGGGTCCGGAAGCATGGCAGGAAGGTCGGAGGGTCAGCGTGAAGAGCCGGCAGGTGACCGAGAAGCTCGCCGTTCGGAGCCTCCCGCGCGAGTGTGACCGCTTCCGGACTCGACCTGGAAGCGACCGTCGGCGCGTGCCAGCACCCGCACGGTGCCCTCCTCGTCGGTCCTGTGGATCTCCACCCCGGCCCGCCGCAGCCGTGCAAGCACCCCCGGCGAGGGGTGTCCGAAGCGGTTGCCCCGACCTACGGAGACGAGGGCGAGCTGCGGGGCGGCCCGGGCCACGAGAAGGGGGTCCGTTCCGCTCTCGCTCCCGTGGTGGGATACCTTGAGCACCTCGATCCCCTGGCCGAGGCGGCCGGACACCGCGCGCTCGACGAGGGCCGGAGCGTCCCCCGTGAAGAGGGCGTCGAAGGCGCCGTAGTGCACGGCCACGACCACGGACTCCAGGTTCGTGTCCGTGCCCGCGCCCTGGAGGGTGTCCCCGGGCGAGCCGGGCTCCGGCGGACTCAACACGTCGAAGGTGACTCCGTCCACGATGAAGTGCTCGCCTTCGTGGGCCTGGATCCAGGGGATGCCGCGGACGCGGGCGATGTCGAGGGTGCCGACGTACGCGTCCTTGCCGACGGGACGGGCGGGCTCGAGGACCGCCCCCACGCTGAAGCTCTCCAGAACCGCCCGGGCGCCGCCGATGTGGTCCATGTCCGGGTGCGTGAGCACCAGGGCCTCCAACCGGTGCACGCCCCGGCGGCGAAGGGCGCGGACGACGCCGTCGGCCCCGGGATCGGGGTTCGTCGTCCCCGGGCCCGTGTCGATGAGGAACCAGCGGTTGCCCGGGGTGCGCAGGGCGAAGGCATCACCCTGGCCGACGTCCAGCATGTCGATCTCCAGGGAGCCGCGCGCCTGGAGCGTGAGCAGGAGCGGCCACACCGCGAGGGCACAGAGGCCCGCCGCCGCCGCCACCCCCAGGCGCGCCCGCCGCCGTACCCGGGGGATGCGGCCCACGACCACCAGGCCCATCAGCACGCCCCCGGCCGCGACGGGGAGCCACGAGCGCGGCACCCAGACGCTGGCCCACGGGAAGGAGCCCAGGCAGCGCGTGAGGAGCTCCAGGAGCGCGAGGAGCGGCGTGACCGCCGCGGCCGCCAGGTGCCCCAGCGCCGGGTGCACGGCCTGCGCCACCAGGGAGGCGAGGAGGCCGGGGATGGCGAGAGCCACCAGCGGCGTAACCGCCAGCGTGGCCGGGATCCCCACCAGGGAGACGCGCTCGAAGTGCCAGGCCACCACCGGAAGCGTGGCCGCGGTGGCCGCCACGCCGGCCGCCAACGCGGACACGAGAGAGCGCGGAACCCCGGCACCCAGGGCACGGCGCAGGAGCCCCCGGAGGCGTGGAGCCCAGGCGACCAGCCCCGCCGCCCCGGCGAAGGAGAGCTGAAACCCCGGTCCGGTGATGCGTGACGGCTGCGCGGCGACCATGACGAGCAGCGCGCCTCCCAGGGTCCCCCACCGGGCCGGCGCCCTCCCCACCGCCCGAGACACGGCGAGGAGGATCAGGATCAGAGCGGCCCGGCACGCCGCGTCGGGGAAGCCCAGGAGCGCCACGTAGGCCCACGCCCCCAGGGCCGCCCCCACCCCCGCCCGCCGGTGGGAGAGGCCCGCCCCCCTCAGGAGAGCCAGCAGCAGGGCGGCGACGACACCCACGTGGAAGCCGGAGATGGCGAGGAGATGGGCGGTGCCCGCACGGGCGAAGGCGTCCCGCAGGCCGGGATCCAGCCCCTCGCGACGGGCGAGGACGAGGGCGGAGGCCAGCGGCGCCCGCGTCCCGTAGAGCACGTTGAGGGTCGCCGTGAGGCGGCCGCGCCAGCGGACCAGGGCCCACCGAAGCGTGGCCCACGGGTGCTCCGCCTCCGGGGCTCCCGCGACGGAGTCGGCGACGAGCGTCGAGCCGTAACGCCCCGGGCGCCACGTTCCCCACACCCTGCTCCGCGCCCCCACCGCCACCGCCCCGGGGGCCACGACACGGACGGGGGCGCACGCCCCACCCCCCTCGACGGCGAACGGCAAGGAGCCCGGCGAGAGGCGGCGGCGGGGCGCGGCTCGGTGGCTCGCGTCGCCGGGGAGCGACGCCAGGAAGCGGCCCACCACCATGCCGGGGACGGCGCGGGAGGGAAGCGGTGGGCAGGTCCGGCGGGGAACGCACGCGGCGCCGACGAGGAGGCCCGCGACGCACGGCAGCATCCAGGGCGCCCGCTGGCGGGGACGCCGCGATGCGAGGATGGGCGGAAGGGAGAGGAGAAGGAGCAGGGGGCCCGGCAGGTGTGGCACGCCGGGGATCTGGACGAGAGCCGCGCCGGCGGCGAACGCCACCGCCAGGCGGGCGACGGGCGGGAGCGACGCCATCAGGGCGGCGGCGCCTCACGCCCGCGGCGTCTCGGGCTCACTCCTCCTTCGTGCCTCCTTCGAAGAGGTCCCGTTGGCTGCGGTCCACGAATCGGCTCTTCTCCTCGCGGTCCTCCTCGGCGAGCCTGGCGCGCAGGATGCGGCGGACCTTGAGGTCCGAGCGCACGCCCGCCACCAGCATGATCACCATTCCGGCGATGAGTCCCCCGAAGGCCACCACCGTGAGCGGAACGCCGTAGAGGGTCGCGATGCCCAGACGGAGGACCACGTGCTCCCCCCCGTTGAGGGAGGCGAAGCCCAGGGCGAGGACCAGGACGACGAGGATCCCCAGCGCTCCGAGCCACCGACTCATGCCGGCCTCACGTCGGCGGTCTCCGCCACCGCGTCCACCGCGTCCGCCGCGTCCACCGCCGTGCCCCCGAAGGTGGCCCCCGTTGTGCGATCCAGCCGAACCTCGACGTATCCACCCACGAGGTCCGGCGAGCCCGGGAAGGCGACCACCTTCCCCCGGCGGGTGCGCCCCAGGACGTCCCCCTCACTCTTCGCCGGCTTCTCCACCAGCACCTCCTCGACACGCCCGACCTCGGACGCGGCGATCTCCGCCTGGATGGACCGATGGACGTCTATGAGCCCCTCGAGGCGCGTGCCGGCGACCTCGTCGGACACGAAGTCCTCCGCCGGGAGCCGGGTGGCCGGGGTCCCCTCCCTGGGCGAATACCGGTACGTGAACGCGTCGTCGAAGCGCACGCGGCGCATGGCGTCCAGCGTGGCCTGGAAGTCCTCCTCGGTCTCCCCCGGGAAGCCGACGATGACGTCCGTGGAGAGAGCCACATCCGGCACCGCGCGGCGCACGAGCTCCACCTTCTCCAGAAACGTCCTCACGGTGTAGCGGCGGAGCATCCGCTTCAGCATGCGGTCCGAGCCCGACTGGAGGGGCAGGTGGAGCTGCTCGCAGACGGCGGGCTCGGTGGCCATGACCTCGGCCAGCGCCTCGTCCACGTCGTTGGGATGCGGCGACGTGAAGCGCACCCTGCGGATACCGTCCACCCGCGCCACCTCCCGAAGCAGGTGCGGGAAGCGCCACTCCCGCCACCGATAGGAGTTCACCGTCTGCCCGAGGAGGGTGACCTCGCTGACGCCCGTGTCCGCCAGCGCGCGCACCTCCGCCAGGACCTCACGGGGCTCGCGGTTCTTCTCCGGTCCACGCACGTACGGCACGATGCAGAAGGTGCAGCGGTGATCACATCCCCGCTGCACGGTCACCCACGCCGAGGGTCCCTCCCTGCGACGCGGCTCGAGGCCCTCGTAGTTCTCGCCGAGGTCGAGGTCCAGGACCGCCAGGGCCGGACCCCGGCGCCGGGGCGCCTCGGGCCGGGGGGGCGCTTCCCCCTCCCCGGGCGCCGCCCGGGCGCCGACGCGCTCCAGGGCGTCGGGGAGCCCCCGATACCCGTCGGGCCCCATGACCAGGTCCACGTGGCCGGCGCGCTCCAGGAGGCTCCCGCCCAGGCGCTGTGCCATGCATCCGGTGACGCCGATGAGCATCCCGGGACGGCGGCGCTTCAGGTCGGCGAGCTGGCCCACCCTGCCCAGCACGCGCTGCTCCGCGTGCTCGCGGATGGCGCACGTGTTCACCAGGACGACGTCGGCGTCCTCCGGCGCGGCGACGATCTCGTAGCCGCTGCCGGCGAGGATGCCCTCCATGAGCTCCCCGTCGCTGATGTTCATCTGGCACCCGTACGTCTCCACGTACGCGCGCCGGGGCCGGCCGGTCTCTGTCATGAGGTCAATTCGAAGGGAGTCGCCTGGGCCACGCAATATACAGATGGCCCCTCCGAGACCCCAGGATTCCGTCGCGCAGGGCCGGGGACGTCCCGTCCGGACACGGCCGAGGCACATCCACCCGCAGGTAGTCGCCGGTGAGCGCGGTGGCGCCACGTCCCTCCACCACCACCCGGGCCCCCTGCCCCGCCCGTCCCGCCCGATAGGCCGCGCCCTTCGCCCGGGCCAGATCGCGCAGCTCCCGGCTCCGCTCTCCGGCCACCCGCTGGGGAACCGGGTGGTCGAGATCCGCGGCGACGGTGCCATCTCTGGGCGAGAACGGGAAGACGTGCAGGTACGTGAACGGGAGCTCCTCCACCAGCGCCCGGGTCGACGCATGGTCCTCGTCGGTCTCGCCGGGGAAGCCCGTGATGATGTCGGCACCGAGCCCCATGTCCCCCACGCGGTCGACGATCTCGAGGACACGCCGGCGGTACTGCTCGCGTGTATGCCACCGGCGCATGCGCCGGAGCACCGGATCGGAGCCGCTCTGCAGGGGCATGTGCAGGTGCCGCGCGAGCCACCCTCCCGCGCCCACCAGGACCCCCAGCAGGTCGTCGTCGACCTCGGTGGCCTCCACACTCCCCAAGCGGAAGCGCACGCCCGGCACGCGCTCCAGCAGCAGCGCCACGAGGCGAGCCAGCGTCCAGGGAGGGTCGAGGTCGCGTCCGTAGTGGCCGATGTGGATGCCCGTCACCACCAGCTCGGGATGAGCCGTCGAGAGCACCCGTGCCTCCGCCACCACCTCCTTGGGACTCCTCGAGCGGGCGGGGCCCCGGGCCAGGCGGGTGGCGCAGAACGAGCACTTGCGGTCGCAGCCGTCCTGGACCTTGAGCCAGCCTCGTGACGCGCCGGCCCTGCGCCGGAGGAGCTCCCCGCCCACGGGCTCGGTGTCGATCCGGTCCAGGGACGAGCGCAGCTCCAGAAGCACCGGCCGCGAGGTCACCGCCGCGGAGACGGCGACCGGGTCCTGCCCCTCCACCACCGCGGTGACGCCGTCCATGGTGCGGTAGTCCCCGGCGCGCAGGGCCGCGGAGCAACCCGCCACGACGACGCGCACGCCGGGCACCTCGCGGTTGAGCCTGCGGATGAACCGGCGAGCGTCGGCGTCGGCCTGGTTCGTCACGGTGCAGGTGTTCACCACGCAGACGTCGGCCTCGCTCCAGGACGACACCGTGTCGCTGCCCCGCGCCTCCGCCTCCTGGCGCATGCGCTCGGTGTCGTACTGGTTCGCCTTGCACCCGAAGGTGTGGTAGTACACCCGCGACGGGCGCAGGAGCTCGGAGTCGCGCCGGGAGGCGTGTCCCACGAGCGGCTTAATACCCCGTCAGACGCAGCGTGAGAGCCAAACGCTTGAAGCTCTCCTTCACGGAGCCGTCGGTGCGCTGCCCGTTCTCGAAGGTCAGGTCCACGGAAGCCTGCGTGAGAGCGGATCGGGTGAGGGTCTGGGCCTGCTTCAGCACGAGGCCGAAGCCCGCCGACCACGCCGTCTCCACCGGCTTGCTTCCCGTGAGCGAGAACGGCAGGTCACTGTGCCTGTAACCGACGCGCAGAGGCGCGCGGCGTCCCAGGAACGAGGCCCGGCTCAGCTCGATGCCGGCCCCCCAGGTGATGTCGGCCCCCGACACCGTCCCCGTCGCCACCTGGTTCTTGATGGACGACCAGTCCGCGCGGGTGAAGCCGGCGTTGATGGCCAGCCCGGGTGCCAGGATCCCGGTGGCTCCGAGGCGCACTTGAACTGGGAGATCGAAGCTCGCGCTGGACCCCTTGGTGTCGGACGAAGCGGTGGCCTTCAGCTTGCTGGACCAGGTCATGCTTCCGGCGACATGTGCGACCGTGCCCAGGTCGGCGGACAAGCCACCGGTGATGGCCACTCCCGAATAGTCCCAGTATCCTCCGGCCTGGAACCGAGAGAGCGCGGAGGAGGCGATGGTGTCGTTGAAGGTGCGCACCAGCCGCCGCGTGAGCGAGCCGCCGTACCGGCCCACCGAGAGTCCCACCGACAGGCTCCTGCTCACGGCGCGGGCGAACCCGAGGCGGATCTGCGAGACGCCACCCGCCGAGGTGAAGGAATCCGTCACCGCGAGCAGGGTATCGCTCAGGGAGACGGTCGCGGCCTCCTCCCCCCGGTATCGCTGGTCCAATACCGACTCGAAGCTGAACGTGACCACGCCCAGATTGAAGGCGGGATACGCGATGCCGATCAACGGGAAAGGGGCCGCCCGGAAGGAGCCGGTCTCCTTCGTGGCGGAGTTGGAGTACGAGACCCACGACGGCACGGCGGTCATCATGACGGTGCCCACGATCAGGTGCGCGGCCGCCGCCGGGTCCCCCGCCGTGATCGCCTCGCCCTGGAGACCGACGTCCACGCCTCCGAGGGCCTGCGCGCGCGCGTCCACCGCATCCACGGGGAATCCCAGCCCGGCGGCACTGAGGATCGACTGCGCGTGCCCGGCCAGGGGCGTCGCGGCCAGGAGCACCAGCGCGAGGAGCGTGGAGGAGCGGTTCATGGGTGCTCCACCGGCGGGCCCACGGTGACGACGAGCCGGAGCGTCGGCGCCAACGTGGAGCTCGGGCCGTAGAAGGAGGCGTAGGAGATCCGGAGGGGCTCGTACGTCGACACGAGCGCCACCGTGCGTGGCCCGGTGTTCGTCGTGTCCGCGATGACCGCCTGCATCCACGACGTAACGGGAATCTCCACCGCGGCGCCCTGATCGGCTCCGAAGAGCGAGGGCGGCAGCCGTCTGCCCAGGCCGCTGGTGATCATCGACCCTCCCAGGGGCGCCTTGGGGAGCAAGGTCCGGTCGAACACCGGACGCGCGTCCAGGTAGACGGTGTCACTGGGTGCGTAGGCCGTATCCCCCGCCATGGTGTGGAGCACCAGCGCCGCGTACGTGATCTCGTCCTTGGTCAGCGTCATGGGGCACTGCACCACGGCGCACAGCTGGGGAGGACCGTCCAGCGTCCTGGGCACGTTCACGTCCATGACCGAGCGCCACGACGGAACGCCGCCCACGCGGATCCCGCTGGTGGGCGGAGCCGGTTGCGGGTCGTACACGAACGTCAGATCCGACCGGTCTACGCTCAGAACCAGAGCCGTGTCGGGCCTCAGCGACGACCGCGTGTCCAGGCGCAGGGCGACATCGGTCACCTTGAGCCGCGCTCCCGGGGTCAGCGCGGAGAGGCGGGCACCCACCACCGAGGCGGTGCCCACCGAGGCGGTGTCCTCCCAGGTGAGCGCCTGCGCCGAGTCGAGCACGAAGACCGCGGAGTCTCCCGTCGAGGGATCCCACACGGCGGTGGTCAGGTCCTCCACCGGGCCGGCTCCAGGCTCCCCCCAGGGCGTCTGGTTCCCCACCGTGTCCACCGCCATGGTCCACGTCGCCGTGCGCACGTCCCAGTCGTTCCTGAGAACCGAGAGCTGGAGGGTGATGGGCTTCGTGGCGACGCTGCCGAGGGTGTCGAAGAACGCCACCACTCTCCCCCCGTGGAACGTCAGGTCGTAGTCGGTGAGCTGGCTCCCGAGGCTGTCCAGGACCACCGCGCTGACGGGATATCCTCCGAAGCGCACCAGGCTGCGGGCGGTCAGCTTGCCCCCGAAGTCGTTGGCGACGTAGCCGGTGCCGGTTTGCGCCGCCGACCCGTATCCCCCGTAGTAGCCCAGGTTCGAGCCGAAGTCCTGCCACGGCAGGCTCACCTCCACGGTGACGGGCTGCTCCGGGAGGAGGGACGCGTCCACCGACGTGGGGTCCTTTTGAGTGCACGCCACCGCGGCGACGGCGAGCACGGCCGCCGCGGTCAGCTTCATGGTCCGATTCACGTAGCTCCCTGAACTCTCGTCGTTCGCTGCCGAGCCTCGCGAGCCTCCTGCGCGCGGGGCATCATCCTTGTGCAGAGCCTCCCGGCGACCCGTCCTCGTCGGACGCTCGCCCCGGTCCAGACGGGAGCGCGCTGAAGCGCGCCGGAAGCAGCTCGTCCAGAGTCTTCTCTTCGGTCCGCCCACCCCCCTCTGCCACCACCGTCAGCGTAGGCGCGAACTCCGCCAGGACCTGCCGGCACGCCCCGCAGGGCCACACGGGCTCCGCCGCGTCGGTGACCACCGCGATGGTGCGAAAGGACCGCTGACCCGCCGCCACCGCCGCGGCGACGGCCGCCCGCTCCGCGCAAATGGTGAGACCGTACGAGACGTTCTCAACGTTGCTCCCGCGAAAGACGGTACCGTCCTCGCAGAGCAGCGCCGCCCCGACGCGAAAGCCGGAGTACGGTGCATACGCCCGCTCCCGGCCGTCGCGGGCGTGCCGCAGCAGCTCGTCACCGTCCATGCTCGAGAGCCTGTCCGTGTCCATCCATCCAGTGTCGGGGAAGGCGGGGAGTGAAGCCCGTGAGGACCTCGTAGCTGATGGTGCCCGCCAGCTCCGCCACTTCGTCCACGGTGATCCGTTCCCCACCGTCGGAGCCGATGAAGGTCACCACGTCGCCGGGTTCCACACCCGGCACGTCGGAGATGTCTACCACGCTGACGTCCATGGAGATCCGTCCTATGATGGGAACGCGCCGGCCGCCCACCAGGGCGAAGCCCCGGTTTCCGAGGCTCCGGGGAAAGCCATCACCGTAGCCCAGAGCCACCGTGGCCCAGCGTTCCCCGCCCCGGCTGCGGTACGTGGCGCCGTAGCCCAGGGTCGTCCCCTCCGCCGCGGGGCGCACGTGGACCACCCGTGCCCGCACCGCCGCCACGGGCCGTGGCGCCGGAAGCCCTCTGCCGGCGCTGCCCCCGTAGAGGAAGATGCCCGGCCGCACCAGGTCCCCGGCACAGCCGGGGCAGCGCAACGCCCCGGCGCTGTTGAGGGCGTGGACGAGGAGAGGGTCGTGGCCCGGTGGCATCCGCGCCACGATATCCTGAAGGCGACGCCACTGCCCCTGCACGCTGGCGTCGTCCTCGTCGGCGGAGTGCAGCTGCGTGAAGCATCCCTCCCACCGGGCTCCGGCGGCATGGGCGGCAGAGGCCGCCGGGAGCCACGCTTCCACGTCCGCCTCCGTGAAGCCGGCGCGACCCATCCCCGTGTCCACCTCCAGGTGGAACGCGGCCTGCCGACCCGCCCCCTCCACCGCCGAGACCAGGCGCCGGAGCGCCTCCACGGACGACACGGAGAGCGTGAGGCCGGCCTCCACAGCGATCTCCTCCGAACCCGGGGGCGTAGGGCTGAGCACCAGGACCGGCTTCGTCACGCCCAGTTCCCGCAGCTGGGTCCCTTCCTCCACGGTGGCGACGCCGTAGCCCCAGGGATCCGCGGGCTCCAGGGTCGTGACGGCTCCGGCGACGCCGAGGCCGTAGCCGTCGGCCTTGACCATGGGGAGGAGCCGGGGTCCGGGCCCGACGGACGCGCGCACCGCCGCGAGGTTCTCCCTCAGCGCATCCGCCCGGATCTCCATCCAGGCCCGGGTTCGTGGGTTTGTTGACATGGGTCGTGAAAGATGCGAAGAAGGAGCCCCGGAGCAACCGCGCCGCCTGCGCGCTCCCGGCGAGATCCAGCGGAGAAACCCGAGAATCCAGAATGAGCGATCCCCCCATGCCGGCCGAGCGGTCTCCCCGCTTCGAGGGCCCCGGAGAGCTGGAGCGCGCCCTGGCCCTGGTGCGGTTCCTCCGGCGGCGCTGTCCCTGGGACGGGAGGCAGACTCCCCACACGCTCATCCCGCACCTCCTGGAGGAAGCCCACGAGGTGGCGGACGCCATCCAGGGCGGTACCCCGGAGAGGCTGGAGGAGGAGCTGGGCGACCTCCTCCTGAACCTCGCTTTCCAGGTGGTGCTCGCCGAGGAACAGGGCGTCTTCGGCGCCGCCGGCGTGTACCTCCGTCTCGAGGAGAAGATGGTGCGCCGCCATCCCCAGCTCTTCGGCGCGGGGGAGCGTCAGGAGTGGGAGACGCTGAAGGCCGCCGAGCGCGAGGACGACGAGGGCGTCCTGTCGGGGCTCGCCCGCGGTCTGGACCCCCTGACGAAGGCCCACCGCATCCAGGACCGCGTGGCGGGCGTCGGCTTCGACTGGGAGGACTACCACGGGGCCTGGGAGAAGGTCGGGGAGGAGCTGGGAGAGGTCCAGGAGGCGCTGGACGAGGGGGATTCCGAGCACCTGGAGGAGGAGCTCGGCGACCTGCTCTTCGCGGTGGTGAACCTGACCCGGTTGGCGGGGGCGCATTCCACGGTGGCGCTGGAGCGCGCCAACCGGAAGTTCCGCCGCCGCTTCGAGGCGCTGGAGGCGCTGGCGCGGAAGCGGGGGATCCACCTGGAGAGCGCGGGCCTCGAGGCCCTGGACGAGCTCTGGGAGGAGCTGAAGCAAGGGGAGGACGAGTGAGCTAAGCGGGCGCCGCGGAGAGGCACACCCGGCGCCCGCCTCGCTGCCTAGTACCCCACCTCCCTGTCCACCACGTTCTCCCACTCCGCCACCGGCGCTCCGGCGACATGGCGCTCCAGGTTGCGCACGATGAGCCCTGCCTCGCGCTCCCAGAAGTGGCGCGTGACCGCCGACACGTGCGGAGTGACCAGGACGTTGGGGAGAGCCCAGAGGGGGTCCTCGGGCGCCAGCGGCTCGTGGGCGAAGACGTCCAGACCCGCCCCCCGCAGCCGGCCGCTCTTCAGGGCCGCCACCAGGGCGTCCTGGTCCACAAGCTTGCCTCGGCCGACGTTGACGAGGAGCGCGTCCCGCTTCATGCGGGCCAGGGCGGCCGCGTCCAGGAGGCCCCGGGTCTCGGGGGTGTCCGGCGCGCACAGCACCACCACGTCGCTCTCCCGGAGCACGCGCTCCAGACCCCGGGGGCCGTGGTGGATCGCCACGGACGCCTCCAGGGACCCGCCTCCGGCCACGGCCTGGAGCGCCGCGTCTCCGTCCGCGGGCGGCGTGCGCTTCGTGGCCAGCACCCGCGCGCCCAGGCCCGCCACGCGTCGGGCGAGCTCCCTGCCGATGCCCCCGAAGCCCACCAACCCCACCGTCGTCTCCGAGAGCTCGCGCACCGGCGAGCTTGCGGCGTAGTAGGGCTCCGTGGTCCAGACGTGCCGGGCCTGGTTGGCCGCCGCCAGGTGAAAGCCCCGATTGAAGTAAAGGATCATCCCCAGCACGGTCTCGGCGATGGGCACCGCGTGGATCCCCGCCGAGTTGGTGAAGACGACCTCGCTGGCGCGCATCTCGGGGGTGAGGGAGCTGCCCACGCCGGCGGCGCCCGAGTGGACCCACCGGAGCCCCGGACCGGCGCGGAGAAGCTCCGCGGGGATGCCGTACCCGAAGTAGATCTCCGCTTCGGCCACCGCCTCGAGGGCCGCGGGCGTCACGCGGGCCCAGCCGTCGCCGGAGCCGTCGGTGAGGTCCTCCATGACGGCGAGCTCCCACCCCTCGGGGAGGACCTCGCGGATCCGCTCGGGCACCCATGCCGGCATGGCCCAGACGGGCCGCCGGTCGCTCATGTCGAGGACGGCGCGGGGCATGCCTAGGGGAAGAGGCGGTTCATGAGCCGGGGGAAGGGGATCATCTCCCGGATGTGGTGTCGCCCGGTGATCCACGCCACGGTGCGCTCCACCCCCAGGCCGAAGCCCGAGTGGGGGAAGGTCCCGTAGCGGCGCAGGTCCAGGTACCACGAGTAGGCGGCCTCGGGGAGCTTCTCCTCGCGGATCCTCTCGCGGAGCCGGTCGAGGTCGTCCTCCCGCTGGCTCCCGCCGATGATCTCGCCGTATCCCTCGGGGGCCAGGAGGTCGTCGCACAGCACCGTGCGTGTATCCTCCGGGTTCTCCTTCATGTAGAAGGCCTTGGCCGTCTTCGGGTAGTTGTGGACGAAGAGCGGGAGGTCGTGCTCCTCCGTGAGGACCGCCTCGTCGGGGGCGCCCAGATCGGCGCCCCATTCGATCTCGCTTCCCTTCTCCTTCAGGCGCTCCACGGCCTCGGTGTAGCCGAGCCTCGGGAAGGGCGGCCGCACCAGCTCCAGCCTGGAGGTGTCGCGCTCCAAGACCTTCAGCTCCTCGGCGCATCGCTCCAGAGAGCGCTCCACGATGTAGGAGACGAAGTCCTCCTGGAGGCGCATGTTCTCTTCGGAATCGGCGAAGGCCACCTCGGGCTCCACCATCCAGAACTCGGTGAGGTGGCGCCGGGTCTTCGACTTCTCCGCGCGGAACGTGGGCCCGAAGCAGTAGACCTTCCCGAACGCCGGGCACGCCGCCTCGACGTAGAGCTGGCCGGTCTGCGCGAGGTACGCCTTCTCGCCGAAGTAGTCGGTCTCGAAGAGCGTGCCGGCGTGCTCGCCGATGGAGCCCGTCAGGATGGGCGTGTCGATGCGCACGAAGCCCCGGTCGTACAGGAAGTCGTGGATCGCCTGCTCCACCTCGGCGCGGACCCTGAGACCGGCCCGCTGCTGCGAGGAGCGCAGCCACAGGTGCCGGTGGTCCAGGAGGAAGTCCACCCCGTGCTCCTTGGGCTGGATGGGGTACTCCTCCGCCTCCGCCAGCACCGCCATCTCCGACACGGCGATCTCGAAGCCGCCGGGTGCGCGGTCGTCGGCACGCACCTCCCCGGTGACCGTCACCACCGACTCCTGGGTGGCCCCCTCGTGAGCCGCCCACGTGGTCTCGCCCACCTGCTTCTTCACGAGGACGCACTGGGCCAGGCCCGTGCCGTCACGCAGCACCACGAAGGCGACCTTGCCGTGGCTTCGGGTCGTCTCCACCCAGCCCACCAGGCCGACGGTCTCCCCGACGTGGCTGCCCAGGTCCCGGATCTGCACCATGTGCGCGCTTCGCCCCGCGTCTCTGTGGTGTCCGGGGGGCCGGGCGCGTGCCGTGGGCTGTCGCCCGGTGTCCCCGCGTGCTCTCTTCTCTCCGGCGCGCTCGGCCGCGCCGGCGCGGAACGTTATCAGCCCACGCCGAACATCTCCAGGCGATCCGCCCAACGCGCCTCCATATGGGCGCGGATGCGGGCATGCTCCGCCTGCCTGATCTCCGGGTCGGCCTCCACCAGCCGGCGTGCCGCGCCCTGGGCCTGCATCAGGAGGTCCTCGTCCTTCATGAGGTCCGCGAAGCGCAGCGCCAGCTCCCTGCCGTGCTGCTGGGAGCCGAAGAGATCCCCCTGCCCCCGGATGGCCAGGTCGGCCCGCGCCACCGCGAAGCCGTCGGACGTGTCGCGCAGCACCTTCAGGCGCTCGTACGCATCGGCCCCCGCCTCCGCGATGAGGATGCAGTGGCTCTCCGCCGCTCCCCGGCCCACACGGCCACGGAGCTGGTGGAGCTGGGAGAGCCCGAAGCGCTCGGCGTGCTCCACCACCATCACCGTGGCGTTCGCCACGTCGATGCCCACCTCGATGACCGTGGTGGCCACCAGGACGTCCAGCTCACCGGCGAGGAAGGCGCGCATGACGCGGTCCTTCTCGTCGGAGGCGAGCTGCCCGTGCAGCAGCCCCACCCGGCGCCGGGGGAAGACCTCGGTGCGCAGACGCTCGTACTCCTCCGTGGCCGCCAGCAGGTCCACCTTCTCGGACTCCGCCACCAGGGGATACACGACATAGGCCTGGCGTCCCCCCGCCACCTCCTCGTCGACGAAGCGGTACACCGCGTCCCGCCGAGCCGGCGTGCGCAGCGCCGTCTTCACCGGCGTGCGACCGGGCGGCAGCTCGTCGATGACGCTCAGGTCCAGATCGCCGTACAGGGTCATGGCCAGGGAGCGGGGAATGGGCGTGGCGGACATGATGAGCATGTCCGGCCTCACCTCCCCCTGATCCGCCAGCGCCATGCGCTGCCGGACGCCGAAGCGGTGCTGCTCGTCCACCACGACGAGCCCCAGTCGGCGGAACGCCACGCCCTCCTGGATGAGCGCGTGGGTGCCCACCGCGAGCTTCGCCGTTCCCGATGCCAGCGCCTCCAGCGCGTCGCGCCGTTCCGCGGCGCCCAGGCTCCCGGTGAGCAGCACCAGCTCCAGACCCAGGGGCTCCACCATGGCACGCAGCTTGCGCGCATGCTGCTCCGCCAGGATCTCCGTGGGAGCCATGAGGGCGGCCTGGCTCCCCCCCTCCACCGCCAGCAGCATGGCGAAGAGCGCCACCACCGTCTTGCCGGAGCCGACGTCGCCCTGGAGGAGCCGGTTCATCCTCCGCTCCTCGCCCATGTCGGCGGAGATCTCCCGGAGCACCCGTGCCTGTGCCTCGGTGAGCTGGAACGGCAGAGACTCGTGGAGGGGGCGGATGAGCTCGTTGGTGCGGTGGTGCGCGATGCCGGGCACGAGCTCGGTCTGTCGGCGGCGCGCCTGTGCCTGTACCAGCTGGAGGAAGAAGAGCTCGTCGAAGGCCAACCGTCGCCGCCCCACCTCGGCGTCGCGCAGCGTGTCCGGCCTGTGCATGCGACGCAGCGCCTCGGCGAGCCCCGGGAGACGCTGGGCCTGCATCTCTCCGGCGCTCAGATACTCGTCGTCGTCGGCCCACGTGAGAAGCGCGTCCAGGTTGCGCTCGAAGAGGCCGCGCAGCACCCACTGCGGCACCGCCTCACCGGCCGGATACGTCACGAAGATGGTGCCGGTGCGGCGCTCGTCCTCGTCCCCCTGCGCGCCCCGGGCGATGACGGTGTGCTCACGGGGCTGGAGCTGCTTGCCGTGGAAGAAGCGCACCGGCCCGGTGACGAGGAGGACGTCGCCCTCGCGCAGCTTCCGGTCGAGCCACGGCTGACCCGGCCAGGCGACGGTGATCATCCCGGATTCGTCCTGGAGGACCGCCTGGAAGATGCGCAGCCCCTTGCGCGTGGGGATGACGCCCTTGCTCCGCACCCGGCCCACCACGGTGGCGTCCATGCCCACGTCCAGGCGCGCGATGGGGCTCACCGTGGAAGCGTCGTCGTACCGCCGGGGCACGTGGTAGAGCAGGTCCCGGGCCGTCATGATGTCCAGGGTGGCCAGGGCCTCGGCGCGCCTGGGGCCGACGCCCTTGAGGTACTGCACGGGCCGGTCGAGCTGCGAGTACCCCACGCTTCCGCGCCGCTACGCGTCGGTGAAGACGCCGTCGAGGAACGCCTCGGCGTCGAAGGTCTCGAGGTCGTCGAGACCCTCCCCCATCCCCACGAGCTTCACGGGAACGCCCTGCTCCTCCTCGAGGGCGACCACGATGCCGCCCCGCGCGCTGGAGTCGAGCTTCGCCAGGATGATCCCCGAGACCTCCACCGCCTGGCGGAAGCTCTCGAGCTGGCGCACCCCGTTCTGGCCCACGGTGGCGTCGAGCACCAGAAGCGTCTCGTGGGGCGCACCCTCGAGGCGCCGACGCACCACCCGGTCGATCTTCTTGAGCTCCTCCATGAGGCTCCGGTTGGTGTGCAGCCGCCCCGCCGTGTCGATGAGCAGCACCTCCGTGCCCCGCGCCACGGCGGCCTCGATGGCATCGAAGGCCACCGACGCGGGGTCGCCCCCCTGCTGGCCGCGGATGAAGTCGGCGCCCGCCCGCCGGGCCCAGAGCTCCAGCTGCTCGACGGCCCCCGCCCTGAAGGTGTCCGCCGCGGCCACCATCACGGAGCGCCCCTCCCGGTGGAGGTAGTGGGCGAGCTTGGCCACCGACGTCGTCTTGCCGGTGCCGTTGACCCCGACGATGAGATATACGGTGGGAGGCGCGTCCGCCGCCGCGAGGTGGCTCTCCCGGCCCCCCGAGAGGATGGCTCGAACCTCGGCGCGCAGCGTGTCCCGCAAGGCCATACGACCCCGTGCGGTGCCCCGGCGGGCGGCGTCCTCGACGCGGCCCACCAGGCGGAGCGTCGCGTTCACGCCGAAGTCCGCCGCCAGGAGCCTTTCCTCGAGCTCCTCGAGCGACTCGTGGTCCATCCCCTTCGCCGCGACGCGGACGTCGGTGAGGGCGAGGTCCACCACCCTCTTCCACAGCCCCTTCCTGCGCTCGGGCTCTCTCTTGAACAGGCGCGCCATTGGTCGTGCGGGTCTTCCTCGCGGGTGCGGGTTTCCCTTCGCTCGTATCCGGGGCCGGGGGCGATGTGCTGCCGGAGCCGGCTCCGCGCTGCCGCGTTACCGCGTCGGCCTTCTCCGGAGACACGTCGCGCCTCGGAGCCGGATCACCCTCCGCCCTGCGCGGCGACCTGGTCCGGAGCGTCGGCGGTGGCCGCCGCGCGGACCGGCCCGGCAGCCGGGATGGACTGCAGCAGGGACAGCCTGGCAGCCCTCGCCACGCGCCACGCCGCCATGTCGTTGGTGGGCACCGGATCACCCTTGGGCAACTTCACCGAGAGCGGGTCGACGGAGACGCCATGGTGGATCATCTGGTAGTGGAGATGCGGTCCCGTGGCCAGACCCGTCATGCCGACGTAGCCGATGATGTCGCTCTGGTGGACCCGGGAGCCGACGTGGAGCCCCCGCTTGAAGCCCTCCATGTGCCCATACAGGGTGACCCAACCGTTGGGGTGGCGGATCTTCACGCAGTTGCCGAAGCCGTCGTCCCGGCCTCGGAAGATCACCACGCCGTCGGCGGTGGCCATGATCGGGGTGCCCATCTTCGCGGCATAGTCGACGCCCTCGTGGGGCCGGTATATGTGGAGGATGGGCTGCCAGCGGTGCAGGCTGAAGCGGCTGCTGATGCGCGTGAACTGCAGCGGCTTCATGAGGAACGCCCGGCGCACCGACTTGCCGTCGAGATCGTAGTAGGAGCCCTGGCCGTCCCCGTTGGGATCGAACCAGATCGCGTCGTAGGGGGTGCCGGCGTTCACCAGCTCCGCCGCCAGGAGGTGGCCGCTGCGCGTCGAGCCGTCGGGACGGACCTGCCGCTCGAAGGCGAAGCGGTACGTGTCCCCCTCCTGGATCTGGCGGGAGAAGTCCACCTGCCACTGGAAGACGTTGTCCAGGTCGTTGAGGAGCCCCACCCGGTCCTGCACCGGCAGCTGCCCCAGCGCGGGGTTGTCCACCACGGACGTCCACAGGGAGCCCCGGATGACGCCCGCGGCGAACACGGTATCCGTGTAGGTCGGGGTCACCACGGTCTCGGAGTGCCAGCCATCGTCGTCACGGGTGAGACGCACGGTACGGTCCGAGTTCAGGGCGACGTCCACGCCCCGGAGCGAGTCGTTGTCGGTGAGGTAGCGGAGCGTGATCTCCGTGCCCGCCCGCATCCGCCGCGGGCTCGCCTGCTCCTGGAACGCCAGCAGCAGGTCGTACTGCTGTGAGGTGCTCACGGAGCCCTGCAGGATCTCGCCCAGGGTCTGGTCGGGGGCCAGCGTCAGGATCCGGACGGTCTCCGCGGGCCGGGCGTACACCGGATCCAGCTCTCCCGCGTCCGGCGTGCTCCCCAGGGAGCAGCCGGACCAGGCCACGACCAGGAAGGCCGCCGCCAGAAGACGGATCCGGATGGAGCTGTGTGAAGGCATGTGGCCCCCGCCTCTCGCGGTGTCACCGAGGTCGTCGAGCCGTCGGCCGCCCGGCGGGGGAGGGAGTGTCCCGCCGGACGGCCAATCGGCCCATGGTCTGGGGACGTGCACGGATGCCCCCCTAATCCATCTGTCTGCGAATGAACGTGGGAATGTCAAGCTCCGTCAGCTGTTCGCGGGTCACCATGCGCTCGGGGAACCGGTTCAGCGGGAGCACCTGGTCCGTCCGCGCGCCCCCCACCGCCACTCTCGCCTCCACCTGGCGAACCGGTGGCGCCGCCTGCTGCACCGCGGGCCGGGCAGCCGTCTCCGCCTGCACCTGGGGCTGCGGCAGGGGCTGCTGACGCGCACGGCGGAAGTCCGGGCGGATGACCTTCTCCTCTTCCGACGAATCGAAGCCCGTGGCAATTACCGTCACGCGGACCTTGCCCTCGAGCTCCGGATCGTGCACCGCGCCGAAGATGATCTCGGCCTCTTCTCCCGCCTCACCCTGGATAATCGAAGAGATCTGCGTAACCTCGTCAATGGCGAGATCCAGGCCGCCGGTGATGTTGATGAGCACGCCGCGCGCCCCGGAGATGGAGACGTCGTCGAGGAGCGGCGAGGAGATGGCTTCCTGGGCCGCCTCCTGCGAGCGGTTGTCCCCTTCGCCGAAGCCGGTGCCCATGAGGGCGGGACCCCGACAGGCCATGACGGTCCGCACGTCCGCGAAGTCCACGTTGACCTCGCCGGTGACCCGGATGAGGTCGCTGATACCCTGCGTGGCGTGCAGGAGGACCTCGTCGGCCTTCTTCAGCGCGTCCCGGAACGAGGTGCCCTTGGGCACCACCGAGAGGAGCCGGTCGTTGGGCACCACAATCATGGTGTCCACGCAGCGGCGCAGCTCCGCGAGGCCGAGCTGGGCCTGCCGCTCGCGCTTCTTTCCCTCGAAGGAGAAGGGCCGCGTGACGATGCCGATGGTGAGCGCGCCCATGTCCCGTGCGATCTCCGCCACGATGGGGGCCGCGCCGGTCCCGGTGCCTCCACCCATACCCGCCGTGACGAACACCAGATCGGCACCCTCCAGGGCACGACGTACCTCCTCCTCGCTCTCGGCGATGGCCTGACGGCCGATCTCCGGACGCGCACCGGCACCCAGGCCCCGGGTCAGCTTCTTGCCGATCTGGAGGGTAACCTGTGCGCGCGAGCCCTTCAGCGCCTGGCCGTCGGTGTTCATGGAGATGAACTCGACGCCCTCCAGATCCTCGTCGATCATGCGGTTGACGGCGTTCCCGCCAGCCCCCCCTACGCCCACCACCTTCATGCGGGCGTTCTGCAGCGGGGTCTCCTCGAACTCGAAGATCATCATGGTCTACTCCCTCCTGAGTAGGTGCTGCGCGACGAAATCAAAAGAACTCCTTCAGCCAGGTGCCCAGCTTCGTGAGCACGCCCGACGTGAGCGTCGAAGCGCCGACCCCGGTCTCCTGGAAGTGGTCGGCTCCCCACAGGGCGAGCCCCGCGGCGATGGTGAACTTCGGGCGGCCCACGGAGTCGGCCAGACCGCCCAGGCCCTCGTGGGGAACGCCGAGGCGCACCGGGGCCGCGAAGATCTGCTGCCCGAGCTCGACGATGCCGGGAAGGGCCGCCGTACCGCCTGTGAGCACGACCCCCGCGGCCAGCTTGTCCATGACCTCCTGGTCCTGGAGGTCGCGCTGGATCAGGCCGAACATCTCGTCGAGGCGCTGCTCCACGATGTGGGCGATGAGCTCGCGGGCCACCGCCCGCGTCTGGTTCGGCGACGGCCCCGGCAGCTCCACCGTCTCCCGCGGATCCACGAGCTGCGCGTAGGCGGCGGCGTAGTGCTCCTTGGCGCGCTGCGCTTCGGCCCAGGGCACCGACAGGCCGTGGACGAGATCGGACGTCAGCGTGGAGCCCCCGAAGGGGAGCACGGCCACGCGGCGGATCTTCCCCTCGTAGTAGGCGGCGATGTCGGTGGTGGACGCGCCCATCTCCACCATCACCACCCCCACCTCCTTCTCGTCCTCGGTGAGCACGGCGCGGGCGCCGGCCAGGGGCTCGAGCACCAGCTCCTGGACGCGGTAGCCGGCGCGGTTGACGGCCTTGCGGATGTGTGCAGCGGCGGTGACCGCCGACGTCACCATGAAGATCTCCGCCTCGAGGCGGACGCCGGCCATCCCCATGGGGTCCTTGATGCCGCGCTGGTGGTCCACGCGGTACTCCTGGGGGATCGCGTGCAACATCTCGCGGTCCGGCGGGAGCGCCACGGCGCGGGCGACCACGTGGACGCGCTCGACGTCGTCGGCGGTGACCTCGTCCTCCGCCACAGCTACCACCCCCATGGAGCTGGCGGCGCGCACGTGGTCACCGCCTATACCGGCGTACACGCGATCCACGGCGGAGCCGGCCATCAGCTCCGCTTCCTTGAGCGAGGCCCTGACCGACTCGGTCATCTCCTCGATGTTCGTGACCATGTCGCCACGCATGCCCCCCGTGCGGGCCTGCCCGACTCCGAGGATGGTCAAGCCCGGACGCCGAGGGTCTTCCACTACCTCGCCGATGACGGCGCACGTCTTCGTGGTTCCGATATCGAGACCGGCGATCAGGTTCGCTCGCATGGCTCCGTGGCTCGCTAACGTTTGCGGCGGACCACCACCTGGTCCGCGTATCTGAGATCTATGGCGATGGGTGGGTCCGACGGCTCACGCGCCATCGCGTCATTCAACACCGTCAGGCCTTCCCGCACGCGTCGAGCCGGTGCGTCGGCGTTCAACAGAAAATCCACCTGGGGCTCGCTCCAGCGGATCACCAGCGCGTGGCCCCCCTGCCAGGTCACCTCCGAGGCTCCCTCCATGAAGTCCGCGTCCGCCTCGTCCAGCCGTGCGATGAGGGCAGCCAGGCGCCGCCCGTTCCGGGGCAGGAACAGCGATCCGGGGGCCGGCATCCTGGACTCGTGGAGGACGGGCAAATCGAGGCGATGCTCCGCCGGGTCGATGGGCAGGAGCGCCCCGCGCGCGTCCACGGGCCTCAGGACCGGCGTGGGCACCAGGGCCACGGGTGTGCGCTCCACCACGCTCACCACCAGCGTTCCGGGCATCCGCCGGCGAATGTGGGCGCGCTCCACCAGGGGCAGTCGCTCCACGTCGTGGGCCCAGACCCCGACGTCGCTCCAGATGTTGCTCTCCTCGGTGAGGTCGAGGGCGTGCAGCACCGCGTCGCGGTCGAGATACCGGAGCCCGGAGATCTCGACGTCGCGGACCCGGAAGGTGTTCGTGGCCGCCAGGGCCACCCAGGCGCGTCGGGCGCCCATCCAGAGCCCCCCCACCACGAGGGTCGCCACCAGAATGCGCGCGTCCCTACGCATGGATCCGGGCCTCCAGCAGGTCGAGGACGGCGCGCCCCAGGCGCTCCACGGAGCCCGCCCCCAGCGTGAGCAGGAGGTCTCCCTGGGCGAGGCTCCCCGCCAGGTCGACGCCGAGCTCGTCCAGCCCGGGCCGGTAGTGGACGTCGGGGACGCCGGACCGGCGCGCCTCGACGGCCACCATCTCGCCGGTCACGCCGGGGATGGGCGCCTCGCGGGCGGGAAAGACGTCGGTGACCCAGACCACGTCCGCCGCCGCCAGGGACGCGCCGAACTCCGCGGCGAAGTCCCGGGTGCGGGAGTACAGATGCGGCTGGAAGGCCACCACCAGGCGCGCGTTCGGGAACGAGGCCCGTGCGGCCTGCAGCGCCGCCCGGATCTCGGTGGGATGGTGCGCGTAGTCGTCCACCACCGTGACGCCCTGGGCCACGCCCAGGCGCTCGAAGCGGCGCCCCACGCCGCGGAAGGAGGACAGGGCGTCCCGCACCGCTCCCCAGGACGCGCCCAACGAGCGGGCAGCAGCTGTGGCTCCGAGGGCGTTGCGCAGGTTGTGGACGCCGTCCACGGAGAGCGTGATGGTCCCGCGATCCTCACCGTCCTCGAGGACCCGGCAGCGCACGGTTCCCGGCGTGCTGCTCACCCCCACCGCCCGCAGCTGGCTCCCCGCCGACAGGCCGTAGGTGTAGGCGGTGGCACCCGAGTCTCCCACGGCAGCCAGCAGCGAGGAGGCACCGTGGTCGTCGGCGCACGCCACCACGTGCCCGCCCCTGCGCACGCCCTCCAGGAACCGCCGGAACCCCGTGCGCACGCCCTCCAGGTCGCCGTACACGTCCAGGTGATCCGCCTCCAGGCTCGTGACCACCGCCACGTCGGGCATGAGCGTGTGGAAGGAGCGGTCGTACTCGTCCGCTTCCACCACATAGAGCGTGTCGGCCCCGTAGCGGAGGTTGCCGCCCCAGGCGGCCACCCTGCCCCCGACGAGCCCGGTGGGGTCGCGGCCGTCGGCCGCGAGGATCTCCGTCGCCATCGCGGTCGTGGTGGTCTTGCCGTGCGTCCCCGCCACCGCCACGAGCTGCCCCTGGTTCACCCAGGCGCCCAGGGCCTGCGCGCGCTTCAGCACGGGGATCCCCCGCTCCAGAGCCCGCAGGATCTCCGGGTGGGTCGGGCTCACCGCCGCCGTCACCACCACCGCGCTGGCGTCCTCGACGTGGGCGCTGTCATGCCCCACAGCGACCGTCGCACCCAAACCCTCCAGGTCCCTGAGCGCCTGCGAGTCCTTGACGTCGCACCCGCTGACGCGTCCGCCGTGGCGCAGGAGCAGCGCCGCAAGCGCGCACATGCCGGCGCCGCCCACCCCCACGAAGTGGACCGTCCCGCTCACGGCCAGCGAGCGCAGGTCGACGTCCACGCCGCTCATCGGCGCCTCCGAGGACCACGGGAGTCACGGGGCAGGATACCCGCCAGGTCGGCGACGATCTCGGCGGTGGCGGCGGGACGGGCCCGCTGGCGGGCCGCCGAGGCCATCCGGGAGCGGAGCTCCGCGTCCTCGACGATCTTCGCCACGTGGTCCCAGAGGGCCCGACCCGTGAGGCCCTCCTCGCGGGCCAACACGGCGGCACCCGCGGCCGCCAGCGCCTCGGCGTTGCGCGCCTGGTGGTCCGCCGCCGCGGTGGGCAGCGGCACCAGCACCGCCGGCAGCCCGTGGTTCAGGATCTCCGCGGTGGTCATGGCCCCGGCCCTGCTCACCGCCAGATCCGCCGCGGTCATCGCCGCGGGCATGTCGTCGATGTAGCCGAGCGCGCGCACCCACTTCGGGGCGCCCACCGCCTCGAGGGCCTCGGTGACCTGCGCGTGATGCGTGGGTCCGGTGGACCAGAGGAGCGTCAATCCCGACAGATGTGGAAGGGTGCCACCCGCCACCCCCTCCACCACCTCCACGAGGAGGCGATTCAGCGCCGCGGAGCCCTGGCTGCCGCCCGTGACGAGAGCCACCGTGCCCTGAGCGGGAAGACCGAAGGACTCCCGCGCCCGGATGCGATCGATGCCCGGCGCGGGGCGCACGGGGTTCCCCGTCACCCGGGCGCGTCTCCGCGCCGGGCGAGGGAGGCGTGCCGCGGCTTCCGGGAAGGCCAGATGCACCTGGCGGGCCCACAGGCTGAGCAGGCGCGTGGTGACGCCGGGCATGGCGTTCTGCTCCTGAATCGCCAGCGGGACCCCCAGGATCCCCGCGGCGATCCCCGCCGGTCCCCCGGCGTAACCCCCGGTCACCACCACCAGCTCCGGCCGAAGGGAGCGGAAGAGGCCGAGGACCCGTGCCAGGGACGCTCCCAGCGCGGGGAGGGCCCGGAGGCCCGCCAGGCCGCTGCCCCGCTGGAAGCCCTCGACGGGGAGGAGCACATGCTCCGTGCCGAGCGAGGGCAGGATACGCGCTTCCACGCCCCGGGACGCGCCGACGAAGAAGAGTCGCGCGTCGGGCCGCGCCTGGGCGAACCCTTCCGCCAGAGCGAGGGCCGGGTAGAGGTGTCCCCCGGTTCCGCCACCCGAGAAGACCACGACGGGGCCCGAAGGGCGCGGGGTCTCATGCACGGGCCCCCTTCCTGCCCGTACGGCTCCTGCCTGTACGGCCAGGCGCGGCCCGGGCCACCGACATGAGGATGCCCATGGCGATGAGCGTCACCACCAGGTTGGAGCGTCCGTACGAGACCAGAGGGAGGGCCAGCCCTGTGGTGGGAACCAGGCCCAGCCCCACCGCCATGTGGAGGACGGCCTGGATGGCGACGAGGTTCGTGACGCCGATGGCCAGGAGCTCTCCGAAGAAGTCCGGTGCCCGCCCGGCGATGCGGAAGCCCACGAGGATGATGGCCACGAAGAGAGCCGTCAGGAACACCACGCCCAGGAAGCCCCACTCCTCGCCCACCATGGCGAAGATGAAGTCGTTGTGGGCCTCCGGAAGGAATCCGAACTTCTGCAGCCCCATGCCGAAGCCCACCCCCGTGAGTCCACCCGACCCCAGCGCCACCAGGGACTGCCGCACCTGGAAGCCGGCTCCCCCGGGGTCCGTGGCCGGGTTGAGGAAGGCGGCCATACGGTCGGCCCGGAATCCCACGGCGAGCTGGTTCTTCAGGAACGGGACGGCCAGCAGGCCGAGGAAGAGGAAGTGACCCGGGCGGGCACCCGCCGCGAACAGGATCAGCACGCCCAGCATCGCGATGATGCACGCCGTGGACAGGTCGGGCTCCAGCAGCACCGGGAGGAGCAGCGCGCTCCACGCGATGAAGAAGGGTCCGAGGCCCAGGGAGAGCCGCTTGAAGTGGTCCTGTCGGGCCTTCTTCACCGCGATGGACGCCGTCCAGATGATGACGGCGATCTTCGCGAACTCGGAGGGCTGCAGCGTCACGCCGACGTTCAGCCACCTGCGGGCGCCGTTGACCCTCGGCGCGATGGCCTCGGTTCCGGGGAGCACGGTGACCATCAGGAGCGTTACGCACACCCAGAACAGCGGCCACGCCAGGCGGTCCCACAACGAGTACGGGAGCGCCGCGCACACGAGCATCAGCACCAGCCCCAGGCCGGCGCCGGCGGCCTGGCGGAACACGTAATACGTGTCCGGCAGGTGTTGCCTTATCGCCAGCACCGACGAGGCGCTGTAGAGCGTGAGCAGCCCACACGCCAGCAACAGCAGCGTGAGCACGAAGATCGCGGCGGGCTCCCAGCCCCGGCCGAGACCCGAGTCGGGGAGGGCGATGGGGCGCTCCGGCGCGACGTCCATGGGTCGGGCCATCAGGCGACCTCCCGGGCCAGGGCGGCGAAGCGCCGACCGCGGTCCTCGTAGTTCTCGAACATGTCGAAGGACGAGCATGCGGGAGAGAGCAGCACGAGATCACCCGGGCGAGCGAGCGCCGCGGCCTCGCGAACCACCTCGTCGAGCCCGCCGGACAGGAGCGTCACCGGCGCCGAATCCTGGAGCTCGCGGAGCTCCCGTACGATGCGGGGTCCCGCTGCGCCGAAGGCCAGGACGGCGCGCACGCCCCGCCCCAGCGCCGGTGCCAGCTGCCGGAAGTCTTCCCCCTTGTCCTTCCCGCCCAGAAGAAGCACCACGGGCCGAGACAGGCTCTCCAGAGCGCTCCGCGTGGCCGCCACGTTCGTGGCCTTCGAGTCGTTGACCCAGAGGATCCCCCGGCTCTCCACCACCGGCTCCAGGCGATGCGGCAGGGGGCTGGCCGTGCGCAGGCCGCGCCCCAAGCTCGGGGCGTCGGCGCCGGCCACCCGTGCGACCAGCGCGGCGGCCAACGCGTTCAGCCGGTTGTGCCGCCCCAGGAGAGGCAGCTCCTCCGCCGCCAGGAGGGGCTCCGGGTCCGCGGACGCCTCCAGGCGTACGCTCAGCCGGCCCGCGTCCACGAAGGCGTTGACTCCTTCCCCGCTCTCGGACGCGAAGTGGTACCGCGTACCGGGCGCGTCACCGGCCAGGGCGCGCACTCCCTCGTCGTTCGCCGGGAGCACCCACCGGCTCGAGGAGTCGGCATTCAGGAACAGCCGCGCCTTGTCCGCGTAGTACGCGCTCACGCTCCCGTACCGGTCCAGATGGTCCGGCGACAGGTTCGTCACCACCCCGATGTCGGGGCGGAAGCGCTCCGTGTCCGCGAGCTGGAAGGAGCTCATCTCGAGTACGTACCAGTCCGGCGCATCACCCAGGAGAGCGAGCTCGGAAGCCGGCGGAGCGAGCCCGCCGCCCACGTTACCGCCCACCGCCGCCCGCGCCCCCGCCGCCTCGAGGAGGTGCGCCACCAATAGGGTCGTCGTCGTCTTGCCATTGGTTCCCGTGACCGCGATCAGTGGACCAGCGAAGAACCGAACGGCGAGCTCAGGCTCGGAGATCCACCGAACCCCACGACCCCGGAGCGCGGCGAGCACCGGAGCGTTCGGGGGGATTCCGGGGCTGACGACGACGAGGTCGGCTCGCGCCAGTCGCTCGACGTCGTGTCCTCCCGTCTCCACCTCGGCTCCCAGGGCTCGGAGCTCGGCTCCACCAGCTGCAGCCTGGGCATCAATGCGCAGATCCGAGACATAGACTTCTCCTCCCTTCTGAAGGGCCAGTCGGGCCGCGGCTCGTCCGCTGGCCCCGAGGCCGATCACCGCTACCTGCTTTCCCTTCAAGCCACCCGATTCGCTCGTGCTCATCGCTTGCACGCATGCTATCCGCTACCGGACCTTCAGCGTGCTGAGCGCGACCATCGCGCACAGGATTCCGAGGATCCAGAAGCGCACCACCACCTTCGACTCGGGCCAGCCGAGCTTCTCGAAGTGGTGGTGGATGGGGGCCATCCTGAAGACCCGTCGGCCCTGTCCGTGGCGACGGGCCGTGTACTTGAACCACGACGTCTGGAGGATCACCGAGACCCCCTCCATGACGAACACGCCTCCGGCGATCACCAGGAGGAACTCCGCCTTGAGGAGGATGGCCATGACGCCGATGGCGCCTCCCAGGGCCAGGGCCCCGGTGTCACCCATGAAGACCTCGGCCGGGTGCGCGTTGAACCAGAGGAAGCCGATGGCGGCCCCCGCCAGCGCGACGGCGAAGATCGACAGCTCCCCGGCCCCGTTCAGGTAGAAGAGGCCGAGGTAGTGCGAGGTGTTCACGCGGCCGGTGACGTACGCCACGATGCCGAAGGTGACCGCCACGATGGCGGTGAGCCCCGCGGCCAGACCGTCCAGACCGTCGGTGAGGTTGACCGTGTTGGACGTCCCCGACACGACGATGGCCACGAACACGACGAAGGCCGGAGGCCAGAACGCGGCGCCCCAGTCGGACAGGAACGGGACGCCGGTCATGGACCCGGGATACTGGGAGATCGGGTGCCACACCAGGAGCGCGCCCAAACCGATCCCGAAGATCCCCTGGCCGATCATCTTGTAGCGGGCCACGAGTCCCTGCGTCCTCTGCTGGACGACCTTGAGGTAGTCGTCCAGGAAGCCGATGGCTCCCATCCACAGCAGCGCCACCAGCGCGAGGATGGTGTAGGGGTCGTCGAGCCGGGCCCAGAGAAGCGTCGAGACCGTCGCGGCGAAGATGATGATCACCCCGCCCATGGTGGGGGTGCCCGCCTTCCCGTAGTGCGTCTCCGGGCCCACCTCGCGCACGACCTGTCCCACCCGGAGCGACGTGAGCCAGCGGATGGTCATCGGCCCCACGAGGAACGCGATGAGGAGCGAGGTCACCACCGCGCCCGCCGCCCGGAACGTGATGTAGCGGAAGAGGTTGAAGACGATGCTGACGTCGCTGAAGCGCGGAAGGAGCCAGGGGAGCATCAGGCCTCCTCCGGCGCGTCGCCCGCGCCCGGGTCGCCGAAGTCCGCCTCCAGGAGGGGCAGGATCCCCTCCATGGCGACGCCCCGCGACGCCTTCAGGAGCACGACCTCCGATCCTCCAAGGCGCTCGCGCAGCGCCGGGTAGGCCTCCTGCCACGTCGCCGCCGTCAACACCCGACTCGTGCCCAGGACGCCCACGGACGCCGCGGCCTCCGCGAAGGCCCCCGTGGCGACCACGAGGTCGACGTCCCGCTCCAGCGCCTCGGACAGCATCTGCCGGTGGAGCCGCGCCGACGCGTCGCCCAGCTCGAGCATGGTCCCCAGCACCGCGACGCGACGGGACGCCTGCTGCCCCTCGAGGAGCTCCAGGGCGACCCGCACGCTGGGGGGATTGGCGTTGTAGCAGTCCACCACCACGGCGAGGTCACCGATGCGCCTGAGCTCCCCGCGCAGGGGGCCGCTGGTGACGCCCGACAGGCCGGCGACGGCGGCTCGGGGCGCGATCCCCAGCAGATCGCTCACCGCCAGCGCGAGGAGCGCGTTGGTCACGGCGTGGCGCCCCGGAAGCGAAAGAGCCACCGTCCGGCCCCGCCAGCGGAACGTGTGGTTGCCCCAGTGATCGACCTCCACCGTGTCGGGACGCAGGTCCTCGTCCGCGCGCTCGCTCCACCCCGCCACGCGCACGTGCCCGCACAACGAGCGCGCCTTGCGCACCAGGACATCCGGCTCGTCGCCGACCACGCAGCGACCCCCCTGTGCGAGTCCGCGCAGCAGATCGAGCTTCTCCTCGAGCACGCCCTCCAGGGATCCGAGCTGCTCGAGGTGCGCCTCCCCCACCGTGGTGACGACCCCCACGTCCGGGCGCGCCACCGCGGCCAGAGCGGCGATCTCGCCGGGCTCGTTCGTGCCCATCTCCAGCACCACCGCCTCCGCGTCGTCTGGCGCCGCCAGCAGGGTGAGCGGCATGCCGACCCGATTGTTCAGGTTGCCGGCGGTGGCATGCACGCGGCGCGCACCGGCCAGGGCGGCTCGGGTGAGATCCTTGGTGGTGGTCTTCCCTGCGGATCCGGTGATGCCGACCACGGGAGCCGCGAGGTAATCGCGCCGATAGCGCGCCAGCGCCCCGAGGGCGAGCAGCGTATCCCCCACGGGATACAGGCGGCCCCCGGTGTCGCCCGGCACGGCCCGGGACACCACGGCAGCACGGGCCCCGGACGCGAAGGCCTCGGCCACGAAGTCGTGGCCGTCGAAGCGATCACCCACCAGCGCGACGTAGAGATCACCCTTGCGGATGGTGCGGGAGTCGGTGGACACGCCCTCGTACTCCACCCCGTCCCGGGCGAGGTCCACGCGCAGTCCCAGGGCGGTGCGCACGCCGGCGTCGGTCCAGGTGAAGACGCTCATGCGACCCCCAGCTCCGCCAGGCACTCGCGGACGACCACGCGCTCGTCGAAGGGAAGCTTGTCGCTTCCCAGCACCTGGTACGTCTCGTGTCCCTTGCCGGCCAGGACGACGGTGTCTCCGTCCCGGGCCGTCTCCAGCGCGTGGCGGATGGCGGCGCGCCGGTCGGCGATGCGTGTGAAGCGGATCCCCTCCAACCCCGTCGCGAGGTCGTCGAGGATGCGCTCGGGATCCTCCGTGCGCGGGTTGTCCGAGGTGAGCACGATGACGTCCGCGTAGCGGCGCACCGCCTCGGCCATGGGCCGCCGCTTCCCGCGGTCCCGGTCCCCCCCGGCCCCGAACACGACAATGAGCCGCCCCGCGGTGAGGGGCTTCACGGCACCCAGCGCACCCTCCAGCGCGTGGGGGGTGTGCGCGAAGTCGATGAGGACCGTGAACGGGCGGTGGAGCACCGCCTCGAGACGCCCCCTCACCTGGGGGGCGTCGCCGAGATCCGCGGCCACCTGGGCGAGCTCCAACCCCGCCACCAGCGCCACCGACGCGGCGGCGAGCGCGTTCTCCACGTTGTAGCGGCCCGGGAGCGGAAGCTCGACCTCGGCGCGGGCGCCGCCGGCCACCAGGGTGAAGGTCGAGCCCCCCGGGCCCAGCGTGATCGCCTCCGCGCGGACGTCGGCGTCGGCGTCCACCGCGAACGTGCGCACGCGACGGCCGTCCGGCACCAGGGCCTCCCACGCCCTGTCGCCCTGGTTCACCACCAGCGTGCCGGCGGCGGCCACCAGCTCCACCAGGCGCGCCTTCGCGGCGAAGTACCCGCCGAGATCGGTGTGGTAGTCCAGGTGATCCTGGGTGAGGTTCGTGAACACGGCCACGTCGAAGCGCACGCCGTCGAGGCGGCGCTGCTCCAGGGCGTGGGACGAGGCCTCCATCACGACCGAGCCCACTCCCTCGTCGGCAAGCTCCGCCAGCCACGTGGCCACCCGGACGGGCCCGGGCGTGGTGAGCCCTTCGCTTCCCGGCCGGACGCCGCCGGCGTCAACGACACCCAGCGTGCCGACGGCCACGGCGGCGGACCGACGGGCGAGGAGGTGCCGGGCCAGAAGCGATGTCGTCGTCTTTCCGTTCGTTCCCGTCACCGCCACGGTGAAGAGCGCGTGCCAGGGAGAGCCCGCGACTGCGTCCGCGGCGAGGGCCGCGGCACGGCGACCGTCGGTGACGATGAGCTGAGGGACGGGGACGTCCACCGGACGCTCCACCACCGCGGCCACGGCACCCGCGGCCACGGCGTCGGCGACGAAGTCGTGCGCGTCCGCGTCGGTCCCGCGCCAGGCCAGAAAGAGGTCCCCGGGACGGGCGACTCGGCTGTCCTGGCATGCGCCCATAACGACGACGTCCTCCGGGCCGCACGCGTCTCGGAGGAGGCCGGCCGACCGGAGGACTTCGCCCACGGAGGCGAGGGACAGGGAGCGTTCAGTCATTCGGTCGCTCCCGGACCCTGAGGCGAACCGTATCGCCCGGAGTCACGTAGGTACCGGCGCCCGGCACCGTGCCGACGATCACCCCTTCCCCTCTCTCCCAGACCTCGAGGCCGAGGCCGTGCAACCTGCGTGCGGCCACACGCAACGGGAGGCCGGCCACCGCCGGAAGCGGAAGCCGGGAGGGTGTGTCGTCATCCGCTTCCGGGGCCCCGCCGTCGTCCGGAGCCGTCACCGTCGGCGCCGTCGTAGGCTCGTCGACGGTGCGGGCCGCGAACTGCACGACGGCCGGATCGCGCGACGGCTGAGCCTTCATGGAGCGCAGGAGCTCCGCGCGATCGAGGGGCGTGCGCCGCGCGGCCAGCACCGCTTCCATGGTAGCGCGCGTCACCGGGGCGGCGACGGCGCCGCCGTAGTAGTCCCCCTGCGGGCGCTCGAGACGCACGAACACCACGAGCTGCGGGTCCTTCGCGGGAAAGAAGCCGACGAAGGACGCGTTGTGCCCTCCCTCGTAGCCACCGTCCGGGGAGTAGGCGCGGCTGGTGCCGGTCTTGCCGGCCATCGTGAAGGTGCCGAGCTGCGCCTTGGTGCCCGTACCGTCCTGGACCACATCCACGAGCACGCGGCTCACCGCGTACGCGACGGATTCGCTCACCACGCGACGGACCACCCGCGGATGGAAGCGCTCGACGACTTTGCCCGTCGCGTCCCGCACCTCCTTCACCAGATGGGGCTCCATGAGCAGCCCGCCGTTGGCCAGGGCGCCGTACGCCATGGCCATCTGGAGGGGCGTCACCGAGACCTCGTAGCCGATGGCCAGGGATGCCGGCGACTGCGCGGTCCACGCGTCCGGGGTCCGCAGGACTCCCGACGCCTCACCGGGGATCTCGATCCCCGTAGGGGTGCCGAAGCCGAAGTCCCGGAGGTTCTCGTACTGCTCCCCCGGCGTGAGCCCCTGGGCCGACTTCGCGATGCCCACGTTCGACGAGATACGCAGGGCGTCCGCCACCGTCATGCGTCCGCTGTCGTGCTCGGCGTCGCTGAGCGTGCGGCCCGCCACGGTCCACGTGCCGTCGCCCACGTCCACCGTGTCCGTGAGGGCCTCCGTGTGATACGTGAGCTCCGCGGCCACCGTGAACGGCTTGAGGATCGATCCTGGCTCGTACGGGGTGTTGATGGTGCCGAGGCCCGTGGTGTGCCCGTCCATGATGGACACCGCGGCCAGCACCTCGCCGGTGTGCGGGTCCGTGACCAGCACGTCGCCGCCGCGCGCCCGGCTCTTGTCCACGGCATCCTGAAGGGCCTGCCGGGCGATCTCCTGGAGGTCGAGGTCCAGGGTCAGCGTGACCTGGCCGCCGGTGATGGGCTCCTGGACGACGTACGTGTCCCCGGGGATGGGTGAGCCCACGTTGTCCCGCCCCACCACCTCGCGCCCCGGACTGCCCCGCAGCAGGTCGTCGTAGGCCTGCTCGATGCCGCCGCGCCCAACGCCGTCGGTCACCACCCCGATGATGCCTCGGGCGAGGTCGCCATGGGGGTTGAAGCGCTCCATGTCGCGCTCCAGGTAGATGCCGCGGACATCCGCCAGGGAGTCACGCACCGAGGGTGGATAGCGACCCGGCACGACGCTCCACTTGCGCGCGGGGGAAGTGAGTCGCAGCGCGGTCCGCCTGGACACACCCAGGCTCTTGGAGAGCAGCGCCACGTCCGCCGTGCGGGCGGCCAGCTCCCGCGGCGCGATGCCCACCTGATACGACTCCCTGGACACCGCCATGGGGGTGCCGTCACGGTCCAGGATGCTCCCCCGGGCGGCGGCGATGGTCTTGTCGGCGGTGTGCTGACTCTCCGCGACGGCGCGCCAGTCCGCTCCCTCCACGAGCTGGACCTCCCCGGCGCGTACGCACACGACGAGCGCCCCGGCCAGCCAGCCGGCGAGGAGCAGGCGCCGACGCAACGCGCCCGGCCGATTGGAGGGGGTCTGGCCTCTCATGGCTCCGCGTCCCCGGGTAGGATGACCAGCTCGTCGCCCACGGGGGTGTGCATGCCCAGCCGCTCGCGTGCGGCGGGCACGACGCGTGCGCGGCTCTCGAGGAACTGGATGTGCCGCTCGAGGTCGGCACGCTCCGAGACGGCTACGGCGACCTGGTTCCGCAGCCGCGTCAGCCGCGTCTGCACCTCCAGGGCGCGGCTCTGCCGCCACGGAACCAGGGCGAGGGAGCCCAGGAGAACGACGGCCCCGAAGGCGGCGCGGAGGAGGAAGTGGGAGCGCATCAGGCGGCCTTCCGCCAGGCGCGCAGGCGAGCGCTCCGCGCCCGGGGATTGTGGGACACCTCATCCTCGTCGGGACGCACCGGACGGTGGGTCAGGGTCTCCCCCAGGGGGCGTCCCCTGCAGACGCACACGGGAAGCTCCGGCGGGCATATGCACGCACGGCTCCACTCCCGGAAGGCGTTCTTCACCAGCCGGTCCTCCAGGGAGTGATAGGCGATCACGACGAGCACTCCTCCGTCCTTCATCACGTCCCGGATCGCCGGAAGCCCGCGCTCGAGGGTCTCCAGCTCCTCGTTCACGGCGATGCGCACGGCCTGGAAGATCCGAGCCTTGTCCCGGGCGGAGGGCGCCCGGCCGAGCACCACCGAGAGAGCGGCCACCAGATCGTCGCTGGTACGCAGGGGCTCGGTGGCCCGGCGCTTGACGATCTCACTCGCCAACCGGCGGGACCTTGGCTCCTCTCCGAGCTTGCGGAACACCTCCGCCAGCCGCGCCTCGTTGGCCTCGCCGAGGAAGCGCACGGCGTCCACCTCGCCGGTGGTGTCCATGCGCATGTCCAGCGCCACGCCACGGCGGAACGCGAAGCCCCGCGCGTCGTCGTCGAGCTGATGCGAGCTCACCCCCAGGTCCAGCAGCGCGCCGTCCAGCCCCTCGTCACGGACGGCCTCGTCGGCCGCGGCGTCGGCGAAGGAGCAGTGCAGGAAGCGCACGCGGGCTCCGAGAGCACCCAGGGCGCGGCTGGCGGCCTCGAGAGCCTCGGGATCACGGTCCACCGCGACCACGCGGCACCCGGAGCAGGCTTCCAGCAGGCGGCGGGTATGCCCACCTCCCCCCACCGTTCCGTCCAGGAAGAGCCCCTCGTCCTCCGGGGCCAGAACCTCGAGGACCACCTCGGCGAGGACGGGCTCGTGGTAGGCCGCGTCCGACCGGCTCCCGGTCTCCGGCCGCCGCGGCCGACGGGGGCGCGAGCCGTGCCGGGGGCGGCTCATGAGAAGAGCCTGTGGGCGTATTGGGAGAGATCCCCGGCCGACTCCTTGACCCTCCGATAGGTCTCGGGCCGCCAAAGCTCCACACGATCGATGTTGCCCACCAGGAGGACCGGCCCGGACAGGTCGGCTGCCTGCTGCAGCGAAGCGGGCACCAGGATGCGCCCCTGCTTGTCCGACGAGACCTCAACGGCGCCGGACACGACGGCTCGGACGTGGTTCCAGCCCTCGGGGTCGGTCCTGCGGTACTCCAGGAGGCGCTGCTGCACCTCTTCCCACTTGGAGATGGGGAAGAGCGTGAGGTACGGCTTCTCCCACTGAAGGAGGACGAAGCGATCTCCCTCGGCTTCCTTGCGGAAGGCCGAAGGGAGGCTCACGCGCCCCTTCTCGTCCATCTGATGCTCGTACTGGCCGATGAAGTTCGGACCCATGCGGTGGGTGGTACGGAGTGGGTAGAAGTGGGGAACCGTGGTGCCATGATACACCCTGGTGGGCACGGGCGTCAAGAGTCCTTTTTTCGGGAATTCGCTCCCGCCAACGCGGGTATGCCCGGCGCGCGAAAACCCGCACCGCGTGGGCATAAACGC